>OMAM01000405.1_pt1 | contig 24082 bp, 25 predicted proteins | sample 1644621 | NCBI WGS metagenome assembly OMAM01 (sample SAMEA103958120, study PRJEB25191) | human gut metagenome | biome: human-associated habitat [ENVO:00009003]; feature: intestine environment [ENVO:2100002]; material: feces | place: Germany | collected 2013/2015 | reverse complement strand
CCAACTATGTGCAGGCAGATGCAGAGCAGCAGCTTAAAGATCTGGGAGTCTCGGTGCTGGTGACGCAGGCTGTGGATACCACAGTGGCATCCGGTGCGGTCATCCGCACCGACCCGGCAGCAGGCAGTCAGGTGGCAGCGGGCAGCACGGTAGTGGTCTATATCAGCCGCCCGCAGGTGGCCACCACCACCAAGGTGCCCAGCCTCATCGGCATGAGCGTGAACGACGCCCGCACCCTGCTGGTGCAGAATAAGCTGGGCCTCGGCAGCACCACCGAGCAGTACAGCGACCAGCCGGTGGGCACCGTCATCAGTCAGGACCCGGCGGCAGGCGCTACCGCAAAGCTGAATGGCCGGGTGAACATCGTGGTCAGTGCCGGGCCGGAGCCTGCACCGGAACCGGAAGCACCCAGCGACAGCACGACAGGCGGCGACTGGTGGAGCGGCCTGTTCGGCGGTGGTTCGTCCTCCTCTTCCTCCAGCACAACAGCGAGTGGTGAGCAGGGCACAGCGGGCAGCGGGGAGCCTTCCCAGACTCCGCTGACCGACTGGTGGTCCTCGCTGCTGAGCTGACGGAGGCGCACATGAAAGGATATATCACAAAGGGCATCGGCGGCTTTTACTACGTAAAAACGCCGGAAGGCATTGTGGAGTGCAAGCCCCGCGGCATCTTCCGCAAACAGAAGATCACGCCGGTTGCAGGCGACGAAGTGACGCTGGAAACCGAGAACGGTGTTTCGGTCATTGCGGAGATCGCACCGCGAAAGAACGTTTTTGTGCGCCCCCCGATGGCAAACCTCGATCTGCTGTTTCTGGTGGCAAGCACCACCCAGCCCACCCCCAGCACCTTGGTGCTGGATAAGCTTTCCGCCATTGCGGTGGATAAGGGCGTACAGCCGGTGGTGGTGTGCACCAAAAGCGACCTTGCCGAAGCAGATTTTCTGGCAAACGCCTATGCAAAGTCCACTCTGCCGTTTATCCGCATCGACTACGAAGGCGGCGCAGGGCTGGACGAAGTAAAACAGTGGATCAACGGCAGGCTGTGCGCTTTCTGCGGCAACTCCGGCGTGGGGAAATCCACCCTGCTGAATGCACTGCTGCCGGACGCTGCCCGCGAGACCAGCGCCATCAGCCAGAAGCTGGGACGCGGCCGACACACCACCCGTGAGGTGACCATCTTTGAAGCCTACGGCGGACGCATTGCTGACACCCCGGGCTTTGCCAGCTTGGAAGCTAACCGTGCCGGGTTCATCCCCAAGGAGAATCTGGAACACGCCTTCCCGGAGTTCAGTCCTTATCTGGGTCAGTGCCAGTTTACCGGCTGCTCCCACCGCAGCGAAAAAGGCTGCGCTGTGCGGGCGGCGCTGGCAGAGGGCAAACTTTCCCAGACCCGGTACGACAGCTACTGCGCCATGTACGACGAAGTAAAGGATGTCAAGGACTGGCAGCGCCCGAAAGTGTAATACGGAAGGAAGAATATAATGTCCCGTTGTGTGATCCTTTCCGCCTGCCCGGTGCAGCCGGAGCTCAAGCGCCTGCTGCGCAGCGATGATTTTATCATTGCCTGCGATGCGGGCTACCGCAACTGTGTGCGGCTGGGCTGCAAGCCGGATATCATTGTAGGCGACTTTGATTCTGCGCCCTGTCCGCAGCAGGATACGGACGATATCGTTGTTCTTCCCCACGTCAAGGACGACACCGATACCGAATATGCCGCAAAGCTTGCTGCACAGAAGGGCTTTGACGAGGTGCTTTTGCTGGGTGCACTGGGCGGCAGGCGGGTAGAGCACACCCTTGCCAACCTGTGCACCGGCCTTGGGCTTGAGCAGCGCGGCATCCGCGCCGCCTTGCAGGACGAGCGCTCCCGCATCACCTTTGTGCTGCCGGGCGAGAGCCGCTGCTACCCCAAGGAGGAGTTTTTCTACTTCTCGGCCTTCCCCATGGAGGGGTGCGCCGAGGGTGTGTACGAAAAAGGCTCCTTCTACGAGCTGGAGGATGCCGTACTCACAGCAGGCTATCCGCTGGGCGTAAGCAACGAGTACGCCGAAGGTTCAAGCTGCATCACCATCAGCACCCGGCAGGGCGCGCTGGTGGTGGTGGAGACCATCGCGGATTGAACCCTTCCCGGAACATTTTTGCCTGTCAGACGCTATAATGGGGTAAATATGAGCGAAAGGCGGGGTGGAGATGCAGGTAGTGGTCATTCGCAGCCCGAAAGCGCTGTGCGGCATTCTGCGCAAGCTGTTCGGCATCCGCAAAGAGAACTGAATCTATAAAAGACCGGTGTGTGGCAGCTGCTACACACCGGTCTTTTGCTGTCGGCATACCGCCGCCTGCCGCTGCATACACTCTTACGGAAACGGACAGGGAAAGGAGCGCACTGCACATGGAACTGAAGATATTTCGGGACACGCTGCCGCAGGGCGGGGCGGGCTGTACCATAAAAGCAGAACTTCCGCTGGAGACCGAGATCCGCATTTCGGACGATTTGCCGCCGGTGGGTAAGCTGGTAAAGTGCTTTGTCCACCCGGTGGTGCTGCAGCGGCAGCTGCAGCCGGGCAGACTTACCCTAGAGGGCTATCTGCGATGCACAGTGTTTTACCAGAGCGAAGCGGAAAAAGGCTTGTGCCAGACCGAGCAAAAGCTGCCCTTCACCCGGCAGCTGGAACTGCCGGAGCTGGCTTTTACCGCATGGACAGCCGTGGTGGAAGGGCAGACAGAGTACCTCAACACCCGCGCGGCAGACCCGCGCCGCATCGAGGTGCGAGGTGCCTATGGGCTGGTGGTCACGGTACACACACAGTGCAAGACCGAGGTCATTACGGCGCTGGCAGATGGCGGTATCGAGCAGCAGCTGCGCACACTGCAAGGCGTGCGCAGCGTGGCCGTGCTGGATAAGCTGGTCACCTTGGAGGGCGAGCTTGTCTTTGCAAAGCCCCCGGCGGCTGTACTGGATATTACCGGCAACGCCTGTGTGGCAGAGGTAAAGCTGCTTGCCGGTAAAGCTGTGGTCAAGGGGGAGTTGCGGGTGCAGTGCGCGTGGCGAGGAGAAGGGGACACTGCCCTGCAAAGTCAGGCGGCGGCGCTGCCCTTCCAGCAGGTGATAGATCTAGAGGGCATCACCGAGGACTGCCGCTGCCTGTGCGTGGCAGAGCCGGTGGGCTTTACCCTGTCGCAGGCGGAAAGCGCCGCCGCCCAGCTGACGGCAAACGTCATGCTGCATCTGCGGGCATGGCGCAGCTATCAGCTGCAAGTAGCGGTGGATGCTTTTTCCACCCGGTTTGAAACGGAGCTCACACCGCAGCCGCTTGTCACGGAGCAGCTGCTCTGCACCCTGAACGATACCGCCACCGCCACAGGCTCCGGCCCGCTGCCGGATGCAGGGGCGCAGCTGCGGGCCTGCTTTGTGCACTACGGTCCGCAGCAGACCGTCCAAAAAGGGGAGGGCTGGGTGCTTACCGCCAAAGCAGTGGTAACAGCCCTTGCAGAAAATACCCTCGGCGAACTGGAAAGTTACGAGAAAACCTTGGAGGTCAATATCCCGCTGCCCATCACACCGCCGGAGGGAACTGTGCTTGTGCCGGAATGCTGGCTGAGCACCGAGAACGTGCAATGCACCTGTGCGGGCGGTACGCTGGAAGCAACGATTACAGTCCGGGCAGAGGGCACGATCTTAGGCTGTGCCACAAGCCCGGTCATCGGCAGCATCACCCTTGGTGACCCGCTGCCCGACACCGACCCCGAGATCGCCTTGCGCATCTACTACGCGCAGGCGGGGGAGGAGGTGTTTGCGGTGGCCCGGCGGTTCCATGTAGCCCCGGCGCAGATCCTTGCGGCGAACCAGCTGGAGGAAGAGCTTACCAGCCTGCCGCAGGCACAGCGGCTGCTGATCCCGGTCACCTGAACGTAAGGCTGTAAATAATCGAAAAAACGCACCCCTTTCCCGGACGGTACGAGCTGCCGCGCCGGGGAGGGGCGTTTTTTGTTCGTGCTCGCAGAAAATACAGTACAAAGAATTACTGGTGAATCCAATAAAAGAAATTCAAAAATAAAACGAATCAACGCTGAAAAATATAACGAATATACGCTTAGTATCTTTTGCAAGTGATTAAAAATCAACACATAGGATACATTGATATCGATTTCAATATGCAAGGATACTTCAAAAATACGATTTGTATTTAACGCTTTGCAGAGCGTCTACGGATGTGGTATACTAAGGGAGATGCAAACGCAAACGGCTACCGCTTGCCTGCTGTGTCCGGTGTACAGCACAGTTTTTGTCGGGAAAGCAGCACGGCGGGCGGTAAAATGATATCGCGGGAGAGTGGAATATTTGGAACTGGAACAGGCTAAAAAGCGCGTGGAAGAACTGCGCGCAGTCATTGAGAAAAACAACCGGCTTTACTACGATCAGGATGCGCCGGAGTTGGAAGATTTTGAATACGATGCCCTGACGCGGGAGTTGAAGGAACTGGAAGCGCAGTTCCCCCAGCTTGTCACAGCGGCATCGCCCACCCAGAAGGTGGGCGGCACCGCCAGCAGTAAACTGTCCAAGGTGACCCATGCCGTTAAGATGGAAAGCCTGCTGGATGCGTTTTCCTTTGATGAGCTGCGGGACTTTGACCGCCGCGTCCGCGAAGCCGGGGTAGAGCCGGAATATGTTGTGGAAATTAAGATCGACGGTCTTTCCTGCAGCTTGGAGTATGAGAATGGGCAGCTTGTCCGCGCCTCTACCCGTGGTGACGGCGTGGTGGGCGAGGATGTTACCGCAAACGTGCGTGCCATCCGCAGCATCCCCAAGACCCTTAAAGACGCACCGGAGTTTCTGGAGGTGCGCGGTGAGGTGTATATGCCGCACAAGGCCTTTCAGCACCTGTGCGCCGAGCAGGAATTGCAGGGCGCTGCACCCTTCAAAAACCCCCGCAATGCAGCGGCCGGTTCTCTGCGGCAGAAGGATGCCCGTATCACCGGCAGCCGGGGACTTTCCATCTTTGTGTTCAACGTGCAGCAGATCCGTGGCAAGACCCTGACCAAGCACTCCGAAAGTCTGGATTACCTCAAGAGCCTTGGTCTGCCCGTGTCGCCGCGCTACCATGTGGTGCACGATATCGAGGACGCCATTGCCGAGATCGAGAACATCGGCCAGAACCGTGCCAAGCTGGATTTTGACATGGACGGTGCGGTTATCAAGGTGAACGATTTTGCCCAGCGGGAGTTGATGGGTTCTACCAACAAATTCCCGCGCTGGGCCATCGCCTTCAAGTACCCGCCGGAGGTCAAGGAGACCACCCTGCGCAGCATCGAGGTAGCTGTGGGACGCACCGGCGTGCTTACCCCAACTGCCTGCTTTGACCCGGTATTTCTGGCAGGCACCACGGTAGCCCGCGCCACCCTCCACAACGAGGATTTTATCCGGCAGTTCGGGCTGTGCATCGGGGATACCATTCAGGTGCGTAAGGCAGGCGATATCATCCCGGAGGTCATCGGGGTCACCCATCATGCGGAGGACGCTGAACCCTACACCATGCCCACGGTCTGCCCCTCCTGCGGTGCGCCGGTGGTGCATCTAGAGGACGAAGCCGCCCTGCGCTGTGTGAACCCGGAGTGCCCGGCACAGGCGCTGCGAAATATCATCCATTTTGCCTCCCGGGATGCTATGGATATCGAGGGTCTGGGCGAGGCAGTGGCCACCCAATTGGTGGAAAAGGAACTGGTGCATTCCGCAGCGGATATCTACACGTTGACCCGGGAACAGCTGCTGGAACTGGACAAATTCAAGGAGAAAAGCGCGGACAACTTGTTACAGGCCATTACGGCTTCCAAGCAGAACAATCTGGATAAGCTTTTATTCGGCTTTGGCATCCGCAACATTGGCGATAAGGCAGCCGCGCTGCTGGCAGAACATTTCGGCACGCTGCAGGCTATCCGGGAAGCCACCGCAGAGCAGATCAGCCAGATCGACGGTTTTGGCGGCGTGATGGCGCAGAGCGTGGTGGAATTCTTTGCTAAGGAAGGCACCACCGACCTTGTGCACCGCTTGGCAGATGCCGGGGTCAATATGCAGTGGAAGGGCGAACCGAAGGGGGACAAGCTGGCGGGCAAAACGCTGGTGGTCACCGGTACGCTGGAGACCCTCTCCCGCAACGAAGCCGAAGCATTGATCGTGAAAAACGGCGGCAAAGCCAGCGGCTCTGTCTCCAAAAAAACGGCCTATGTGGTGGCTGGTGCGGCGGCGGGCTCCAAGCTGACCAAGGCGCAGGCGCTGGGCGTGCCGGTGCTGACCGAGCAGGAGTTCCTTGCCATGCTGCAAGATGCCCCGGCAGAACAGGAAACAACTTAAAGTGACCTTCCGAATGTCAAAATACAAATAATTTCAAAAGCTTCTGCAACGCTGTTGCAGGGGCTTTTTTGTTTGATTGTTCCCAGTTCTAAGAACGCGCAAAGCGCATACAATGCTAGCACAAAGCTTTCGTGGAAGGAGAAACCAAAGTGGACGAGTATTACCGGGCTGTCAAAGCCCTTCCCGCTTGGCTGGCAGCACCGCTGGCACAGCTGCCTGCACAAACGGCAGTGCGCGTGCAGGAGCTGCGGCTGCGTATAGGCTGTGCGGTCACTTTTACCGTGCAAGGACGGCAATGCGCTGCTTCAGTTTTGCCGGGTTGTCCACCGGCATTGGCTGCAATGCGGCTGGATGCGCTGCAGATAGAGGAGATCTTCTACACCCTTTGCAACGGCTCGGTACACACCCATGAAAGGGAGCTTGCCGAGGGCTACCTGACCACTGCCGCCGGCAACCGTGTGGGCGTAGCGGGACAGTTCGTGCAGCGGGAAGGGCAGAGCATTGCGCTGCAAAAGGTCACCTCGCTCAACCTGCGGATCGCACGCAGCTGTGTTATCCCTTTGCCGCCCGCGCTGGACAAGCTGTTGGAGCAGCATTTTACCGGGCTGCTGGTGGTGGGAGAGCCCGGCAGCGGCAAGACCACCCTGCTGCGCACCATCGCCCGGACGCTGGCCGAGCGGCAGCGTCTGGTGGCAGTGGTGGACGAGCGGGGTGAACTTTTCCCGCCGGAGCAGCCCCTGCCGCCGTTGGAGCGCATTGGCGGGGTGGATAAAGCCCGTGCCGTCCAGATGGCGCTGCGCACACTGGCACCGCAAGTGATCCTGCTGGACGAGCTGGGCAGTCTGGAGGAAACGATGGCATTGGAACAGGGCTTTTTCAGCGGGGTGGACTTTATTGCCAGCATCCATGCGCCGGATGCCGCACAGGCGCAGTGCCGCCCACAGGTGCAGACCCTGCTGCAACGCGGAATGCTGCGGCAGCTGGTCGTCCTTGCCGGGCGGGAGACGCCGGGCTGCATCCGGGAGGTGCGTGCCGTATGAGCAGCCTTCTGCGCGGGTTTAGTCTGCTTTTGCTCCCGCTGTGCGGCTGGCTGGCGGGGGACGCAGTACAAGCCAAAACTACCTTGCATCTTGCCGCCTTGCAGCGCACCATCGAACTCTTACAGCGCATCCGGCAGGAGATACAGTACCGCCGGGCAGACCTGCAAAGCCTCTACCGGCAGCTTTGCCGCGAGGGGGTGTTAGCGCAAACTCACGACGGTACATTGCAGCAGCTGCCTGCACCGGGACAGCTTTCGGCGACAGAACGCGCCTGCTTCACAGAATGTTTCGGTGGTCTTGGTCGTGCAGAGACCGCACAGGAATGCGAACGGCTGGATTACTATACGGCGCGGTTCGAGGACTATTTGCAGCAGGCACGCCGCGCAGCACAGCGGCAGGCCGGTCTGCCGCACCGTCTGGGACTGGCAGGCGGCATGATGCTGGCGCTGCTCTTTTTGTAAAGGCTGTATGGGACAAAGGAGAAACGGATGGATATCGAGCTTGTGTTTAAAATTGCGGCCATCGGCATCATAGTCGCGGTGCTCAATCAGCTGCTCATCCGCTCCGGGCGGGAGGATCAGGCCATGATGACCACGCTGGCCGGGCTTGTAGTGGTGCTCTCCATTCTCGTCAAGCAGATCAGTACCCTGTTTGCTACCATCCGGTCTTTGTTTGCGCTATGAGCGCGGCAGTTCCGGTACTGACGGCGCTGTTGCTGGCAGCCTTTGCAGGCATTCTATTGCAGCGGTACTCCCCGCCGTTTACACTGCTGCTTTCGCTGGGTGCTGCGGTGTGGCTGCTGCTCCGTCTGGCGCAGCCGCTGCGCGGGGTACTGCAAGCATTCGTGCAGCTGGGGCAGCGCACCAATACGCAAGCATTTTCCTGCCTTTTGCGCAGCGCTGGGATTTTGCTGCTGGCAGATTACGTCCGTACTCTCTGCGAGGAAGCCGGAGCGGATGCCCTTGCATGGTGCGCCGGGCTGGCGGGGCGGTGTCTTGTACTGGCGGCAGTATGGCCGCTGCTGGAACAGATATTCCAGACGATCTGGGGGCTGGTGGGATGAAAAAACGCAGCCTTATCATTTGCGTGGTAATACTGAGCATTCTGTGCAGCAAAACTGCTCTGAAAGCTACGGCTGCAGAAGTCGCACCGTGGCAGACTTATCTCGAAAAAGCACCTGTGCAGGCCGAGCAGTTTGCGGCAGACCCGCTGGGCACCCTGCTGCGTTTGTTTGCCGCCGAGCCGGTGCAATTGCTGCGGGATGCGCTGCAACAATATGCCGCTATTCTGCTTTTTTTATCGCTTGCAGCCGGGCTGGCATTTCTCTTGCAGGACACTGCCGACAAAGCACTGCTGGAACTGGCTGCTGCCGGTGGCTGTGGCGTTTTATTGTGGCAGGAACTGGACAAGCTTGCCGCCGCGCTGTGTACCCGGATGGCCGGGTGGAAAAGCTATCTGCTGGGCTTTTTGCCGGTATATAGCGGCGTACTGGCGGCTGGCGGGGAGTGGAACGCCGGAGCGGCTGCAAACGGCTTTCTGCTCACGGTGCTGTGTTTTATCGCACAGGCGGTCACTCTCTGGCTGCAGCCGCTGCTGCGCAGCTACCTTGCCATCAGCATGGCCTGCGGCATCAGCTCCCGCAAAAGCCTGTCCGAGGGCTGCACCCTGACCGGGCGGCTGCTGCGGCAGGCCATCGGCTGGGCGGGCAAAGCGTTTGCCGCCCTGATGAGTATTCAGCGCGTGGTAACGGTGCAGCTGGATCGTTCTACCTCTCGTCTGGGGCAGCTGCTGACCGGCAGCGTGCCCATCGTGGGGCAGGCGCTGAGCAGCGCGGCAGACGCGGTGTTGGCCGGGATGCAGCTGCTCAAAAGCACCCTTGGTATTGCCGCATTGCTCAGCATCGGGGCAGAGTTTGCGCCCTTGTATCTCGGGCTGCTGGTACATCTGTTTTTTCTGTCCTGCTGTAGCTGGCTTGCCGGGATCGGCGGGCTGGAGCATTGCCATAAGCTGCTGCAATGCTTTGCTGAAGCCGCGCGCTGCATGGCGGCAGTTACAGCTTTGTTTTTCATGTTGTTTGTGGTGGGCATCGTGCTGCTGATGCTGACAGGGGGTGGTTAGATGCAGGCATTTCAGCGGGCTGCGGCAGTGTTCTGTATGGCGTGCATCGGGGCGGAGCTGGTCAGTCTTTTTGGCGGACAAGGCTGGGCTGGCCGGTGCATAAAAGCCGTAGCCGGGTTATATATTTTAGCAGTCCTTCTTGCGCAGCTGCCGCACCTGCAGGGCAGGGTCGCGGCCGCTTTTTCGGGCAATACAGCCCCGGCGGCTCTGTCTGCTATACAGTCGGATGTACTGGAAACGGAGATCTTGACCCAGACCAAAGCCCGGCTGGAGGAGTATTGCGCCGTACAGTGCCGTCAACAGTTCGGGCTGGATATTCGTGTGACAGTCACACTGGAAAAAGCCGGGCAGCAGGTCGTGGTAAAAAAGGCTGTTGCTGCTTTCCCGGCGGGCTGCACCGCCGCCCAAAAGCAGGCAGCGCTCAGCTTTTTGCAGCAGACGCTGGGTGCTCCCACGGCAGCGGAGGAGAGCACACCATGAAGAAAAACGAATTGCTTTCCGTTTTTTGCTCTCTGCAAAGCAGCAAGGGCCGCACTTCGCTGGCGGTGGCTGTCGGTGTGCTGGCAATGCTGCTGCTTTTGCTGTCGGAACTTTTACCCGGTGGCGATACGCAGAAAGCGGCGGCATCCACCGCCCAAACAGCCACCGTCAGCCAGTATCAGACCCAGCTGGAGCAGCAGCTGGAAGGGCTTATCAGTCAATTGCAGGGAGCGGGGCGCACCACGGTCATGGTCACCCTGACCACCGGAGAGGAGACCGTCTATGCGGTGGACACCCAGACCGGGGAGCTGCAGCAGCAGGAGACCCATGTTCTTTTGCAGGATGGCTCTGCGCTTGCCGAGACAACCTATCTGCCGCAGGTCTGCGGGGTCGCCGTGCTGTGTGAGGGCGGGGGAGATGTCCGCATTGCAGCCCGCATCACCGAGCTGCTGCATTCGCTGCTGGATCTGCCCACGAACCGCATCTGTGTGGAACAGCGCAAGCGCTGAGCCGCTGCTTTGATCAAGTACCGAAATAGTTTTACCGAAAACCCAAAGGAGGAAGCGTTTTATGAGAGCACTTTCCAGAAACACCCGCAGGGTCACCGCCCTGACACTGGCGGCGGCACTGGTCATTGCCGTCTACTTAAACTGGCAGTATGCCCGGGCGGACATCACCCCGCAGACAGAGGACGACACCCTCATGGTCTCGGCAGAGCCGGTGGAAGCAGATGCCGAGACCACCATCACGGATGCGCTGCCCACAGAAGCAGAAGCGGCCTCCGGTGCCAGCAAAAACTACGGCGAAGCACAGCTTGTCAGCGTTGCAAACGACAGCGGCACCCGCTTTTTTGAACAGGCCCGTCTCAAGCGGGAAAAGGCACACGATGAAGCCATGGACACCCTGCAAAAGAGTCTGAAGTCCTCCTCCCTGACAGCGGAGGAGAAAAAGGAGTACACCGCACAAATGGCGGCAGGGCTGGAAGATCTGAACGCAGAAAATGAGATCGAGACACTGGTGCGCGCCAAGGGCTTTGCGGACTGCCTGTGCTTTTTACAAGCAGGGCGGGCAGACTTGACCGTGATGACGGCAGGCGAGCCGCTCACGGCGGCACAGGTGGCGCAGATCCGGGATGTAGTGATGAACAAAAGCAGCGTGACCGCCCAGAATATCACGGTGGTGGAGGTAAAGTAAGCACACTCTATTTATGCGGACACCCCGGCGGCGCAGGTGCAGTTTTTCTTGCAGGCAGAAAGCTGTATGCGCTGCCGGGATGCCATTCCGTGCTGATTTCCATCTTCTTTTCCAAACAAGTATTGAAATTGCCCCCGCATTGATGGTATAATAACTCTATCAAAAATGAATGCTGCGTGCCTTTATGCACCGCACAAGGGCGCGTTTGAACACAAAAGGCGGGCACGGCAGACCGGTTCCAACAATTTGAGACCGCCGCCGGAGCAGCCTTTGGATGGAGGACAGCACAATGGATTTACAGAACATGGATCTTCAGGGCGGCAGCCTTCAGATTTCGACCGAGGTCGTGGGTAAGATCGCCCGCTGCGCCGCACTGGAAGTGGATGGCGTTGCCGAGGTATCCTGCGGCGTGCAGAACAAAAAGCTGAAAAGCCTGCTGGAATCTGCCAGCATCCAGCCGCCTGTGGTGGTGGAGATGCGGGACGGCACAGCCAGCATCACCCTGCACCTGATGATGCAGTTCGGCGCACGGATCCCCTCTGTGGCTGAAAAGGTACAGGAGAACGTCAAGTCTGCTGTACAAAACATGACCAATGTGACGGTCAGCCGCGTGGATCTGGTCATTGCAGGCCTTACCGAAGCGCAGTAACAAATTCAGCAAAAAATCATATCAGAAACGATCCTCCTCCCGGCACGCCCGGCGGGGAGGGTTTGTATTGCGAAAGGAACATTATGGAAAATATTCTGCCCCGTAGAGAAGCCCGTGAAAACGCCTTTTTGCTGGCGTTTTCGCAGACCTTTGGTGACATTCCTCTTGCCGAGGCACTGTCCAACCATGCCGAGAACGATGAAGAGCATCCTGTGGATGCATTCAGCCGTCTGCTGCTGAATGCCTACTATGATCATTCCGCAGAGGTGGATGACGAGATCCGTGCCCATCTGCGTAACTGGACCATGGAGCGTCTGCCCCGCGTCAGCCTGACCGTGCTGCGTCTGGCTGTGGCCGAGATGCTGTTCGGCGGCGAGAACAAGCCCGGCGTTGCCATCAATGAGGCTGTGGAGCTGACCAAGAAGTACGGCGCGGGCGAGGACTACCAGTTTGTGAATGGCCTGCTGGGTGCTGTGGCACGCGACCACGGCCTGAGTGATGAAGCCGTCGCGGAGTCGGCTGAACAGTGAGCCGTTACACGCTCGGGGTCGATACAAGCAACTATGCAACCTCTCTGGCAGTGTTTGATACAGCTGGAGAGGTTGTTTGCGCAAAAAAGCGCTTTTTGCCGGTAAAAGCCGGACAGCTTGGCCTGCGGCAGAGCGATGCGCTGTTCCATCATACGGCAGCTCTGCCGGAGATGCTGCAGGAATTGGCGCAGGAATTCGACCTGACAAAAATAGATGCCGTAGGCGTTTCGCAAAAGCCGCGCCCGGTGGAGGGCAGCTATATGCCCTGTTTTCTGGCTGGTGTCAGCGCCGCAACTGCCTTTGCGGCGGCGCGGGACATTCCGCTGATCTACACCACCCATCAGCAGGGACACGCTGCGGCGGCGCTGTATGCCGCAAAGGGCGAGAGGCTGTTCTCCCAGAAGGTGCTGTTGTTCCATATCTCCGGCGGCACCACGGATCTTTTGCTGTGCGATCAGGTGCGTACCATCACCACCCTTGGCACCAGTACCGATCTGTACGCCGGTCAGGCGGTGGACCGCGTAGGCGTACGACTGGGCTTTGGCTTCCCCGCAGGTGCCGAGGTCTCGCGCCTTGCTGCGCAGTGCACCGAGGAGATCCGCCCAAAATCCAGCGTAAAGGGGCTGCAATGCAGCCTTTCCGGGCTGGAAAACCAATGCAACGCCCTGCTTGCGGCCGGAAAAGCACCGGAATACGTCTGCAAGTACTGCCTGCTCTGCGTAGCGGATACTGTTGTCCGCATGACGAAGGCTGCGCAGAAGGAATACCCCGGCTTGCCGGTGGTCTGTGCCGGCGGCGTGATGAGCAGCGATATCATCCGCACATGGGTGCAGCAGCGTCTGCCGCAGGTCTATTTTGTGCCGGGGCAGTATTCCAGCGATAACGCCATCGGCGTATCCATTCTTGCTGCGCGGGAGGCCGGGCTATGGCTGATGTGATCTCGGTATCAGAGCTGAACCATTATGTCAAAACGCTTCTGGACGTCAACGACAGTCTGTTTGATCTTGCCCTGCGCGGCGAGATCGCAAACTTTGTGCAGAACGCCCGCAGCGGACACTGCTATTTTTCTCTGCGGGACGAAGCCTGCAGCGTAAAAGCAGTGATGTTTCGCACTGATGCCCGCCGTATGGCGTTTCGCCCAGAGGAAGGGATGCGGGTGGTGGTGCGCTGCCGTGCTACCCTTTACGAGCGGGACGGCGCGTTTCAGGTCTATGTGAACGAAATGTTCCCGGACGGTCTGGGCGCGGCACAGCTTGCGCTGGAACAGCTGAAGGCTCGGTTGGAAAAGGAAGGTCTGTTCGACCCTGCACATAAAAAGCCGCTACCTGCGTACCCCAAATGTATTGGTGTCGTCACCAGTAAAACCGGGGCGGCGCTGCAGGATATCCGCAACGTGATCAGCCGCCGCTGGCCGTCTGTCCGGCTGCTGCTGTGCCCGGTAACGGTGCAGGGCTTTGAAGCCGCCCGGCAGATCGCTGCCGCCATCCGCACGCTGGATCAGAGCGGGCGGGTGGACGAGATCATTGTGGCACGGGGCGGCGGCAGCAGGGAGGACCTGTGGGTGTTCAACGCTGAGGAGATCGCCCGGGCGGCGTTTCGCTGCAAAACGCCGCTGATCAGCGCTATCGGACACGAGATCGACTACACTCTTCTGGACTTTGTGGCCGACCAGCGTGCACCCACACCGTCCGCTGCCGCAGAGCTTGCAGTGCCGGATCGGGAAGAGCAACAGCGCATTTTAAAAAATATTGAAGAAAATATTCACAAAAATATACAAAAACGGCTCGCGTTGTGTTATAATGGTCTGGAACAATACAACTTTTTGTTGGAGCAGAACGCGCCGGATAAAATCTTACAGCAGTATTCAAGCCGTCTACAGCAGATGCAACAGGCCATTCAGACGCGGCAAAAAGTGCGTATGAATGATAAAAACGTGCAGCTGCAGCACGCGGCTGCACTGGCGTCATCACTGGATCCGTACCGTGTGCTGGCTCGCGGCTATGCTCTGGTGACCGATGCAAAAGGCAAGGTCTGCACCATGGAGCAGCTGCAGCCGGAGCAGACCATCTGCGTGCGCAGCCGGCAATATCAGGCACGATGCCGTGTAGAAACGGTGGAGGAGATCAATGAGAGCACCCAAAAGCTTTGAAGAAGGAATGGATCGGCTGAACGCGATCCTTGCGCAGATGCAGCAGGAGGATACCTCGCTGGCAGATTCCGTCAAGCTGTATGCGGAAGCTGCCACCCTGATGCAGTACTGCCACGCGACACTGGAAAAAACGTCGCTGCAGATCGAGGAGATCAATGCAAGGCTCGCACAGACCGTAGAAGCACCACAGGAGCAGGAGGAAGAATAATGGAATACAAGGCGCAATATCAGGAATATCTGCTGCAGGCTACGGCTGCACTGGATGCTGCCAGTGCCCGTTTTCTGCCCGAGGAATCGGAGGTGTGCAGAGCAGCCCGCTATAGTCTGCTGGGCGGCGGAAAGCGCATCCGCGCAATTCTGACACTCAGCGTCTGCGATATGCTGGGCGGTGAGATGCAGGCGGCCGCACAGTTTGCAGCAGCTGTGGAGATGCTGCATTGCTACTCGCTGATCCACGACGATCTGCCCTGCATGGACAACGATGATCTGCGCAGGGGACGCCCTTCCTGCCACAAAGCCTTCAGCGAGTCAACGGCAATGCTTGCCGGTGATGTGCTGCTGACCGAGGCCTTTGAGGTGATCGCCAATGCGCCCGCTGCACCGCAGATCTGCGTAGCAGCCGCCCGTGCGCTGGGCGCAGGTGCCGGCAGCCGCGGCATGGTCTACGGACAGGAGCTGGATCTGAAATATGAAGCGCTGGCAGCCACCGAGGAACAGCTGCGCCTTATCCATCGCAACAAGACCGGTGCGCTGATCAACGCCGCCGTCCAGATGGGCGCTGCTGCGGCCGGTGCAGCACCGCAGCAGTGCGAGATACTGGCATCCTACGCATACGGGCTGGGACTGGTGTTCCAGATCGTGGACGATGTGCTGGATGTTACCAGCACTCCAGAGCAGCTGGGCAAGCCCATTGGCAGCGACAGTGAAAACGGTAAGACCACCTTTGTCACTCTGTACGGAGTGGACGGTGCAATGGCGCTGGCGCAAAAGCTGAACGAGCAGATCTGTAGTGATCTGCAGCAGCATTTTGGTGCAAAGGCGGCTTTCCTGCAGCAGCTGGCACAGCAGCTTCTGGTGCGCAAAAACTAAAGAAAAAGGAATACGGATATGCAGCTTATTCAAAACATCTTATCGGCCAATCAGATCTTGACCGCATCGCTTCTCAGTTGGTTCGTTGCACAGGTATTAAAGACGATTATCAACTTTATTCTGCTGGGCAAGTTTCAGCTGGAGCGGATGTGGGGCGATGGCGGTATGCCCAGCGCACACAGTGCGACCGTCTGTGCTATGGCCATTGTTACTGGGCGCAGCGCTGGGGTCTCCTCGCCCATTTTTGCGGTGGCCTGCGTGGTGGCTATTATCACCATGCACGATGCTATGGGCGTCCGGCACGAGACCGGAGAGCAGGCAAAGGTGCTGAACCAGATGATCGCCCAGTGGATCGATGTGAGCGAGAAAAACGCTCCCTTTTTGCAGAATATGCATCTGAAGGAAATGGTCGGCCACACGCCGCTGCAGGTCGTGGCAGGCGTGCTGCTCGGCTCGCTGGTGGGCTTTTTGTTCCCAGTCGTGTGATGAAATGCGGCCTTCTGCAGAAGCTGCTTTGTATTTGCGACAGAGCAGCGCAGAATGGCTGCGGTAGAAAAAGCGAAAGAACAAACGCATAAAGGACGTGTGAATATGGAGTCGTTGCTGGACAAGATCGATCAGCCCAGCGATCTTAAAAAGCTGAATGCACAGCAGGTGGAGAAGCTTTGCGCGGAGATACGGCATTTTATGCTGGAGAATATCTCCAAAACCGGTGGACATCTGGCCTCTAATCTTGGCACTGTAGAGCTGACCGTGGCACTGCACCGAGTGCTGGAAACGCCGAAGGATAAGATCGTATTTGATGTGGGACATCAGTGCTACACCCACAAGCTGCTTACCGGACGCCGGAAGCAGTTTGACCATTTGCGGCAGCTGGATGGCATTTCCGGCTTCCCAAACCCCAACGAAAGTGTGCACGATGCCTTTATTGCCGGACATGGCAATACAGCACTTTCGCTGGCCATTGGCATGGCATGGGCAAAAAAGATCAAGCATGAGCCCGGACTTGTGGTGGCACTGATTGGTGATGGCGCCTTTACCGGCGGCATGGTGTACGAGGGTATGAACAACATCGGCGGGCTGGACAATCTGCTTGTGATCCTGAATGATAACAAGATGTCCATCTCCAAAAATGTAGGTGCGCTGGCGCGGTATTTGACCCATCTGCGCACGACTACGGCATATTACGACGCCAAGGACAATGTGCGCAGCTTTCTGGACGGTGTGCCATTGATCGGCCCGCCGATGAAAAAATCGCTGATGGGCGCAAAAACACTGGTGCGCCGCGCTATGTACCACTCCACCATGTTTGAGGATATGGGCTTTGAGTACATCGGCCCGGTAGACGGCCATAATGTGGAAGAGCTGGAGCGCACTCTGCGCTCGATCTACCAGCGGCCGGGTCCGCACTTTTTGCACGTTGTGACCAAAAAGGGCAAGGGCTATCAGCCGGCAGAGATGAACCCGGGCAACTATCACGGTGTATCTGCCTTTGACCCGGATGGAATGCCGGATCCGGAGGTTGCGCCGAAGGAGTCCTTCTCCACAGTTTTTGGTAAGCTGCTGGTGCAGGAGGGAACACAAAACCCGAAGCTCTGTGCGATCACTGCTGCCATGAAGTACGGCACCGGACTGCAGTTCTTTGCTCACCGCCACCCGCAGCGCTTTTTTGATGTAGGTATGGCAGAGCAGCACGCTGTTACTTTTGCGGCAGGCCTTGCCAGTCAGGGAATGCTGCCGGTGGTGTGCATCTACTCCACCTTCCTGCAGCGCTCCTATGACCAGATCATCCATGATGTCAATCTGCTAAAGGAAAATGTGCTCTTTGCCATTGACCGTGCGGGCTTTGTTCCCGCAGACGGCGAGACCCATCAGGGCATCTACGATGCAGCCTTCCTCAGCCAGCTTAACATCCCGGTCTATGCGCCTTCCAACTACGAAGAACTGCAATACTGGCTGCACTATCTGCTGCAGGATACGATCTCCGGCCCTCGTGCCATCCGCTACCCCCGCGGCGGCGAGAACACAAAGCTGGCGCAGTATCCCTGCACAAAGCAGGAGTACGACTTTTTGCAGCAGCTACCCGGGGCAGAAATCCTTCTGGTCAGCTATGCAGACGAGCTGGAGGATCTGCTGGATGCTGCCGACCAATTGAACGCTGCATCGCAAAATGCGGATGTTCTAAAACTTGTAAAGTTATATCCCTTTACAGGTAAACTTATCGATGCTGTGTCGAAATATAAAATCGTGCTGTTTGCAGAGGAGTGCGTTGCTGCCGGCGGGATCGGTGAGCATCTGGCTTACGCTTTGCAGCAAAACGGCTGGAATGGCCGCTTTTTGCACTGTGCTGTCCGCACAGCCTGCCTGCCCCATGCAACCGTCCCGCAGATCAAGCAATGCACCGGTCTGGATGCTGCGGATATTGTGCAGGCAGTCCGGGCTGCCCTCACGAAAGGAGAAAACGAGCTGTGAAAATTCGGTTGGACCAATATCTTGTGCAGAACGGACTTGTGCAGAGCCGGGAGCGCGCCAAAGCTTTGATCATGGCTGGTGTGGTTTTTGTCAACCAGCAAAAAGTGGACAAGGCCGGCGAGATGATCAAGGAGGACGCAGTTGTCGAGGTGCGCGGCCACGATATCGGCTATGTCAGCCGCGGCGGCCTGAAGCTGGAAAAGGCTATGAAGTGCTTCCCGCTTACCCCTGACGGCAAAGTGTGCATGGACATCGGTGCGTCCACCGGCGGCTTTACCGACTGTATGCTGCAAAATGGTGCAGTGAAGGTGTATGCCGTGGATGTTGGCTACGGTCAGCTGGCATGGAGCCTGCGGACGGATGAACGCGTGGTAAACATGGAACGCACGAACATCCGCTATGTCACGCCGGAGGATCTGGCAGAGCCCATTGAGTTTTTCAGTGTGGATGTTTCCTTTATTTCTCTGCATCACATCTTCCCGGTGGCGCAGCGCATCACCACCCCGGACGCTATGGGTGTCTGTCTGGTGAAGCCGCAGTTTGAGGCAGGCCGCGAGAAGGTGGGCAAAAATGGTGTTGTACGCGACCCCGCGGTGCATCGTGAGGTACTGCACAATGCCATGTCTTATGCTGCAGAAAACGGCTTTGTGGTGCGCGGGCTGGATTACAGCCCGGTCAAGGGGCCGGAGGGGAATATCGAGTACCTGATGTTTGTGCAGAAGAGCGATCAGCCCGCAGTGCTGGATGATGAAGCTGCCGCACAGGTGGTGGCGGCAAGCCATACCACACTGGATCGATGAGACTCAGCCGTCAGCAAAGGAGAAGCCGGTATGACGATCTACATTTCGCCCAATCCGGGCAAGACCTCCGCAAGCGAGATCGCGCTGCGTGCGGCGCAGATCCTGCTGACCCACGGTGCCGCTGTGCTGATGAGCGATGCTCTGCGGGAAAGCTGCAGCACGGCAGGGGTCGTTTATCTGCCGCTGGAGCAGTGTCTGGAACGCACGGATGTGATCCTGACCATCGGCGGGGATGGCACCATCCTGCACGAAGCAAATCTTTCGCTCCGGTACGCAAAGCCCATCCTCGGCATCAATCTGGGACGCTGCGGTTTTCTGGCCACCTGCGAGATCGGCGAAATGGAAACAAAGCTGGCCGCCGTGGCACGTGGCGAATTTCAGCTGGACAACCGGATGCTTTTATATGCCCGGGTGCTTGGTCAGGATGGCTGGGAAGGTCATGCCCTCAACGATGTAGTTGTGACCAAGGGGCGCTTGCAGCAGGCCATCGACTTCAGCATTTACTGCGATGATATTCTGGTAGAGCACTACCGGGGCGATGGTGTCATTGTGGCGACCCCCACCGGCTCTACGGCCTACTCGCTGGCAGCCGGCGGCCCGATTCTGGACTCGCAGACCAAGGGCGTTGTAGTGACCCCTATCTGCCCTCACAGTCTGGCCAGTCCGGCCATGGTGTTTGCGCAGGAGCGCAAGCTGAATGTCTGCGTGGGACAGGTGGCAGATGATGAAGTGTTTATCAGCTGTGACGGTGGTGTGGGCTATCCCCTCAAGGCGGGTGCCACCGCAGAGATCCGCCTGTCTGATCAGAACGTCAAGCTTATCACTTTTGGGCGGGCAGACCAGTTTCAGGCCATTGATCAGAAACTGCGTAAAAGACAATAACACGGGAGGCGATTTTTAAGATGGCACGCAGCCGCAAAGAAGATACAAAAACAAAAGCGGAACGCTTGCAGACGATCCTGCGTCTGGTGCAGGAGCATCCCATCAGCCGACAGGAGGTGCTGCTGGAGCACCTGCGGAATGAGGGCTTTGAGGTGACGCAGGCCACCGTTTCCCGCGATATCCGGGAGCTGTGCCTTGTAAAGGCAGCTACTACTGAGGGCTATCGCTATGTTTCCAGCCGGAACGAAAGCTTCAACCCCAAGACCCAAGGGCGCTTTGAGACCATCTTCCACGAGTCTGTTCTGGAGGTGGATTATGCCGGGCACATTGTGCTGGTAAAATGCTATTCCGGCATGGCCAATGCCGCCTGCGAGGTTTTTGACGCTTTGCAGTGGAAAAACGTTGTTGGCACCCTTTCTGGTGATGACACCTTTTTAATCGTTGCGCGCTCAGAGCGCGATGCCAAGACCATTTGTTCGGAGCTGACCCGTTATGTGGGACAGAGATGACGGTAGGAGAACGAAGCCATGCTGAGCAGCCTGCAAATTGAAAATGTTGCCGTGATCCAGAAGGCAGAGGTGCACTTTGAACCGGGGCTGAACGTACTGACCGGCGAGACCGGTGCGGGCAAATCCATCCTGATCGATTCCATCAATGCGATCCTTGGCAACCGCACCTCTAAAGACTTGGTGCGTACCGGGGCTTCAAAGGCTGTGATCCGCGCCGCCTTTGAACAGGTGCCGTCTGCTGTGCTGGATAAGCTGGAGCAGTCCGGCTATGAGCGCTCCGAAGCACTGCTGCTCAGCCGCGAGATCACCGCTGAGGGTAAAAGCAGCTGCCGCATCAACGGAATGCCGGCTACCGCAGCTGTTCTGCGGGATCTGTGCGGCGGTCTGATCAACATCAACGGTCAGCACGATTCCGTAGGTCTGCTCAATCCGGCGCACCATCTGGGGATTCTGGATGATTATGCGCAGAATCGCACTGTTTTTCAGGAGTACTATACCTTGTACCGGAAACTGGTGCAGGTCAAGCGGGAGCTGGATGCTCTGATCACCGACGAAGCTGAAAAGCAGCGCAAGATCGATCTGCTGCAATATCAGGTGCAGGAAATTGAGGATGCCGGACTGACTGCCGGTGAGGAGCAGACGCTGGAAAACCGCCGGAAGGTGCTGTCCAATGCATCTGCCATCCGGGATCGTCTGGCACAAAGCTATGCGCTGCTATCCGGCAGTGATGACGCTGCAGGTGCGGTGGATCTGCTGGGGGAAACCTCTAACGCAGTGGATGCCGCTGCGCAGTTGGACCCTGCGCTTACAGCCGCCGCTGGGCAGTTGCTGGACTTATATTATAATGCCAAGGACGTGGCCGCGGATCTGATCGGGCGGCTGGATGCCTACGACACCAACGATGCAGAGCTGGACGAGGTGGAGCAGCGGCTGGATCTTTTGTACCGGCTGAAGCGTAAGTACGGCAGCACGGTGGAGGATGTGATCGCTTTCGGGCAGAAGGCCCGGGAGGATCTGGATAGCATCCAGCATTCCCAGCAGCGCCATGATGCCTTGCAGGCCGAAAAGCTGCGTCTTTACGCAAAAGCGCGGGAAAAAGCAGAGGTGCTGACCCAGACCCGGCTGAAAGCCTTTGAGGAATTGAACACCCGCATTTCCGGCACGCTGGACTTTTTGAATATGCCGGGCGTGCGCATGACCTTGCGGCACACCCGCGGTCCGCTGGCCAGCCACGGGCAGGACAGCGTTGAATTCTACATCTCAACAAACCCCGGTGAAGCGCCTAAGCCGCTGGCTAAAATCGCGTCCGGCGGCGAGCTGAGCCGTATCACTCTTGCTATCAAGAATGCAATGGCCGATAAAGACGCTGTGCCTACCGTGATCTATGATGAGATCGACAGCGGTGTGTCCGGCAAGGCAGCCGGACGCATTGGCGAGGTACTGCGCCAGAGCGCACAGGGGCATCAGATCCTGTGCATCACCCACACAGCGCAGATCGCAGCACTGGCCGATTGTCATCTGCTCATCCAGAAAAACGTGTCCAACGAGCGCACCTATACCGAAATCCATCCGCTGGACGAAAATGGCCGCGTAGAGGCGTTGGCACGCCTGATCTCCGGTGACCACGTTACCGAGCTTTCCCGTGCCAATGCACGGGAGATGCTGCAGGAGCACAAGCACGGCGGCTGATTTAGCGGAATGCGCTTTTGCAAAAAGGCAACTCTTGACAAGGCGGCGGTCTTGTGATAGAGTAGACACTGTTAATGGCGATGAAGGGAACAAGTACCCTGAAGCGTTCTGTCCAGAGAAGTCCCGGTTGGTGCAAGGGACCACAGAACAGCAGGGGAAATACCTCCCGGAGCTGCAGGCTGAATGCGTAAGGCTAGTAGGCTGTGCCGCGTGCGAGCGTTAAAGACGCAGGAGTGTCACTCTACTCTGGGGTGTGCACTCGTAAGGCCGTTTCTGTGAGGAAACGGCAAACAGAGGTGGTACCGCGAAGTTATCTCGCCCTCTGCCAAATTTATTTTTGGCAGAGGGCGTTTTTGTTTCCTCTGCCCCAAAAACAGGAGGTTTTTCCCATGACGCTGTACGAAGAACTGAAAGCTCGTGGTCTGGTAGCGCAGATCACCGATGAGGAGATCATCGACCTGATCAACAACGGCAAGGCTACCTTTTACATTGGCTTTGACTGCACTGCCGACAGCCTGACCGCCGGCCATTTTCTGGCGCTGACCCTGATGAAGCGCCTGCAGCTGGCAGGCAACAAGCCCATCGCTCTGATCGGTGGCGGCACCACGATGATCGGTGACCCCTCCGGCCGTACCGATATGCGCAAGATGCTGACTAAGGACGATATCGCCCATAATGCGGCCTGCTTTAAGAAGCAGATGGAGAAGTTTATCGATTTCTCCGAGGGCAAGGCGCTGATGCTGAACAACGCCGACTGGCTGCTGGATCTGAACTACGTTGAGCTGCTGCGCGAGGTAGGTGCCTGCTTCTCCGTGAACAACATGCTGCGCGCCGAGTGCTACAAGCAGCGCATGGAGAAGGGCCTGTCCTTCCTGGAGTTCAACTACATGATCATGCAGAGCTACGACTTCTACTACATGTTCCAGCACTACGGCTGCAATATGCAGTTCGGCGGCGATGATCAGTGGTCAAACATGCTGGGCGGTACGGAACTCATTCGCCGCAAACTTGGCAAGGACGCGCACGCCATGACCATCACGCTTCTGACGGACTCGCAGGGCAAGAAGATGGGCAAGACCGCCGGAAATGCTGTCTGGCTCGACCCGAATAAGACCAGTCCTTTTGAATTTTATCAGTACTGGCGTAACGTCGATGATGCCGATGTTATGAAATGTATCCGTATGCTGACGTTCCTGCCGCTCGAGCAGATCGATGAGATGGACAAGTGGGAAGGCAGCCAGCTGAACAAGGCCAAGGAAGTTCTGGCGTTTGAACTGACGCAGATGGTGCACGGCGAGGAAGAGGCAAAGAAGGCCGAAGCCAGCGCCAAAGCACTCTTCGGCGGCAGCGGCAGCAGTGAGCACATGCCATCGACTGAGTTGACAGACGATGATTTCAATGACGGGAAGATTGATACCCTGACACTGCTTGTCAGATGCAGTCTGGCTGCGTCCAAGGGCGAGGGACGCCGTTTGGTGCAGCAGGGTGGCATCAGTGTCAACGATGAGAAAATCACAGATTTTGCAACTTCATTTGATAAGTCACTCTTTGAGGGCGAAGGCGCAATCATCCGCAAGGGTAAGAAGGTTTTCCACAAGGCGCTTGCAAAATAAATATTATGTCAACTTCCCGGAACACACCGGGCGGTATGCACAAACCAAATTTAAAAACGACACAGTTTTTTGGCGCATTCACAGTTGACTTTGCGCATTTAAAGCGGTATATTAGCAAACATAAAAAGCCGGACAGTACGGCAGAAGGGAGTTCATTATGATGCAGATTAACTTCAAGAATTTCGGCATGAATATGAGTTTCCTCTTTACCATGGCCCGCGAACTGTTTGCGGGCCTGTATTACCGTACCCAAAATGAGAAGCTGTCCGTATAAGACCGGTGTTTTCTTCGTAAGTAAGAAGGAGGCTCTGTTCCGCGGACAGAGCCTCCTTTTTGTTTTAAACAATCAACTGTTATCAGAGAAAAGGAGCAATTTATCATGAAAAAGATGCTTGCAATGCTTCTGGCGCTCGTGATGGTTCTTGGCCTGGCTGCCTGCGCATCCAAGACCGAGCCCGCTCAGCCCGAAGAGAACACCCCGGCCGAGACAACTGACACCCCGGCCACTGACGAAACCGCTCCCGCT
>OMAM01000386.1_pt1 | contig 25143 bp, 19 predicted proteins | sample 1644621 | NCBI WGS metagenome assembly OMAM01 (sample SAMEA103958120, study PRJEB25191) | human gut metagenome | biome: human-associated habitat [ENVO:00009003]; feature: intestine environment [ENVO:2100002]; material: feces | place: Germany | collected 2013/2015 | reverse complement strand
TTTCTTCTCTTTTGGACTTTTTCTGCTTCTCTCACTCCTTTATGTCCAATTCAGGTCCTGTTTTCCTGCTTTCCTCTCTTTGCTTTCTTCTCTTTTGGACTTTTTCTGCTTCTCTCACTCCTTTATGTCCAATTCAGGCCCTGTTTTCCCGCTTTCCTCTCTTTGCTTCCTTCTCTTTTGGACTTTTTTCTCTTTTCCTGCTCCATTATGTCCAATTCAACTTGTGATTCTTCTATAATGTCTGCAAACTAACCGGAATTGTGAAGTTCGCTGTCCCTTTTCCTCTTTTCATCCCCAGAAACTTTCTCTCTCAGAGTTCCATAACATCTACAGCCATTATTGGCTAACCTCCATAACTTCTTCACCACAACTATTGGCTAACCTCCATAACTTCTTCACCGCAACTATTGGCTAACCTCCATAACTTCTTCACCGCAACTATTGGCTGACCTCCATAACTTCTTCACCGCAACTATTGGCTGACTCCATAACTTCTTCACCACAACTATTGGCTGACCTCCATAACTTCTACATCGCAACTATTGGCTGACCTCCGTGACTACTACGGCTTTTACCGATTCTCTGTCGTTTCCGCAGCTTCTGTAGCTGCTGTGTCACCTACAGCCTATACTACTTCTGCAACCTCTGCAGCTTCTATAGTATCTGCGCCATCTACTCTGCTTCTGTAGTTCCTGCAACTTCCATAGTACCTATGCTATGTCTTCTGCTGTTTTTGAAACTTCTGTGTTTTCTGCTGTTCCTGTAACCTCTGCAGCCTCTGCACTTCCTGCTGTTACTGTAATCTCAGCAGTTTCCAAAGCTTCTGCTGTTACTGTAGCTTCAATAGCTCCCGCAGCTTCTGTAGCTTCTGCAACATCTGCTGTTACTGTAGCTTCTGCGGTTTCTGCTGTCTGAGGCTGATCAGCCAATTCAACCAAATGCTTTCCTTCCTCTTCCTGCGCTTCACATGGATATTTCATGCCCCACTGGGAACGGATTTCATCCATAATCCGCATCACACGGAGTGTCTCGCTGTGCGGCATCTGCGCACATTCGATCAGACCACACTTAATCGCCTCAATGCAGGCTGCTACTTCATATTCGTAACCCGAAATCTGCTTCGGACATTTATAAGATGCCACTTTCTTATACTGCTTATCATATACAGCAATACTTTCAAAATTGTTGATATTTTCAACAACCGCAAAGCCCTTCGTTCCGTAAATAATGCCCTGACGGTCACTTAAAGACACCATGGAGCTGTTTAAGTTCGCTACCTTGCCATCATAATATTGGAGACAGATTGCATTCTGCTCATCCACTCCAGTCTCCGTAAAAGTGCAGCAGGATGCAATCTTACTGATATTATGTCCGAAAATCATCAGTGCAAAATTAATGGTATAAACGCCAACGTCCAAAAGCGCGCCACCTCCCAATGCCCGATTCGTTAAGCGTTCCTTATCACTGATCACATATCCCAGATTGGCCGTTAAGGTCTTTGGCTCACCGATGATGCCGCTTCCAATCACTTCACGGATTGTTGTCAGCATCGGCATATATCTTGTCCACATTGCCTCTGCAAGGAATACCTTGTGCTCTGCTGCAATACGTACCAGTTCCTCTGCCTGTGCTGCATTCAGGGTAAATGCCTTTTCACACAAAACCGGCTTTCCTGCTTCCAGGCACATCTTCACGTTCTCATAATGCTCGGAATGAGGAGTTGCCACGTAAATAAGATCTACCTTTTTATCTGCCACCAGATCGGCATAGGATCCATAAGCCTTCTTACAGCCATATTTCCCTGCAAAAACGTCTGCATGAACCTGTTGCCTGGACGCCACTGCATAAACCCGGACATTTTTCATTTTATTTATCGTTCCTGCCATGATTCCTGCGATATTACCGCTTCCCATAATTCCAATATTAAAATTTCCAAACATTTCTGTTCCTCCTTTGCAGCCGGTTACTTTATTCCAATGAGCTCCATAACTGTTCAGTCCCTCCACAGTTACACTGTTTCTATATTGTACCAAATTTCCAGCGAAAAAAACAGTCCTTACCAATGTCAATCAGTAAAGACTGTCTGCTCCTGTTGTTACTCATTCCTGCTCTCAGACACATTTATCCGATCACGTCTGCATTTTGGAACGGTTACTCAAGATATTCGGTTTTAATAAAGGCATTGCTGCCCTTGTATTTAACCTTGGACCAGCCATCTGCCTGTTCCATGACAAGCTCAAAGGTATCTCCAACGTAAGCGGTTCCCAAGACATCAGAATCCGTACTTGCACTCTTCCTGACACGAACCGTTTCCTTAACCTTCACCTGATCGCCAGGTGCCTTGCCTATTGACGCCGTGCTGCCCGTATTCTCCGTATCAGTGGAAGCATCTCCTGTAGTATTCTGGGCATTATCAGTACTATCTGTATTATCTTCCTGTGTAATATCTGCTTCAGCCGGTTCTTCAGAAATCACTTCCAGGTAATCGCTCTTGATATAAGCGTCTTTCCCTTCATATTCAATCTTACTCCAGCCGTTCTCCTTCTGTTCTAAAACAGTAAACTCCTGATCCACCTGAGCTTTACCAAGCTTATCAGCCTGCTCACTGTCCGAAACTCGAATATTTACAACGTCCGTGGCACGAGCCTTGATCGCAACTGGAGCGGTCTCTTCTGCAGTTTCATCCGTTGTCTCGCCAGTCTCTTCTTCCGTCTGCTCCGGCTGATCCGTCTGTGCCAGAATCTCTCCGACATCTTCGTTAATCTTTTCCTTCATATATGCAAGGAATTCACTCAAATTTTCATCCTCTGCAAGCAGATCATTGTACGCCACTACAACTTTATTATTCAGATCTACCACATCATCCTGCAGCGTAACCTCTTTAATATAGCTGCTTACCGTATCATCATACGTGCCATTATTGATGTAATAGTTTCCGTTCTCATCCTGTCCGATGTAGTATGTCTGCATTCCCGGAATTGTGGTTTCCAGATCATAGAACTTCACTTCGGAACATACATAAGCTACATAGGTATTGTCCGTAAGTCCGGGCTTAGTGTAAACGTCCAGCTGTGGGTAGGATTCAATATACTTACTTAACTCTTCGACTTTAATCTTCTGAATGTCATTCAAATAGGTATTGAGACCTGAAATTGTCTCCATATCTCCTGATGCCTGTGCATCATAATACGCTCTTACGACATTGTTGACCTCCGGATATGCGTTCTCCTCCAGATCATATGCCGGCATATCCTGAACTTCCTCTTCCATCTGCTGCTCAGCAGCCAGTGAGGCAGCTTCTGCTTCTTTTTCTAACTTATCTCTTTGATTTGCATTTACAGCAACTAATACCGTTATGAAAACACACACAATAAGGATTGCCGGCATCACGATCTTTCTATGATCCAGTATCCAATCCTTAACCGTCAGAAGCTTATCCTTGACCCCCTCAAGTCTGCTCTGATTGTTTTGATTCATATTTACCATCCTTTAAAATTGTCACACACATATCCAAGGTGATGCAAATGCACCCGACAGGAATCGAACCTGCATTAAAGGCGTCGGAGGCCTTCGTTCTATCCGTTAGACTACGGGTGCATGTGTGTTATAATATTACAAAATTGTTACATCACCTTGAATATATTATCACAACTCTTAGCGCTTGTCTAGTAAATAAAGTGCATCTTCCTTTTTATTATAAAAAAATACAGAATCTGCCAATACCTCTTCCTCCTCCACCTGGCTTCTGTTAATCTCCGAAACAATATCCGGGAAGGCTTCCTGATTAAGGCTTGGTATACTGGGAATCAGAATGGTTTCATGTACAGAGCTTGGCAGTATATACAGATCGGCGTTTTTCTTTTCTGCAAAGGATTTCAACTGATCCCGATACAGAATACAGGCTGCACCAAACAGCTTCTGTTCATTCGTGAGGACATACATGGGAATCATGTCTTCAAATAATTCTGCTGGAAAGATTCCGTCCAAAACTTCATTCATATTTTCGATTTTAGGCGGGAGGAGCCGTGGTGCATTCAGATATGCTGCCTCATAAAGCTCTTCCTCCGTGACATTCCAGGTATCCATATGACTTTTTCTGATAAGAACCGTTGCTTTTCCGCTGAAAGGCGCATTTTCAATCAGATAAAAATAAACAATTGACAAATTAAAAAACGGACGGTTGGGAACATCCCCAAGCATTTTCCGGTTCTTTTCCGTATTAATCAGCTTAAAGGAAAGCTTTCGTTTTGCCCTGGAAAAGTCCGTAAAATCACTTAAATCTACCGGACGCTTTAAATCGGCCTGCCGGAGCCGGTCTGCCATTTCGGATACGGTAATCCGTAATTCCTTTTCACTCATATCCTCCCGGTAATAGTCGTCAACATATATGGTCGGGAAGGAGTTAACATTCTCCCTGCGCGCCACAATTCCGGTTAAAGTAACTCCATTGTTCTTTGTTACCCTGCGGGAAAAAACGTGATAGCTGTCACCAAACTGCTCCTGTAAGAGCAAAACAGCCTGATTGGTAAATGATGTGATATTCATAGATAGAATTTCCTTTCGATAAAAAATGGTTTTCCGGCAGACGCCGGAAAGGATTTGTGTAGTGTAAAAAAGTAACTATTCAGTACAGCCCAAGCTCTTGCTGTCAAGTCCTTAAAATATGATCCTGTAACGCAAAATCCCATCGGTGAAGCCAATTGGAGACGAATTCTGCATCAAAGCTGTAAGGATACTGAACAGCTGCGAACAAGCTTCACCAGACTCACCTTCGGTTTGCCAAGTGAACTTGTATGGTTCGCACTAAGCTCGAAATAACCTCGCTAAGTGCTCTACTCAAAAAGAAAAACGATAGAGCCCTTTCGGAGTCTATCGTTTCTTTACGCTGTAACCAAATGTTCCAAGCTTCTCTCCGAGCGTGTAATACGTTCCGTGTGAATAAGCAATCGGGTCTGCTTTTTCAAGAGAAAATTTCCCATTTTCATCCATATATTTTTCATCCGCATGTACGGATACGACCTTCGCCACAAACATATCATGTGTTCCCAGCCGGAGCACCTGTGTTACCCTGCATTCAATGTTCACAGGGCTTTCGTCTAAAAGAGGTGCACTTACCTCAGACGCAGGGCTGATATGAAGCCCGAGCTCTTTGAATTTGTCCACATCCCTTCCGCTCTTCACTCCACAGTAATCCGTTGCAAAAGCCAGATCCCTGGTGGTCAGATTAATCACAAATTCTCCTGTCTCTTCGATCATATGATGGGAATAACGTGAGGGACGGACAGAGATTGATACCATTGCGGGATCGCTGCAGATGGTGCCTGCCCATGCCACTGTAAAAATATTGGGATTGCCCTGCTGATCCGCCACAGTAATCAGAACTGCCGGAAGCGGATAGAGCATATTCCCCGGTTTCCATGTCTGTTTAGCCATATTTTCTATCTCCTGATGTCATATATCCTTATGAATGCAGGCATTCGCCGTACATATCTCCATGATTTGCATAGCTCTGAACAGTTACAATATTCCAAGTAATCCAAGAACAGCTACGATCAGATTCAGTGCGGACAGAATCATTGTAATCAGGACAAGTGGGAACAATATGCCCGACTTCTTCTGTGTCTTCTGCAATTCTTCCTTCAGTTCCCCTGTCCGGCGGTCCAGTTCCTCTACCATGGAAGCCTGCACATTACGGTACACCTTCACATTATCGGTATGGAGAAAATCTTCCAGGTTCTTAATGACATTCTCGGTCTTATCCTGGAGTTCATTCACCATCTCCGCAATCTGCTGGGTGTTGTCTGCATGCTCCTTAATTTCGGCAATCTTCGCAAGACTCTCATCAATTGCCTTCTGGATACCAGCCATGGAAAGATCTGAGGTTTCCTTGATTTTGGAGACGGAAGCAGCTTCTACTTCTCCTGCTGTTTTACCTAAATGTTGTCCCATTTTGTCCGCTAACTGCTGAACATCCTGTGCCGTCTCTATATTCTTCAGATTCACCTGACGCATTTCCTGAAGGCAGTCGTCATATTTCTCCATCTGTTCTTTAAACAGGGTAAGCTGCTTTTCAAGGCTTTCAATCTCTGCCGCATCTGCTGCCGCATTGGCCCGGATCATCTCCTGTGGGGTAAATTTCTGTACAATTTCATCCATAAAATTATCCATACCTATCCTCTTTCCAAAAACAAATGTCTGTTTATAATCGCTTTATTATATCATAACTCTTACATTTTTACAATTACTGTCGTTTTTGTGCATATTGCACATATTTTGCATCTGTTTTTTTACATCGTTGTAAAAATTAACAACATTTTCATAGCTTGTTCATAATTTGTTCATAATTGTATTGTACTATATATACATAGCAACGGAAACATGTAATGTTTTTCATTACACACATAGATAAATTTTTTCATAATAGCCCAGGCGCAGAGATGTGTCTGGGCACTCCTCATTTTATATATAGGGCAAAATTTTTTTCTGCTTTATTAAGAAATTCCTACGGAATTTCCTGTAAAGCAAAAAAGACTCAAAATGTGGTATTATCTGTTTTATGTAATATCGGAGATAATACAGCATTCTGAGTCTTTCTTTTTTATTTATAATTTCTTGCTAGTTTCTTTCAAAATTTCTTATATGATCTTATCCATTTCTTATTATAATTTTATTCTTCACCAAGATTATTCATACTGAGAACTTCTTCATTCAGCGAAAGCATCTTATCATCAAGCGCTGCCACCATATCCGCACACTCTATCAGCTCACTCTGGATATGCTCCGGCACATTTCCTTCGAACTTATAATGAATCTTATGCTCTAAGCTTGCCCAGAAATCCATCGCTACTGTACGGATCTGGATCTCCACCTTCGTATCCACAATCCTGTCTGACAAATATACCGGAACCGTCACAATCATATGATAACTGCGATAGCCGCTCGGCTTTGGATTCTTCAGATAATCCTTCACCGAAATCACCTTGATGTCACTCTGGTTACTGATCATATCGGCAATACGGTAAATATCAGACATGAACGAACAGATCACGCGGATCCCCGCAATATCATTAATGTATTCCACCATATTGGAAATCGTCGATTCATAGCCATACCGTCTTAATTTCTTAACGATACTCTCCGCGGTCTTAATCCGGGATTTAATATGTTCAATCGGATTATAGCTGTGTACGTGCTGAAATTCATCATTCAGAATCTCCAGTTTCGTACCAATCTGTTTCAGAGCCGAACTATAAATAAGAATAACCTCTTTCCAGTTATCCACATCTCCGTCACGTCCTGTGATAATATCCATAAGCAACCCTTCCTCTCCCTCTTCGGGAGTCCCCATACTCCACTTATATCATAGCATATTTTCACAGGAAAATGCATGTTTTTATAAACTTTTTATACATTTTTCATAATAAACTTATCGACGAATTTCTTCTATTCCTTCCGGATATAGAGTTCATAATGCTCACTTTCGTTAACCTGCGTAAAATGATCCTTAATATAAACCGTATCCACTGCTCCATAGCCATAAAGCGTCGGCCATTGCGGAATTTCCTTCGTTTCGTCATAGATTTCCTTCGGAATGAGGATACACTGCGCATCCGTAACTGTCACCTCTGCCGGTTCCCTGTCATAATAAAATTTCAGCACATACTTCTGATAATCATCTACCGGAAAGCAGGTCTGCAGATTCTCCGTATGTCCCCGGAAAATATCAGCGATTTCTGTTTCACGCTCCGCATACTGGGAATGATACGAGGATCCGCAAAGCTCAAACACTGCAAACCCCAAAAGCAGTAAGCAGCAGTACTTCCCAGCAATAACCATCTCCCCTTCCGAAAATCGGAATACTCTCTCCACCAGAAGCTTCAGCAGCCACACCAGCATCAGGCTGACCGGAACGGCAAGGAAGGAAAATACCCTGTAATACGGCTGCACACTCTGAATCACCAGCATCACCGGAACCATCACTGTGGATACCGCCAGATAGACGTGGAAGAACCATGAAGCCTCATCCTTTTTACGGGAAAAGCATGCACTCACGACGGCAAGCGCACCCCCGATGGCAAGGATCACCACAAGTGCCGCGCCAAATCCTGCATAGAACAGATTAAACACACCCGTAAGATAATGGAATAGCTCCTTCACGATGTAGCTTCGCTCATCCCCTTGAATGTACGGAGTCGCCAGCATATATTCCATGCCGGTCCGCAATGCTTCAAACGGCGTTTTCAGAATGATTTTTACCTGATAAATTCCATAATAAATACTGGCCGGGTCCTTCGACATGAGGTTCGATCCGATTGCAAGCCAGATCACCGCATATAGCAAAACCGTCAGGCCCGCTGCCACTACGGAAGCGGCAATCAGCTTCCACAGTGTTTTATACTTTTTCATAAAAAGAAGGGTAATTCCACCCGTGATACAGACCGGAATAACCCAGAAGGTCGAGCTTACCAGCGTATACAGTCCCCCTGTCAGGGAAAGGGCATAAAGGATATAATCTCTCCTCCGCGCCTGCTCCTTACAGATCTTAAAAAGACTTAACAGGGCAAGCAGATAACAGGTTGCCGCAAGTGTATAGCCGCGTCCCTGCACCGAAAGATTGTTGACCTGCCAGACTGCCACATACAGGAATACCACCCCTGCGGAAAAGAACCGGTTCAGGAATTTCTTCGCAAACTGATACAAAAGAAGCATATTGGCACAGGACATGAGAAATGAAACACCACGAAGTCCGATATAGGGATTTCCCAGATAATCAAGAAACGCTGACAGCACCGAATAAAAGACATGATTATTCGGCACCGGCCAGTGAATCGCCGCATAAACCGGTCCCCTTGAAATAAAGGAATAGTAGGTATACAGCTCATCATACCATGGTTTGATTGCAAACATGCTGACTGCATAATAGACTGCCATCCCTAAGAAAAACAGGCTGAATAATTTATTTTCTACTATAAATGCTTTGATTCTTTTCATGTAAATTCCTTTTCCCTTAAAATAAACACAGATCAAAAATTCTTCATCATATTCCGTCAAGGGTCAACATGACTCTGATTTGTTACCAAATGGTAAACATTAAAATAATATCTCTCCAGCAGATAGGTTCCTTCTTCGGTATAGGCAATCCCTTCGGTCTCCCATTCCTTCAACAGCTCCTCCCTGCTGTTGAAGCTGCCGAAGAAATAAACATCCCTTTCCTTCACAAGCTGCAAAAGCTCTGTGGTATCCTCAAGTCCCCGGCACTGTGGAAGCAGCTCTGCAATCAGGTCTTCCGGATTGCTTCCATACAGCCAGATCTCATTTGAATCCTTCAGATAACAGGCTGTCACGGCCTGCACATGATTGAAGTTGCAAAGTACCACTGCATCCTTTGGAAAATCTGCAAGAAAGCTCTGCGTTGCTTTCATCTCTACGATCTTCTTATTCTCTTCTCCATAAAAGCCCTGCATATTCGAATATCCTGAAAGAAGAAACGGCACGAATAACAGAATGCCCCAGTTTTTCTCTACAAAGTCCCACAGCACAACTGCTGCCACAAGCCACATAGCCCCAAGGCATGGGATGAGATACCGGTATACGAAGATTGGACGATTCAGAATCGAGCATACAAATCCAATCAGTGTGGTAAATACCGCAATCCATAATCCGGTAAGCAGAAAGAAGCGTCCCCTTGCATCCTTTCTTTTCATAAGGAAGGAATACAGGAATGCTGCACCAAAGAGCAAAATCATCACACAGGCCAGCATGTAATTCTTCTTTACCGCATAGGAAACCGGCAGGAAAATATATTTCATGCATCCGAAAATACTTTTCCAGGTGAGCGGCTGAATCCAATAGCTGCTGCTTACCGTCCGTACCTGCGAAAAAAAGAACGGCAGCCACGGAAGATAAGCAAGCACGGATAATCCGGCACAAAGCAGAACCTTCCCTATACATTTGCCTGCTATCCTTCCGGTTTCCTGCTCCGTTGTATGTTCTGCTTTCCATCCTTTCACAGGGGCTTTTGTCAGAATTGCTTCCTGCTCTTTTAATTGTTCCTTATATATATGCGTCTTTTTACAAGATGTTTTTTCTGTTTTTCCTTTATGCGCCTTAACAACGAAGAATACAAACAACGCAATATAAATCGCAATCACCGCTACGCAGGCATAATACTGGGTATATGCCGTGAGGATTCCATAACCCCAGAACAGAAGCCAGTGTTTATTTTTCTTCCACCCTTTTATCAATCCATTTTCTCCAGTGACGGATCCTGATGCCAAAACTGCTCCGGAAATTACTTCTGATCCTGCTGCTCCCGGTTCTGCTGCCTCTTCTGTTCCTGCAGCTACTCCCGATTCTGCTGTCTCTTCTGTTCCTGCAGCCGCTCCCGGTTCTGCTGTTCTCTCTGCCTCAGATACTCCTTGCGCAGGAAATGCACAAACCAGTTCATAGCTATGTACGAAAGCAGCCGTAATAAAAAACAATGCCAGGGAGTACATCCGGATCTCCACTGTATAGTTGGAGATCTGCGGCATGGTCATTACCAGGAACCAGAACAGCCCTGCAACATGCAGTCCGAAGTTCTTCCGGATCGCTGTCAGTGTATAAACGAAGATTCCCACAAAGGGAAGCATTGATGCAAGCTTGCACAGTACGATCGAGGAAGCCGCCGGAACCAGTACCTTTCCAATATCATGAAAGAGCTTCAAATACCAGTAATAAAGTGGCGGATGCACATCTTTCCCGGTAAGGGCAGCAATTTCCTTATAACTATGTTGTATAAAATTCACGGAAAATACTTCATCATACCAGATGTCCTGTCCGAATGCCTGAAACAGACATACAAAAAAGGAAAGAATTCCCAAAATCAGAAAGAGAATTCCACAACCATTCTTCCATTTTTCTTCCGGTGTTCCAAAAATAAGCCTTTGTATTATCCTCATAATTGCTATCCCACATTAATCTCCTGCGTCCTTTTTCTCTTACGCAGTACTCTGATCTGTCACTTATTTATCTTAACATGATCCCCCGGAAAAACAAAGCGATAAATAAAGCCGCTGTAGTTTTTCCACAGCGGTTTCTCTTATCCTGATATTTTGTCCCCTCCAGTACCTGATTCCATCCGTACAGATTACCGGGATCGTAAAGCTCTTTCATGATATGATACCCATAACAATTTCCACATAAGCTTTAAGTGGCGCAGGCCATCCCGTACCGACCTCAAATGAGAATGGTGCCCTCTTTGATCCTTATAGAAGCGTACCGGAACCTGACGGATGTTCTGCCCCTGCACGGCAGCCCTTCCTATCATTTCCGTAGCGAATTCCATCCCCCCACACTGGCATCCGAGTCTCAGGAAACAATCCCTGTTCACTGCACGTACGCCACAATGAAAATCCCTCACATCCGTTCGGAAACAGCACCTTCCAATAAAAGATAAGACAGGCACTCCGATATATTTATGGGAAAAGCCCATTGCCCCCTTCTCCATCGGGTAAGCAAAGCGATCTCCGATTACCATATCCGCACCCGCTCTTAATTTATCGAGAAACGGCTGCAGCTCTTCAAAGGAATAACTGCAATCACAATCTGCCATGATCACATATTTACCGGCTGAGTGCTTTAGTCCAAATCCCAGGGCGTTGCCGTAGCCCTTCCGGTCACAGGACAGTACCTTCGCTCCGGCATGTAATGCTCTCTTTGCTGAAGCATCAGTACTTCCATTATCAATAACCAGCACCTCTCCATCAATATGGTAATCGTGCAGGAAAGAAACTGCCTGTCTTACACAGCCTTTAATTGTGTTTTCTTCATTCAGGCATGGCATCAGAATCGTCAATTCCATGTGCAGCGCGTCTCCTTCTCTGATTTAACGGAATAACACTATTTTTTCTTTCTCAGGATATTCCGGATTCCCAGCTCATACGTAACGAACAGCACCCCGGTAACGGTTACAAGCTGTGCACGGTACGTAAAGAAGTAATGCAGATAAGCATGATTTTCAAGCACTATATAGCGCAGATACGGCACTGCACCAATCATCAGGATCAGTAACAACAGGCGTCCGTCAAACTGTTTTGACCGGAAAAGATAAATTAATGCCAGACAGACAAACAGCACCGCAAGAAAGCTGATTGCGGCTGCTCCCATTCCCATCGTATTACGGAAAGGGAACAGGCTGCCCTGGTTACGGATGACCGCTCCCAGAAACCGCTGTATTCCGGATGCCTCCGAATCAAGATTCGTATTGCCAAGATATACCGCTCCTCCGATCCGTTCTCCCGCTGCCTTCATTGCCTCTCCAAATGCCTGCCTGCCAAGCACCACCACAGCAAGAAGCCACTTGGTAATAAACATAATGGCATAAGAGCTTCCCCAGCAGAGCAGACCGCAGAGTAGACGTCTGCTTTCCTGCCGGATGCTTTCCAGCTCTCCTGCCTGATAACGCAGGACAAGCAGCAGTAAAATCGGCATGGTCACCGTCAGTGTCTCTGTTGTCAGAAAGTCAAAAAAACAGGTCCACACACCGGAAGCGCACAGAATTGCATATACTCTCTGGTAAAAGGAGCCGGTATCGGTTCTGTGTGGAAACCAAAGCAGCAAAAGAATCAGAAAAATATTCATCAGAAGAAAGGTTGTAATATATTCTATACTGAATGCACACATCCAGGTCTGAATAATGACATTTCCCAGGAAATAGCAGACCGCCAGTGTTTTTGCCTTTTGCTTCCACATGAGTGCGATCACCGTAAGAGTAAACAGTAACAGCACGACTCCCAGTATGATTCTCGCTCCGCGTATTCCCGTAAACACAAAAAGAGGACGAAGAAGAACCATTCCTCCGTGCCAGTAGCGGAAATAATCAACGTCAGGTGTTTTATCACCTGCGAGGCTTTCGGCAAGGCTTACCTCCACTGACTGAAGCTCCGGATTATAATAGGAAGCTTTTATCAGGGAACGCAGCAGATCCTTCTTATCGATATGATATAAAATATTCACAAGAATACAATCTGCATAATTATCCTGTCTGGTATTAAACTGTCCCTCCAGTAATAGAGGAAACAGCTCGTGCTCTTCAAAGTAAGCCCCGCTCTCCACACAGGACTCCCTGATCATGCTCTTCGGAATCCATCCGGTTATCATAAGGAGTAGCATCGCACACAAAATGCTTGCTATTACAACTCCTGCCATACCAGCCAAAGATTTCCACTGCTTCTCCACTGTTCTTCTCATCCTCATATTTGTTTATTCTGTTTTCAGGCTGTTCCGTTCAGGAAAAAGGGTTAGTTCCATCCGTACAAATTGCCAAGATAGGTAAATCCATAGAACAGCTCACTGTCTGCCGGTGCCTGTCCTGCCGGGATTGTAAAGCTCTTTCTGCTTCCGTCCGTATCGGTAAAGATCGTCTTTAATGATACATCCGGTCTCTTCGCAAGCTCTTCCATCATTCTTCTGGTATAACAGCGGAACGGATCCGAATTCCATTCCACAACCGCATTCTGCGGTGCATTCTGTATTACCGCGCAATATTCATGAAAATAAACAAGTGAAGCTGATATCGGGTATTCATCATCTACCGCTCCGCATTCGCACCTATGCTGCATCAGACCGTCGCTCTCAAGTGTTGCTTGCAGCGTTTCCACCCATTGGAAGCTGTGCTCGTGGCTTGCTGCCGACTGCACCGGCTGCACCGGCTGCACTTCTTCATTTGATTTCAGAGGATATCTCACCATCCAAAAAGTATTTTTATCCTTTGCTTCCTTAACAAAATATGTATACCTATCAGGTAGTGTTACTGATACATCGCCTCCATGTAGAACAGAGACCTCTAGAGTCTCAACACAATATTTCGGCCCCGGAAAAGGAGGTTTCGTCTGTTTTTTGAAATCCTCCTCAATTTTATCCTCATTCTTATCATCATATATATAGACAACTATGTCTCCACTATCCCGATAAGTATGATAAAGTGTTGTTCCTCCAGGAATGTTGTCACCTTTCTTAATATTTGCAAAATCAATTTTAGCTTCATCCGCCAGCACCATCATGCCCGTTCCGAACATCATCGTAAAAGCAAGCACAAGTGCAAGCAATCCCTTTATTCTTTGAAATAATACCTTCTTTTCCATCTCCCCTCCTATTGAATATAGCTTTCTTATATAACAATTTAGCATATCCGTCCATGGAGTTCAATAGGTTTGGAATGAAATTTGACAGCAATGACGATCTATTGCATAATGAAAAAAAATCCTGTTATGATGCAGGAACCAAATAGTAAGCGTAGAGCGAGGAATCATTCATGAGTAAAAAAGCATTCCATTTTTTTCAGAGCATTGCAAAGCACCGTACCTCCATCATAATCGGCATATTCTTTCTGTATACTGTATTCATGCAGGCATGCCCCTCTCTTGCCGGCTTATCCCATGAATATAAGACCGGCATATTTGTTGTAATCCTGCTTCTTTATCTGGCAGGCTGCTTTTTTATGGTTAAGAATAACCGTCTCACGACAGATGATAAGGTATTTCTTCTGATTACCGGGGGCGTGATTCTGCGAAGCTATTATGTAATCTGCACCGGCGTGGTCGACCGCCAGCATGACGAAGGCTACTTCTCCGGATTGTCCGATGATCTGATTAATCCCGGCCACCTCGGCTATATCGAATACCTGTGTAAGTTCGGGCATCTTCCGGATTTCAGCCCTTATAAGCTGTTCTCCTATTATCATCCGCCCTTTCACCACATCCTTTCCTGCCTGTTCATTGATCTGCAGATGCTGTTTGGTGCCGGTGACCGTCTGGCGTTTGAAAACATCCAGGCTCTGACCCTTTTATATTCCAGCCTGTGTCTTACCGTCGGATATGGCATTTTAAAGAAAATCAAATGCTCCGATACCTGTATGGTTCCTGCCATGGCACTGCTCACCTTTCATCCCGGCATGATCTATATGTCTGCAAGTGTCAATAACGATATGTTATCGACACTGCTTACCTTTACCTGCTTCTACTTTGCCCTGTGCTGGATGGAGCATAAATCTCTGAAAAATCTCATTCTTATTGCCTTATCGTTAGGCTTTGGAATGATCACCAAATTAAATGTTGCCGTAATGGCATTCCCTCTGGCGGCCGTTTTCCTGATGTATTTTGTAAAAGAATGCAAAGCCGGACGTGTCTGGAAATCCATCCGTGAATTTGCCATTTTCGGTGTTCTGACTGCCGGAATCGGGCTTTCCTGGGTCATCCGGAACCTCGTTTTCTACAATGCGAATCCGGGCGTGCCGATTCTGCCTCCGGAATCCGAGCAGTACATTGGTAAATTCTCCTACTGGCAGATTTTCGGACTTCCTGCCTCTATGGAGCTTGCTTATCCGTTCCATACCATCAACGGAAATACCATCTGCAACACCTGGCAGATTCTGTTCCGGACCTCCATTTTTGACGAAGTCCGTCCGGAATTATCCGATTTCCTTTTACAGTGCTGCCGTGTTGCCCTGATTCTTGCAGCAACGCTCGGTATTTTATTATTTGTCATCAACATCCTTATGGCAATCCGGGAAATCCGCAAGGGAAACCGTGAGCTTGGCGTATTCCTGCTGGTTGGTTACGTTCTCGTTGTACTGACCTTTATTGCTTTTATCATCAAGTACCCTTATACCTGCAGTGCCAACTTCCGCTATGTGGTGGTCGGACTTCTGTTCTCCGTCATCGGACTGATCCAGTTCTGCGACCGTTCCCGTATGGAAAGCAGAGTACATCAGATCTGTGCAGCCATATTGGAATATCTGGTGCTTGCCTTTGTCATCCTCATCACACTGGTTCTGCTTACCTGGAATCAGTGGTAGACCACAGCCATTCAGAATATGGAAGAGGAATTTTAAACAGATACTGTCAAGATTATATAAGGAGATCCTGAAATGTTTCGTTTATGGGCTAAAATATTTAAAGAAAATCATTTACTAAAAGATGTGGTGATCTGTAATGATCAGGAGGACACCCGTACCCATAAGGTATTTCAGGCACTGGATGAGGCCTGCTATGAGCTGGATCTCACCCGTCCCATCTGGCTGGACCTCAATATCAGGGACTTTAAACGCCATTCCAAAACACGTTTTACACAGGACAGCTTCATTGAGCATATTGATTTTGATTATCTGGAAATTCAGATCATTGAAGAAGATTAAAATCAGATTTGTAACAGTTCAGCCATGGTCATTCATAAGCTGCCGGATTGTACAGATTTTTTCTGCATTGACTCTTTTATATTTGCATCGTTCCAAATTGCCACAAAATCGTTATTCATCTGAATGTAAATTTGGGCAAAAAGTAATTTGGAATACCTCCGATCGTTTGCGAATAAAACCTCCAGATTGTTTGTGAATAAAATGATTGACACTGCATATCTTATGTAGTAGTATTTACTTATTCCTAATGTAGTTTTAAATACTATGTGTTGTCATCAAAGGAGGTTTCCTTATGCAAATTACAATTCGTGAGCCCGGAAGTGCTCTTACTCATTTTATAGCAATGTTACTGGCAGCCTTTGCTGCTGCTCCGTTATTAACCAAGGCAGCGCTCTATGCAAGCCGGGAATCCATTATCGCACTCAGTATTTTCTGCGTGAGCATGATCCTTTTATATGGAGCAAGTGCAACCTACCACTCCTTGAACCTGTCCGGGCGCCCCTTACGCATCTTCCGTAAGATTGATCACATGATGATTTTTATACTGATCGCCGGTTCCTATACCCCGATCTGCCTGACTGTCCTTGGTGGGAAGCTTGGTTACACCCTGCTTGCCGTTATCTGGGGTCTTGCCCTGTTCGGCATGATCCTGAAAGCCTGCTGGATCACCTGCCCGAAATGGTTTTCCTCCGTGATCTATATCGCCATGGGCTGGGCCTGTGTTGCCGTATTCGGTCCACTCCTTCAGGTACTTCCCACTGCTGCCTTCCTCTGGCTGCTTGCCGGTGGCATCATCTACACCATCGGCGGTGTGATTTACGCCTTAAAGCTCCCCTTATTTAATGCAAAGCATGAGTTCTTCGGCTCCCACGAAATTTTCCACCTCTTCGTCATGGCCGGAAGCTTCTGTCACTTCATCTTCATGTACTGCTATGTGGCTTAAAAGACCTTTATAAGAATTTCCTATAAAAAAAGGATCCTTACGGGTCCTTTTTTTATTCACAAGCATTCCATAATACTATTAAGAACAGCTTCATCATGTCATATTAAATCACTTTGCATCCGCATATCCATTGGGATTCATGCTCTGCCATCTCCAGGAATCCTCACACATTTCCTTAATATCATACTGTGCTTCCCATCCCAGTTCTCTCTTTGCCTTATCCGCATTGGAATAGCATGTGGCAATATCTCCGGCACGACGCGGCTTAATCACATAAGGGATCTTCACACCGGTAGCAGCCTCGAAGTTCTTCACGATATCAAGAACGCTGTAGCCCTTTCCGGTTCCCAGATTGTAAATTGCCAGTCCGACCTTCTCATCAAGCTTCTTAATTGCCTTCACATGACCGATGGCAAGATCGACAACATGAATGTAGTCGCGGACTCCGGTTCCGTCCGGTGTATCATAATCATTGCCAAATATACCAAGTTCTTTCAGCTTACCAACCGCAACCTGTGTTACATACGGCATCAGGTTATTCGGAATACCATTCGGATTCTCTCCGATCAGTCCGCTCTTATGTGCTCCAATCGGATTAAAATATCTTAACAGAATCACATTCCATTCCGGATCTGCCTTCTGCATATCGGTAAGGATCTGCTCTAACATGGACTTCGTCCAACCGTATGGATTGGTACACTGTCCCTTCGGACACTCTTCGGTAATCGGGATCACTGCAGGATCTCCGTATACGGTTGCGGAAGAGGAAAAGATAATGTTCTTCACGCCATGCTTACGCATTACATCTACAAGCGTCAGTGTTCCAGCAATGTTATTCTCATAATATTCCCAGGGCTTCTGCACGGATTCCCCAACAGCCTTAAGACCTGCAAAATGAATACAGGACTCAATGCTCTCTTTTTCAAAAATCCTGTTCAGTGCCTCACGGTCAAGAATGTCTGCTTCATAGAAGGTAACCGGCTTCCCGGTAATCTTCTCCACTCTTTTTAAACTTTCCCTGCTGGAATTGCTTAAGTTATCCACAACAACCACTTCATATCCGGCATTCTGAAGCTCCACCACAGTATGACTTCCGATATAGCCGGCTCCTCCGGTTACTAAAATTGACATCTTTCTCTCCTCACTTTCCTTAAGGACTTGTTTCCCTGTAATACCAAATGTCTTCTTTCAAGACCTGGTTTTGCTTTCTATGGACGTTACTGCTCACCCGTATCTCGTTCCACCATCAAATCTGCCACTGGCTGCTGTGTGAACTGTAACCTATGGGTTCATTATATGCCACCCGGAATAGTTTCACAATATAGAAATGTTGCTCTTATCTGTCAAAATGTTGTCTGGCTGCTGTGTGAACTGTAACTGTCCGGAAACAGTTCTGCATCCTTATGTCCGGGTAATTATAGCTCAATTCCATTTAATTTACACAGCTCTCTTGCGCTCTCTACGGAATCCACACCGGTCGCATTTTTGATGGGTGCAAACTCTTTGCTGCGCTCTACCTCAAACGGCAGGCAGTTTTCCATTTCATGAATCATATCCAGCACAAGCTGTTCAAATTTATATCCATTGGGAGCCTCCGGCTTCACCTTTTTCCCCTGCTCATCTAAATAAGGAATCTTCTTTTCTACCACGTGCAGGGGAAGATTCTTCTCACGGATCTTCTCAAGCTCCGAAATCCGGAACAGGTAATTCAGAATCACACCGAAGTTGTAGGCCGGATCGCCTGCCGCATCCTTCGCGTCACGCATTTCCTCCGTCAGTTCATAGTATTCTACAATAGACGGTCTGCCATCCTCTAAGCACATTACACCAACCTTCTCGTCCGGGGTTACCTTCTTTACCACTTTCGAGCCAGCTACACACTGGTTCTCCAGAACTGCACCCACGAAAACCGGATCGGCAATCCGCTGTAACACGTTATCTACTGCGAAAATGTTCAGCCATTCCACGCCATCCTCCATCGCTTTCTGTGCAATGCCCCATTTATGCATGGACAGATACCAGCCACCATTCCCGTTCGGAGATGTGGACATCTTCCATTTTTCTTCAAGATAAACCTTGCCCTCATAATCGGTTGCCGGTGCCATCTCCTGCATAAAGAAGGTGATATGCTCCGCTGCATAGCCGAAGTAATCATGCTCCTTCAAAAATGCAGTCGTTGCCTGGTGATTCTTGTCACTTGTCATAATATAAAGTGGAATGAATACCCCCGCTTCCTTCACGACATCCATCAGGTTTTCAATGAGACGCTGGAAAATATATACCTCCTTTGTAAGACCGATATTAAACATTCCCTTCGGATTGTCGGATCCAAGCCGGGTTCCCATTCCACCGGCAAGAAGCACCGCACCAACCTTTCCCTCACGGATCGCCTGTAACCCGGTTTCCCCAAACTGCATCTTTTTCTCTTCGATCTCCTTAAGCTGCATGGCTGCAAGGGGAGTAATCACACCCTTCTGCGGCTCCTTCTTTCCATCCTTCACGGCATCCAGAATTGAAAAATCCGTATCCTCAATCTGCTTCAGCAATGCTTCCTTCTGTTCTTCGGAAAGCTCCTCATAATATCTTAAAACCTGCTCCTGGCCTGCCTTGTGCAGCTTGTCCTTTGCTTCCTGTAAATTCATACCTTCCCTCCATTTCCGGCTCTTCCCCAATCGGAAATTACCCTATATTCCGAAGTGCAGCATTCTGCTTATAACAGTTCAGCCATGCAGAAATGATTGTGCAAAATGACCGTGGGAGCTTGCTCACTAAGGGCAGCTTATACAATCATTTCTATAGGGCGGACGCCCGACATGAAATAAGCTGCCGGAAAACACGTATATTTGTCAGTCAATCTGTACAATCCGGCAGCTTATGAATGGGCATGGCTAAGCTGTTACTTCTGCTTCTTTTACTTACGATTATAGAGTATTCCCCTCGATTATGCAAACCATAAGTAAGAATTGCCTCACTTATGGAAGTATTTCCATTAAATACAAAATCCAGCTTTTCCCCATAATGAAAACCATGTCTTCTTCTGACATGCCGCGCTGCAAAAGAGCTGCTGTCACCATCGGAATCCGTGCATGATCCGGCAGGCAGTCATTCTTCTGTACCGGCGGCTCTTTTCCCTGCAATCCGGCTCGTGCCTCGTCATAGGAATCACACAGATCAAAACCAAAGCCGATATGTTGTGCTCCAAGTCTTGCAGTCTCATATTCAATATGCTCACACATTCTGAGCAGATGACCGCCATTTAAAGAACCCGTAATGTAACGGCATCCGTTCAGTCCCATAATGCCACCCTGCTGCGCCAGCTTCTGCATCTGTCCATCCGTCAGATTCCGGTAATTGTCATATATCGTCCTGCTGTTTGAGTGTGTTGCCACAAAGGGGCGTGTCGTAATACGGCATACATCTGTAAATCCGTCATCATTTAAATGGCTCACATCCAGAAACATGTTTAGCTCCTCCAGTTTCCGGACCGTCTCCATCCCCTTTTCAGTAAGTCCTCCCCGTATCTGACGATGCTCCGAAGCCTTACAGCAGCCTGTTGCCAGTGCATCCTTTCTGCTCCAGGTAAGCGCTGCTCCACGGACTCCCTGCCTGAAAAGCTCCTCGAGTCGGTCTGTCTCTTCTCCAATACACTCGAGACCTTCCATATAAAGAAGAATTCCAAGCTCCCTTTTTTCTGTATTCTTCTGATCCAGAAGCTTCGCAAGATCCTGTCGGCTCCGGATCAGCAAGACCCTCTCATAGAGCGGTTCCTTCTCCCGGGACCTCTGAAGTTCCAGATTACAGGTAACTATCTCTCCCTTTAAAAGCTTAATCTGCATCAGCGCATTCGCCCACGCATGGTCCAGATCACAGTTTGCCACATAAATTGAAGAGGCTATCACCCGGATGCCTGCCTGATAAAAATTCTTAAGATACCGGTGGTACAGGACATTCTGCTCGCCCAGCTCATGCCGCAGCACAAGCTCACCTGCCAGATCCAGATGCATATCCACTACCGGATGCTGCTTGTGCAGCCTCAGCGCCTGTTCTAAATATCTGCTCTCAATTTTCATATCTATGCTATCTGTATGACTACTATCCGCTGTATTGCCTATGCTGTCTATACCACTGTATTCTGTCACTCTGCCCTGATTCATCATGCTGCCTTCTCGCTTTCCAGTCTCCGCCTCTGCTCCAGCAACTCCTATCATACGGAACAAATGCTGACCACAGGCTGCGCTCTACTCTTCTGCTATCAGCATATGCGAAGATAGAACGTTTGGCAACCAGGAAACGCCAAGATACTGCCCTGCCTGTGCCTTCCACATTGCAGCATATCTGCCATCCTTCGCAAGAAGCTCTTCGTGCGATCCCTGCTCCACAATCTTTCCCTGTTCAAGCAGATAAATCCAGTCTGCCAGCCGCGTCGTAGACAGTCTGTGGGAAATAAAAATCACTGTCTTATTCTCCGTTGCCTCCAGCATCGAATGATTCAACTGATACTCTGCAATCGGATCCAGCGCACTCGACGGTTCATCTAAAATAATCAGTCCGGCATCCTTGTAAAAGACTCTGCTGATCGCCAGCTTCTGGCTTTCTCCCCCTGAGAGATTGACACCATCTGCCGCGAATTCGGTCGTCAACTGTGTCTCCGTTTTCTCAGGCAGACTGTCAACTCTCTCCCTCAGACCACTCCGTTCAAGGGCGCTCTCTGCCCTTTTTCTGTCCGGTTCTGCATCATCCAGAATGATATTTTCAGCAACTGTTCCTGCAAAGATTTTAAAGTCCTGAAAAACTGCCCCGATAGAATTACGGTATTCTTCCACCGCATAATTCCGGATCGAAATACCATCTACCAGAATATCCCCCTGTGTCGGATCATAGAGCCGCATCAACAGCTTCGTTAATGTCGTCTTCCCGGCTCCGTTATACCCAACCAATGCGATCTTCTCTCCCGGTTTAATATGGAAGGAAATGTCCTTTAGAATATCTTCTCCATCCTTCCGGTAAGAAAACGATACGTTTTGAAATTCGATCTCCTTGGCCTTTTTCGTCACTGTCCGATTCTGCTCACTGGTAACCCTGGATTCTATATTCAGGAAATCAAGAATCTTCTGTACATACAGGCTGGTTTCGCATGCATACGGATAAAGGTCTGTAAAGATTCTCAAATTCCACTTAAGATTTCCAAAGGAATTATACAGGATCGCCACACTGCTGAAGGAAAGCACTTTTCTCGCTGCCGCCTGATACACCAGATAGGAAATATAAATCACATCACTGATAAAGTCATTCCCGATGTATTTTTTCAAAAAGCTTAAGAAAAACCGTTGCCCGGCATACTTTCTTTCTACTTCATAAATATCTCCATTTGCTTTCTTGAAATCCTCAAACAAAATCCGTGATACATCCGGATGCAGCCGCATTTCCTTTGCATAATCATTCAGATAAAAAACTCTCTTTACATATTCCCGTTTCCGTTCATATGGATTTCGTTCCACCCGGATCTTATACGAAAGCTTATTGTACAACTGATTGAACATATATGCGATAAGGAATGCTGCAAGTGCCAGTAAGATTGAAAATTTATCCTTCACCAGAAAATAAATCCCTACCGACAGAAATTCCGTAACACCACAAGCCACATTTTTCAAAAAGAGAATACACCGGTCGATCTGACGATCGGCCTCTGCTATGGCAAGAGTCAATTCATTATAATAATCCGGATTGTCATAGCACTGCAGATCCAGTGTCCTTGCTTTCTCATAAAGCATCATTTTCACCTTGCGGCGCATTTTAGGAAGCTCCCTCACCTCAAAATAATTACTGACCAGTGCTGAAAAAATCATTCCAATGGTAATCAATGCTGCAATCGTAACTAAAAAGACCGCCACATTCCAGAACGGATAACCAAATTCTGCGGCTTCCAAAACATAACCAATTCCGTAGGTATGCTCGAGGAAAATAAAAAACTGTCCCCGGATTGCATCCAACAGATAGGTAATCATGTAAACCGGAGAGGCTGCAAAACACAGCTTTAGTAAAAACCAGTTATTTTTCCATACCTGTAAGGCAGACTGTCCGGCCTCTTTCCCTTCCTTCTTTTTCTCTTTTGTCATAATGCCACCCCCTCGACACTTTCTACTGCCAGATAATTCATTGCCTGCTTTTTATACATTTCTGCGTAGCGTCCATCGAATTGGATCAATTCCCGGTGCGTCCCTTCTTCGATCAGTCTTCCCTGTTCCAGCATAAAGATCCGGTCGGCGTCTTTCACCGAGGACAGCCGGTGTGAAATAAAAATCATGGTATGGCTCTCCCCATCTTTCATAATGCTGCTAAACAGTTCATATTCCGCAATCGGATCCAGCGCACTTGATGGTTCATCAAAAATCCGAATCGGAGATTCTTTGGCAAACGCCCTGGCCACCGCTATTTTCTGTCCTTCCCCTCCCGAAAAGACCACGCCGTCATCTGCAAATTCCCTGGTTACCACACTATCGATTCCTTTCGATAAAGCTGCTACTTTCTCATACATTCCAACCTTTTTAAGCACTTCGGCAACAAGCTGCTCCTCCTTTTCCGGATGCTTTCCCATAAGAATATTCTCCCGGATGGTCACTCCAAAAAGCTGATAATCCTGAAATGCGGTCGCAAACAGCTCCCGATATGCCCGTAGATTATATTTCCGGATATCAATCCCATTTACCCGGATCGTTCCCTCTGCAGGATCATATAAACGCAGCATCAATTTAATAATCGTTGTTTTTCCGGCCCCATTATGTCCCACCAGCGCAATCTTCTCTCCATGTGTTATCCGGAAAGACAATCCCTGAATTGTATCTTCCTCTTTATAGGAAAAAGAAACATTTTCAAATTCCAGGCTTTCCAGTTCCTTCGATGGCAAAATGCCATCCTGATCCTCCGGAATCTTCTCTTCATACTCCAGAAATGTCCTCAGATTGCAGATAAATAATCCATTTTTCATCGTCTCCATCACACTATTGAATAATCCGATCAATATCCAGGTAGCCGCCACCATCAGGCTGCTCATGACCGTAAGATCTGCCAATGACATACTTCCAATAACCAGATTCTTATATATGGCAAACAATAACACACCTTCAAACATTACAGTAAAGGTAAAAAAATGCCACAAAATATTCATGCTTCCGATACGCCATGCGTATTTTCCGGCAAGATCGGATTTTTCATCCGTTGCCTCATTATACTGCCGTTTCAACAGTCGAAATACTTCGGATAATCGTATTTCCTTTGCATAGTCCGGCAGATACAAAACACGGTTCACATAGTTAAGCACCTTATCCTTCGGTGCTTCCTCCTGATAGCGCATATACTCAAATTTATTTTTCAGATTTCCAAATAAAAAGTTGCCGATAAGCGGACAGAAAACAAACAAAACCGACACCGGATCAATGCGGTACATCGTCCACAGCACCAGAAACGATGCCATAATCCCAGTTACAACTCCCCATATATTATCTGTAATTGCGGTTACCCTCTCCACCGCATGATCAGCTGCCATCGTATACTGATTGTAAAAATCCGGATCCTCATAACACCTTAATTCCACATTCCTGGCCTTTTCATAAATCTTCTCATAGATTTCTCCATAGATTTCAGGTTCCGCGAGCGGAACTGCAACATTTTCAACATAACTTTGATAAATCGCAAGCAAAAAGAACACAGCTCCGCATATCAGAATAAAAGCAAAAATTTCAGAAAATTCTTTTCCCTGCTCTAACTGGTTAACAATGTACCGCATGAAAAATCCACTAAAGAATACCCATTCCAAATTTCCGATCAATTTCCCAAAGAACGAGTGGATCACTCTGCTCTTGCTTGCAGATGCAGTCAGACGAACTGCATAGATATTGTTTACATACACCTCGTGTAAGGATTGTTTTTTCTTCTCCATGATTTCCCCCTCTAAGAACTTTTCTTTTGTAACTCCGGATGACGGACCGGTTATCCACTGAACCTGCCGTGTAATAGGTACATTATACTA
>OMAM01000380.1_pt1 | contig 25492 bp, 16 predicted proteins | sample 1644621 | NCBI WGS metagenome assembly OMAM01 (sample SAMEA103958120, study PRJEB25191) | human gut metagenome | biome: human-associated habitat [ENVO:00009003]; feature: intestine environment [ENVO:2100002]; material: feces | place: Germany | collected 2013/2015 | reverse complement strand
CCCTGACGGATCTTTTCCACCGGGAAGACCCCACGCGCAAAGTGACTTCCGGCTGCAACAACGCCAATGCCGCACGCAACGCCCGGCTCAGCCGCAAGCTGCGCAAGGCACCGCAGGCAGAGCCTGCCCGCACACTGGCGCGGGTGCAGGCCATGCAGCGGCTGACCGGTGCCGCGCTGGCGGTGGGCTGTGTGGAGCTGCCCCACAGTCGGCTGTTGCTGGTGGGCGGCAAAAAGGGCTGCTGGCTGCGGTGCGTATCGCCGGACGAGAACCCCGGGCTGTGGCTGCTGGATATGCTGCGCCGCGCTGCCTGCGGTCTGCCGCAGGCAGGGGGCACAAGCTGGCAACCCTACGGTAAAGCAGTACCGGATACAGCTCTGATGCCTGCCGCCCTCACGGCTGTACCGCTCGTGCCGCCGCGCCCAAAGCGCCGCAGGTTGGGCAAGGCGCTGGCAGTGCTTTTGCTGCTGGCACTGGCAGCACTGGCTGCGGGCTGGTACTATACCGGCGGCGACCTTGCCGCCCTGCCCCAAAAGCTGCAAAGCCTTGGCGCGGAAAGCCTGCCCCACGCCGGGGCAAGGCTGATATAACAAAAAAGTGCCGGAAACGATCAAGGTCGTTTCCGGCACTTTTGCTGTTTACTGGTGATCTGCCAGCCAGCGCAGCGCCATATAGGTGTAGGCTGCTGTGCCGCGGTACAGGATGCTGTCGTCAAAGCGCACTTTGGGGTGGTGCTGGCCGTAGGTGTAGCCCTCCTTGGCGTTGCCTGCGGCTAAGAACATACTCACGGTGGGCACTTCATGGCTGACAAAGGCAAAATCCTCACTGCCGCCGCCGGGTTTGCCGCCGGTGAGCGGGGTCATGTCCATAGCGCCCTTGCCCAGCAGCTCGGTCATATAGGTCAGGGCATTGCCTGCCAGCGGGGTGTCTACTACCATGCAGGGGCAGTAATCGCTGAACTCCACCTCGGCGGTGCAGCGGTAGGCGGTGGCCACGCCCTGCGCAATTTCGGTCATGCGCTGGTGGATAAGGGCGCTGACCTTCTGCTCCGGGTCTACGGTGCGGATAGTGCCCCACATATCGGCAGTATCCGGGATGACGTTGGAAGCCTTGCCGGCCTCGAACCGGCCGGTGGTGAATACACCGAACCCGGCGGGGTCCAGCTCGCGGCTGTTGATCTCCTGCAGGGCAATGTGGATGTGCGCCGCTGCGGTGATGGGGTCGATGCAGGCGTTGGGCATGGAGCCATGCCCGCCCTTGCCGTGCACAACGATGTGGTACTGCTCGCAGCTGGCCATGGTGATGCCGCCGCCCGGCACCAGCACCGTACCCGCCGGCAGGGGCATCCCGGCCAGAACGTGGAACATCACCGCGGCGTCCACCTTCGGGTTTTCCAGCAGGCCGTTTTTCAGCATGTCCAGCGAGCCCTGAAAAATCTCCTCGGCAGGCTGGAATTCCAGCTTCACGGTGCCTTCGATCTCGTCTTCGTGGGCCTTCAGCAGCTTTGCCGCGCCCAGCATCATGGCGGTGTGCATATCGTGGCCGCAGCCGTGCATCCTGCCCGGGAGCTCAGAGGAAAACTCCTCGCCGGATTCCTCCTGCAGGGGCAGAGCGTCCATATCGCCCCGCAGCAGGATCACCTTGCCGGGGCGCTTGCCCCCTGCAAGCGCCACCACGCCGCACTTGCCGCAGTCCTGCGGGGTGTAGCCCATCTCGGTCAGCGCCTTTTTGACCAGTGCCTTGGTCTGGGGCAGGTCAAAGCCCACCTCCGGGTGACGGTGCAGTGTGCGCCGCCACTCCTGCAGCTGGGGCTCCAGCGCCTTGGCGGCTTCCAACAGTTTTTCCGGTGCGATCATTGTAAAATCAACTCCCTCTGAATTTATGCGGAAAACCCTCTCGGCCACGGCAGGGAGGGCTTTGCCTTACAGTTATTCTTCCCCGCCGTTATTGCCATTGGGGTGATACTGGGCGCAGGTGCACTTTTTCCACTTCAGGCCGCTGCCGCAGGGGCAGGGGTCGTTGCGGCCAATTTTGACCACACGCACCGGCTGACCCTTGGGGCTGCCCTTGACGCCGGGTGCACCGTTGCCGGGCACAAAGCCTTCGCCGGTGGGCTTTGCCACCTGCTCCCGCTTGGGAGCGGAACCGGCGGCGCGCAGTTCGATGGTCAGCAGCATCTTGACGCTGGACTCCCGGATGGAATCCACCATCTGGTCGAACATATCAAAGCCCTCGATGCGGTATTCCACCACCGGGTCCTTCTGACCGTAGCCGCGCAGCGCGATGCCCTGCCGCAGCTGGTCCATGTTGTCGATGTGGTCCATCCACTGGCGGTCTACGCACTTGAGCAGGCAAATGCGCTCCAGCTCGCGCATAACGGGTGCGCCGTAGCGCACTTCCTTGGCCTGCAGGATCTGCATCCCGCGGTCGTACAGCATATCGGCAATGCCCTGCTGAGAGAGGTTATCAAAGTCCGCCACAGTGTAGTGGAAGTCGGCATCGGTGGTCAGCCAGCCCTGATAGTGGCGGCGCAGCGCACCAAAATCCCACTCGTCCTTCACATCGCCGGAAAGGAACTGGGCGCAGCTGGAATCAATGTTCTCCCGCAGCATCTTGTGCATCTCGGTGCTGATGTCCTCGCCGTCCAGCACCTTGCGGCGCTGCCCGTAGATGATCTCGCGCTGCTGGTTCATCACATCATCGTACTTCAGCACATTCTTACGGATCTCGAAGTTGCGGCCCTCCAGCTTCTTCTGGGCGCTTTCCAGCGTATTGGTGATCATGCGGTTCTCGATGGGGGTGTCCTCGTCGATCTTCAGAGTGTTCATCAGGCCGGACACCCGGTCGCCGCCGAACAGGCGCATCAGGTCGTCCTCAAGGCTCAGGTAGAAGCGGGAAGCGCCCGGGTCGCCCTGACGGCCGGCACGGCCGCGCAGCTGGTTGTCGATACGGCGGCTCTCGTGGCGCTCGGTGCCGATGATGAACAGGCCGCCTGCGGCGCGCACCTCGTCGGCTTCGGCGTCGATGGCGGGCTTGTACTGGGCGTACAGCTGGTCAAAACGCTGACGTGCCGCCAGAATGTTGGCATCGGTGGTCTCGCCGTGGCCGTTGGCTTCGGTCAGCAGCAGCTCCACGGCTGCCGGGTCGGCGTCCTGCGGGGTCTCGGGGCTGAGCAGGTTCTCGCAGAAGTGCTCCTTGCGCATCTGGGCCTTTGCCATGAACTCGGCGTTGCCGCCCAGCATGATATCGGTACCGCGGCCTGCCATGTTGGTGGCGATGGTGATGGCACCCTTTTTACCGGCCTGCGCTACGATCTCGGCTTCGCGCTCGTGGTTCTTGGCGTTCAGCACGTTGAAATCCCGGGTGTGGCGCTGTAACATTTTGGCGAGCGTCTCACTCTTTTCCACGCTGACAGTACCCACCAGCACGGGCTGACCGTTTTTGTGGCACTCCATCACCTGCTCGATGACGGCGCGGTATTTGCCCTCTACGGTCTTGTAGATGGCGTCCGGGTAGTCCTTGCGCTGCACCGGGCGGTTGGTGGGCACACTGACGATGTTCAGGCCGTAGATCTCGGTGAACTCGGTGGCTTCGGTGCGGGCAGTACCGGTCATACCGGACAGCTTTTTGTACATACGGAAGTAGTTCTGGAAGGTGATGGTGGCCAGCGTCTTGCTCTCGGCGGCGATCTTCACGCCCTCCTTGGCTTCGATGGCCTGATGCAGACCCTCGTTGTACCGGCGGCCGATCATCAGGCGTCCGGTGAACTCGTCCACGATGATGACCTGACCGTCCTTGACCACATAGTCGATGTCCCGCTGCATCACGCCGTAGGCCTTGATAGCCTGATCAATGTGGTGGGCAAGGGTCATGTTCTCGGCGGCGGCAAGGTTCTCCACCTTAAAATAGGCTTCAGCCTTTTTGATGCCGGCAGCGGTCAGGGTGCAGGTCTTGTGCTTTTCGTCCACAACGTAGTCGCCATCGGCCTGCTCATCGGTGGAGACCTTATCTTCCAGCTCCACCACCACGCTCTTGTGCAGGGTGCGCACAAAGCGGTCCACCTGCGTGTACAGGCTGGAGGAATCCTCACCGCGGCCGGAGATGATCAGGGGGGTCCGGGCCTCATCGATCAGGATGGAGTCCACCTCGTCCACGATGGCGTAGGCGTGGCCGCGCTGTACCATGTTGGCCTTATAGGTCACCATGTTGTCGCGCAGGTAGTCAAAGCCGAACTCGTTGTTGGTGCCGTAGGTGATATCGGCGTTGTAGGCATCCCGGCGGGCGTCGCCGTCCATGCCCTGCACGATCAGACCAACGGTCAGCCCCAGCCAGCGGTAGAGCTTGCCCATCCACTCGCTGTCGCGCTTGGCCAGATAGTCGTTGACGGTAACGATGTGCACCCCTTCGCCGGTCAGGGCGTTCAGGTAGGCGGGCAGGGTAGCCACAAGGGTCTTGCCCTCACCGGTCTGCATCTCGGCAATATCGCCGCGGTGCAGGGCAATGCCGCCGGTCACCTGCACGGGGAAATGCTTCATGCCCAGCACACGCCATGCGGCTTCGCGGCAGACGGCAAAGGCATCCGGCAGGATATCATCCAGCGTTTTGCCTTCGGCCAGCTGCTGCTTAAAGGCGGCAGTCTGCGCCTGCAAGTCGGCATCGGACATGGCCTGATACTTGGGCTCCAGCGCCAGCACCTGTTTGGTGATGGGATTTACCTTTTTCAGCTCCCGGTCAGAGAAGCTGCCAAAAAGTTTTTCAACAAGGGACATAGGTCACACCTCATAAATCTTAAAAATCGGGCTGTGATGCGCCCGGGATCGCGCATAACAATACAAGTATATGATACACCAAAGCGGCAGACACGTCAAACCTGCAAGGCTATTTTAGCCCGCTTTTACATGAACTTTCTGTAAAAAGATGCTGCAGGCCGTTCACAGTTCCCCGATACCCCGGCAGCACGCTTTATTTTCGCCCTATCGCTTTTGGGGGAATCGTGGTAGAATAGGGCTATCATTGATAGGGAGGGCTGTACTTATGCTCAAACGGCTGCGCACCGCGCACCCCATTCTTTATTGTATCCTGTCCGAGGTGCTGTTCCTTGGCAGCATGGTCGTGTTCAGCCTGCTGGCTACCATCGTGCTGGCAGCGGCAGGCGCGGACTTTGACACCATGGACGGCTATCTGTTTGGCTCTGTGCAGGAAGCTGTCGGACTGGCGGTGGCACTTTTGCTGCTGACCCGCACCGGCAGGCTGGATCTGCTGCGCCGGCGCGGCTGCGGCTTTCTGAACGGGCTGCTGGTGGGGATGTACCCGCTGTTCTTCATCGGGTACACGTTTTTTGGGACGCTGGCCTTTGGCCGCCCGGACACGCCGCTGCTGCCGCTGCCCCGCATCCTGACCTTTTTGCTGAACATGATCCTTGTGGGCGTGGCCGAGGAGCTGGTGTTCCGGGGCATCATTGCCCAGACCCTGCTGGAGCGCTACGGCACCGCCCGCGCCGGGGTGTGGAAAGCCTGTCTTGTGTCCGGCGCGCTGTTCGGCGCGGCGCACCTGAGCAACCTGCTCGGTTCGGCACCTTTTGGCGTGCTGATGCAGTGCGTGTTTGCGGCTTCGCTGGGCGTGATGCTGGCCGCCATCTACTTCCGCACCGGCAATTTGTGGGTAACGGTGTTCCTGCACAGCGCCATGGACATTGCCGCCATGCTCATCGGCGGGTTGTACGGCACCACCAGCGTGGCCGAGAGCGTAAGCGGCTACGATGCTTCGCGGCTGCTGTCGGTGGCGGTGTACCTGATCCCCACCGTGTTTCTGCTGCGCAAAAAGAAGCTGCCGGAGGTGCAGCTGTACTGGGGCGGCATTGTAAAAAATTAAGGCTTGCGGACAAAAATCTTCTTGCAATCTGCTGTGCAATCTGGTATACTGTATCTGTTACCGTGGCACGGGGCTGGGAGTATGCCCGCTTTTGGGAGAACCGTTTCCCGCCGCTGTGCCATAGGCAGATAAATTACTTGAAAGAGGTACTGTATTATGAATAAGCAGGAAGTTATGGCCAAAGTCGCTCTGACCGAGAAGGACACTGGCTCCCCCGAGGTTCAGGTCGCTCTGCTGACCGCTCACATCAACGAGCTGAACGAGCACCTGAAGAAGAACCCGAACGATCACCACAGCCGCCGCGGCCTGATGAAGATGGTTGGCCGCCGCCGCAATCTGCTGGCTTATCTCCAGAAGAAGGACATCGAGCGTTACCGTGCTCTGATCGCAACTCTGGGTCTGCGTAAGTAATTTTAACGGAGGGCAGGTACCGCAATGGTACCTGCCCTTTGCTTTATGTATAGCTCCATGTATCCCATGCGCACAAAATAGCGGTGGCAGCGTATTGCAGCAGTAAATCGAACGCCCGTGCCTGCGGGCAGGGACGCTGGATTTATTGCTATAATGCGCACGCCACGGCTTTTTGGATAGAACGATCCGAAAAACAAGGAGGCAGAAACAATGGCAATCGAATTTGGTTCCCGCAAAGAGACCTTTGACAACTTCAAGGTCTACGAAACCATGCTGGCCGGCCGCCCGTTCAAGGTTGAAATGGGCAAGATGTGTGGCCTGTCCAATGCCAGCGCACTGATCCGCTACGGCGAGACCTGCGTGATGTGCAACGTGGTCATGAGCCCCAAGCCCCGCGAGGGCGTGGATTTCTTCCCGCTGAACGTGGAGTACGAGGAAAAGCTCTACGCCGCAGGCCGCATTCCCGGCAGCTTTATGCGCCGTGAGGGCCGCCCCGGCGAGCGCGCCATCCTGACCAGCCGCGTGGTGGACCGCCCCATGCGCCCGCTGTTCCCCAAGGAGATGCGCAACGATGTGTGCATCACCATGACCGTCATGAGCCTTGACCCGGACTGCAGCCCCGAGATCGCCGGTATGATCGGCGCTTCTCTGGTGACCGCCGTGTCCGATATCCCGTGGAACGGCCCCATCGGCGGCGTGCAGGTGGGCTTGGTTGACGGCGAGATCGTGCTGAATCCCACGCAGGAGCAGCGCAAGGTGAGCGACCTTGCCCTGACCGTTGCCGCCACCATGGACAAGATCGTGATGATCGAGGCCGGCGCCAACGAGGTGGACGAGGACACCATGCTGACCGCTATCAAGACCGCACACGTTGAGATCAAGAAGATCATCGAGTTCATCAACAAGATCGTGGCCGAGCGCGGCAAGCCGAAGATCGACTTCCAGGTTGTGGGGCTGGACATGGACGTGTTCCACGCCATCCAGAACAAGTATCTGGACGACTTCAAGGCCGCTATGGACACCGACGACAAGAACGTGCGTGACGCAGCCCTGCTGCCCATCATGGACAAGATCGCCGAGGAATATCCCGACCTGTCCGCCGCCGATCTGGATCTGGTAAGCTACAAGATGCAGAAGTTCGTGGTGCGCCGCTGGCTGCTGGATGAGGGCAAGCGCGTGGACGGCCGCGGCATCAACGAGATCCGCCCGCTGGCCGCAGAGGTGGGCATCCTGCCCCGCGTGCACGGCTCCGGTATGTTCACCCGTGGCCAGACGCAGGTGCTTACCACCTGCACGCTGGGCGGCACCAAGGACAACCAGCTGATGGACGATCTGACCGACGAGCAGACCAAGCGCTATATCCACCACTATAACTTCCCGCCGTATTCCGTGGGCGAGGCACGCGCACCGCGCAGCCCCGGCCGCCGCGAGATCGGCCACGGCGCACTGGCAGAGCGTGCTCTGGTGCCGGTGCTGCCCTCTCTGGAGGAGTTCCCCTACACCATCCGCTGCGTGTCCGAGGTGCTCAGCTCTAACGGCTCCACCTCTCAGGCTTCCATCTGCGGCTCTACGCTGGCACTGATGGACGCAGGCGTGCCCATCAAGGCTCCGGTTGCGGGCATTTCCTGCGGCCTGATCACCGAGGGCGAGCGCTGGATGACCATGCTGGACATTCAGGGCGTGGAGGACTTCCACGGCGATATGGACTTTAAGGTCGGCGGCACCCGCAAGGGCATTACCGCCATCCAGATGGACATCAAGATCGACGGCCTGACCTACGACATCATTGCCGAGGCCTTCGAGAAGTGCCGCAAGGGTCGGCTGTATATTCTGGACGAGATCATCAAGCCCGTGATCGCCCAGCCCCGTCAGGAGCTGAGCCGCTGGGCACCCAAGATGTTCAGCATGATGATCCCCACCGACAAGATCAAGGACGTCATCGGTAAGGGCGGCAAGGTCATTCAGGACATCTGCGCCACCTGCAACTGCAAGATCGACGTGCAGGAGGACGGCCATGTGTTCGTCTCTGCCGTGGATCAGGAGGACGCAAAGCGCGCCATCTTTACCATCAAGACCATTGTGGAGGACCCCGAGATCGGTGCCATCTACAAGGGCAAGGTGACCCGCCTGATGAACTTTGGTGCCTTTGTGGAGATCGCTCCGGGCAAGGAAGGCCTTGTGCATATCTCCAAGCTGGACACCAAGCGTGTGGAGCGCGTGGAGGATGTGGTGGCTGTGGGCGATGCCATCGTGGTCAAGGTGACCGACATCGACCAGCAGGGCCGCATCAACCTGAGCCGCCGCGACGCCATTCTGGCACTGGAAGCCAAAAAGGCCGCCCAGCAGCAGTAAAAACCTAATACAGACTGCATAAAATAAGAGCCGCTGTACAAGAAGTACAGCGGCTCTTTTGCGTGGAGAACTCCCTCAGTCAAACCCTGCGGGTTTGCCAGCTCCCTCGGGGAGGGAGCCTCTGGCGCTGCCGGACGCTTTGCGGTTGCGCCGGAAGCTTTGCCGCCATGCCAAAGGCCCCATCTCAGAGGGGGCTGTCGAGCAAACGCGAGACTGGGGGAGTTTTCCCCCAACAAAAAAACTCCCCCTTGCGGGGGAGAGGGCACGGCGCGCCGTGCTGGAAGGGAGTAGGGTTCAGTGTTCCTTTTTGCCCTGACGGTTCAGAACCCAGCCGACGGCAAACAGCAGCACACCGCTGCAGGCCAGCACCGGCACAGGCCAGTTCAGCTGACCGGTCTGGGGCAGAACAGGCTTATCCGGGTTGGAAGGGGAGACCGGGTTATCCGGGTTCTCGGGGCTTACGGGATTGTCCGGGTTGCCGGGACTTACCGGGTTATCCGGTGTGCCGGGGCTCACCGGCGTATCCGGGGTGTCCGGCTGCTCCGGAAGATCGGGGGTGTCCGGCGGCGTGTCCGGCGTATCCGGGGGAGTGTCAGGGGTGTCTGGGGGCGTTTCGGGGGTGTCTGGCGGGGTCTCCGGCGTATCCGGGATGGTAGCGCCTACCTTGGGGGTGGCGTCCACATCGTAGATCCAGCTGTCGCCATCCGGCAGGGGAATGGACACAAGGAAGGGCTTGATGGCTTCGTAGCCGTGGGAAGCCTCGGTCTGCATGACCAGATACAGCCCCTGCGGCAGCTTGGTAAAGTCGGCGTAGCCTTCCTCGTCAACGTTCTGCTGGGCGGCAACGGTGCTGTCGGAAAGATCGCCCAGCGGCACGCCGCAGCCCGTAAAATCGCCGGTATAGGCGTAGGACAGGCTGCCGCCGGTGCGCTTGACGGCGGCAACCTGATACAAGGTCAGCTCGCCGCCGCGCAGGGGCACATCGTTGTGGGTGTCGTACAGACGGACGTGGAGCGAGCCCAGCCGCCCGGACACAAGGCTGGCACTGGTGGCAAACGCCGGCAGGGCGCAGCATACCACAAGGCACACAGCCAGCAGCACAGCTGCCAGACGATGACGCAGATCAATGCTTTTCATGTTCTTCACCTCTTGTTTTCTTGCGTTTGCGTGTGGAAAGCAGCATACCGATCAGCAGGATCAGCAGCATGGGCAGCGCCATGACGGGCGCAACGATGATAGGCTCTATCTTGAGCGCTTCGGCAGTAACACGGATGTGCTTGTACTGATCCGGGGTCTCCACGCGGTGGCCGCGTACCAGCAGGCGGTGGGTGTTGATGCCGTAGGGGGTGCAGGTCATCAGGGTGACGTAATCCTTGCCTTCGGCGATCTTCAGCTCGTCGGTCTCGGTGGGCAGCACGATGGAAATTTTGTCCACCTCGTAGGTGAGCACCCGGTCCAGCACGGTGATGGTAAAGGTATCGCCCACTTCCAGCTGGTCAAGGTTGGTAAACAGCTTTGCGCTGGGCAGGCCGCGGTGCGCCGAGATGACCGCGTGGGTGGACGCGCCGCCCACCGGCAGGCTGGTGCCCTCCAAATGGCCTGCGGCGATCTGCAATACGCTGTCGCTGGTGCCGTGGTAGATGGGCAGCTCCACGCCTATTTTGGAGATGGTGATGTAACCCATAATGCCCGTGCCGGTAATATCCAGCGTGTCGGCGTAGCCAGTAAGCTGATCCGGGCGGTAGAGCGCGTACTCGTTGGCGGCTACCTGTGCGTTAAAGGCATCGGCGGCGTCAAAGTATCCGCTGTAATCCGCATCGGTCATGTTGTCCACGTCCTGCGCGTAGCTTGCCACCGCGCGGGACTGGTTGCGCTGGTTGACGTAATCGCTGATGGTGGGGTATAACATCACGGATAGACCCACGAAAAAGACGAGGATCAGTATAATGGTGCTTTTGTTCTTTTTCATGGGCTACTCCCTAACGTTATAGTTTCAGGACCAGAGCAGGGGGCTTTGCAGCCCCGCTCTGTGCAGGGGAAAAGGAGAGCTTAGCGGTTCTCCATGCGCTTTTTGGTAATGAGCAGGATGGCTGCTGCAACCATCAGGCCGCCGCCGATCACGTAGAAAATGGTGGTGCCGATGCCGCCGGTGCCGGGCAGGGTAGTGCCGATCTTATTGATGACATCCGTAGTCAGAGTTCCGTCGGTTTTATTAGGAGTAAAGGTGATCTCACCGCTCGCCGTGTTGCCGCTCAAAGAAGTCAGAACAGTATCACGAGGATCGGATTCCCAAGTGATAGTATGATCAGCGTTGACAGTAAAGGTGATGGGGCTGATGGTGTTGTAGTGGGCGGGGGTTACAGTCTCAGTCAGCGTGTACTCGCCGTCATCCAGACCAGACAGCGTAAACAGAGCCTCGTTGGACGTGTCAATGTTCATAGGCATATCAACTTCCGTGCCGTCCTTGAGCTTTTTGGTCAGAGTGAACCGTGCACCATCCAGAGGATGACCAGCCTGATCGACTTTGTTCACAACCACCTTGTAGGTAAAGACGATGACGTTATCCCAAGGGGTTGTGCCCGTGCCATTACCGCGCGGGTTGTTGGAGTACTCCAACTGTGCCTTGTTGACGTTGCCGTCTTTGCCCAGAACAGCGTGATCGTTCAGCTGAGACTTGTAGGTAACGGTAATGGTAGAATTAGCAGTAACACTAGTAACGTCTTTCAGATTATCAAATACGATCTCAAAGGTGCAGCCATCGGTCGGGCTGGTAACGACAGTATAACCAGTAGTAATCTTAGTACCGGTCACTTCATCGCCAACAAAAACTTCCACAGAGTTGGGGTCAAAGGTCAGACCCTTTTCTTCCACATCGTGGAAAGCGTAGTAATACTTGCTATAGGAATCATAGTCTGCGGGAACAGTGCCCTGCAGGCGGAAGGGGATGTAATCGCCGATGTCGTAGTCGGCAGAATCCTGCCAGCCGGTAGTATTGCCGGTAGAATCGTTGGTGTCCTTCAGCTTTTTCTTAAATTCGGGAACATCATTGCTCTTCGGCGTGATGGTAACATTGCCAACAACGGAAACGAGGTAAGTGGTATAAGGCTCAGAGCCAGACAGAGAGCCATCCTTATCCTTGATCAGGTAGTAACCGCCAACAACTTCAACAAAATTGCTGTTTGTAACGGTAGCTATAGGAGTAGTGTTAAGATTGACATAATTTTCGATAACGTCAAGCTTAGCACTGTCGCTTGCATTGGAAGCAACGGCGGAAAGTGCATCCAGAACAGTCTGCTCAACAGCTGCGCCAACCGTACCGGTACCGTTATCGCCCCACTTGATGTTGGTGAGCATGGACGGATTGGATGAATCATAATCACCGGTAAAGATCTGGTAGATCTCGTAGATGTGGGTGGTAGCAGGTGCGGTGATCTTGTATAGGGTGGTAACAGGAGCAGTGCTGGTAGAGCTGCTGCCATCTGCAAACGCCGGGATCGCCATGGCGCAAACCATAGCAACTGCCAGCAGCGCAGCCATGAGTTTCTTCATTGCTTTTTTCATGGAAAAAGCCCCTTTCTTTTTTCTGCCCCTTGCCGCCCCCTGCATTTTGCACAGGGGGGGGGAGGGGGTGTGGTTTTGTTCGGATTATCGCGTAAACTTTGTGCTGGGCGGGCGGGGTTTAAGCTCCGGGCGTCCGGCAGGGAAGTGCAGTTTAGTCATCTGCCCTCCCTTCGCGTCTGCGCTTGCGGTGGATAAAGCTGTATGCCAGCGCAGACAGCATCATTGTGCCGCCCACGGCTGTGTACGGGAGTGTACCGGACCCGCCGGTAGAGGGGAGTTCGTAGTCGGCGTTGTCGGTTTCGGTGTTGGTAAAGGTGAGGGTGTTGCCCACCGTTACGCCTTCCGGCTGGTCGTAGACTACGGTAAAGCGGGAAGAGTTGCCATCCTTCTCTTTGATATAGAAGGTGTAGTCATTCAGGTATTCGTCTGCAATGGGTACAGTGGCTGTCCAGTTCTCGCTCTTCCGCAAGGTGACAGTTTTTTGATTCGGATAAAGTGTTGCAGTGTCCTTGCCCTCACTGGTTTTATAGCAGTACAAGTACACCTCTACTTCATCCAGCTTTGCCTGTGCCGCTGTCAGGGTGTTGTTATCCTTATCGCGCCAGTGCTTGATGATGGTCAAACTGTTGGCGGTGTTGGGCACAAACAGCTCGCTGGCCTTGCCATTGGCGCAGAAGAGAACCGTGTTCGATTCCGGGACACCGGCTGCGCTGTTAGAAGCATAGCTGTCTACGGCGGCGTTATAGGCTGCGGCTTCGTCATAGCCGCTAGCCTGATAGATAAAGTAGTACGGAGCGGATGCCTTGCTGTAGCCAGCGGGGGCTTTTGTCTCCGTAAGCCGGTACAAGGTGTTTTCCTGCAGGCCGTCCGTTGATGCAAAGTAGAAAGTCAGCGTGCCGTTGGCATCTACCTTAGCTTCGTTTTGGACGGAAACCCAACCACCGGTGCTGGAATCGAAACGATCCAGAGCGAAGGTTGCACCCGTCAGGGCGTTTGAATAGTTGCGCTTATCCACCTTGTAGACAGTCAGCTTAGCCTGATGCACAATGGAGGACGCACCAACCTTTTCAAGCACGAAGTCTTTGATTGAAGCACTTCCGCCGGAAATTTTTGCTTCGTTGCTCAGGTTGATATTGGCGGTAGCGTTGGTGACATATTCATATTCCAGCACAAGCGGTGTTGAATCCGGCAGGGTAAAGGTGGTGGTGTAGGTGGGGTAACCGTTGCCATCTTTACCCAACACCGGCTGGGTGTAGCTGTACTCGTATTTGGATATTTCTTGTTTGGTATCTGCATTATACAGCTTTACGCTGAAAATATCCAACGATGCCTGAACGCTTGCGTGCTGTACGGTAAGAATATCGGTCAGGGTGACCGTGGTGCTAGTGGAGTCAAGGTCTTTGGCAGCGGGGTTGATGGTCAGGGTGTACTTTACGCGGCTGTCGTTTTTTTCTCTGACCTGCAAGGCTTCCTTTTTAAGCACATCGACCTTTTGGGTGACCTTTACATCGACCTTGTCCTGTTTGTTTTCTTCCTTCCACTTGATCTTGTTGGTGTAGAGGAATTCATCAAACTTGACGTTGCTCCAACGGGGATCTGTCAGCTCGGCCTGATAGCACAGCACCAGCTCGGTATAGCCCTGCTTTTTGAGTTCAGCAAAGTCGAGCTTATCCAGCCCATCAATGTGGAACGTAATGGTCTGCCCATCCTCTGAACCCTCGGCGGGGGTGTTGATATCAAGCTTGCTCGGGTCTGCGAAGTAGTCCCGAATACTCGTAGTACCAGTACCCTTCAGGGGCAGGTCAGTTTTGCGATCTTTACCGTAGCCGTTGATGAACACGATGGCAGCCGAGGGGGTGTTGGTGGTGCGGTAAGTGAGACCCTTGGGAAGCGTATCGGTCAGGGTGATCTTTGCGGGCAGGGTATCGCTTACAGAAGAGAAATCCAGAAGGATCTGATACTGGAGTACCTTGTTCTGGAAATCGGAATAATTGGGTGTAAGCGTATCGCCGGAGGAGTGACTCGGTTTGCCGCACCAGTAGACAATATCACTGGCTTTTTTGTCTTTACCCACCAAGCTGACGCCCTTGGACATCTTAAGGCCGGTACTGGGCTTCTGATAATCGTAATGGACATCGGTTTCACTATCCAGCTTATTGTAGATATTGATACGCTCGCCTTCCGGTAGATCGCCTATATCCACCTGTGTGCTGTAGTTCAGCGCCAGCTGTTTGAGGTCAAGGGCGCAAGTTGTGGTGTCAAGCTCGATCTTAAAGGAGCGCACCTGCGTGGTAGTATCAGTAGGAGAAATCGGAGTATCGCCGAACCAATCATTCGAATAGTACGTTACTTCAAACGGGATATCCGACCTCTGTTTGATGTCATTATACTTCAGCGTTTGTTCCTGACCATCACTGGTGTAGTAGGTGAGGGTAAGGTTTTGCTCGATCTGCGTTTGCAGATCTTTAGCGATGCCATAGTGGATATTTTTGCCATTGAACCAGTTGCCCTTGATAATATCCTTGATCTCATACTTTCCCTTGCCGGGGATCGCAGCGGTGATCGTCCAAGGTGCTGCCAGAAGGTTCGGGTGGTCAGCGTCCTTCGGGGCAAGATTGCCGGATGCAGTTTTATGCGGGCTGAAGGTCTGGCCGCCCTGACCGCCGCCGGAGGTATTAAACGTCTTTTCGTCGGTAAACTTGTTGCCGTTGAGCTCCTTGCTGTACTCGGCCTTGTTTTTCACCGAGGTGACGCCTGCCGGGAGAGTGGTCTGATACTTGAACTGATACAGCTTTGCATCACTGCCCGCAGGGAAGGTGTAGGTAAAGCCGGATGCGGTAGGCGTTATCTGTACCGGTGTTTGTGCAGCATCGGTAGCATCCTGCCACTGGCCATCATTTTTTTGCCGTACGTACAGCTTGACATCGCCTTTGACCGTTGCACCGTTATCAAGGGTATCTGTTACAGTGTAGCCGTTCAGGTCAGAGCCGGTAGGGTTGTTTACAGTGACGGTCCAGTTGACGCAGTTGGTTGCGGAATCGTATGCGCCCTGTTCCTTTGTAATAAGTTTGTGCAGCTCAACGCTACTAGAGGCTTCTTTCTTGCCGTTATCGGTAGTTGCGGTGTTTTTGAGCTTTGAGTAATCGGTACGGGTGGTAAGAACATCGTAGGTCAACTCATAGTATTCGCCGGCCTTGAGTTCGTCAAGACCTTCGATCTTGAAGGTCTTTTCGTAGCCGCTGCTAAAATCCGGGTTGCAGGTAACGGGTTCGGAAGAGCCGTCTTTTTTGTTGTGTTTTGTCAGCTTAAAGGATTTGTTGTCATACTCAGCCTGAATGTCGCCATTTTCAACCTTCAGACCGTCCCAGATCTGCACCTTTTCATCCCAGCCGTGCTCCGAGCTTACCGTGACCGTATAGCGGATCTTGGTCTTGCCATCGGAAGTTTCTTGGATCGTGCCGTCATTATCCGAAGGCTGGCTCTTCTCGATCTTGATGTCCTGATACTTTTCCAGCGTGATCTCCGTGCTGCTGCCGGGGAAGTGGAACGTTTTATTCTCGGTAGCAGACTCCTTGCTGTACGTCCAATCGTAACTGAACTGGCCGCTAAAGGTTTCCGCCGGGTTGAAATAAGGAGAGTCAATATCAAAGACAAGCGTAGTGGTGCCGTTCTTGTGAAAATACTGTGTGCCTACTTTGTTGCCAGCACGGTCATAAATCTCTGTGTCTGTTTCTGCCTTCGGGCACAGTTCGGCAGGCAGGTTATAGGTCAGAACGTTTTTTCCATTTACTTTTTCCAGCACACCGCCGGCAATTTGATAGTCGAAGGTAAAATAGACGGATTGATCAGCCTTGACCGTAAAATTATCAGTCTGTTCGTTGTTGTCGATCTTAAAGGTATATTTGGTAATGCCGCCCTTTTTCATACCTGTGGAGGTTGTCTCGCCCGCAGGCGTTTCCACAAAGTAATCAAGGTAGGTCGGTTCTTCCGTCGTCATCAGCGTGGGCGCACGGTTCGGGCGGCTAGGCAGCTGGCCGCCGTATGTGTCGGCGTACTGAGCGGCGGCAACATCCACCACACCCACGACTTCGGTGTTGAACAGTGTTACCTCAGCCACCTTGCCGTCCACGTCGCCGGAAATAACGGTCAGCGTGTCGGCATCGCTGTCCACACTGCTCACGATGCCCACGGTCTCCACGGGCAAAGCGTCGGTCACGGTGGTTGTCTGCGGCTCAGCAGCGGGGGATGCCACGCTGGGGGCAAGGGTGTCCGCGCCGGACACAGAGGTCACGGTGCTGGGTGCAGCGGTGTCGGCGCTGTCCACCGGATTTTCGGCGGGCTGCTCCGGCTGCGGGTCAACGGGCTCGGGGGTAAGCACAGTGTCCTGCGTGCCGGAGGTGGCTGCGGTATCCTGTGCGCCGGTGCTGTCGTCAGCACTGGGGGCTGCATCCAGCGCAGAAACGCCGGAGCCCTCAAGCTCTGCGCTGTTTTCAAACTCTGTATCCACGCTGAACAGGTCGTCCAGATCCGGCTCTGCACTGTCGGCGCTGCTGTCCACAGCCACGGTGCGGGTGACGTACTTATTATAAATAACGATGTCGCCGGGCTGGGCGGCGCTGCCGTCCTCTTCCAGCAGCCAGTCCATGCCGCTCATGGAGCTGCGCAGGGCAAGCACGCTGGCCTCCTGCGGGATGGCGCTTTGGGGAATCTCGGCGTACTTCAGGCAGTAGGCAAGGAACATCACGTCCCACTCGCCGTAGGCATTGCCGTAGGACTGACCGTAGCGGGAGTAGTAGCGCAGGGTCACGCCGTCCGCCGGGTCGATCTCGAAGTTTTTCTCGCTCTGCTCGTAGCCCAACTGGGTCTTTGCCACGCTGAGCAGATCCTCGTTCCACTCGCCGGTGATCACGGCATCGGCGTTGGCGGCTTGCCACTCCTCGGGGGTCTCAAGGTCGGCAGAGGTATCGCTCAGGCAGCTTACGGTGTGGTGATGCTCCGGCAGGGGGCACACCAGCACTTCCTCGTAGCAGGCGTCGGTGTGGTGGTGGTAGATGGGCTCCACAGTGTCCACCACCGGCTCCAGCGCCACAGGCTCTGCCACCGCCATGGCCACCAGCTCGGCGCTCTGGGTGGGCTCTACCACCTGCTCCACAAGCTCGCCCTCTTCCAGGCCGCAGGTCAGCTCGTACTCGGTGGTGTAGCAGCTTTCATCGTGGGTATGCTCAAATTTTTCACAGATCAGGGTGCCGTCCTCGGGGTCGTAGCAGTCATCATCGTGGACGTGCTCTTCCTCCATGCAGGTCAGGGTCTGCACTTCGGTATAGCAGTCATCGGTGTGCTCGTGGGGCACAAACTCGATCTGCGGCTCCAGCTCCAGCGGCATGATCTCTTCCTCGGCGCTGCTCTGGGCAGCACTGGCGGCGGCAGCTTCGGCAGCGGCAACTTCGTCCGCATTTTCAAGCTGGCCTTCCGTGTAGCCGCAGATCAGCACCTTGTCGTAGCAATCCGCCGTGTGGGCGTGCTCCACCTCGCCGCACTGGTACTGCGCGGTCATAGAGATGCCAACGCCGTGCAGCTGCCAGTTGACGAACAGGGTGGTGATCATGGCAAGCGCCAGCACAAATGCGGTGTAGCGCCGCAGCGTGTGCCGGTTTTCGCGGAACTGCTCCTTGTAGGTTTTAAGGATGTCGTTCATAACTTAGAGTACCTCCTCCCGGGCTCAATGGATCAACGAGAAACTGGACAGGGGCCATACCCTTAAAAACACCCTGCCAATGATCTGACTTTTTTCCACGCAGCCTATCACGCTGCTGCGGCTGTCGATGGATGTGGAGCGGTGGTCGCCCAGCACGAAGTAGCGGTTTTCCGGCACCTGATAGGGGAACCGGATGTCGCATTCGCCCACGGTCAGCGCGTCCACATAGGGCTCGTCCAGCACCTCGCCGTTTACCGAGACCACGCCGTTCACGTCCATATCGATCACATCACCGGGCTGCCCGATGATGCGCTTGAGCAAAAGCTTGTTCTGCCAGTAAAACCCGCATAACTCACCGTTTTCAATGTGGTTGGATTTTACCAGCAGGATAATGTCCTTGTCGTTCAACGTAGGGTTCATGCTGTCGCCGGAGACCTGAAGCACCGGTAAAAACAGCGTAGCCAGCAGCACGGCCGCTGCGGCCACCACCACCAATATATAGACCGTACTGCGCAGCACCCGCTGGTAGCGGTTCTGGTACGCAAGACGTTCACGTTCTGCGGCCACTTCCTCGGTGGAGGGGATGGAAGCAAACCGGATATCGCGTTTTTTCATGTTTCCTCCGAAGGCTGGCTGTCGGCGCTGCGGTACTGGTCCAGCAGCGCGTTGGCCTTGCGGTCAAATGTCTGCCAGCGCTGCTGCACCTCCTGCTCGGCCTGCTCTACCATGGCGCTGCATTCCTGCCGGGTCTGCGCCTTCAGGCTGTCGGCGTCTGCCTGTGCCTGCTCCAGAATGCGTTTGGCCTCGCTGCGCGCCTGCGAAAGGGTGTTGGCAGCGGCGGCGTCGGTGTCTGCAAGGTTGGCCTGCACCGAGTGCAGATAGTCATCGGCGGCGGCCTGCGCGGCGGCGAACACGTTGTTCAGCTCCAGCGCAGCCTGCGCGATGGAGCCGGCCTTTTCCAGCCGGAGCTGCCGGTCCTGCAGCTGCGCGGTAAGCGCGGCGTTCTGCGCCTTGAGCTGATCCTCGCTCTGCTTCAATGCATAAATAATCTCTATCAGTTCAGCGCGGTGCATCCGCCGCAGTTCACGATCTGCCATGTATGTCCAAACTCCCAAACTATAAAGTACAAGCCAGCGAAAAGGTTTTCGTAAACTACGAAAATACTTAACAAAAACGGCTTAAAATGCGCTTGCCGCCACAGGATTTGCGGGGTGTAAAGGGTGCGGAAGCGCTCCTTTACAAGCTACCTTATCTTACCACATCCCATGTAACAACAATATAACAAAACAGACACAAAATCAAGAGATAACGCCGAAAAAATATCGCATTTTTTTATATTTTGTGTGTATTTTTCCCCAAAAACGACTGCAAGACCCCAAAAACTTAAAAAGTTTGTTCATAATTTTGAGATGTGAAGTTTTGCGCACTACTGTACTGAACTGCTGCGCGCACGAAAAAACGGGAGCCGCACTTTTTCGAAAAAAAGCGCGGCTCCCGTATGCAGACTTTGGGGTCAGCCTTTTACTTGCCAAAGCTGGTCAGCAGGCTGTTCAGCGAGACAAAGGACTGGTAGATGACGTTGACGTTGTTGATGATGGAGCTTGCACCGGAGAAGATGCGGGCGATGTAGTTGAACACCTTGCCAACGTCCAGGAAGGACTGGTAGGCGCTGCTTGCACCGCCGTCCAGATAGGTCATCTCCTCGGCATCGATCACGGCGTAGCTGGCGGGCAGTTTCATGGTAGAAGTAGTCATGGTAAGATCCCTTTCTTCATTGGTATCAATGCGTTTTACAGCGTTGTTCAGAACATGGTGGAGACCAGCAGGGTGGTAAGCAGGGCACCGGCTACCAGTGCGGGCCCTACATACTTCTGCCACTGAATCGCGGCGGGCTGGGTGGCGGGCTGCGGCACGGTGGAAGCACCGGCCTTGGCGATCCAGTGCGCGTAGATGGTAGCGTCGGAGGTGAACACGGTGGAGGTGGTCACCTTGCTGCCGCCCACCGGCTCGGTGTACCAGCCGTCAAAGGTGTAGCCCGTCATGGTAGGCTGCTCGGGCGTGCTCTCCAGTTTGCCGGACAGGTTCGTGTAGGTTACCACAGTAGAGCAGATGCCGCCTTGGGCATCCATACCAATGGCGAACACGTTCTGTTCCTTTTTGCTCCCTGAAGTGTTGCCGGCAGCAAACGCAGCCGGCAGCGCACAGCACAGCAGGGTGAACAGGCAGATCCCGACCACCAGCGTTTTCAGGAATTTTTTCATGAGATCCCTCGCTTTCCTTCACAAAGATGGAGACCCTGCCCCACCCGGGCGCAGCCCGGACAGCGGAGAAGTTTCTTCAATCTATATTTATCACATCCAGTGTACCAGAACCGCAACAAAAAATACAGCTTTTGGCTGAAAAAATAATAAAAATTATGAAAAAACGATTTTTACCCTTGCAAGATGAATTTTATGCTCCGATAGACCGCATTTTTTGAAAATTGCATTCTTTAAAACTTGTCTTTCGTAAAAACATGGCAGGAAATGGAAAGCATAAAAACAGCGTCTAAAAGCCCAAAAAACGACAAAAAACGCCGCAAACGCTCTAAGTGCTGCGGGGAAAAGGCTGCAAAAATGCAGTGTCCCTCTTGTGGAACGGCAGAAAATATGCTATACTTAGCTGCACGATGCGCCATCGCCAAGCGGTAAGGCAGGGGACTTTGACTCCCCCATCGTAGGTTCGACTCCTGCTGGCGCAACCAGAATGCCCCGGCGGCCTTTGCGGCTGCCGGGGCATTTTTGCGTCTGTTCAATAGCGGCGGTGGATCTTTTTAGTGGGTTTGCGGCGGTTCCAGTTGGCACACAGCAGCCACAGTCCGTAGATCAGGGCGGCGATCAGGCTGAGCACCAGAACCACCTTCAGGTACAGGCTGGTGAAGAACTCCTTCACCTTGTCCACCCCGAACAGCAGCGGGTTGCGGGCTACGTCCTGCCCGGCGATCAGCTCCACCACGCCGATGGTCTCGCCTGCCAGCTTCAGCTCCACCGTGCCTACTACATCGCCCTGCTGGATGGGCGCGCAGACGTAGTCCGGCAGGTGGAAGTATTTCTGGGTGACGGTGCCGTCGCTGGTGGAGGGCAGCAGGGTCATCATGCTGTCGTTGGGGTACAGCTGCAAGGTGTCTGTATCGGAGGAATACTTTACCGGGATCTCCGCAATGGTCAGGTCGGTGTCCAGCGCAGCCTGAATGGAAAAGCTGTCGAATACCCAGTCCATCAGTTTGACCGTCTCGAACAGGGCAGGGCGGCGGTTGGCGTAGCCAAGGGTATCGCAGCTGTCGGGGCTGTCCATCACGCAGAAGATATAGGTGGCACCGTCCTTGTTGCCCCACGAAACATAGCTCTGGGTGCCGGTATCGTTTTTAAAGGCGGTCACATTGCACATACCGCCCTGCATGGCGCTGCGGTAGTAGCTGCCGCCGCTGGCTTTGCTCAGTGCGGCGTTCTGGCTGACCAGCACCGAGGAGGAGCGGTGCTTCTCCTTGGCGGGCATGGTAAAGCTGGGCGCACCGGACACCTCTACAAAGGCGTCAAAGCTCATCAGGTAGCGCAGGATCAGGTACATATCCACCGCGCAGGTGGTGTTGCCGCTGTCGATGCCGCAGGCGTCCGTCCAGCTGCTGGCGGTGGTGCCGATGCGCTTGGATAAGGTGTTCATCTGCGCCACCCAGCCGTCCAGATCGCCGCCGGAAAGGGTGTATGCCACACCCATGGCTGCCTCGTTGGCGTTGCGGGTAAGCATGGCGTACATGGCTTCGCGGTAGGTGAAAGTCTCGTTGGAGCGCATATCTGCGTTATTGGTATTATAAACATAGTCCGAGATGGCAAAGGGCATCTGGAAGGTGTTGTCCAGTTGGTCGGCGTAGTTGGTCAGCAGTACGGCAAGGGTCATATATTTGGTCAGACCGCCGGCAGACACCTGCTTTGTGCTGTCTTTATCGTAGACGATGATGTTGGTATCCGTGTTCACGATATAGGCGCTTGCAGCCTGCACCTGATACACCGGGCTGGGGTCGAACATGGCCCCGGCGGGCAGCACAAGGCAGCTGAGCAGAAATACAAATGAAAGAACCAGTGCAAAAATACGTTTCATGTGGACAATTCCTTTAAAAAGCGATAAAATATACTAAATAAGGCTGCGCGGTACAGCGCGCCGGAGGATCAATTTTGCAGCAAAAGTGCTGTGTTCTATAATAATAACAGGTTTGCCGGGGTGTTACAAGAGCCTTGCGGTGTTTTACACCGTTCTTTCGCTCCGGCAGGGAGGGCAGGAATGGTATATCTTACAGGGGACACCCACGGCGATATCCAGCGCTTCAAGCAGGGCAAACTGCGCTGGCTGGGCAAAAAGGACACCGTGGTGGTGCTGGGGGATTTTGGCTTTGTATGGGACGGCAGCGCCGCAGAGCGCAAGCGGCTGGACTGGCTGCGCAAGCGCCCCTACACGGTGCTGTTTCTGGACGGCAGCCACGAAAACTACGACCTGCTGGCACAGTACCCGGAGACCGAGCTGTTCGGCGGCAGGGTGCAGAGCCTTGGCGGCAACGTGTACCATGTGTGCCGGGGCAGCGTGCTGGAGCTGGAGGGCAAGACCTATCTCTGCTTCGGCGGCGCGGAAAGTCAGGATAAGGATGACCGGGAGCCGGGCGTGAACTGGTGGAAGCAGGAGATGCCCAGTGACGAGGAGTACGACACCTGCCGCCGCAACTTAGAGACAGTAGACTACAAGGTAGATTATGTGCTGACCCACGATGCACCAAGCAGATTTTTGGATTTTACCGCCCTTGCCCTTGGCGAAAGCAACCGTCTGCACCTGTTTCTGGACGAGATTTTGCTCAAGCTGACCTACGAAAAATGGTTTTTCGGCTGCTACCACAAGGATGTGCAGCTTTCCACCAAGAGCCGGTGTGTGTTCTGTGATGTCATCCCCATGGGCGAGCGGCGCACCGGGCTGTTCCACCGATAGGAGGGAATATGCAGGTCACAATAAAACTTGCCACCCGGGAAGGCGCGGCGCACGTCAGCGGCATTCTGGCGGGCTTTACCCTGCTGGCAAAGCGCGGGGAGTTGACCCTGCAAGTGCAGGACGAGCGGCAGGGCAGCCCCATTGCCCGGGAAGCGCTGCTGGAAACGGAGATCGACGGCCGCACGGTGGTGTTCGATCTGATGGACGGCTACTTCTACAACGACCCTGCGGCGGTGCTGGCGCTGTTCAGCCGTGCAGATGTGGTGTTCAAACGCAGCTTTTCGGCGGAGAAGAACCGGCAGTTCCCGGGCGGTATCCCCGCAAAGCTGCGGCCATTGGGGCTGAACTACTACGTTACCTGCCCGGGCTCGCCGCTGGAAGCGGAGCGCAGCGCAAAGAGCCGCCTGAAGCAGTGGGCGCTTTCCACCCGCTGCTACCCGCAGGACTTTGAAGCCTGCCTGACCCGGGTGCGCAAAAAGCCGCGCATCCTCTTTCTGACCCGTCTGTGGGACCCGGATGAGCCGGCGGTGCGGCAATACCCGGAACTGCAGGCAGAGTGGCGGCAGGTGAACGCCGACCGCATTGAGCTGCTGCACCGGCTGCAAAGCGCCTTCCCGGAGCAGTTCACCGGCGGCGTATCCGACAACGCCTGTGCCCGGCAGCTGTGCCCGGAGCTGATCGTGCCGGACAAGCTGACCGGCAAGCGGGCGTATCTGCACCGGATGCAGCACACGGAGATTTGCGTGGCTTCTACCGGACTGCACGGCTCTACCGGCTGGAAGCTGGCCGAGTATGTGGCGGCGGGGCGCGCTATCGTCACCGAGCCGCTGCGGTACACCCTGCCGGGCGGCTTTGAAGAAGGGAAAAACTATAAAACGTATACGTCCCCGGCGGAGTGTGAGGCGCAGCTGCGGCAGCTGCTGGCAGACCCGGCGGCGATCTTGGCTATGGCGCAGCACAATGCGGCGTACTATCAAGCATGGCTGCGGCCGGAGCAGCAGGTGCGGCAGGCCTTGCGGCAGCTGGAAACAGGGGAGAGATAAAGGGGGAAAAACGGGGGATGGAAGAACAAAAGCGGCACAGCGGCTTTGAGACGATGCGTATCCTCAGTATGGTGATGATCGTGCTGATGCACGGCATCGGGCACGGCGGGCTGGGCAGTGCGGCACCGCAGGGGACAGTGGCATTCTGGATCTACTGGCTGCTGTTTATTCTGGCGCGTGTATCCACCAACTGTTTTGTAATGCTTTCCGGCTATTACCTGTCGGAGCGCAAGGGGACTGTCCGCGCCGGGCGGCTGTTCCGCATCGGGGCACAGGTGTGGTTTTATTCCATGCTCACCTTCTGCGTTGCGGTCAAGGCGGGTGCAGTCCCGCTTTCAGCCATTCCGCTGCTCCGGGCGCTGCTGCCCCTTACCTCCAACGGCTACTGGTTCGCTTCGGCCTATTTCCTGATGTATCTCTCGGTGCCGGTGCTGAACGCGGTGGTGCAAAGCCTTGACAGGCGGCAGTACAAAACACTGCTGCTGGTGGCGCTGCTGCTGCAAAGCGTGTGGGGTACGCTGTTCTACTGGGCAACGGATGCGACCTTTGTGAATAACGGATACAGCTTTATCTGGTTCTATACCTTGTATTTTATGGCTGCCTATTTCCGCAAATACCGGGTGACCGTGCCCAGCGGGCTGTGCCTGCTGGCGTATCTGGCGGCTTCGGCGGCGGGATTTTTCAACCGGATGCTGGCGCTGCGGGTGGAAAACGCTTTGCACCTGAACGGTTTTGTGAATACCGTCAACGGCTATCAGGCACTGGCTACGGTCATCGCCTCGGCAGCGATGTTTTTGCTGTTCCAGAATATCCGCATTCGTTCAGACTACTGGCGGCGCTGGGTCTTTCGGCTGGCACCGCTGTCCTTCGGGGTGTATCTGCTGCACGACAGCGATTTTACTCGGGCGCTGCTGTGGCAGCTGGTCGACCTGCCCCGGTTCGGTGGGGCGCTGCTGCCCTCGCTGGCTTACCTGACCGGTGCGGTGCTGCTGGTTGCCGCTGCGGGCTACGCGGTGGATGCCGTGTATCAGCGGTTCTACCGTCTGCTGCGTCTGCCCGCACTGGAAACAAAGCTGGACGCCCTGACCGCCCGCATCCTGCAAAGCGTTGTTGGGGATAAAAAAGAACAATATCCTATCGTGGGTCAGAAACCGGAGCGCTTCTGACCCGCTTTTTTATGCGTGAAGTCGCAGTGGCAGATGCCGGTTGCCGTTACGGCCCCTCCTGTGAAAAAAGCGTATGTCGCGGCCCGCAGGCCGCGACATACGCGAACTATAAAAAGATTTTTCCGCTGAAGTTGCGCAAAGCAAAGCGGAGCGCACTTAAAATCATCCTCAGTTCATCGGCCCGGCCTTGTCGAACATCTGCTGCACCTGCGCAGCCAGCAAAGCGTGCGCCGGGCTTTCCAGCAGCGGGTCGGCGGCAAGCAATGCGGCGGCCTCACTCTGGGCGGCGTGCAGGGTACGGGTGTCGTTCATCAAATCGGCGATCTGTAAGGTGGGCAGGCCGTGCTGGCGGCTGCCGAAAAAGTCGCCGGGGCCGCGGGTCTCTA
>OMAM01000377.1_pt1 | contig 25559 bp, 25 predicted proteins | sample 1644621 | NCBI WGS metagenome assembly OMAM01 (sample SAMEA103958120, study PRJEB25191) | human gut metagenome | biome: human-associated habitat [ENVO:00009003]; feature: intestine environment [ENVO:2100002]; material: feces | place: Germany | collected 2013/2015 | reverse complement strand
GCATCGCCGGTGTCGCGGCCAAAGTAGTCGGGGTCGGCGTTCTCGCCCTCCACCAGCTCCTTCTGGGCATCGGTCAAAGCGTCCCAAGCGGCCTTTGCAGCTTCGCACTGGGCGTCGGTGTCATCGGTGCGCTGCTGCACATAGATGGCGTCGATCAGGTCTGCCACGTTCTGTGCGGCCAGTGCGTCAGCGTCTGCGCCAGAAGCTTCGCTGCTGGCGGCAGAACTGGCAGCAACAGAGGAAGCTGTGCTGGATGCAGCCCCGCCGCAGCCGGTCAGTACACCGGCGCACAGAGCCAGAGCGGTCAGAGCGGCCGCCGTTTTGCGGATGTTGCGTTTTTTCATCTTGTTTTCCTTTCCTGATGTGGGTAAAATACGGCACCGAACAGAAGGGTACAGGAAAGAGAACCTAGGGTGTATCTGAAAAAACGGGGTCTTTTGCTTGCGAAATGGCAAAGCAAAAAGACCCCGTATCTTACAGGCTTTTTGGTACAACCAATTCCTCGTGATCTGGGGCAGCAAAGCCCCGGTACCAACAGCGGGCAGGTTTCCTGACTGAAAGATCAACGCCCGCTGCCGCCTTCCCAAGCCGTATAACTCAGTGACCGGTGCAAAAGCACCCTGACAGTGGACTCCCTTATCACAGTGACGAGATCGTGCGGGATCTGCACCCGCTTCCCTTTTAACGTTCCTGCCGCCGCCCGGTGGGGCAAAGTGACGGAACGCACCTGCTGTTTTCTGTTCAGTTCGACAAAAAGTATAGCACAGCCCCTTACAAAACGCAAGAAAAAACGGAGAAATGCTTGACCTTCCCCCCGCCGGAAGGTGTATACTTGGCTCGAACCTGAAAGCAAGGAGACAGCCCATGTTAAAGCCTATGTTAAAGATAGAACATCTGACCAAAACCTACGGCGGCAAGCCCGCCGTGCAGGACCTTTGCCTGCACATCCGCCCGGGGGAGCTGTGCGCCTTTATCGGGCACAATGGCGCGGGCAAGACCACTACTTTAAAATGCTGCTGCGGCATCCAGCAATTCGATGCCGGAGAAATCTATGTGGACGGCATTTCCGTGCGGGAAAATCCGCTGGAATGCAAGCGCCGTCTGGCCTACCTGCCGGACGACCCGCAGCTTTACGATTATATGACCGGTATCCAATACCTTGATTTTATTGCAGACATTTTTGGCGTAAGCGCCGCACAGCGTGCGCAGCGCATCCGGCAGTATGGCGATGCCTTTGGCCTGACGCCGGACTTGGCACAGTCCATCGGGGCATACTCCCACGGCATGAAGCAGAAGCTGGCCATCATTGCGGCGCTGCTGCACGAGCCGAAGCTGATTTTAATGGACGAGCCTTTTGTCGGGCTGGACCCGCTGGCTTCCCATCAGCTCAAGACCCAGATGAAGGCCTTCTGTGCGCAGGGCGGGGCCATCTTTTTCTCCACCCATGTGCTGGAGGTGGCCGAGAAACTCTGCGACCGGGTAGCCATTTTGCGCAAGGGTCAGCTGGTGCGCGAGGGTGCCATGGAGCAGGTGCGCGGCGACGACACACTGGAAGAGGTCTTTCTGGAACTGGAGGATACGGGGGAAGCGTTATGATCCGTGCATTGCTCAAAAAACAGCTTCTGGAACTGGGCGCGGCCTTTGTGCGCAGCAGCAAGACCGGCAAGCGGCGCTCCCGGGCGGGAGTATTTGGCTACGCGCTGCTGTTTATAGTGCTGATGCTGCTGGTCATGCTCAGCTTTGGCGCTATGGCGCTGCCCATGGCGTTAACGCTGGTACCGCAGGGGCTGGACTGGCTCTATTTTGTGCTGATGGAGCTTTCGGCGCTGACGGTCAGTGTGCTGGCCAGTGCCTTTACCAGCTACGGACATTTGTTCCGCTGCCGGGATAACCAGCAGCTGCTGGCGCTGCCTATCCCGCCGGGCGCTATTTTTGCGGTGCGCTGCGGCGGGGTGTACCTGACCGGGCTGATTTATCTGCTGCTGGCGTGGGTACCCTCGGTGGTCTGCTATGCGCTGGCAGCACCCCACCCCGGCGGTGCACTGCTGGCGGCGCTGCCGGTGGCACTGGCGCTGGCGGGTGTCTCCATGGTGCTGGCTGTTCTGCTGGGCTGGGCTGTGGCGCTGCTCAACCGCCGCGCCCGGCACAAAAGCCTTGTCACCGTAGTGGGTACGCTGCTGTTTCTGGCGGTCTATTATGCAGTATTCCAATGGGTGGGCAACGCGGTGGATGCCCTCGTGCTGGATGCCGTGCAGGCGGGCGCTGCTGCCAGTCGTGCCGTTGCACCGCTGCATCTGCTGGGCTTGGCCGCAGTGGGCAGCGCTCCCGCACTTCTGCTATTGCTGGCACTGGCTGTGGCCTGTATGGTGCTCTGCGGCAAGGCGCTGGCAAAGCCATATCTGCGGCTGCTGACCCTTGAGCCGGGAAAAATCAAGACGGAATACCGCGCAAAGGCGCAAAAAAAGCAGCCCCCGCACCGGGCATTGCTGCGGCGGGAACTGCTGCATCTGGGCGCTTGCCCCATGTGGCTGCTCAACTGTGCCCTGAGCAGTCTGCTGCTGCCGGTTCTGGGCGCGGCAGCGCTGTGGAAGGCTGCTGACCTGCGCGCCTTTACCGCCGCTTACCCGCCCGAGAGCCTGCCCATGCTGGTGTGCGGGATGGTGTGCACCGCAGCCGCCATGAACTTTATCACAGCGCCATCGGTGTCGCTGGAGGGTGACACCCTCTGGCTGCTGCAAAGCCTGCCGGTGACCCCGCAGCAGGTGCTGCGGGCAAAGGTGGAGCTGCAATTGCTGCTCACACTGCCTGCGGCGTGGCTGTGCGCCGGGTGTGCCATGGCGGCGCTGCGCATTCCGGCAGGGCAGGGGTTGCCCGTGCTGGCGGTGCTGGCAGCCTTTGTGTGGCTGACGGCGCAGCTTGGGCTTGCTTTAGGACTGTGCCTGCCCAACCTCCACTGGGTCAGCGAAGCCGCTGTCGTCAAGCGGAGCGCCGCCAGTATGCTGGCGATGTTCGGCGGGTGGCTGCTGGCGGGCGGGGTGCTGTTTTTGCCCCTGACCTTACTGGACTACGCCGTGCCGCCGCTGGCAGCACAGACTGTTTGTCTGGCGGTGCTGCTGGGGCTGAACCTATTGCTGCACCGCTGGCTGTGCACCCGCGGCGCAGCCCGGTTTGCCGCCTTGCATTGAGGCGGGAGGATTTGGAATGCCCTCCGCTTTGCTTTGGGCATATTCAGCGGAAAAATCATTTGAATAGAGCAAAAACGGGCAGCCTGCGGGCTGCCCGTTTTTGCATTTTCACGGGAGAGGTCATAAGAGAAAATAGCAGATGCAGTGCCTGTTTCCTGAGAAAACAGCGGCACTGCGGGAAGAACGATGCTTTTTGCAGTTACAGCGCATCCAGTGCGGTGCGGGCGGCGCGGATGTTTGCTTCGCTGGTCTGCCAGATCTCAAACTCGGAAAAGCCTGGCAGACCCATGGGCACGCCCTCCCGCCGGAAGGTCATGCGGCTATCCAGCACCTGCTTGCCGGAAAGGTGGAACGCCCGGGCACCGGTCTGGGCGGCAAGGGCGGGGATGTTGGCGGCAGATACGCCTGCGCCCACCAATATCTCCACTTCCTGCCCGGCAGCTTCCACCAGCTGCCGCAGCAGGGCAGCACCCTGCGGGGCGCTTGCGGCCTGTCCGCTGGTCAGGATGGTGGCAAGCCCCAGCTGCTTTGCGGCTTCCAGCGCGGCAAAGGGGTCGCAGCAGACATCAAAGGCGCGGTGCAGGGTGCAGTCCACGGTGCGGTGTGCTTTTTCTGCCGCCTGCCGGGCTGCGGCGTAGATGGGGCGCAGGGCGTCTAAGTCCAGCGCGCCCGCCGGGGTCAGTACGCCGGTCACGATACCGTCGGCACCGGCGGCTACCAGCTCGGCGGCGCATTCAGCCATCTGTGCCAGCTCGTAGCGGTCGTAGCAGAAATCGCCGAAGCGGGGACGGAGCAGCGCCCGCACCGGCAGACCGGTCTCGGCTTTGACCTGTCGCAGCAGGGCAGGGGAAGGAGTGGTGCCGCCGATGATCAGGTCGGCACACAGCTCCAGCCGGTCAGCGCCGCCGCGTTTTGCCGCCAGCGCACTGGCGGTGCTGTCTGCGCATACTTCCAAAGTATATTGCATAAGCGAAACCTCCAACATGGTTGCTTCAACAAGACCCGCCGACAGAGAGCTATCGGCGGGTCAAAATTATTGTTATTTTACGCTTTCAAGGAAGCGGACAAAACCGGCGCGGCCTGCTTCATCCAGCTTGTACACACCGGCATCGGCCAGCACCTGTGCGAACACATGGCCCACCTCGTCCTGCAGGATCAGGTGCACATTGTCGGCGTTCAGCTCCGGGTGCTTTGCAAGGATCTCCTCCGCCCACGCGGCGTGCTTTTGCAGGCTTTCGGGATATTCTGCGGTGGGCAGGTGCGCCACCAGCACATCAGCAAGGTCGAACAGCTCCTGCTTCAGGCGGCTGGGCAGCACAGCCAGACCCATCACCTCGATGAGACCGATATTCTCCTTTTTGATGTGGTGCAGCTTGGCATGGGGATGGTACACGCCCAGCGGATGCTCCGGGGTGGTGATGTTGTTGCGCAGCACCAAGTCCAGCTGATACTTGCCGTCCCGCATCCGGGCGATGGGCGTGATGGTGTTGTGGGGCTCGCCATCGGTTTCAGCAAAGATAAAGCAGCTCTCATCGGTGTAGCCGCGCCATGCAGTCAGCAGCTTATCGGCCAGTTCTACAAGGCGTGCGTCATCCGCACAGGTCAGACGGATGCAGCTCATAGGCCAGTGCACGATACCGGCTTCCACGTCCTCAAAGCCGGGGAACACCCAAGGTTTTTCAATAGGGGCTTTGGCCATGGCAAACTCATAATGGCCGCCCTGAAAGTGGTCGTGGCTCAGAATGCTGCCGCCTACGATGGGCAAATCGGCGTTGCTGCCCACAAAATAGTGGGGGAACAGGCCCACAAAATCCAGCAGCTTGCGGAAGGTCGCCCGCTCGATCTTCATGGGGGTGTGCTCGTTGTTGAACACGATGCAGTGTTCGTTGTAGTAAACGTAGGGGCTATACTGCAGGTTCCACGCGCTGTCGTTGATGGTCAGCGGGATGATGCGGTGGTTTTCGCGGGCGGGGTGGTTCATACGGCCTGCGTAGCCCTCGTTCTCCACGCACAGCTGGCACTTGGGGTAAGCGCTCTGGGGCGCAAGCTTTGCGGCGGCAATGGCCTTTGGGTCCTTTTCCGGCTTGGACAGGTTGATGGTGATATCCAAGTCGCCGTACGCGGTCTTGGTGACCCACTTCAAATCGCGCTTGATGCGGTAGCGGCGGATGTAGTCGGTGTCCTGACTGAACTTGTAGAACCAGTCGGTGGCGGCCTGCGGACCTTCATTCTCGTACCGCTCCTCAAAGTTTGCGCGCACGATGCTGGGGCGCGGGGTCAGCACGCCCATCAGCTTGGTGTCAAACAGATCGCGTGCGGTGGAGTTGTCCTCGCACACGCCGCGGGCAACGGCATCGTCCACAAGGGTCTTGAGGATGCTTTCCAGATCGGTGTAGCACACTTCGCTGTCCGGGGCGGTAAAGTCGTCCAGCTGCATGGTCATCAGCAGCTGGTTGCGGATATAGATCTCATCATCGGGCAGGATCAGCCCGGTGTCCAGCCCGTAATTCACGAGCTGCTGGATGGCGGTGGAGATCACAGCACAGCACCTCCCTCAGGACGGATGTTCAGCACATGGCAGCGGCCAGCGCCGAGGATCTTTTCCATGTTGGCCTTAAAGTCTGCCAGCATCTCCACCGGCACAAAGGCCTGCACCGTACCGGCAAAACCGCCGCCGTGCACGCGCACAGCGCCCTTACCGCCCAGATAATGCTTGGCAGCGGCGATGGTCACAGCCACCTCCTGATGCTCCTTGTAACCGGCGGGGATGACGTTCTGCAGGTATTCCCAGCTGCTGTCGCCGGAGGCAGTCACCATCTGCAAAAAGGCGTCAAAGTCGCCCTCGCGCAGGGCAGCTACCTGCTGGGGCACGCGGTCGTTGTCGGCGTAGAAGTGGAAGGCGCGCAGCACAGCGCGGTCGCCGCACTGCTTGCGGCAGGCCGGGATATTGGCAAGGAAGGTCTCGAACGGCACATCCCGCAGCACCTCGCCGCCGCACACAGCGGCCACAGCGCGGCACTCGTTGGGGATGGCGGCGTACTCATCGGTCAGGTCGGCATGGTCTGCACCGGAGTCCAGAATGCACAGCGCCAGACCGGCCTTGGAAAAGTCCACCTGCACCGGCTCCACATCAGGGTTTGCCTTGTCGGCAAAGTCGATGGTGATAATGTTGCCCACGCTGGAAGCCATCTGATCCATCAGGCCGCAGGGCTTGCCAAAGTAGATGTTCTCTGCCCACTGGCCGATCTGTGCAATGGCGATGGGGGAGACCTTTTCTGCCATGAAGCAGTCGTTCAAGATCACGCCGACCAGCACCTCAAAGGCGGCAGAGGAAGAAACACCGCTGCCTTTGGGCACGTTGGAGGAGATGTACACGTCCAGACCAGAAAGCTTTGCGCCGCGCTGACGGAAGGCTTCGCACTCGCCGCGCAGCAGGGAAGCGGTGGTGTTCTCCTCCTCCTTGCGGGCGGTCAGGTCGTCAAGGTCGATGACGCACAGGTCGTACCCCTCGCTCTGCACGCGCAGCTGGTTCAGGCTGTTGGGGGCGGCAGCAGCAATCATATCAATGTTCACGCTGCCTGCCAGCACACGGCCATGCTGATGGTCGGTGTGGTTGCCGCCGATCTCGGTGCGGCCGGGGGCACTATACAGACCGGCTTCGGTATGTGCGCCAAAGGTGGTCTCTAACCCGTCCAGAACAGCCGCATAGCGGGCTGCCTGTGCAGGGGTCTGGTCGGGGGTGCAGCAGTACAGCGCAGCCAGACGCGCAGCGTGTGCGCCCTCGGTCAGCTCCTGCTTCCAGGTGGAAATGGACTTCATCATGGAAATTTCCTCCTACTATTATGATCGGAAAAGTCGATGCAGCCGTTCGCAGCTGCCGTAGCTGCTTCTATAATAGTCAAACACAACGCAAAAAACCATGTGTTATTGTTGCATCTCGATGAAAAGTTGCAAAAAACACCCGTGCAGCCCGATTAGCTGCTGCCGAACAAATAAAATAAAAATTTTTCCGGCAAATCAAAATGCTTGGCATAAATGCACACAAATCCCGGAATTTTGAGCGCAGCGCCCAAAAAAGACGGGATGGAAAATTGCACTTTGCACAAAAAACATCCCCGCACCGATGCAGCCATCGGGTGCGGGGATGTGGTTCAGCGGGTAAATTCGCTGCCGGTCAGGCCGTCAAGGTTCAGCATTCCTTCCAGTGCGGCAATGTCGGCGTTCACGTCCAGCGCATCGGCTTGGAACAGCTTGTCCAGCTGGTTTTCAAAGGCGGTCACCAGCAGGTCCATGCTGCGCTCGATGCTGTGTTTGACTTCGGTGATGTTCGTGCCCTCCACTGCCTGCCGGGAAAGGCTGGCGTAGGTGTTCAGCAGCTTGAGTGCAGTGGGTAGATAGTAGTTCATAAACTTTTGCAGCTGCGCCTTTTTGTCCGGGTCTTTCTGCGCCAGCGCAAAGATGCGTCCGCTGACCTCTTCCAGCCGGGAGATCTTCTGGCTCATCACCGGGTCGGGGATGGCATCATTTACCTCCCGCAGCTGGCGCAGCAGGGCGGCGTACTCGTCCTCTGCGGCAGGCCGGGCTTTAGGTGCCGGAGCGGGTGAGGGCTTTTTAGGCTGCGGTGCCGCGCCCCGCACCACCAGCGTATCGGTGCGGTTGTCGATGTAAGCATCCGCGCCGAAGTATCCGTGCTCGATGGCACTTTCTACGGCAGCGCGTCCGCGGGCGGCATCCACCCCGGCGGCGGCGAACAGCTCCGGCAAAGAGATGTTATCCCGCTCGCCTACCACCTTATCAAGCAGCCGCTCCAGCTTGCGGGTGCTCTTCATCCGCAAGCCGGTCAGCAGTGCACCGCCGCCGCCAATGGCCATGGCAATATTGGAAAACAGCTCCCCGGGGTCGGGCCAAAACTTCCACACACTGATGACATCCACCGCATCCGTCACGCCGGCAAACAGAAAGACCGCACCCATGATGGTGCAGAGGGTGGCAATGGTCTTGTGCCATTGTTTGGCGCTTTTCTGCTCTGCCGTTGGGATGTCCTGCCCATAGGATGCGTTTGCTTTCTGCGTTGAGGCAGGTTCCGGGTCGGGGCGGTAGTCGCCCCGGGCACGGGCGGCTTCCTGCTCTTCCTTCTGCACCTTCTGGTCGATGCCTTTCAGGATAAACAACAGCACCCCCAACGGCCCGGACATCGCCATGACAATAAAGATGGCAATGGTGGGGATCTTTGCAAAATAATGTTTTCTCAGCTCCATGAAACTAAATTCCTTTCACAGAAAGATAAAAATAAAAGACCGCGTTCCACTCTATTATAGCGGAGCGCGGCCTTTTTGTTAAGGGGGTATTTCTATCCCGTGAAAATGCGCTTGTCGCGGTCCGCAGACCGCGACAAGCGAAAAATTAAAAATATCTCTTCCGCTGAAGATGGCCAAAGCGCACGCGGAGGCCATTTAAAATCGTTGACACAAAAAGAGGCCGCTGCGCAAATGCACAACGGCCTCTCCATAAAAACTTACTTCATCAGGCTGCAAACGGCTTCGGCATAAGCGGCGGGGTCATCCACGGGCAGACCCTCGATCAGCTGTGCCTGTGCATACAGCAGGGCGCTGTACTTGTTCAGCTTCTCGGTGTCGCCGGCCTCCTGTGCGGCCTTCAGGGCAGCAAACACGGGGTGGTTCACGTTCAGCTCCAGCACCTTGTCGCTCTTCACGCCCTCGCTGCCGGGCTGCTTAGAAAGCACCTTCTCCATCTCGATGGACAGCGGGCCGTCAGCGCTCAGGCAGACGGGGTGATCCTTCAGGCGGGTGGAGACCTTGACCTCCTTCACCTTGCCGTTCAAAGCGTCCTTCATGGCGTCAAACAGTGCCTTATTCTCGGCGGTGGCATCCTCGGCGGCCTTCTTCTCCTCTTCGGATTCCAGACCCAGATCGCCGCTGTTCACGTTCTTGAACTCCACAGTGCCGTCCTTGCCCTCGGCATCCTTGCGGGGATAGCTGTGCAAAATCTGCAGGCAGAACTCGTCCACATCCTCGGTCAGCAGCAGGACGTCATAGCCCTTATCCATGACCAGCTCAGCGGCGGGCAGCTTTGCCAGACGGTCGGTAGAGTCGCCTGCGGCAAAGTAGATGTACTTCTGCTCTGCGGGCATCTTGTCGATGTACTCCTGCAGGGTGACCATCTTCTGCTCCTTGGCAGACCAGAACAGCAGCAGGTCGCGCAGCAGCTCGGCGTGCATGCCGTAGTCAGAGTAAGCACCGAACTTGATCTGACGGCCGAACTCCTTCCAGAACTCCTCGTACTTTGCACGGTCGTTGTTCAGCATGGCGTGCAGCTCGTTCTTGATCTTTTTTTCCAGTGCATTGTGGATCAGCTTCAGCTGGCTGTCCTTCTGCAGCATCTCGCGGCTGATGTTCAGGCTCAGGTCCTGACTGTCCACGATGCCCTTTACAAAGCTGAAGTAATCCGGCAGCAGGTCGGCGCACTTTTCCATAATCAGCACACCGGAAGCGTACAGCGCCAGACCCTTCTCGTAGTCCTTGGTGTAGAAATCGTAGGGACGGTGGCTGGGCACGAACAGCAGGGCGTTGTAGTTGGCAGTGCCCTCGGTGCGGCTCACGATGACCCGGGCGGGGTCGGCGTAATCGCCGAACTTATCCTTATAGAAGCTGTTGTACTCCTCGTCGGTCACTTCGCTCTTCTGCTTCTTCCAGATGGGGATCATGCTGTTCAGGGTCTCCAGCTCGGTGTAGGTCTCCCACTCCGGCTTGTAGTCCTCGGGCTTGGGGTCCGGTTCGGGCTTCTGACGGCTCTTTTCACGTTCCATCTGGATGGGGTAGCGCACATAGTCGCTGTACTTCTTCACGATAGCCACGATGCCGTATTCGTCCAGGAAGTTGTCGTATTTCTCAGTGTCGGTATCCGGCTTGATGTGCAGAATGATCTGGGTGCCCACGGTGTCCTTCTGGGCGGGGGTCATCTCGTAGCCGTCCACACCGGAGGACTCCCACTGCCAAGCCTCGTCCGAGCCGTAAGCCTTGGAGATGACGGTCAGCTTATCGGCCACCATAAAGGCAGAGTAGAAGCCCACGCCGAACTGACCGATGATATCGATGTTTTCGTCCTTGTTGTCCTTTTTGAAATCCAGAGAGCCGGAGTGAGCAATGGTGCCCAGATTCTGCTCCAGCTCTTCCTTGGTCATACCGATGCCGTTATCCTCCACGGTCAGGATGCGGTTTTCCTTATCGCGGGTGATGAGGATGCGGAAATCGCCCTTGTTCATGCCCACGGAGGTGTCGGTCAGGCTCTTATAATACAGCTTGTCGATGGCGTCCGAAGCGTTGGAGATCAGCTCCCGCAGGAAGATCTCTTTATTGGTATAGATGGAGTTGATCATCATGTCCATCAGTTTTTTGCTCTCTGCCTGAAATTCTTTCTTGGCCATAATACAAAACCTCTTTTATCACATATTTGGTGCGCCGTGTCCGGCAAAACGCCGGATTGCTTAGCACTCATAACTTCTGAGTGCTAATATACAACGACTTGCAGGGAAAATCAAGGCTTTTCATAAAAAGTTAAAAAAGTAAAAGATTTGCTGCCCCGGTGCACGAAACGGCGTTCCGGGATCGTTTCTTATATGAAGGACGAAATTTTTCGGAAAAGCTTTCCCACTTTTGCGCAGACTGTGCTATAATGGAGCGAGTATGCCGGAAGGATGTGAGAAAATGTCAAAACAGGGCGATGCCGCCTACGCATGGTTCTTAAAGGGCTATAATTGCAGTCAGAGCGTGGTGGCGGCGTTTGCACCCCAGCTTGGCCTGACCGAGGAGATGGCGCTGCGCCTTTCCGCAGGGTTTGGCGCAGGTATTGGCCGGATGCGGGAGGTGTGCGGGGCGTTCTGCGGCGTGGTGACCGTGCTGAGCATGGTCTATGCCGACCCCGCCGACCCCAAAGATAAATCCCGGATGTACGCACTGGTGCAACAGGCGGCAGAGCAGTACCGCACCCGCAACGGCGGCGGCAGCATCATCTGCCGGGAATTGCTGGCAAAGGCGGGTGCTGCCCCTGCCGGGGGCACAGCGGCAGAGGAACGCACCGCGGAATACTATAAAAAGCGCCCCTGCCCGGAGCTGTGCCGCATTTGTGCAGACCTATGCGCAGAATTTATCGCAGCCCACCCGGAGGGGCGGCACGGCTTTTATAAGGAGGATGCGTAAATGCAACTTGAGCAACTGGAACTGACCGGCGGCGGTACGCTGACGCTCTACCTGCGGGAGAGCGTGGAGGCCATGCCGCATTTCCGGCAGCGCCCGCTGGTGCTGGTGGTGCCCGGCGGCGGCTATACCCACGTCAGCCCCCGGGAGGGCGACCCCGTAGCGCTGCAATTTGCGGCAGCTGGCTACCACACGGCGGTACTGCACTACGCAGTAGGGGAGAGCGCCCGGGATGCGCTGCCCATGCGGCAGCTGGCACAGGCCATCGGCCTTGTGCGGCAGCACGCAGAACAGTGGAATATTTTGCCGGATCAGATTGCTTTGTGCGGCTTTTCTGCCGGCGGGCATCTGGCACTGTCCGGTGCAGTGTGGGAGATCCCCGGCATGGCAGACCAGCCGCGCCCCAACGCCCTGCTGCTGGCATACCCGGTGGTCACCGCCGGAGAATACGCCCACAGGGACAGCTTTGTGCAGCTGACAGGCACGCAGGATGTTGCCGCCCACCAGCGCTTTACGCTGGAGGATAAGATCACCCCAGCCGCACCGCCGGTGTTCGTCTGGCATACCATGGAGGACGAGACTGTCCCGGTGGAAAACACTCTGCTGCTGCTCAGTGCTCTGCACAAGGCGGGCGTACCGTGCGAAGCGCACCTGTTTGAAAAGGGACGCCATGGCACCAGCATCTCCACCCCGGAGGTGGACGCCGACAGCGCCCACCGCAACCGCTGGGTGCAGCTTGCGGTGGAATGGCTGAACGATACCTTTTCCTTCCACGCCTGAGATAACCGACTGAAACAGGAAAAACGTGTGTAAATTTTAGTCATACCTACAAAAAATTCACAAATAAACCGTTGACTTGCACAGGCGTATGCCGTATACTGTCCAACGGGGATAAAACCACGAAAGAAGGAAACAAAAATGGTTATGGATCCCACACTGCCGCGCATCAAGGTGCGCGATCTGCTCATGCAGGCATTTCTCACCGGCTGGGAGCGCTCGGATAAGAGCACCTCGCAGGACGAGTATCTGCAAAGCTCCATTCAGGTCATTGAGATGCTGCAGGTGGAGCCGGAAAACCTCTACGCAGAGGAAGGTCTTGGCCTGCCGGACGGCGAAGAGGTGGATCATCTGGACGATCTGCTGCGGGCAGATGGCTTCTGGCTGTACTATGGGGTAGAAGCGGAAAACTTCTTCCTGATCCAGTGGTACCCGGACGAAGCCGCTGCCAATGCAAAGCTTGCTCAGCTGGAAGAACTGGGCGATGGCAAGCAGTATCTGGTGGATCTGACCCTCAAGCGGGCAAACCTCTCCAAGGCCGAAAACTTCGGCAATTCCAACCCGGTGCAGCTCCGCTCCTGACATTTTGAGTTGAAAGGAAATTTTGCTCATGCAGCTTTCTGTTACGGAACGCGAACAGCTTTATGCCATTCTGGAAAAATACGATCAGAACCCCAAGGTGCAGCAGATGCGGGAGTTCATCCAGCACGGGGACGTTACCACCTATCAGCACTGCAAGAACGTGGTGCTGGTCAGCTGCTGGCTGAACCACCGCCTGCATCTGGGTGCAGACGAGACCTCGCTGGCTGTCGGAGCTTTCCTGCACGATTTTTACTTGTATGACTGGCACAAAAAAGGCACCTTCCACGGCATCCGCCGCCTGTTCGAGATGCACGGCTTCTCCCACCCGGGTCGTGCCTGCGTCAATGCGGAACAGGTGTTCCATATTACCAAAAAGGAACAGAGCATCATTTCCAGCCATATGTGGCCGCTGACCTTCCGTCATGTGCCCAGCTGCCGCGAGGCCATTATCGTCTGCCTTGCCGATAAGTACTGTGCTGTGGTGGAAAGTATGTTCAAGCACAGCCGTGTGGCTGCCGCCAAAAACGCCGACGGCGAATACGACGAGTGGTAAAATTGAATCATTGCAAATAACAGGAGCCGCTGCACCCCAAAAGTGCAGCGGCTCCTTCTGCTTTATACTATATACGCCGTGAAAAGGCAGAGGGGGAAAATCCGCAGATTTTCCCTGTCCGCAAATAAAAATAATTCTGCGCCAAGCGGCTGGTCACAGCTTTTTGAACCCCTCCGGCTCGTCTGCGGCGGCGCGGCGCTCCATCAGATAGGTGTCCAGCCAGCGGCCGTGGCAGTCCCGCGCAATGCGTTCCCGGCGTCCCACCAGCCGGAAGCCGCACTTGGCGTGCAGCGCACGGCTGGCGGCGTTGTCCTGCAAAACGGTGGATTGCAGCGTCCAGTACCCGGCTTTTTCGGCAGCGGCGCACAGGGCGCTCAACAGCTGGAAGCCCAGCCCGTGCCCGCGGAACTGCTCGCCTACATAAATGCTTACCTCAGCCACGCCCCGGTAGCACCAGCGGGGATCTACCCGGTGCAGGGCGCACCACCCCGCCAGCACTCCGCCGGAAAGAATGACCAGACGGCACTCCTTTGTGTGGGAAGCGTCCCACGCGGTGTAGGGCGGGCATTCGGTCTGGAAGGTTGCGTATTCCGTGGCAATGCCCTCAACATAGATTCTGGAGACCGTGCTCCAGTCCTCCGGCGTCATAGGCCGGATGATGATCTTATCCATACTTTCATCCTCGGCGGGCCAAAAAATTGCCCGCATTCTCTTTCCACTCCCGGATAAATTCCAGTATAGCAGAATTTGCCGTATGGTACAAGAAGCGGACTGCACAGAAATTGCTTTGACATCCCCCTCATTTGTGATACAATAAAGGGACAAGAATGCACAGAGTGGCGCATCTGTACTGGCAGATGCAGCCGTATGCCGGGCGCGGCATTCTGCTGTGGGAAAAGGAGTAGAGAATATGAAGGACTGGAATACCTGTTTTGCATACCTGAACATGGAGCTGCCGGACGATATCCGCCGCCTGAAGGAGGCGGGCTACTACAACGCCGCCATTGCGCGCATCGATGCCTGCTTGGCCGAGGACTGGACTGCCAGCCAGAACCAGCCCCTGCACCCGCAGGGTGCGCTGCCGGTAAACCCCACCCCACACGGCGTGGATGCATGGCGGCAGGGTCTGCTGGCGCACCGGGAAATTCTGCGCCGTCTGCCGCAGGACTACACCCTGACTGCCGAGCAGCTGCTGAACCGGCTGCAGGCCACCCTGCGGGACTTTACCGCCGAGGAGTTCACCGCATTGGACGCTGCCGGACAGATGGACTGGCGCTTTGTGGAAGGGCAGAAGCGCTACATCTACCGCGCTGCCGAAACGCTGGTGGCCACCCATCCCGACCTTGCCGCCCGTCAGCTGAACGCGCCCGTTCCGGAGCGCAGCTGGGATCGTTTTGAGCCCCAGCACGACCAGATGGTGCGCACCGGTGCAGTCAGTGCAGACATCACCCTGCGCACCAGCATCGGCATGACCGATGAGACCTTTGCCCGTGCCCTTGCCGCCGCAAAGGCCGAAGGCAGAGACACCGTGCACGTCAAGGTGTGGCTGCCGCTGCCCGCTGCCTGCCCGGCGCAGAGTAATATCACGCTGGACAGCTTTACCGTGCAGCCCACTTATATCGCCCCGGAAACTGCACCTCAGCGCACCGCATACTGGGAGACAGACCTTGCCGAGAACTGCCGCTTTGGGGCACAGTACAGCTACCGCAGCACCGCGCACTACGCCGCCCCGCTGGAGCTGCACGCCGACCCGGTGCAGCCGGATTTCGACACCGCCGAGCAGCTGCCCCACATCGCCTTTACCCCCTATATGAAGGCACTGGCTGCGCAGCTGACCGAGGGCATCACCGACCCGGTGCAGAAGGCAAAGCGCATTTATGATTTTGTCACCCTGAACGTGCACTACCACTTCCAGCCCATGTATTTTGTGCACGAGAACATCACCGATAACTGCGCCCGCAGCCGCCGGGGCGATTGCGGCGTGATGGCTGCTACATTTATCACCCTTTGCCGCATTGCAGGCATCCCGGCCAAGTGGCAGAGCGGCATGGTGGCACGGCCGGAGACAGCCGGCTGCCACGACTGGGCAATGTTCTATATTGCCCCCAAGGGCTGGATGTACGCCGATTGCTCTGCCGGTGCGTCTATGGCGCGTGCGGGTAACGAGAAGATGCGTCTGCACTACTTCGGTAATCTGGACACCGACCGCATGGTGGCCAACAGCGACATCTGCGCCCCCTTCGACCCGCCCATGTGTTCCTTCCGCGCTGACCCCTGTGATAATCAGGTAGGCGAGATGGAGGTGGACGGCGTGGGTCTGTACGGCCAGCAGGTGGAGACCACGCAGGAGATCGTAAAGCATCAGGAAGTATAAGCACATCCGGGTCTGCCATTACCGCAAGACCCGGATTTTTGAGTTAAAGGAGAATGTCTATGGGATTTTTGGCAGGACTGTATACGCTTTTGCTGGTGGCCATCTGCCTGCTGCAGGCGCTTTTGTTGTACCGCACCGGCAAACCCGCCGTCCGGCAGGATGATGAAGCCCTGAAGGAGTGGCTGCGCCAGCAGCTGGAAGCACAGGCGCGGGTGCTGGAAGAAAAGCAGGCGCAGCAGGCACAGCAGAATCTGACCGCGATGGCACACATCAGCGATACCCTGCAAACCGCAGTGCAGGGCATGAGCAGTACCCTGACGGCAGGGCAGAACACCCAGCAGCAGACCATGGAGCAGCGTTTGCAGGGGCTGGAAGCCTCCAACGCCCGCAAGCTGGAGGAAATGCGCAAAGCGCTGGCAGACGGTCTTGCCGCCATGCAGGCACAGAACGCCCAGAAGCTGGACGAGATCCGCCACACCGTGGACGAGCAATTGCAGGACGCGCTGCAAAAGCGGGTGACTGAAAGCTTTAAGGCGGTCAACGACCAGCTGGAGCAGGTGTATAAGGGCTTGGGCGAGATGCAGAGCCTTGCCGCGGATGTGGGCGGACTGAAGCAGGTACTTTCCGGCGTCAAGACCCGTGGCATTCTGGGCGAGATCCAGCTGGGCGCGATTCTGGAAGAGATCCTTGCGCCGGAGCAGTACGACACCAACGTAGCCACCATCCCCGGCAGCACCCAGCGGGTGGAGTACGCCATCCGTATGCCCGGTGCGGATGGCAACAGCGTCTGGCTGCCCATCGACTCCAAATTTCCCGGCGATACCTACGCCCACTTGCAGGATGCGCAGGCCTCCGGCGATGCGCAGGCGGTGGAAAATGCCCGCCATGCGCTGGAACTGGTGCTGCGCAGCGAAGCAAAGGATATCCGGGAAAAATATGTGGAGCCGCCCTATACCACGGCCTTCGGCATCCTGTTTCTGCCCTTTGAGGGTCTGTATGCCGAGGTGGTGAACGCCGGGCTGCTGGAAGTTTTGCAGCGGGATTATCAGGTGAACGTGGCCGGCCCCAGCACCATGGCGGCGTTGCTCAACAGCCTGCAAATGGGTTTCAAGACCCTCGCCATCCAGAAGCGCTCCGGCGAGGTGTGGCAGCTGCTGGGCGCAGTCAAGACCGAGTTTGATAAATTCGGGCAGGGGCTTTCCAAGATGCAGCAGCGTCTGCGCCAGACCGATGAAGAGCTGGATAATCTCATCGGGGTGCGCAGCCGCGCCATCAGCCGCAAGCTGCGTGCAGTGCAGACGCTGGACGAAAACACCGCCGCCACCCTGCTGGAACTGGACACCGAGCCGGGCAGACCGGTAACAGCGCGTCTGCCGGAGAGCGGGGAAGAGCTTTGATGTGCAGAACTTCCCGCCGAGATATTAGAATAAGTGCGAAAGAAGTTGAAAAACTTCTTTCGCGCTTATTTTTTTTACCCAAAAACAGCAAGGAGGGAGGACGACACCATGAAGTATAAGCATTTAAGTTACAGTGACCGCCAAGAAATGGAGAAGCTCTACCTCCAAGGTTGGCACATGAACGACATTGCTGCAAAGCTGGGTGTTAGTTTGGCGACGGTCTACCATGAGCGGGCGCGAGGTGACACAGGGCAGATGGATAAGAACGGACGCGGCGGTTACAGTGCAGAATTGGCACAAAGCAAAATCTACGCCCGGCGGAAAGAGTTGCAGGAGTACAAGCTGTGAAGTTTCTATTTGACTGGCACAGCCAAGACAGCCGGGCAACCGGCCCGCTGGATGTTGCCAACACTGTGACTGCCCAATACGGCACCGGGGGGGGCAATGCGCCGATGGTAGTACATGAGTGCAGTTGCCTTGCTGGCAATTTCTGCGACAGAGAAACAAACCAAAACGACAGCGGAATGAGGCAAGGAGCGTGCTTTACATTGAACACGGTAGACCGCCATGCGGTTGCTTATGACGCGCGGAACGGTACCTTAAACGAGGAATTGAGCGGAACATTGCAGGCAAAGGAAAGCGGTGGTTGGAGTTTGAATTACATAAACCCGGTTATTGAATCATCGAATCCGGCAGGGGTTCTTTGCATGGCATCAACGCAAGCAAACGCTGAAAGGCTGATGGATTGCGGAACAACGCTCAATTTGGACAAGGACAGGACAATCATTGCCCACAGGAATGAGGCCACCGTGAATTACACATTCGGGAAAACCAGCCGCCCGCATTTTAAGGGCGACGCGCCTACATATCTGCAATTAGACACTGCCAACACTGTGAACACCTTTGACACAGGAGAATCGCGGGCAAACGAACTTGCCGTGCAGGGCGTACCGCCGCATTACATCGTGCGCCGCCTTATGCCGATTGAGTGCGGCAGGCTGCAAGGATTCCCGGACGGGTGGGGCGAGATCGAACACCTCTCGGCGGATATGCCGGAGGAGGTCGCCGCCTTTTGGCGGGGCGTGTATACCACAGAACGCGCGATTAAGGGAAAGCGGGCGCAGAAATCCATTCTTGAACGGGTGGACAAGCTGGTCGCGTGGCATAACAGCCTGCACACAGATAGCGCCGAGTACAAAATGTGGGGAAACGGTATGGCTTTGCCCAATGCACTGTTCTTTGTGAGCCGTGCGCTGGCGCAGATCAGCGCAGAGGAAAACCGACCCATGGAAAGTCTGAAACTTGGCAGCTTATTTGACGGTAGCGGCACCATGCCGCTGTGCGCTACCATGTGCGGCGCAAAAGCTGCATGGGCAAGCGAGGTCGAACCCTACCCCATAGCTGTGACCAAGACACACTTGCCACACATGAAACACCTTGGCAGCGTTACCGAGATCAACGGCGCAGAGATCGAGCCAGTGGACATTATCACATTCGGCAGCCCATGCCAAGACCTAAGTGTAGCGGGCCGACGCGCCGGCCTTGACGGTGCGCGTTCCGGCTTGTTCCGACAGGCAATCAGAATTGCAAAGGAAATGTTGGCGGCGACCGACGGCAGATACCCGCGCTTTATGCTGTGGGAAAATGTGCCGGGTGCCCTAAGTTCAAATAAGGGTGATGACTTTGAAACAGTGCTTAACGAATTACTCCACCTGTCACACGCAAATGAGTATGTTCGACATGATGGAAAGTGGAACAACTACGGCGGGTACGGAGCGGTGGCCTACCGACTTGTCAATGCGCAATACTGGGGAGTGCCCCAACGACGCAGAAGAATTTATGCTATCGCAGATACTCGTGGAGAATCCGCCGACCAAGTATTATTTGAGCGTCAAGGCAATGGATGGCATTTTGAACCGCGCCTCCCGGCGGGGGAAGAAATTGCCGGAATTGCTGGTGACGGCTATCGCTGGTATGAAAGCATGGTGGGCAAAAATTTTAGCGGGGGGGGGGTATGACACCGCCTACACCCTAAAGATCAGGAGCGGGTGCGAGGGCGGCGGCAAGGGTGCGCTGGTGCAAACCGACCTGTCCGCCACGCTGGCGACAAACAATGATCAAACACTATTTGCCCCGGCAAGGGAAAACTGTCTGCCAATAAACATGATGCTTGCCACAAGGTGTAAGGCATTGGGCAGAGGGACGGGGCTGGGCGTGGGAGAAACTGGCAATCCGCAGTACACAATAACAGCGGGACACGAACACGCGGTGGCGTACAAAGTTGAAGAACAGGAGGACGTCGAAAATGGAAGTGCGGTACATTGAGATCAAGACCAGCCCGGCGGGGCAAATCATTAGAGCCTATACCCCGGAGCAGTACAAAAAGGAAATGGCCCGACGGAAAAATGCCACCGCCCGCGCCCGCAAGCTGACCCGCCTGCAGGAGCGCGTCGGTGCCGTGCTTGCCATGCTGGGGTTTCTTATGCTGCTGGGCGCTGGCGGTATGTGCGAGATCGGGCAGATCATCGGTTATGGCTTGGCCGGGCTGTTCCTGTTCGTTTTCGGCGTGTGGCTGGCCCACGGGTTTTACGGGCAGGTCGATAAGGCGGAGTGGCTGCGTGAATCCATATAAGGACATGACCCTTGCCGCCCGGCGGGCACGGGAAAGCCGCTGGAAAGCAAAGACTTGTTCGCGGGTGGTTCATCCGCGATTTGGTGAAGTGATTGTGCCGCACACCTCCAACTATGCCGCCATGCTGAACGCGGCGGAGTATTGGGGCTGTGACTGGTTGGAGATCATCGACGATGTGGAAGTTTGGGCAGTTGGGCCGGACGCTGTGCCGGTGAAAATGCCCCGGCTATATAACAAGTAAATAATAGGAGGCAAGGACAATGGAAAGTACCAGTATTTCGGATGTACGCCGGATGTGCCAGCGCGGCGCGTTCCGGGCGTATGTGCAGGGCGGCAAGGTATTCTTGGAGGACACCGCCACCGGGCAGGTGGTGCCGCTGAACGGCGAGAACAGCCCGGCCAACACGGAGCGCCGAGCCGCACCACACCGAGAGGACAGGCGCGGCAGCCGCGTGGAGCGGATGTTTGGTGCCCGTGACACTTGGAAAAGCGCCGACCCGGACGCAGACCAAGGGCCGTACAGGGGCTTTTTGATTGTGCAGTGCGAGGAGTGTGGCGCGATCAAGGCATTTTGTGCCAAACATGAAACATACGGCTACAAGTGCGGCGAGTGCGGCCACGAAACGCCGCTGGAAAAGCTGCGCCCGCTGTTTATGCACTGCAAGTGCGGCAAGAGCTTTAGCTACAAAACCAACCTGACCGCTGACCGGGTGACACATACCTGCCTTGCCTGCAAAGCGTCGGTGGATTTGGAGCTGAACAGCAGAAAAACCGCCTATGTTACCGTGGGCGAAAGGAGATAAAGAAAATGGCAAAGATTCTGTGCAACTACTTTGGTCTTAGCATGGCCGCCGAGGGCAAGAGCGATTTTGTGGGCAGGCAGGCCGCCGCCTTTTTGGGCTATGTGCAGCAGGACGCGGAGCGCTGCGCCGCAAATTGCGGCAGTGCCGAGAATTTGAGCGACGCGCCGGAGAAGATCAAGCGGGAAATCCTGCGCAACGACGAGGAGCTGCGCCGCAGGGAGCAGACCGCGCCGGGCGTGGAGCATGATGTGGTGGCGATCTACGACAACGCCGGTATTCCCTCCATCATGCACAGGTTCCGCCGCGTGACCAACAAGGAGCTTTTCGGCGGCAGTGACGCGGTACACCCGGCGTTCATCATCGGCGGCGAGGTGTACGACGAAATTTATATTTCCGTCTACGAAAACACCATGATTAACGGCAAGCCGTACAGCCTGCCCTTGCAGGAGCCGGTCACGAATATCACGATGGAGGATTTCGCGCAGGCGTGTTTCTCCAAGGGCGAGGGTTGGCACTGCCTGACGGCAGCGGAGTGGGGCTTGCTGGCTGACACCAGCCTGAAACTGGGCACCCTGCCACACGGCAACACGAATTGTTCCCACTGGCACGGTGACGACAAGGAACAAGGCATTATCATTGAGGACAGCTACAAGACGCTGACCGGCAGCGGCCCGGCTACTTGGACGCACGACCACACGGCCAGCGGTGTACATGATCTTTGCGGCAACATTTGGGAGTTTGCCCGTGGTGTGAGAATCCGCGACGGGGCGCTGTGGGCGGCGGAGAACAACGACGCGGCCCTGCCCGAAACGGATTTGACAGAGTGCGGCGACGGATGGAAACCGATCACGGATGCGGAGGGCCACCCGCTGTATGTTGCGGTGGAAGATAACAAGATCACCTTTAACACCTATCCGAGCATTCACCGTGACTACTGCGGCTGCGTGTGGGGAAATGTGCGGATGAACTGCGACAGTGAGCAGCTGCGGGCGCTGGCCCTGTTTGCCGGGGAGGAAAAGGCCGGGTGCTATGTGGACAGCACCGAGGGCGAATACATACTGATTCGCGGTGGCGGCTGGAGCGATGGCGGCAGCGCCGGGGTGTTCAATTCCGGCCTGAGCGACCCGCGCTCCTATGCCAGCGGCGGCATCGGGGGCCGTTCCGCTTATTTCAAGAAGCACTGAAACGCCGGACACTGAAACACTGACCGCCAAGCGATAGCGCGGCGGAGAAATGAGGGCACTATGGAAGTTTTGAAAGCTATTCTCGCTGCGCTGGTTGGCCTGCTGGTGATTTTTGCCTGCATTGCGTGGGCAATCGCCGCCGTGCTGGGGCCGCTGGCAATTATAAAGCTGTGTGCGCTGTGCCTGCTGGGCTGAAAGGAGCCGGGCTATGAAGTTGAGCAAGTTTGTGAAACGAGCCAAGAGCGAAAGTTACTGCGTGGTAATTCATGCGGACGACAGCGGTATTTGGCTGGGCACCCGTTTGGCGCTGTACAACGCCACGGAGTTGCCCTACATGGAGGGCAAGGAACAGGCAGGCGCGGTGCTGGACATTGACAGCAAGGCGTGGGAGAAGATGTTCTTCGACGAAAAATACACCGCACACGCCGGGGCGGACTTTGGCATGAACCTGACAGAAACAGACCCGACGGAGCAAGAGGCGCGGCGGGTGCCGCTGGAAATGTTCTACAAGGGCATGGGGCTGGTTGGCCTTGTGTACGGCAATGGTGGGGAGCTGATCTTCTACGACGCGGCGCTGATTGCACCGATTGCCGATGTGGTCAAGACCAGCGACTACATACAGACCGTTGTGCGCAAGACTGCTGGCGGTGCGCCGTATGTGGTTATCAAAGACGGGTTTGAGGTGCTGGCCGGGTTTGCGCCCTTGAAGATCATAACCAAGCAGTTCTTGGAGGATTTGAGCGAGTTTGAAAGCGCCTGCGTGAGCCAGTATATGCGGGAGCAGAAACAGGCTTTGGACGCAACAGACCCGGACAAGCAGGACGAGGGCGCGGAGCAGATCGGGATGGAGGGCGGCCATGCAGAGTGAAACCAAGTACACAAAGCAGGACTTGGAAACTATGCGGGCGTGGTCACTTCAACGGAAAATTCAAGTAACGCAAACAAGAATCATTGAGTGGATAGGCCGGTATGACTGGAATGTGTACATTTCATTCAGCGGCGGAAAGGACAGCACGGTTTTGGCGGACTTGACGGCGAGAGCGTATCAAGCCTTTTGGTGCCCGAACCGAAAAGAACCGCTCCATTTGGTGTTTGTGAACACGGGGCTTGAATACCCGGAAATCCAGAAGTTCGTAAAGTATTTTGCAAAGTGGCTGGAAAGGCAGTATGAAATCCCCGTTGACCTTAAAGTGCTGACGCCGGAGCTGACTTTCCCGGAAGTGCTGACAAAATACGGCTACCCGGTGATCGGGAAAGAGGTTGCAAAGGTGATCTACTACGCCCGGCACGGTTCACAATGGGCACTAAACCGGCTGGACGGGCTGGACAAGTGCGGAAAGCCAAGCAAATTCAAGGAACGCTACAAGAAGTACAAGTTCATGGTCGAGGCACCGTTTTCAACTTCGCAATTATGTTGTGATGTTATGAAGAAAGGCCCAGCCAAGAAGTACGAAAAGGAAACCGGGCGCAAGCCGATAGTTGCCACTATGACCGAGGAATCGGAACAGCGGCAAGCATCGTGGCTGCGGTACGGCTGTAATTCGTTCGATTCAGAACGGCCCATGTCAAAGCCGATGTCATTTTGGACAGAGCAAGATGTGCTGCAATACCTGAAACAGACCGGCATACCCTATGCGCCGGTGTACGGCGAGATCGTGGAAGAAAATATGCAGTTGCAGATGTTCGACGAGGAGTTCCCGCCGAAATTGACTACGACGGGCTGCGACAGAACAGGTTGTATGTACTGTATGTTCGGGATTATGAACGACAAGGAGCCGAACAGGTTCCAGCGCATGAAGCAGACACACCCGGCGCAGTACAAATACTGCATATACGGCGGGCACTTTGAAAACGGCGAGTTAAAGCCGGATAAAACGGGCCTTGGCCTTGGCAAAATCCTTGATTACATCGGAAAGCCCTATTGAGGGCAAAAAACAGAATAGGCGTTGCAGGCCGGGCGTGGAGCGGGGTTGCGCCCCGCCCGGCTGCTTGATTTTTAGCCTTGCCGCACTGCGGCGGGCTAAAAAAATACCGCCTTGGGCGGTTTGGGGCTGGTATATCAGCATTAAGTTAAGCACCACGGCAGAAATGCCGGGGAAAGGGGTCAAGGGGGAAACGAGGGCGGCGGGCACTGCCTGACCAACAGCAGGACGGAGAGAGAGCCGCCCGGTGTTTCCCCTTGCCTGCGGAGCAGAGTGTGGTATTCCAGCAAGAAGAAAATAATACAGGGGTGCGGGGGTGTAGCCCCCGCATGGGAAGTAACCACCTTGGGAGAGGGGCAAAAGCTGTGAAGTCGATCTATTACAGAGAGCAAAAGCACATCTGCGGCAAGAGTTATGCCACCGCCCCCTACATGGAGGTTGATCTATACCCTGTGACACCCAAACAGCACAAAGCAAGCCGCCGCGCCAAGCGCAAGGAGGCCAGCACCCTTGCGCAGCAGACCTACAACGACAACAGGGCCAAGCGCTACCATGTGCAGCTTGTCAACGCCAACTTCGGCAAGGGGGATTTTTCGTGGACGGGCACCTATGACGACGACCACCACCCGGAGCCGGGCGACACGGCCAAGGCTGACCGCGATTTGACGAACTACATAAAGCGCTTGTACCGTTGGTGCGATAAGAACGGCGTACAGCGCCCCAAGTGGGTTGCCGCCACAGAGTATTGCACCGTGCAGGAGGATGGCACAGCCTGCGGGCGGCACCACCACCACGCGATCATACAGCACACCGACGGCCTGACCCGTGATGTGCTGGAACAGCTATGGGCAGACAAGGCCGGGCAGATTGGCTTTACCCGCTGTGAATACTTGGATGTTGACCACGGCAGCGTTGAAAGCCTTGTGCGGTATATCAGCAAGAACAAGCGGTGCGCCCGGAGCTGGCGGCAGAGCCGTGGCCTTGAAAAGCCGAAAACACCGCCGCCGAACGATACCAAGTGGAGCCGCAAGAAGCTGGACGAGGCAAGCACCCTGTACATCGACGATGTGGCGTACTGGGAGCGGAAATACCCCGGCTACACACTAAACCGGGTGGAAACGCGGGTAAGCAATGCCGGGTGGCGGCACACCACCGTGATTATGCGACGGGCGGAGTGTTGGCACGGCACACCGGGGCGCAAGGTTACGCCGAGAATGAACAGGTAAGAAAGGGGCACGGGTCTATGCTGTGCGTGAAAAAAGTTATCGTGATTTGCCGGGAGGTCAACAGTCAGACCGGGCAAATTGCCGTGTATGTGGTTCCGATGGAGATTGACGAACACACGGTTGTGCGTCTGAGCCTGCGGTCAATGTTCAACCCGGAGCTGCGCTATTTCTTTGTGTATGAAGATGTCTACCAAGAACAGAAACAGGAAATCACCGCCATGCTGAAACGCCGGAATATTACCAAGCAGGAGGTTGACAGCGTGTACGGGATTGCAGAAGTTGGGAGGTAACGACTATGGACAACAAGGAACGCTTTATTGAGATTTTCACCTCACAGATTCACAGACCGGGCGCGGCGGAGCTGCTGGAATGGCTGGAAAGCACGGACTTTTTCGAGGCACCGGCCAGCACCCACTACCACGGCAGCTACCCCGGCGGGCTGGTGGAGCATAGCCTGAATGTGTACTATGAGTTGATTGGCGCGGGGCGGGTGCCGGGTGTGCCCACGGCAGAAACCTATGCCGTTGTAGCGCTGCTGCATGACATTTGCAAGGCAGATTTTTATGCCCAAAGCACAAGAAATCAGAAGAACAGCGACGGCAAGTGGGAAACTGTGCCATGCTATACCGTGCGCGAAAAATTCCCGTTCGGTCACGGGGAGAAGTCTGCCTTTTTGGTGCAGCGCTTTATGCTGCTGACCGACGCCGAGGC
>OMAM01000360.1_pt1 | contig 26336 bp, 25 predicted proteins | sample 1644621 | NCBI WGS metagenome assembly OMAM01 (sample SAMEA103958120, study PRJEB25191) | human gut metagenome | biome: human-associated habitat [ENVO:00009003]; feature: intestine environment [ENVO:2100002]; material: feces | place: Germany | collected 2013/2015 | reverse complement strand
GGGATACGCTCTCCGGTAAGGGAATAGTATTTCCCATTGTACTCTAGGTACTCTCCGAGCACCGGTTTTAAGTCGCTCTCCACAAGACCGGAAGTAAACACCTCTTCTGCTGTTTTCATGTTACGGTTGCCATGATCCAGGGGGATCGTAATTTTCTGATATGTCATAATATCATCACTCCTTTACGTATTCTATAATTATATATACGCATAGGATATGTGTTTTCTTACAGGCATTAAAAAATTATCCTAATAGTCTTACCAACTTTTTGCTATACAACATGAACCTAAAGTCCATTAACACTGCTCAAAATACATATCAAATTTATCATCACATAATTTCATTTGGAATACTTTCACTTCTGTATTTCTGTAGTGATCAATTATTACTTTTTGATACTCATCGGGCATATTACATCCCAAATAAATAGCAGTAATGCAACTATGAGCATCTATTATAGGATACATTTTTGATTTCCATAATCCATATTCTGCAATTTTTCTTGATCGCCATTCCTTCTCATACGACCAGCATTCCGATTTTGTTAACATTACTTTTGATTCATATTCACCCATATCATCAAATTGATCTTTACATGGCTTTTCGTTTGTATATTCAACTTTTGCTGTGCCTCGTAAAAAAGCACTATCACATGATTTACTAAAATCATATTCAATACAAAATCCAGAATAACTATCTGCATAATGCGCCCACATTAGCTGTTCATTATTAACTTCTGAAAAGCAAGTTATTGCTACTTCTTCCTTATAGGGTATTCTGTCCATCTTATAAGCCTTAAATATTTCTTCACTTATACTTCTATCATAGTGTCTACTGTCTAATACAATCCTCAATGCTCTATCAAAATCATCTGAATAAAGCAATCGATCTACCTCATCCTTCTTTATTGTGACCGCCCTCCTTAGCACGTCAATGATATATTTTCTCTCTTCAAGTGGAGGCACAATTTCAGGTGCTTTTGGTAACAAAGTATCAAATGGATCATTGAAAAACTGCGGGGACGTATAAAATATATATCCATCTAATGCTATTGCTCTCCATTTATCTATTACTTTTCCTACACTACTTGCATCCTCCCGTGAAAGATTAGGTGCAAACATTAATCCAACATACTTCCCATTATCAACTACTTTAATAGCATATTCCTTTGATATAGGAAAATATTTATACAGCTTTCGTGGATTATCATATAAATTGGTAACCAAGTAATTCACCTACCTTTCCATACAGCACATCAATAGATAGTAATGTCTGCCATACAAATGTCTTAACATTATTTATTATACAACCAAATTATCATATAATTAAATATCTAAAATAGCCCAGTTTCCAAACACTGTCGTTACAAATAATAGGTGTACCAACATCGCTGTATCGGTTGAATTCTTATAGAATCCATGTTAAATTGAAGCCAAGAGTTGTCCAATTACTCGCTTTTGGCATATTAACAGAGACAGAATAATCATCTGTCGCAATGAATATATCTCTATGATTCAAAATGGAGGACGTATGATGAATACAGATAGACTACCTGAAGTAAATAACCTACCCAATGATGAAACAATAGCTACTATGAAAGAAGTAGACGAAATGCGTAAGCATCCTGAACAATATCCATCCTTCAATTCTGTCGATGAGATGCTTGAAACACTCTTAAAAAACGAATGCTCTGACAGAGTTCGCTCCGACGGATAATTTTAATAACACCCATAAAAAAAGAGCCTCTTGCCATGTGCCAAGTGATCTGATGCATCAGATCCTTTGACCAACGTCCGAAATGTACATGGAGGCGGCTCTTTTTTTTATTTGAGTGCCACAGGGTTCCTGCATGGATCCTTTACCCACCGCAACCAATTACCTGTTGTGCACATGACAGGAATTACACTCTTGATATAAATATACCCTACTTTACTTACTGTGTAAATATACCGTAAGTATAATTCGCTTGTCACATTTCCTTTTTTCTGTACCATGGATTTGCTTTACGTGCATACAATTTCACTCCGTACTTCGTATAATCCGCATCCACATTTTTCTATCAGATATTTCTCACCTTTTTCATTTAATTCGTTGCATCTCTTTTCTGCCTTCCTCTTGGATGTCCATACAGAATCAATTTCAAAATATTCATCCCCATTGCAGCAACAGCAGATCACTATATACACCATTTTCATAATTCCTGCTTCCTTTCTAACGAAAAAAGGATAGCGCAGATATCTAATGTACCTGCTCTATCCCTATCCTTCTAAAACCACTGGTTACTGCAGTAACTGTTCAATAATCAGTTCCCTTTCTTTTCCCTGGATTCCCAAGGCATCCAGTGCCTTTTCCTGTGTAAATCCGGTGGTTTCCATAAGATTTTTTACGATTTTAACATGTTGTTTTAGCGCATATTCCTTTGCGTATTTCTCTACTGCTTCACTCATGGTTTCACGTTCTCCGTTCCACTCCAAACAGGGCAGTCACCTTCGTAACCACCCTATTTCCGGTTTATTCCTGCTGTAACTGTTTAATAACCAGTTCTCTTTTTTCTCCCTGGATTTCCAGAATATCAAATGCCTTTTCCTGTGTAACCCCAGCGTTTCCCATAAGCTTTTTTACATTTTCAGTAGCTTCTCTGATTGCTCTTTGTTCTCCATATTCCTTTGCATATTCCTTCGCATATTCCTTTGCATATTCCTGTACTGCTTCACACATGGAATCACGTCCTTCCTCTACTTCTTTGAAATGTTTTACGCCTTGTGACAGTTCCTTATAATGCATATTGTCGGGGTCTACCTGATGGAAATCACTCATAAGCTGACCGATCTCGTCATCCCCCTTATAGTTCCCGTTTACATATACGATATGTGATCCGTCCTCGAAGATTTCCCCTGTCTCTCTTACATATCGGTCGATATGGTATACCGGTAAACCTTTTTTGAACTTATCGTGCCTGTAAATAAAGATCACATAGGAATCCTTCAGTTTTTTGAACGGCTGACCTTCCTTCAGCATTTTGGAATCCAGCACACTGCTGTGGTATCTTGCCCTGCGGATATGGGCGCCTTCGGAATTTCCCTGCACCTCAATGTCCATTTCCTGTCCATTTTCATCCAGTGCATACACATCCAGGGTAATGTTGCGTCCACCGACTTCGGCATTCCTGACCTCTTCCTGCCCGTTTACACGGATAACTGTGATTTTTCTCCCAAGAATGATCCTGAGGATCAGTTCGGTTGCCTCGATATTTTTATCAAACACCCGGCTCATCAGGTCATCATCAAACAGTGTCAGTCCATCAATCAGTCTGTTTACCTTTTCATAATCCTGCATTACTTTACTGCTTTTGTTTTCTGCCATTATAAACCCTCTTTCTGTCTTTATCTTATCATGTCAAAAATACCATTGCAATGAAATTTCTCTGAAATTTTCAGCATTTTAACTGTCATTCCCTATGCTAAAGTGCCACCAGGTAATCATCCACACCCTTCACGTTTTCTGCCCAGTTACCGTCTGTGTCCGTATCCCAGGTAAGTGTTTTTCCTTCTAAGCCAAGCTCCTTACAGATCCCAGCCAGCTTATTACAGCCACGGTTGATATTATCCCGTTTAATCTGCTTTTTCTCACAGGGAATACTCTGCTTCTTCCAGTCCATACGATAGCAGGGACATTCCTTACAGTTTTCACTGTAATCTCCCTGGCAGACCGGTCGAAGCAGCTTATCCATGTCATAGGCTTCGTAGACGAACCTGGTTCCCAGCTCTTTCATCTCATTTAAGACTGGCATCAGGTTTACTGACTGGTTGACTCCGGGAACACACAGGAAGGTTCTTCCGGATAATGCATGGGCCAGATCTCCTTTTAGGGGTCCTTCCGTTACAAATACCGTCTTATCGCCCGGTTTTCCTACGAAATGCACCGGACTTCCGGAAGTCGTCCCTCCTTCAAAGTTGACGCTGGATAACCAGATATACTTTCTGCCATCGTAAGGGTGATCTAATCTAATCTGTACGCCGGTAATGAGTCCATCCGGATTTTTCACCGGAATCATAAAACCGGAGGCTTTTCTGTTAAAATAGATCGTCCATTCTCCGTCCTTATCCCTGTAAAATCCCGGAACACCTTCTACCGTGCAGCCTTCCTCGATCAGCCGCTTGGTAAGCTTTTTATAGCCATATACCGGAGTACTCTTATACCCATTTGCTTCGATCTGTTCTTCCGTGAATCCACGCTTTAACAGACTGTCTTTGTGGCAGTCTGCCAGGATCAGCATCTCAAACAGCCTGGTATAAGTCTTATGCTTTACGGCATCCTCTGCCATTTCGGCATTTTTGATCTGTGGTCTGGTGCTTTCTATTTCTCTTCTATGGATCTGCTCTCTCTTAAATGCACTTCCACCGGTAGCCTCAATGATCTCTTTTCTGGCGGTTTGGAGGTCTACCCCGTATGCTTTCGCATACAGATTTAGCATTCCTCCGCTCTCACCGCACCGGTTACAACGGAATACATTCTTCTGAAAGTTCAAATTCATTTTCCCTTTGTGGTCGTCACAAAGTGGACAGTCCACATCCAGGCTTACCGTATTCCGGTGTCGGATCCGCAGATTCATCACACTTGCCACGTCACGAATCGTAAATGGAAAATCCTGCATTGCTGTACCTCTCCTTTCTATCGGCCCCACAAAATGTGGGGCCTTATATTTTAGCAGGCAGGTGCAAGTGCCTGATCCAGCAGATATTTTGCCGCTGCACGAAGCAGGTTATCAGGACCTTTGTAGGAATCCACATACCACTGTAAGGATCCCGGCTTCTCTACTGCAATCTGCCCCAGGGTCTTACCCTTGTAACATCCGGCAGAAACTACTACCTTTACCGCTAAGTCTCTGGTAAGCTTTCCGTAGATGTCATTTACCGGCATATCCCTTGTAATGCCAACTGTGGACTCCTGAGCTACATTATTTTGCATGAACTGCTCCTGTGGTGTCTGCTCCGGCTTCTTCGTAGGCTGCGGTGCTGCCTTGGGCTGCAGTGCTGCCTTGGGCTGTTGTACTTCCTCTTTTGAAGCCTCCGCCACCCGCATGATCTCATCTGGCATCGGGATATAATCCTCAATTCCACACTGTCCCGGAATCATATCTTCCATCAGGGGTTCTCCAACACTGCTCCCAAAAACTTCCTCCGGAATGTTCTCCAGGCAGATTGGGGTTCCTGCCATCACTTCTTCATCGATGGGTGCTTCCGTTACTTCCGGATCCATCTCTTTTTCCCGGTCTGCAAACTGAAGTCCGAAACCGGCATCCGATAATGCCCGTCCCACAGCTGCCGTCTCTGCCAGTTCCACATACTTTTGGCCGATCTCAGAATCCTCGCGGAATTTCTGTGCGAAGGCATTTGCCACGTAGGAATCGTCCGGATCATTTTTATTTAAGTATACCCTTGCTTCCACAATCGCCATCTGCGCTGTGATACTGCGGATCGTTTTCACGATCTTTCCTTCCGGATAACACAAGCGAAACCACAGCTTACGGTAAGCTACATCCAGATAGTACCGGGATGACTGGTCTTCCTTCTGTATCAGGCGCATAAACTTTCTCGGATCGAATCCTTCCACCTGGTGTAATGCTGCTACGGCTGTTTCCTGCTCATACATATAGGTCTGTTCACTCATTCTTTTTGCTCCTTCCATTTTGGGAAGGTGATATATAATAAATACCGCCTTCCCGCCTGTTTCTATGAATTTTTCTTTGCTGTAATAGATATGGTGCATTCGTCATCCTTGAAGTCCCGTACTTTTATCCCGGTGATATCCTCGCTGACTATGCAAAACCCTGCATTTTCTAGTACATCTTTTAACTGTTCTGATATTCTGGATGCTTCCCTGATATGGCAGGGCTTACATCCGCAATGCGTCGTATTACATAATATCTTCTTTCCATCCTGTACATAGATGTCCGGATAGCATACGTTGAACCCTAATCGTTCCAGCATGGTGTCTGCATACCCAAAGAGTATCCACATCAGCTGTTCATCCATAGGGAACCGCAGTGCTGCCTCGTTTCTGTCCATCTCAAGTACAGTAAGGAAATATTCATACGTGGCATTTAATAACTTTGCTCTTCTTTGTTTCATGCACTCCGGCATTACTATTTCGCTCATGCTATACCTTTCCTCCACTTTCCTCGTTGACTGCAATCTTAAGATCCGTCCCTTCTCCTATATTGTAACGCTCATAATGCCAGTGATATACATTGTAAGCAGGCGTATACCATACCTCATTTTGAGGATCTATCCCAGGGTTGGTAATAGAATTACCGACAATTACGATTGCCGGAATAAATAACACCGAAAGCTGCAGATAACACATAAGAGCTGCTGATCTGTCAACGTCCTGTGCCACAGCCAACACCTGATAACCTGTAATTCCCATTTCTCTTACCGTTTCATAAAAAGAAAGTAAAAGGGCTCCGGATCCACACGCAGAATCGCTTACTGTAACATAACCCTTTTGGGAAATTTCTCCTGCAAGATTCTCGGTGGATAAACTTAATAAAGTCATCAGCTTGCATACATCATACGGAGTAAAAAACTGCCCTTTTTCATTCTTTTGCAAATCAAGCCTGTGATACATCTCTCCTAAAAAATCCTGCCCCGGATTTTCTTGCAGTGCATCCATGATGTTCGCATATAAACTCATTATTTTATACTGCTCTTTTTCGGAATATTGCTCCATTACCTTATCAATATTTTTACGAGCTTTCGTATCCCATTCCCGCAAAAATACTGATTGCGTTAAAGCACAGGCATAAATCACATCTTGCCACACTTTTTCTGCTGAATATTTCCTCGCAAGTTCCTGAAATGTCGCATAAAACTCATCCGCATATTTATTCATTGTCATCCTCCTATGCTGAAGCTTTCTTTGTAAGCAATGCGTTGTATTCTCTTACGATCCGCTCTCCAAGACGGGTATTTCGCTTGTCGCACGCCGTGTTATGGATTGCCTGGTAGAGAGCCTTCTTGCTGCCTACGATAATTATTTTCTCTTTTGCCCTGGTAATCGCCGTATAGAGGATGTTACGCCGTAACATCATGTAAAACATGGGAAGCCATGGAAGGATCACAACCTTATATTCACTTCCCTGGCTCTTATGTACCGTTGTTGCATATGCGTGTTCGATAAGGTCTGCATCCTCTGCACTGTATTCCACGATTCTTCCATCCGAAAAGGACAGTCGCATAAGATCCACGCCATCCTCATCCTGATAGATATCCGTGATATAACCGATGTCACCGTTACTGATGTCATTCTTATTTTTGTTATGGATAATCCGGTCTCCTTCCCGGTACAGCGCATTGCCGGCCTTTAATTCCCTGGCAATACTGTTTTTCGGATTTACCATCTCCCACAGCCTGTCGTTTAAGGCATTAGCGCTTGCTTCTCCCTTCTTACGAAACGGGGTAAGTACCTGCACATTGTCAACGCCATACGCATCCACAAAGGATCTGTAATATTCCGCAACCTTGTCTGCCGCTTCCGCTGCAGTATCCGCCGGACAGAAGATAAAATCATCTCCATAATCCAGATTCGTATCATTCTCCTGCATCTTATGGGCGTTTGCTGCGTTCCCTGACGGAATACCATGTCAAGGGTTGTGACCGGGATCACACCGCACAGCACAAGCTCGCGGAACACATTTCCGGGGCCGACACTGGGTAACTGGTCTACATCTCCTACGATCACCACGCGTACACCCTCTTCGATGTGCTTGAAAAGCTCATAGGACAGCCGCATATCAGCCATCGTAAACTCATCCGCAATGATAAAATCCTCGGATAACATTTCGTCCGCAGCCTCACACTCCTCATCGTTATTTAATCCAAGCGCACTATGGAGCGTCAATGCATCACTTTTTCCGGTGCTTTCCGCCATACGTCTGCTGGCTCTGCCTGTGGGAGCAGTTAATAAGATCTTTTCTTCTCCCAGCTTTTCGCTGATGTATAACAGAACCCGCTGCACCGTAGTCTTACCGGTGCCGGGACCGCCGGTGATAATACTCACCAGATTTGTGAATGCCTTCTTTACTGCTTCCACCTGCTTGTCTGACAATAACAGCTTCAAATCCTTCTGCGCCTGCGTGATCAGATCTTCCAGTCCTGCAGGCGGCATATACGTCTGCACCAGGAGTGTAGCCAGATCCTTCGCTGCTTGTGTCTCAAAATGATAGAGTTTGGCACTATACAGGGCACCGTCCTCATAGTAAAGGGCTTTGTCATGCACCATCTGGTACATCACCTTATACACCTCTACCTCGGTAACGACTTCTTCTGCATAGCCTCTGTTTAGCTGCTCATGCACCTGCTTCTGGAATTTCTGCTTATCGGCATAGAGATTACCGTTCTGCATTTCCAGTTCCATGCAGTAGCCGATACAGCCTTCAATCCTTAATGGCTCATTGGGTCTGCAGTGATTCGCTCTGGCGATCTCATCCACGGTAAGGAACCCAAATCCACTGATCTCACACAGGGCAAACGGCTGGTTCTTTACGACATCCAGTGCCGCATTCCCGAAATGCTCATAGATCTTACGGATTTTCTTGGGTGTTACCTTAAACGGAGTAAGATAAGCTGCCAGATCCCTGACCGCATGACTGTCCCGATATGCCGAAAGTATTTTATCCAGTTTTTTCCTGGTGATTCCCTTGATCTCCAGTAGGGACTCCGGGTAATCATCCAGAATTTCAAACGTTCTGGTTCCATACTTTTCGACAATCAGTTTTGCCGTCTTGGGACCGATCCCTTTTACCATACCGGATGCCAAGTAGCTTTCGATTCCTTCCACACTCTGCGGGCGGATCTCTTCAAAATAATCTACTTTGAACTGCACTCCGTGGCTGTTTTTCTCCCAGTCACCATGCAGATCTACTTCCGACAGCTTATTTGCCGGAAGATTATTTCCGATAGCGGTAAATTCACAGCCATCTCCTTTGTAATAGCTGCTCCTTGCACCCTGCGGTACCGAAGCATCCTCGGTATGATACGCATAGATGCAGAATCCATTCTTCTCATAAACTGTTCTGACAAATCTGCTTTTCATCTGCTTCCTCCTTGTCTTGATAGCAGAAGATACAAGCGCCGTCCTCTTTTTCTATCATTCGATATATTTCCTTATGATACTGTTTTGCTTCTTCAATCTGCTCTTTCATATTTGGTGTTATCACATCTCCACAGACTATGACGATATCACAGGACTTAGCCATTGATTTTTGTAGGCTCTTCCTGAAGAGCGCATCCGACATATTTGAGTTATCAATCGCAAAAGCAATGTATTGAAAAGTACAGCACTTAGACTCTCCTCTTCGGAACACTCTTTTGTAGTGCTTGCGGAGCTCATATTCCTTTTCTGCATCTTCTTCTGTGACCGCATCACAAGGTGAGCATATAAGTATTTCTGGTATCTTTCTTTCCTTACACATATTTTTTCTCCTGTTCTACATACATGGTAATAATCACTCCCTTTTTGCCTTCCACTACCCGGTAAATTGGGATATTTAATACCTTTGCCTTTGTAATCTGTACCTGCATTCCACCTGTCACTTCCCTGCCACATACAAACATCGCATGGCAGTTTTTAAGGATCACATCTTCGATCTCTACCCGGAAATCCTTTGCCTCCTTTGAAGGCCCGGTAAGGTAGCTTCCGGGAGCATAAGTCTTATAGTGGTACATATCCTCTATAAGAGCCCGAAAATGCGATACAAGCGCGATCTCCTTTGCGTGAGTGATGGAATCCTTTGCATCATACGGTGCACAGATAAATACAACCTTTCTTTTCTCCATACCGTTACGCCACCTTTCTTTCCTTTACGGCAAATCTCCGGTTCTCCGTCGTCTGCACGTAATCGTCATAGACATCCGGGTGCTGGATTTTTAACTTTTCCAGTCCCTTTTTGTCAATAGAGGTACGGTAGGTCGGATTATAGGACACCTCATACTTTGTGGTGCCATCCATGATCGTGCCGCTGCAGCTTGCTCCTAATTCTTCCAGAACACCAAGATAGGACTGCTTCATTCTCTCCTCCAGACGCTTTACCTCGCCTTCCAGCTTCGCTTTTTCCTGCTTCAGGCTCAGATACGTCTTGATCCCTGATAGATTCTTTGTGGAAAGAATGACACCTGCGGCCTGCGGATCTGCTGGACCATAATGCTTTTTGATGCTTGCGATCACAAGATCTGCTTTCTCTACGTAATCCGGCTCCACCTTCTTCAACACCTTTTCTTCCCAGAAGTACTTCTCTTCCGCAATAAGATCCTCTTCTGTCTCCAGGTCTCTCTCCAGGGGACGTATAAAGAACTCCTCTGCATTGTTCCCGTAAAGGCAGGCAATATAGGCCTTATCAATGTTCATGACGGACATATAGTGCCGTACCTGGTACTCATAGTTGACCGGGATTGTATTATTTGCCCATTTTTCCTGACAGTTGTAGTTGGTTGTCTTACACTCCAGGATTCCATACGTACCATCTGCAAATTCGATGAAAAAGTCCACGTCTGCAAGCATAAAGGGATACAGCGGATGTCTGAACATCGTGCGCACCGGAAAAATCTTAAGTCCTGTCTTTTTGGAAAAGATTTCTGCTACCAGATCTTCCAGTCTGTGTCCTACTTCCTTTGCTACCCAGTTATCCTCATTTTCCTGATAAGCCGGACGGATACCTGTTTTGTCGTAAAAGAGATCTCTTTTGGTTGCAAACGGGGAAACTCCCATGATTGCTGCAGCATCACTGCCACCGATTCCTTTCTTACGGTAATCTAACCATTCCTCTCTTGATAATCCGGAAATATCCACAACTGCTTCCGGCTTGTAATTTAAGTTAAGACTCATATTCTTTCTCCTTCCATACGACAGAAAAAGAGAAGGGGACGCCTTCTCTTTTCTGCCACTGTTCTATATTTCATTCTGTTTCTATCTGTTCAGTTCGCTGAGCGGTTTCCCCAGATAGTCTATGGTGACCTCTTGTTTCTCGCGGTCAAAGTAATAAACGCTGTTGGAAAGTCTTTCCTCCGGAGAAACATTGGTTTCATTTACCTCTTCCACCATTTCTTTCTGCATTGCTCTCTGCTTTCTTGTACCTTCATCCGGTAATACCAATACTTCATGGATGCTGGATGGATAGATAAACAGATTACTGTGTAACTCCTCCGCTATCTGATTCAGTGCCGGACCATTTAAAAGTGAGCTTGCACCCAGATATTTGGAGTTTGTTGTCAGGATATACAAGGGAATCTCCACTCCCGGAGGAAGTTCAAAGTCATCCTGTTGTGCCAGCAGATCACTCAGTTTGCAACAGTATGCCTCTTTCATCGTGTTCTTCAAGGCAGTAGTAAACATTTCCTCTTTGGAAACTCCCCAGATTTCCAATAATCTGTCAGTGACATAGATAAAGCCCGTTCTTCCCACGGGAGCTTCGTCATTTCTGACACACGCAATGACTGCCAGGTCAAGTATCCGCTTATGGGGTCTGCTGGATAAAGTTTCCTTGTTTGCCTCATAATTACACAGTGCAACTCTCAGATGTTCCTTTGCCCTGTCATATTCATAGACATTTCTTTGTAGCTCCTCATCGTCTATTTCATAGCAGGATCTGATATCCTCCAGAATGTAATCTATCATCTCCTCAATCTCTTCATTGGACCCCTGAAATCTCTGATAGAAATTATCTACATATACCGTAGGACCTCCTATGTTGCCTTTTAACATTATAGAAATTCCATGTAATATCGTTCCATTATTCTTATTTACGTCTACCGGGGATACCTCATATCCTTCTCCCAGCTTATTCTTTAATTCTTCCATCAGTTTCTTTCTTAATTCTTCCATTTGTCCATTCTCCTTTGTTTTTATTTACATTTCCGGGAAATCATACTCTGCCCAGTTCATTGACAGTGCCCTTGCGATCTGCTCTTCCATCTTTGCGATACGGCTACCCGAAGCTCCTTCGCACTCCAGCATGAAAAGGATCTCTGAAATAGCGAAATAGATATCATGTGCCGTACAGGACCAGACATCGTACTGTGCCTTGAATAACTCCAGCGCCTCTGCCTGGTACTTCTTAGGTATGGCAAGCTTCGCCATTACCTCTGTCATGCAGTTCACCGGATTGGCGATCCGCACTTCTAAAAGCTCTGTAAGCTTTCCGATCGCAAGCTGATACTTTGCATAGAGTTTCTTAAGCTGTGCATCATAGTCTGCCATTGTGCTGCCGTTCTTATGAACAAGCTTTAATGGAGACCCCAGGTTGACACTCTTTCCATCCTTTACGTTTAACAGCATAGGGTAGATATTGGCTCCACAGGTTCCAGTATCCGATGTAGTAACCCGCACCATGGGGATCATGTCTTCCGTCGTCTTCCCAAGAAGGGAAAGTTCCCTGCTGTAAGCCGATAACAGACCTGACTCATCAATGCTCCACATGGCAGATACCATGTCATGCTCATAGAAGCCTGCCATATACCTGCAGCCTTCAAATTCCTCCTGCAAATATTGCACGGTGTGAAGGAATATTTCCTCCATGTTAAGGATGGCGTAATCATTGCAGTCTCCGCTTAATACTGCGGATACCTTTCCTTCGCTGATGCGGAGTAATGCCTCTCCTTTTGTGACTTTCAGTACGTCATTTAAGATCCTGGCATAGACGTTTCTCTCCACCCTGCGAAGGCCGCTTCCCTGGATACCTGCACGGTCCAGAATGCTCTTGATGGCGCAGTCCCTCACCGGTAACATTTCTCCCCGGTATTTGAGCATTAACGCCGTATTTGCAATCGTATCCGTTATGATGCCATCATCCATGCCATCTTCCGTATACTGACTGCGTAGTTCTTTCTCAAAGGTACTCCCTGCAACAATGGGAACTAACCGCAGGTTTCTGACCTTTTGTCGGATCCAAGAGGATTTTCCCATAATTTCATGCAGGCATGAAAAGAAATCCTCCTGTTCCCTGAAGACACCACTGTAAGCGTCTTCAAACACTCTTGCTCCATTCATTTGTTTTCCTTCCTTTCTTCTCCTCATTCGAGGTTATTTATCCAGCCGCTTTGCGGATTAAGCCCTTGTATGGGCAATTTCTGGCAACAAAAAAGAATGGCTGCACAATGAATCCATTCCTAAACTGCGTGTGGTATTGCCCACATATAAACTTATTTTTCATTTCCATTTTCCGGAAACAAAAAAAGTGCCAAAAATATGCCACTTTTACTTATGGCAATTTTTGACACTTACGTACAAACTTAAACAACGTGTGCTTCTATCCCGATTGGGAATGCACAAAAATCAATTACAAGCTGAGAATAGCATATCTGTGATTATTCTGTCAACCGGCTTTTAACACTCGCTATAATAATCAAAGCATTCCAACTTTCTTCTGATAACATTGTTTGTATGTTATTAGCCCATTGACAAAATTCAAAAAATTTTTCAGGGATTTTTCATCATCTGCTGTATTTACTCTACAAGTGATCTGTATTATGGGTCATTGCTCCATGACAAGTTCATAGCATATACCGTCATGCATACGGGTGCTATCCGTCCTATCACTGCGGATAGACTAAATGCACACAGTACAGCCATACTACGCGGCCTAAAAGGGCGCAGGAAGCGGTGACGGGAGATATGTGTATAACCCTATCATTTATGAGGATTCACTATGAAAAATACAAATAAATCTATTTTTGAAAACTACCCGGATGTAGTAACCGTAGAACAGCTTGCTTCCATGCTCGGCATCAGCACCAAAACAGCCTATAAACTTGTGAAAGAAAAGCAGATTAAATCTGTTTGTATCGGACGTATCTATAAAATACCAAAAATTTATGTTTTGGAATACTTACAGATACCTTTCTAATTTCATTTTAGGTATGCTATAATGCTCTTGTCATGGCAGATGAGCTGAGACTACCAAAAGGAGGAAATATATATGGTAGCAGGTCATCTGAGGGAGCAAAACGGTATTTACCAGATTATTCTGAGTTATAAGGATGCAAATGGAAAGAGAAAGACAAAACAAATCTCTACCGGCCTGAAAATCAGAGGAAATGCAAGAAATGCCGAAAGAATGCTCCAACAAGCACGTCAAGAGTTTACACCGCCTGAAATGGCTGCTGAGCAAGGAAAGGAAGTGAATCCGGAAGAATTAAGTAGTTTAGATACTGATGTTGCTGCACATCAGTCAGATAATCGTAGTCTGAATGGTTTTTCTGAAACCACTATGGATAAACCCGATGTGAATTTTACTTCATCCAAGAATACGAACAAACAGGGAAATAAGAAAAAACGGGTAATTCCGCCCGTAAACCCTAATCTCATGCTAAAACCGGTCGATCAGATTTTATTTTGTGATTATATGCTGTTCTGGCTTAAATCCATGAGACATTCGGTAGATGAAGATACCTTCGCTGGCTATCAATGTGGCATTGAAAGTTCCATTTATCCTTATTTTTTGGAAAAAGGTTTTACTCTGTCAGATCTTGAGAAAAACCCACAGCTGATAAAGGATTATTACGATTATTTAATGGATACCAGAAAAGTATCTGCAAATACTGTAATCCACAGACACGCAAATATACGAAAGGCATTGCAGGAATTGTATATAGACGGAACCATAAACTGCAATCCCGCTGATCGTGTAAAAAAGCCTATTAAAGAAGTTTTTGTCGGCAGTATTTACAATGCTGAAGAGTTGGATCAGATGTTCCGGGTTTTTCGCGGAGATCCTCTCGAACAGATTGTTATTTTTGCAAGTTATTATGGGATGCGTAGAAGTGAGATTATTGGTTTGAAATGGAAGAATATTGATTTTGTCCGTAAAACAATCAGCGTAAAGCACGTCGTCGTTGAGTCCTGCATTGATGGCAAGCTGAAAATGATAAAGAAGGACAAACCGAAAACCAAATCCAGTAACAGGTCTTTACCTCTGGTACCTCAGTTGGAAGAGCTACTTGTTAAGCTGCTGCGTAATCAGCAGCATAATGCTAAACTGTTTGGTGATTCCTATAACAAGGAGTTCAGAGAATATATCAATGTAGATCCTATGGGGAATTTAATTAAGCCGAATTTTGTCACACAGCACTTTAGGCTTATCTGTGACAAGAATGAGCTGAAGCATATCAGATTCCATGATTTACGCCACCCGTATGTCAAGCACACGACAAAAATTTTTAGCTTGCGCTTGATGGATTTTCAAGCGCAGGCTTATCCTGATGCTCGGCGAAAAACTCGCGGAGCTTGTCAGCTTCATCGGGGAGGACAAAGCCAAAGCCCTGTCCGTCCACTCTGCAATAGAAAGCGATTTTCATGACTGCCACCTCAATCGAAAATGTCTTGGATTTTATATGCGATCTCAATGCGCTTATCGGGGTACACCAGCACCCTGTCGATCAGCAGCTCGGCCAGCTCGGTGGTCAGCGTGTCCGCATCGAAAATCACCTTGGACGCTTCCTTGCGGCTGTCTTGCCGTGCCTGTTCGTCCTGCTTCTGTTTCGCCTGTGCCAATACTGCGGCATAGGCGTTTTTCGTTTTCAGCAGCAGCTCGTCACACGCGGCCTTTTCTGCCTTGTAGGTATTCAGGTCGATCTCGCCCATGAGATAGCGTTCATACAACGTGCGCTTGCCGTCTTGCAGCGTCTCAATCTGCTGCTCATATTCGGCGCGTTCCGGTACGGAAGCATCTACCCGGAGCGTACCGTCAGGGGCAAGCGGCGCGGTGGCTTCCATCTGCTTTTTCAGCGTCAGGAATACCGCCTGTTCCAGCTCCGCGGCGTTCAGGCGCATCTTGTGGCAGCGGCTTTCTACGTCCGCCTCGGAATGGCGGCAGTGATAATATGAGGTTTTCTGCATGGTGCGGGACAGCGCATGACCGCAGCAGCCACAGAAGGCTTTGCCTTTCAGCGGGTAGTCCCGCTTTTTCTTGTTTGGCTGGGAAAAGCGGAGCTGGCTGGCCTGCACGGTATCAAACACGGCTTTCTCTATGATGGCCGGGTGATGGTCGGGGATGATGTACCACGATTCTCTGTCCTTCAGGCGGCTTCTGGTGCCGCCTACTTCGAGAACCGCCCGCTTGCCGATCACATACACGCCGGTGTAGCGTTCGTCCTCCAAAATGCGGAGAATGGTGGATGCACTCCAAATCCCGTGGCAGCGGGAAATATCGTGGGTATGATTGCCGTGCGCCGCTTTGTACTGACCGGGGGTAGGGATGCTTCTGCGGAACAGCTCCCGTGTGATGGCGGTGGCGTTGATGCCCTCGGCGGCAAGCTGGAAGATGAGCTGCACAACGGCAGCGGCCTCCGGGTCAGGCTCCATTCTGCCATCGGCGCTTTTGCGATAGCCGTAGGGACAGATTTTGCTCTGATACTCGCCGCGCTGCATCTTGGCGTACTTGGCGCTCTTGGTCTTGATGGACATATCGCGACTGTAATATTCGCTGATGAGATACTTGAATGCTACGTCCATGCCGCCGGTGTCACCCTTGAATTTGCTGCTGTCAAAATCGTCGCTGATGGAAATGAAGCGGGTATGGAACAGCGGGAACACGCGCTCGATAAAGTAGCCGGTTTCAATGCTGTTTCGCCCGAAACGGGAAAAATCCTTGACAATGATGCAGTCGATTTGATTGGCCCGCACCAGCTCAATGAGCTTCTGTACCTGCGGACGCTCAAAATTTGTGCCGCTGTACCCGTTGTCGATGAACTCCATGATCTCCGCGTTCAGAGCTTCGGGCATGGAAGCCGCGTACTCGTGGAGAACAAGGCTCTGATTTTCAATGCTCAGACTGTCGTACTTGTAATCCTCAATGGAGAGGCGGATGTAGAGGGCAATTACATATTTCTGCATTGTTCCAGCACCTCCGCGTAGGTTTCAAACTCGCTCTGGAAGCGATAGCGCACCGTGATCTGCTTGTCGTGGGATACCTCGATGCGGTCGATCAGCCGCTCGATAAGTGCGCCGGTCAGCGCACGGTCGGTCTTGATTTGTGCGGCGTCCTGTTCCAACGCCCGGTGCTGCTCAAGCTGCGTATCCATCGTTCGCAGGCCGTCCTCCAACTGCTCCATTTCCACGGCGAGGTCGGCAATGCGGCTTTCGTACTTTTCCTTGTAGTCGAAGTATTCATCCTTGGTAAGAACACCTTGGACGAGGTTTTCATATAAGCTCCGCACGATACCGCGAAGCCGCTGGATTTCCTGCTTGCGGCTGGTGATCTTCTCCCGCAGCTCAGCGCGGTCAGCGGCCTGCCGGGGCAGCTCCGCAAGAGAGAGGGTGTATTGCCCCAGCGCCGTATCAAGCGCGTCCTGAAGCATATCTGCCAGCATATCCAGCAACGCATCCTCGCGGATGGTCACGCCGGGGCAGGCATCCTTTCTGATTCGGCTCTGGCTCAGACAATGGTAGAAGTACACATCGTCGGACTTCTTGCGAATGTTTCTCTGCCGGTGCAGGCTGCCGCCGCAATGGGCGCAGAATACCTTGCCTTTGAGAAGATTCGGCGTGAAGGCTTTGACCTCCCGCGCCTTGGCGCGGCTGGCGGTCTGATTGAGAATTTCCTGCACCGCCGCGAACTGTTCCCGGCTGATGATGGCCTCGTGGGTGTCCCGTACCACCGTCCATTCCTCGGCATCGGCCTTGACCTGCCGGTGATCCACGGTTTTGGTCTGCCCCTGAACGAGATCTCCGGTGTAGACCTCGGAGCGGAGAATGACGCCGACCGTTCGGGTCTGCCACTTGCCGCTGCCGAGCAAATTTTCGTGGGTGATCTTGCCCTGCATCTTCTTGTAGTGGCTGGGGGTAAGAATGCCTGCTTCATTCAGCCGCACGGCAATGGTATTCAGGCCAGCGCCCTCAGAAGCCCACCGGAACATCCGCTGTACCACAACGGCGGCAACGGGGTCGATGATAAGCTGGTGGCAATCGTCCTCCGCTTTCAGGTAGCCGTAGGGAGTACGCGCACCGATGAACTTGCCGTCCTTCATGGCCTGCCGCTGCTGCGCCCTGATCTTGCGCCCGATGTCCAAAGCGTAGGCTTCGTTTATCATGTTCCGCAGCGGAATGATGATACCGGAATGAGCGTCCTCCGGGGCGGCGGTGTCGAAGTTTTCATTGACCGCAATAAAGCGGATGTTGCGGATGCGGAAATACTGCTCGATGTAATAGCCGGTGTCAATGGTGTTTCGGCCCAAACGGGAGAGGTCTTTCACAATGACGCAGTTGACGTGACCGGCCTCAATATCCGAGAGCATCTGCTGAAAGCCCGGACGGTGGAAGTTTGTCCCGGTCGCGCCGTTGTCGATATAGGTATCGTATACGCTGATCTCCGGGTACTGCTCCAGATAGCGGGCAATAATCATCTGCTGGGTTTCAATGGATACGCTGTGCGTGTGGGTATCCTCCACAGAAAGGCGGACGTAGATCGCGGCGCGGCAAGCGGCGTCGGCCTCCTGCACGGCTACCGCAGCCGTTTCTTTCCTGCTTTTTCTCGCCATGCTCAGCCCACCTTTCTCTGTTCGTAATCTTTCTGCTGCGCTGCCAGCGCCAAAAGCTGCAACGCCTTTTTGTATTCGTCCTCATGGGTAAAGGTAATATCCAGCTCCTTTTTGCCACGGACGCGGATGCTCTGTACCATGTGAATGAGCGCCCTGCGGTCTAAGGTTTCCAGCGTGGAGAACTGCGTAAACTGCGAAATCCAGCGGTTGCGCTCACTCCGGTTTTCCAAAACCTCCGTGAGTTTTTCCTTGAGAACGCGGATGCTCTCGCGGATGTCCTCGGCCTGCTTGGTGTACTTTGCCTTATAGGAAGCGTATTCTTCCTTGGTAAGCATACCTCCCACAAGGCTCTCATAAAGCCGTGCCTTGAACTCCAGCACCTGCTCCAACCGGCGCTCGTTGTCGGTAATGTGGTCGCTGTATTCCTTGGCAAGCGCCTGATTGATGCTGGACTGGTCAATGCCGGTCAGCAGCGCCTCCAGAGAAGCAATATTGCCGATATAGGCTTTCAGGCTGTCCCGCACACAGTCGATCAGGCTGCTTTCTTTCAGCATGACCGGATGGGCGCAGCCCTTTTTCTTGCCGGTAGGACAATAATAGTAGTGGTACTCCTTGCCGTTCGCACGGTTGGTCTTGCGGGTCATGCGGCTTCCGCAGCACCCGCAGATCAGAATACCGGAGAACAGGTACACCGTGTCCTCGTTGGGAGAAGTGCGGGTATCCAGCCCCTTGATGCGCTGCACCAGATCAAAATCCTGACGGGCGATCAATGCTTCGTGGGCATCCGGGACACGCACCCACTCGGAGGCGGGGCGCTGCTCCATCTGCTTGATCTTGTAATGCGGCGTACCCTGTTTGCCCTGCACCAGCGTTCCGGTGTAGGTTTCGTCCTGCAAGATGCGGATGATGGTGGTGGCCGACCACTTGCAGTCAGCCTTGTCCGCATAGCCCTTTTTCGCGTAGGGCAGACCGTTGTTCTTCTTGTAAGCCAGCGGGGAGAGGATACCCAGCCGGTTCAGCTCTGATGCAATCTTGGAGGCGCTTGCGCCCTCCAGCCGCATACGGAAGATGTCGCAGACAACGCGGGCGGCGTAGGGGTCAGGGACGAGCAAATTCTTGTTGTCCTCGGCTTTCATGTAGCCGTACACCGGGAACGCACCGACGAAATCGCCGTTGCGCCGCTTCACGTCCAGAGAGGTGCGGGTCTTGATGGAAATGTCCCGGCAGTAGGCTTCGTTCATAATGTTCTTGACCGATACGGTCAGATCATCGCTGCTGTCGTGGGCGGTGTCGATGCTGTCGGTGATAGCGATGAAGCGCACCCCGTAGGCCGGGAATACCCGGCGCAGATACCGGCCAGTTTCGATGTACTCGCGCCCTAAGCGGGAGAGGTCTTTTACGATGACGCAGTTGATATTGCCATCGGTGACATCCTGCATCATTTCCTTGAACGCAGGGCGGTCAAAGATGATGCCGCTGTATCCATCGTCGATCTTTTCGGAAACGACCTCAATATCCGGGTTGCGCTCTACAAAGTTTTCAATGAGCTTGCGCTGATTGGAAACGCTGTCGCTTTCGCTGGAATGATCGTCGGTGTAGGACAGGCGGATATAAGCGGTTGCTTTGTATTTAGGCATGAAAAAGCACTCCTTTCTCCCGGACTGCTCCCGCATGAAAAGAGTGGTTATCTGGCTATTAGGTTTTCATCCTTTTCCACACCGATCATAGCACTCTCTGCGGAAAAAAGCGAGGATGTCGCTCAGCGCAAAATGCCTTGCAGACATTCCTCCAACGTAACACCGTTCCCGGCAAAGCAGGCGTTTACCACGAAATCGCCGCAGCGGAAGCGGTAGGGATTTTTGATCTGGCGGATAAAGGCGGCAATGCGTTCTTCCTTGGGAAGATTTTTGTCAACAGATACTTCCCGGATGTCCACCAGCTCATCCGTGTGGATTCGGGATTCGTTTGGCGTTGGCTGCATCATGGCGATCTCCTTTCTCGGTTTGGTGGGTTTCCTCAAGGTCACATGAATGCGCTGATGGGAAAGCCCGTCAGCGCATGGTATCTGACTTTGAGAGGCGGCTGCGCGGGCAGAATTGGAGCCACATAACATAATGGCGAATACCGGCGCAGCCGCTCTGCTTGTCCATTTGAGAAAATCTATCCTATTTGCCACGCGCCCCGGATAGTGGGCATGATGCAGGCCGCCCTTGGCAGGGCTGTCATAACTCCACGATACCGCTGCCTCAAAGGGCTGGCGCATACCGCAGGGTTCCCCCTCAAGTCTGTGGGAGGGCGTGAGCAAGTTTCATTATCCGCCGCGCTGTCATCGCGCCCGATTTGCCGAATCGGGTCTAAGGCTGCGTAGATCGCTCGGATGGCTTTTCCGGAATCGCCTCCTTGAAGCCATCGTCGTGGCGGCGCACCTTATGCCGCTATCACGCGGGTTTTGTGCCTGCATCATGGTCTATTCAGTTTTCAACGTTCAACGAAAGGCTTCGTGGAGAATGTCCCTTCACCTATCGCCGATTTTGGGCCACTTTTGCAAGGTGTTTTTGAAAAACCTCAGAAATATTTTTTGATTTTTCTGATTGCTGCTGTAATGTTGAGAGAAATAGCCTGATGCGACACGCCTTCGACTTTTCCAATCTCGTCAATCGTCATTCCATCCACGAAATACATCCACATCCTGCGGAACTGAGTGTCCGTCAGGTGCTTCCTGATTTGCGTAACCTTTTGGGTGCTACGGCGGATTTCCGCCACCCGGTCATGCGCCTGCTCCATGCAGACATCCGCAGCGGGAATAGATGCTGCTTCCTCGGAAAGCTCGTCCAGTGCAAGGGTATGATTAGCGTAGACATGATCCTCTTTCTCGGAAGCATGATAGTCTGCATCCGACAGGGACTTCCATTTCAGAAATTCTTCCTCGCTGGCAAAGTCCTCGCGGGTCAGGCGGATGATGGCTTCGTTGGCATCCATGTAAACGATAGCGTTGGGGTCTTTCTTGTTCAGCGCATAGCTGCTCTTTCTGTTAAACATAATATGTCCTCCGTTTCGGTGTTGGGTGGGTGGTGAACCAGACCAACACTGGCGGAGAACGACAGCCGACAGGAAAACGTAAAAAGGCGCTCGAACAGGCATGATGACCTGAACGAGCGCCTTGCGTGCGAGTGAAAACATGAGTAACGAATACTGTACCGGGAGGGGCTAAATCACGGATGAACCAAACCGCATAAAAAGAGAGCTGCAACTCGCTTTCGTGAGTGCAGCTCGTCTGGGGGATAGCCGCGTGCTTTTTGAAGTGGACGGCTAATCGGTGCTTATGCTTTTTTACATGACCGCGAGCGGCCTTAGCAGTATCTCCTGTTCATCCGTGACATCATAAAATTACCTCCAACTCGCTGAATGTGATTTGCGGCTCATTCAATGTGAGCTTCATGTGTATTTAAGTGAATTGAGGCTCACTCTACAATGTAGTAGAGGTGATTTACAATGAACTTCCTTGACCTGTTCGCCCAAAAGCTTCGCGAAAAGCGGGAGCAGAAAAAGATCACGCAGCGCGAATTAGCGGAACGGCTTAATATGTGTACCCGAACTGTCATTGAGATTGAAAAGTGCAAGAGCAATCCGAAATTTGAAACGGTTGCGCTGATCTCAGAAGAAATGGACATCAGTCTGGATGGAATCGTGTTCCACGATAGAGCGCCGCAGACCGTTGCCAAGTGCGTTCTTGATTACTTTGCAGGAAAGAGTGAAGAAGAGTCGCAACGGTACATAGACCTGTGCATGAGCGCAGATAAGCTGAAGTGATGTACAGGGGAAAACAAAAGGGCCGATGATTGTCTTTCATGTAGAGCAGCCAGTGGGCTTATATTTTCCCCACTGGCTGCTCTTGTCCGCACAGTTGGAACGACGGGCATTAGTATCCTATTTTTCCTGTTTGTGTGCATCCCGGATCTTTTCAAAGGTGTCCTGACTGATGGCGTGTTCAATCCGGCAAGCATCTCGCTCTGCAATTTCAGGGTCAACGCCAGCTGCGATAAATTGCTCTGTAAAGAACTGATGCCGCTCATAAATTTTTTCGGCAACATTCCGGCCTGCTTCGGTCAAATGCAAAACGTAATCACTATCTACCGTTAAAAAGCCCCCTTCACGCAAAGCCGACACCGCATAGCTTACGCTGGCTTTTGAAACTCCAACACGCCGTGCAACATCAATAGAGCGGACAGCACCGTGATTCTTTTGAAGAACCAGCACAGCCTCCAGATAATCCTCTCCGGACGCATGAATCTTCACTATTGTCTCCTTTATGCAAGGCTCCAGCTGGAGGACTTTTTACGGATATTTACAAAATCCTGATAAATCCCGGCTTTTGCTATAAGCTCGTCATGGGTTCCTTGTTCACTGATCCGTCCATCGGCAATCACCAAAATCTGATCAGCCTGACAGATGGTATTTAGGCGGTGAGCGATTACAAGCAGGGTCTTTCCCTTCACCAATTCGGAAATAGCCTCCTGAATATAGCTTTCATTGTCCGTATCTACACTTGCGGTAGCTTCATCCAAAATGACAATAGGCGCGTCTTTCAGAATACAGCGGGCAATCGAAATACGCTGCTTTTCGCCACCAGAGAGTGTCGCACCGCCTTCGCCAACCACTGTCTGGAACCCATCAGGCAGAGCCATAATGAAATCATAGCAGCGGGCTTTTCTGGCAGCCTCATAGACTTCTTCTTCCGTGGCATCCGGCTTTCCCATGATGATATTGTTGTAAATGGTGTCCTGAAACAGATACACGCGCTGGAATACCATGCTGATCTGATCCATCAATTCCGACAGAGGTACATTGCGAATATCCACGCCCCTTATCGTCACATTGCCGGATTTTACATCCCAAAGTCGCGCCAGCAAGTTTGCAATGGTGGACTTACCACTACCGGATGGCCCAACCAGCGCTGTCATAGAATTTTTCTTCATAGCAAAACTGATATGGTGCAAAACCTCTTTATCCTGATAAGCAAATGTAACATCGTTGAACAGGACTTCCGGCTGTCCCGGCTGTGCCTGAGCCGGAATATGCTGCTTGCCGTTGTCGGAAAGTTCCGGTTCATCCAATACCGCTTCAATACGATCAAGGGCAGCGTTCATAACGGTTAGTCTGGATGCTTCTCCATAGAGAGCCTTCAACGGGCCAAAAAGATCAAATACAAATAGCAGAACACCCAACACATAAGCCAAAGAAAGCGCACCGCTCTGTTCCAACACAATAGACAGGCCAAAAATTGCTGCAATACCAATACCGTAAAGGATATTCAGCCCCATTGTCCACGGGGTCATTTTTCGTTCAAAGTCAAGCGATGTATTTCTGGAACGCTTGAAATTGCCGGACAGTTCTTCGGATTTTTCTCCAAGCAGGTTATAGCTCTTAATAACACCAATGCCCTCCACAAAAGACAGCACCGCATCGGTCAGCCGTTCACTCTGCTCCTGACGGCCTGCTGCTTCTCGTAGGGAAACTTTGTTCATTCCCTTAGATACCAGCCATGCCAAAATAGTAACTATCGCAGCGATCAAGCCAAGCTGCCAATTCAGATAAAACATGAACGCCAGCAAAACCAGCGAGGACAGCAGATAGCTCATCATGTTTCCCAGCGTACTCATAGCGACTTCTTCAATGAACACCATGTCGGTACTGAGGACAGAACTGATCTTGCCAATATTGCCGGAAGTGAAATATCCCATCGGAAGTTTCCGCAGATGGCCGCCCAATTCGATACGCTTGTCAGCGAACATCAAATATCCCGCTGCACTTTGCAGGCTGTCACTAAGATAATGGACGAGCATCTGAACCAGCACAATAGCGGCAAGGCCAAGTCCCACATAAAGGCAAGTCTGCCCGGTAATGGTCTTGTTTGCAAATCCACTCAAAACCACAAATGCCAGAAAAATCGGCATTTTGGACAGAATGGATTCCAGAAACGCACAAACAAATGCGCCCTGAATACGGCTCTTATAACGGCCGGAAAGTTTCAATATTCTTGAAAACAAAGCAAACATTTATTTCCCCTCCTTTGCAGTGTGTACTTTCCACTCGGCGCTGTCTTGTGCCGCTTTCCACAACTTTTGATATTCAGGGCAGGACTGGATCAGCTCTTGATGTCTGCCCGTTGCAACCAGTTTTCCGTGATCCATAACACAAATCTGATCTGCGTTCATAATGGCTGGTAATTTGTGTGCAATAACCACAAGGGTCTTACCTTTTACAAGCTCTGCAATAGCGGTCTCCATCTTTTCTTCGTTTTCAGGATCGGCATAGGCAGTTGCCTCGTCAAGCACCACAATAGGAGCATCCTTTAAGATTGCCCTTGCCAGAGAAATACGCTGGCGCTGACCGCCGGAGAGCATTTTTCCTGCATCACCAGCCATCGAATGAATACCCTGCGGAAGTTTCTCAAGGAACTCCATACACTGAGCTTTCTTTGCGGCCTCCACCACTTCTTCATCCGTTGCGTTCAGCCGACCAAGCCGAATGTTTTCGAGCAGAGAGGTATTGAACAGGTATTGATCCTGTGCCACATAGGAGATACGGCTGTTGAGTGCTTCAAGACTCATATCGCATAGTTTCTGCCCACCGATGGAAATACTGCCTTTCTGTGAGTCATAATAGTGAATCAGCAGTTTCGCTAATGTACTCTTGCCGGAGCCAGATTCACCAACAAGGGCTGTTTTCTGTCCAGCTTTTGCCGTAAAGGAAATGTCATGGAGAACTTCATCCTCAATTACAACAGGCTTTCCATCCGGGCCGGGCTGTGTGGTCTGATAAGCGAAAGAAACATGGTCATAAGTAATGGTGTCATCTTTCCCGTGGAACGCACCTTCTGTCTGCTGGAGCTCCGGCGCATCCAACACCTGCTCCAATGCAGAAATTTTATAGTTAAGCTGGGGCATGGTAGGCAGGAAACCGAGAGATTTCAGCAGCGGCATACCAATACTTAAAGAAAGACACAGTACCAAGATCAAATTAGGCAGAGTAGACCAGCCAGAGAGAACGAACCATGCGCCAACAGGCAAAGTCAGAATAATGGTGCATGGAAGCAGACTGCTGTAAATTGCCATCCACGGCCACGCCGCCTTGTACCACGCCAGAGTATAGTCCCGATAATCTGATACATCTTTGCGGAACCGCTCGTAGGAATCTGCGTCCTTATTGAATACCTTGACAACTTCCATACCGTTAATGTACTCAATAATGGTATTGTTCATCTTTTGTCCGGCCATGTAGTAAGGCCCCATTTTCTTCATGCCAACGGAATACATCGTCATCATGGCAATCAGACTGATCGGAATGGATGCCAGCGACAGAAGCGCCAGTTTCCAATCCACAAAGAACATTGCCACATAAACCGCAATAGGGATCATCAGGTTTGCAATTCCCTCCGGCATGGAGTGAGCCAGCAAAACTTCCAGACTGTCTACATCATCCACGAACAGCTTTTTGACTGTGCCGGTGCCTTTATCCTGAATGACACCAAGGGGCAGCTTTTCAAACCGTTTTTGAAGTGCCGTCCGCAGACGGAGCAGCGTGTCGTAAGCGGCTTTGTGAGAAAGATTCAGCCCCCAGCCATAGAAAAGGGCTTGCAGCACCAGACACACCAAGACAAGAACCACGCGCAAAATGATAAAGGATGCTTCAATAGATTCACCCATGACCAGCGGCGCGATCACCTGATAAGCCAGCACAAAAGGCAGGACGCCCATAAGAACGCTGACCAGTACGACAACCGTGGCCACATACATATTTTTCTTA
>OMAM01000359.1_pt1 | contig 26337 bp, 17 predicted proteins | sample 1644621 | NCBI WGS metagenome assembly OMAM01 (sample SAMEA103958120, study PRJEB25191) | human gut metagenome | biome: human-associated habitat [ENVO:00009003]; feature: intestine environment [ENVO:2100002]; material: feces | place: Germany | collected 2013/2015 | reverse complement strand
TTATAATAGTGTTGCGGAATTAAGGTATATAAGAAAATTATAAAGAATATATAAGGATAAATAAATTTGTTCACTAAAACAAACCGGTTCAAAGGAGGTTCTGCAAGATTAGAGTTCACCGAACAAAGCCATCACATCCACCTCGCCCCAATACAGATGCGTATAACTGGCTATCAGGTTCTTATAGCGAAAGACGGGAGTGGTTACCTTCCCTCCTTTGGCATTGTAGACCTGCGCTATCGAAAGAGGAAGACTGCACGCACCACCTTCTTTTCCATCGGTTTCGGGCACGGCAAACTGCGTATAATGGAATTCGTGTCCTTTAAGCCGCCATCCGTTATAGTCGAACCGGCGGTATCCCAATGTCAATTTCCTGCGTTTACGCTCGTTCGTAATGCTGAAAGGCAATACTCCTACCATCTCATTTCCAATATTGCCTACACAGCTCCCGGCGCTTCCCCCGTCCGTATCCCCATCAGAAAGAACGGACTGCGAAAGATATATCATCCCCCCGCATTCTGCCAGCGTCCTGCCACCGGCCTCTATATAGCTGCGGATAGACTCCCTGGCAAGCCTTGCCCCGGCAAGTTCCTCCAGACGGTTCTCGGGATAGCCGCCGGGCAGATAGAGCAAATCCGTCTCTTGCGGAATAGCCCGGTCCTGCTCCGGATTGAAGAAAGTGACCGTGCCCATACGGCGCAGAATATCCAGATGCTCCGCATAGAGGAAGGAAAAGGACTCTTCGTTGCGCGCTACCGAGATATGCAGCTTCCCCGGCTCCGATAGTACCGGCTTCTCCTCCACTGCCGCCGCAGGCAATGGAAGCCCGGTTGTCGAGAGCAGCAGTTCCCAGTCCACATGTTCCTCCAGCAAGCCTGCCAGCATATCCAGTCCCTCCGTCTCCTTAGAACGGCTGAAATCCAGCCCCAGATGGCGTGACTCCTGCTCCAGTTCCTTCCGTTTGGGCAGATAACCCAGACAAGTCACGTTCAAGTCTTCACAGACCTCCTGCAGCATCCGGTAGTGGTGGGGTGAGCCGACACGATTGAAGATAACTCCCGCAATACGTATATCCGGACGGAAATTGATGAACCCCGACAACAAAGGAGCCATGGAATAGGCAGCCGACTTGGCATCGACCACCAGCACCACAGGAATACCCAAGAGCCGAGCCACTTCTGCCGACGAGCCCCGGTCGCGGTCGTACCCGTCGTACATGCCCATCATCCCCTCGACCACGGCAACATCCGCATCCGCCGAATAGCGTGCATACAGACCGCCTACGTGCTCCGGAGATGCCATGAAAGTATCCAGATTGATGGAAGGACGGCCGCATACCGCCTCGTGATACTTGGTATCTATATAATCGGGGCCGCATTTGAAAGGCTGCACCTTCAGACCTTTCTTCACAAACAATGCCATCAGTCCACGACTGACGGTGGTCTTTCCACTGCCCGATGTAGGGGCGGCTATGAGAAACTGAAGGATGGAACGCATAATTAATGTGCTAATGATTTAATGTGCCAATGTGCTAATCGGCTGCGCTATACTTGCGCTACTTCCCCATGCCGCAGGTCATTGGCACATTGGCATATTGGCACATTAGTACATTTTCAACGTGCAAAGATAAGCATATCTCCGACAAAAGTTTTATCTTAGCTGCCAAAATAAAACATACCACCATGATAACCGAAGAACTTAAGAAACTCTACATCGCACATACCGGACACGAACCGGAACAGATTGACGAACTCCCCTCCTCCGGCTCCAACCGCCGTTACTTCCGCCTCATCGGAAGTCCTACACTTATCGGCGTCAGCGGAGAGTCTGTGGAGGAGAACCGCGCCTTCCTCTACATGGCAGAACATTTCCGCCAGAAAGGACTGCCCGTACCGCAAGTGTTCATCCGCTCCGAAGATGATATCTATTATCTGCAAGAAGACCTGGGCGACTCGCTCCTATTCAATGCCATCGAGAAAGGCCGCAAGACCAGCGTATTCGGTGAGGAAGAGAAACAGTTGCTGCGCAAGACCATCCGTCTGCTGCCCGCCGTACAGTTTGCCGGAGCCGACGGCATGGACTTCTCCTACTGCTACCCGCAGGCAGAGTTCAATAGCCGCAGCATTCTGTGGGACTTGAACTACTTTAAATACTGCTTCCTCAAGGCTACGGGAATGGACTTCCAGGAAGACCGGCTGGAAGACGACTTCCAGAAGATGGCAGACGTGTTGCTCCGTAGCAGCTCCGCCACCTTCATGTACCGCGACTTCCAGAGCCGTAACGTTATGATAAAGGACAACGAGCCGTGGCTCATCGACTTCCAGGGCGGACGCAAAGGTCCGGTCTACTACGACGTTGCCTCCTTCTTGTGGCAGGCCAAAGCAAACTATCCCGACAGCCTGCGCCAAGAGTTGCTGAAGGAATACATCGACGCCCTGCGCAAGTACCAGCCCGTGGACGAGGCTTATTTCTATGCCCAGCTTCGCCACTTCGTATTGTTCCGCACCATGCAGGTGCTGGGTGCCTATGGTTTCCGCGGTTACTTCGAGAAGAAGCCCCACTTCATACAAAGTGTCCCCTTCGCCATCGAGAACCTTCGCCAACTGCTCCAAGAACCTTATCCAGAATATCCCTACCTCTGCCGGATTCTGCGCGAACTTACCGAGCTGAAACAGTTTACAGACGACCTGCAAAAGCGCCGCCTCGTGGTGAAAGTCACCAGTTTTGCCTACAAAAAAGGTATCCCCGAAGATTCCACGGGCAACGGAGGAGGTTTCGTCTTTGACTGCCGCGCTGTGAACAACCCCGGCAAGTACGAGCGTTACAAACCCTTCACGGGACTGGACGAACCCGTTATCCGCTTCCTGGAAGACGACGGCGAGATAGCCGTATTCCTGGAGCATGCCTACGCCCTTGTCGACGCTTCCGTGAAGCGCTACATGGAACGCGGCTTCACCAATCTGTCTGTCTGCTTCGGCTGCACCGGCGGACAGCACCGCTCCGTGTACTCGGCACAACACTTGGCGGAACATCTGCACAAGAAGTTCGGCGTGCAAGTGAACCTGATACATAGAGAACAGAATATTGAACAGACGTTTAAGGCCAAAGTTTAATGTGCTAATGTGAGAATATGCCAATATGAAAGCCATGATTTTCGCCGCCGGCCTGGGCACCCGGTTGCGCCCCTTGACGGACCACATGCCCAAGGCCCTCGTTCCCGTAGCAGGAAAGCCCATGCTGGAACGGGTGATACTGCGGTTGAAGGAAGCAGGATTCAACGAGATAACGGTCAATATCCACCACTTCGGGGAGCAGATTATCGACTTCCTCCGTGCCCACGACAACTTCGGCACGGAGATTCACATCAGCGACGAACGCGGCATGCTGCTCGACACCGGAGGAGGCATCAAAAAGGCACGCCCCTTTCTGGACGGACAAGAACCTTTTCTGGTGCACAACGCGGATATTCTGACGGATATTGACCTTGCAGGTCTCTATCGCCACCATCTGGAGAGCGATGCGGAGTCTACCCTGCTTGTGAGCGAGCGCAAGACTTCCCGCTATCTCCTTTTTGACGACGACTACCACCTGCACGGCTGGATAAACAAGTCCACCGGAGAGGTGAAACCGGCAGGCTTCGACTACCGGGAAACGAAGTACCGGGAACTCGCCTTCGGAGGTATCCACATCATCTCCCCCTCCCTCTTCCGCCTGATGGACGATGGGCAGTGGGACGGCAAGTTCTCCATCATTCCTTTCTACTTGTCCGCCTGCACAAAGGTGCACATACAAGGCTATCCGCTGCAAGGATTCCGCTGGTTCGACATCGGCAAACCGGAGACACTGGCACAAGCGGAGGAATACTACAAACAAAAATAACAAGTAATGTAAAGCAGCCTAACATTACTTGTTAGCTCTCTTTACATTACTTGTTATCAAATCAACCTATGTACCATAGATTATCTATGGTGAAACTACGCCAGTGCCAGTATCAGCAACTGAGCCGTCAGCACCCGCAGGAACATAGCCAGCGGATAGACCGTGGCGTATCCCACCGCAGGGGCATCGCAGGATGTCAAGTCCGAGGAATAGGCCAATGCAGGTGGATTGGTGTTAGCTCCGGACAGCACACCTATCAGCGTATAGTAGTTCAGCTTCCAGAAATAGCGCCCCATGAATCCTGTCACCAGCAACGGAACGACCGTGATGATGGCCCCATAGCCAATCCACACATAGCCGCCTTCGTAGATAATGGTATCGATGAATCCCTTTCCTGCACCCAACCCCACGCAGGCCAGGAACAAGGCGATACCGATTTCGCGTATCATCAGATTGGCACTCATCGTCGTGTAGGTTATCAGCTTATATTGAGGCCCGAAACGGCTGATGAGGATGGAAACCACCAACGGTCCACCGGCCAGTCCCAGTTTCACGGGTTGGGGAATGCCGGGGAACATGAACGGCAGACTGCCCAAGATACATCCCAGGGCAATACCCAGGAAGATAGGAATCAAGTTGGGATGGTTGAGACGCTTCAGCGAGTTACCCAGCACCTTCTCCGCATGACTCACGGCAAGCTCACTGCCTACAATCGTCACACGGTCTCCCATCTGCAACTGCAAGTGGGGAGTTGCCACCAGATCCACGCCCGAACGGTTGATACGGGTGATGCAGGCACCGAAGTTGTTACGTATCTTGAGCTGAGACAGAGACTTGCCGTTCAGTTCCGGCTTGGTGATGAGGATGCGGCGTGAAATCAAGTTCTTGTCCTCCCGTTCCCACTCCACCGAAATTTTTCTTCCGAAGAAGGCAACAATGGCCTCCACATCTTTCGGGTTGGCAATGAACAGAATTTCATCCTGCATGTGCAGCACCGTATCGGCATTCGCCAGTTCTGTTTCCTGACTGCCGGTGTGCCGGATGCGGGAGATGACAAACGCACGGTTCAACAATGGTTTCACATCTCTGATCCGCTTGCCGTCTATTGCCTCATTGCGTATCTCTACCGATATGGGACGCACGGTCAGCTCCTGCAGATGACCCAGCCCGTGCTCGGCATCCTCCTCTTCTTTTTGGGTATTAATCCGCATGAAAATCTTCAAGGCTAGCAGCGCCAGGATGCAGCCCACCACACCCAGCGGATAGGCAACGGCATATCCGAGTGCGATTTCCGGAGCATCCACCCCGTTGAGGTCACTGTTTGCCTGCTGGGCAGCACCCAGACCGGGGGTATTGGTCACGGCTCCGGACAAGATACCCACCATCGTAGTAATGGGGATTCCGGTGGCAAAGTGCAACACAATGGTGATAACCACGCTGAGGAAGACGGAAAGCATTGCTACCATGTTCAGCGTAAGTCCGCCCTTCTTGAAAGCGGAGAAGAATCCCGGTCCCACTTGCAGACCGATGGAATAGACAAACAGTATCAAGCCGAACTCCTTCAGGAAGTGCAGCAGATGTTCGTCGAGGTTCATGTCGAAATGTCCGAAGACAATGCCCACAAACAAAATCCAGGTGACACCCAGCGAGATACCCGCCACCTTCAACTTGCCCAGCATGATACCGAAGGTGATGACCAGGGACAGAATCAGGACAGAGTGTGCCACTCCTCCGCCCCAAAGATTGGGATAACCCTCAAAGAGGTTTCTTAATAGTTCCATAGTTTCTATCTTTAGTTTTTACTTTTCAGCCTTATTGTTTAATTCTTAATTCTCTATTTAAAAAGTGTATCCCCACAGAAATCACTTCTCCGGGGATACGCATTTCACACATAAAAAATAACTACTATTATAAAGGCATGTTGCCGTGCTTTTTCGGTGGATTGCTCTGATTCTTGTTGTGCGCCATCTCCAATGCCTGCACCAGCTTGTAGCGGGTGTCACGCGGCATGATGACCTCATCTATGAGGCCACGCTCGGCAGCGCGGTAAGGGTTGGAGAACTTGCTTTCGTACTCCTTGATAATCTCCTGCTTCTCTTCGGCAGAGGACTTACGGTAGAGGATGTTCACCGCACCCTCGGCACCCATCACGGCGATTTCCGCCTGCGGATAAGCCAGGTTCACGTCGGCACCCGTCGGTTTGCTGGACATCACGATGTAGGCGCCGCCGTATGCCTTGCGGGTAATCAGCGTTATCTTGGGCACGGTGGCCTCGGCATAGGCATAGACAATCTTGGCGCCATGGCGGATGATGCCGTTGTGCTCCTGCATCGTTCCGGGCAAGAAGCCGGGAACATCTTCGAAGGTTATCAGCGGGATGTTGAAGCAGTCGCAGAAACGAATGAAACGTGCCGCCTTGTCGCTGGCATCAATATCGAGCACACCTGCCAGATAGGCAGGTTGGTTTGCCACGATACCTACCGAACGCCCGTTCAGACGACCGAAACCGATAACGACGTTCTTGGCAAAGTGAGGCATCACTTCGAAGAAGTACTGGTTGTCCAGCACCGGTTCTATAATATCCTTGATGTCATAAGGCATGTTCGGGTCCTCAGGAATGACGGTCTGAAGCGCCTCTACCCGGCGATGGATATCGTCGGAACAGGGAGTGAAGGGAGCATCTTCCATATTGTTGGACGGCAGGAAGCTCAGCAGCTCGCGGATGCTCATCAGTGTCTCCTCCTCCGTATTGCACATGAAGTGGGTAACGCCGCTCTTGCTGCTATGCGTATAGGCACCGCCCAGTTCCTCCTTGTCCACCTCCTCGTGGGTCACGGTCTTTACCACGTCCGGACCGGTGATAAACATGTGGCTCTGCTCCTTTACCATGAAGATAAAGTCGGTAAGCACCGGAGAGTAGCATGCCCCACCGGCACACGGACCCAGAATAGCGGATATCTGCGGAATGACACCCGACGCAATGGTGTTCTGATAGAAGATGGAGGCATAGCCTGCCAAGCTGTTCACACCTTCCTGGATGCGTGCGCCGCCCGAATCGTTGAGGGCAATGACGGGAGCACCGTTCTTCAGGGCAAGCTGCTGCACCTTTACAATCTTTGCGGCATTCGTCTCGCTGAGCGAACCGCCATGCGCCGTGAAGTCGTAGGCATAGACAAATACAAGGCGGCCGTCTATCTTTCCGTAACCGGACACCATGCCGTCTCCGGCAATCTGTTTCTTCTCCATGCCGAAGTTGGTGCAACGGTGGTTCACGAACTTGTCCAGCTCATTGAACGAGCCTTTGTCCAGCAGCATGTCAATACGTTCGCGGGCAGTCATGCGGCCGGAGGCGTGTTGTTTCTCTATCTTGTCTACGCCCCCACCCAGCGAGGCACGTTTGTCCAGTTCCTCAAACTGGCGGTATATTTCTTCTCTGTTCATATTTGCATTTACAATTTAGTGATTTATAATATACGGACTGAATGCGACTCGGGATTATTCCTCCTTTATCAACTCCAATTCAATCAATACTTGGTTGGCATTTACCGGTTCGCCCTCGCTCACGAGGATGTTGCGGACGATGCAGTCGGCATTTACCTTATAGTTACTCTGCATCTTCATGGCTTCCAGCACCACGGCAATGTCTCCGGCAGCCAGTCGGTCGCCCACCTTGACGGGGATGCTCACTACCTTGCCCGGCATCGGCGCCAGAATCTTGTCGCCCTGCTTCTCGTCGGCTCCTTTCTTCATGTGCAGATACTTGGCTTGCGTGTCCACGATGTCCACATGAAAGGAACGCTGGAGCATGCTGATGTCATAACTCTTGCCGCCCTCGCCGCGCACAAGGCCTGCGTTGAACGAGTTTCCGTTGTGCAGGATGGAGCAACTTCCGTTCTCTGCCATCACAATGTCCACTTCGTAGGGCTTTCCGTCAATGGTAAGTTGTACCTTATTCCCTTCCTTACCCACCAGGGTAATGTCTGCGATACGGTCTCCTATATGTATTTCCATTATTAATTCTCCATTATCAATTATCCATTCCTTAAATCCTGAGCACTCCCTTCTGCAATCCGAATTCCCTCCAACGGCTGATGGGGCGGGCATCGGGTAGCTGTGCCGAAACATTCTCCTCCAGATTAACCAGATAGTCCATATAGGCAGCTATCATGGCGATGTTCTCCAACTCTTCGTTGGCAGTGTTGGTACGTACCAGCATGCGGGCGTTCTTCTCGATAAAGAGGGTGTTGTACTCTCCCTTCACAAAGTCGGGCACGTGCATGATGCGCTTCAGATAGGCAAGGTTGGTCTTTACGCCCGTAATCTTGTACTCGTAGAGCACACGGCGCATACGCTCGATGGCATACTGGCGGGTGGTTGCCCATACGATGAGCTTACCTATCATGGGGTCGTAGTAGATGGGGATTTCATAGCCGTCGTACACGTAGCTGTCAATGCGGACACCGATTCCGTTCGGTTCCGTCAGTTGCTTGATGACACCGGGAGACGGCATGAAGTTGTTTTCCGTATCTTCGGCACAGATGCGGCACTCTATAGCATGACCGCGCTGGAACAGGTCCTCCTGCTTGAGGTGCAACACCTCGTCGTTGGCAATACGGATTTGCTCTTTCACCAGGTCTACGCCTACCACCTCTTCCGTGATGGGGTGCTCCACTTGCAGGCGCGTATTCATTTCGAGGAAATAGAAACGGCGGTTCTTGTCTACCAGAAACTCGATGGTACCTGCACCGGAGTAGTTCACTGCCTTTGCTGCGGCAACCGCCTTCTCCCCCATCTCCCGGCGCAATTCCGGCGTAAGGAAGGGTGACGGGCTTTCTTCTACCACCTTCTGATTGCGACGCTGCACGGAGCATTCGCGGTCGAAGAGGTGGATGACGTTGCCGTGGTTGTCGCCCAATATCTGGAACTCGATGTGGTGGGGTTCTTCCACGAACTTTTCCAGATAGACCGTGTCGTCTCCAAAGGAGGACATGGACTCGGAGCGTGCCGTGTTGTAGGCTTCCACCACTTCGCTCTCGCTATGGATAAGGCGCATACCTTTACCACCGCCACCCATAGACGCCTTCAGCATCACGGGGTAGCCTATCTCGTTGCAGATGCGCACGGCTTCTTCGGCACTCTGCAAGGGTTGTTCCGTTCCGGGAACCACGGGTACGCCTGCCGCAATCATTCGCTTGCGGGCAGCTATCTTGTCGCCCATCGCCTCCATCGTCTCGGCGGCGGGACCGATAAAGATAATCCCTTCCTCCTTGCAACGGCGTGCAAACTCCGAGTTCTCCGACAAAAAGCCGTAACCCGGATGGATGGCATCGGCACCGCATCGCTTTGCCGTGGCAATCACTTTTTCAATATTCAGATAACTCTCTTTTGCCACGGCCGGTCCTATCGGATAAGCCTCATCGGCATATGCCACATGATGAGAAGTACGGTCGGCATCGGAAAAGACAGCAACCGTAAGCAGTCCCATCTCCCGGCACGAACGCATGACGCGCAAGGCAATCTCACCTCTGTTGGCAATCAATACTTTCTTAATCATTTTACTTTTTCTTTAATATATAAAGGATATATATAGTCACACCACAATGCGGACATACCTTTAACAAAGGCATTCCATTTCTTGTTTAAATGTTCAACTAATATCTTCGTACTGTCTTCCTAACCCACGAGCAAAGGCAGCCTTTAATGAATGGCAGGTCTTCTGACTGACTCCTAATCCTGAAGCCTTCCCGATATTTCAATGCATATCAGTGGCAAGGGTGTTTTTCATGATATAAACGGAGCTTCACAGCAGCGGGACTGTCCGGGATTTGCACCCGATTCCCTTTTAATCCGAATAGCAGATAGACTATCCGAAACCAATTCGGGGCAAAGATAATGGATTTTATAATTAAACGAAGCGGAAAAGATGAAAAAAGTGTTGCTTGAAGTTTTTTTTCTTTTTCCAGTTGTTTTATTGATTTAATTCCTAACTTTGTCAGTAATATCGGTTTCCGGATTAGCCGTTGGCGCGAAACGGAATTAAAAGGGAATCCTGTGCAAATCAGGAACTATCCCCGTAGCTGTAAGTTTTATCCTCCCATAGTGTGGGGAAGTGTTGTGACATTCTTAGCCACTGGTTATTGTGAAAACCGGGAAGGCGCTACAACGGAAACAAGTCAGAAGACCTGCCGTTATTGTTTATATCATTCATGGCTTTCGGGTGAAAGGCGATAGAACGAATCATACTGATCCTTTTTATTACTGGTTTCCATGAATTGTCGTGTGTGAAAGACTTATATTGAATAATGTGTGTTTTGTATAACCTTAATTTATAAGTATGATTAATTCAGAGGTATTTATTATTAAGAGAGATGGTAAAAAAGAAACTTTCTCTCTTGATAAAATTAAAAATGCAATAGCCAAAGCATTTTTGTCAGTAGGAAGTTTTGCTACCCAGGATGTGATTACTACTGTATTGAGTCGCGTTAGTGTCAGTGATGGAATGAATGTGGAAGAAATCCAGAATCAGGTGGAGGTGGCCCTGATGGCTGAACATTATTACAGTGTTGCCAAGGCGTATATGCTGTATCGTCAGAAACATTTGGAGGATCGTGAGGTGAGAGATAAACTGAAGTTTTTGCTTGACTATTGTGACGCTTCCAATCCGGCAACCGGCAGTAAATATGATGCGAATGCCAATGTGGAGAATAAGAATATTGCTACGCTGATAGGAGAGTTACCCAAATCAAATTTTATTCGTCTCAACCGTCGTCTGTTGACTGACCGTTTGAAAGACATGTATGGAAAGGAATTGTCCGATCGTTATTTGGAACTTCTGAATCATCATTTTATTTATAAAAATGATGAAACTAATCTGGCTAATTATTGTGCCAGCATTACTATGTATCCTTGGTTGAATAATGGTACGATAGCAGTGGGAGGGAACTCTACGGCTCCTACTAACTTGAAATCTTTTTGTGGTGGATTTGTCAATATGGTTTTTATTGTATCCAGTATGTTAAGTGGTGCCTGTGCTACTCCAGAGTTTTTGATGTATATGAATTATTTCATTGGTTTGGAATATGGGCAGGAATATTATAAGTATCCCGATAAGATTGTTGATTTATCTACCAAACAAAGAACAATAGACAAAATCATTACAGACTGTTTCGAGCAAATAGTATATTCTATTAACCAGCCTACAGGGGCGCGTAATTTTCAAGCCGTCTTTTGGAATGTAGCTTACTATGACAAATATTATTTTGAAAGTCTTTTTGGTAACTTCTTTTTTCCCGATGGAAGCCAACCTGACTGGAATTCACTAAGTTGGTTGCAGAAACGTTTCATGAAATGGTTTAATAAAGAGCGTACACGTACTGTTTTAACATTTCCTGTAGAAACAATGGCGCTTTTGACTAAAGATGGTGATGTATTAGATAAGGAATATGGTGACTTTACGGCTGAAATGTATTCCGAAGGTCATTCTTTCTTTACTTATATGAGTGATAATGCAGATTCTTTAAGTAGTTGCTGCCGTCTTCGCAATGAGATACAGGACAATGGTTTCAGCTATACTTTGGGAGCAGGTGGGGTTTCTACAGGCTCAAAAAGTGTGCTGACTATTAATTTGAACCGTTGCATCCAGCATGCGGTGAAATCCGGTATACTTTATCCGTTTTTTTTGGAAGAAGTGGTTGATTTGGTACACAAAGTCCAGTTGGCTTATAATGAGAATCTGAAATTGTTGCAGTCGAAAGGTATGCTGCCTTTGTTTGATGCTGGTTACATCAATATGAACCGTCAGTATCTAACTATCGGTGTTAATGGTTTGGTGGAAGCAGCGCAATTTATGGGTATTGAAATCAATGATAACCCTAAGTATGAAGCATTTGTTCAGGAGATTTTAGGAATGATTGAACGATATAATAGGAAGTACCGTACAAAGGATGTTTTGTTTAATTGCGAAATGATTCCTGCTGAGAATGTAGGAGTGAAGCACGCTAAATGGGATAAAGAAGCAGGCTTCCAAACATTCCGAGAATGTTATAACAGTTATTTCTATATTGTAGAAGACAAATCGTTGAATGTTGTCGATAAATTCCGTCTGCATGGACGCCGCTATATAAAGCATTTAACGGGAGGCTCGGCCTTGCACATGAATTTGGAAGAACATCTTAGTAAGGAGCAGTACAGACAACTACTTCGGGTAGCTGCTATAGAAGGCTGTAATTACTTTACATTTAATATACCGAATACCATTTGCAATGAATGTAAGCATATTGATAAGAGATACTTGCATGAATGTCCTGAATGTCATAGTCGGAATGTGGATTATCTGACACGTGTTATCGGGTACATGAAGCGGATCAGTAATTTTTCTCAGGCAAGGCAGAAGGAGGCTGCACAAAGATATTATGCTCCGTTACGTTGATTATGACATCGTATTTCAAGAAATTCCGGATGAAGTCACTCTGGCGATCAATCTCTCTAACTGTCCCAATAGGTGCAAGGGCTGTCATAGCCCTCATTTGTTGGAAAATGTAGGAGAATCTTTAACGGAAGAAAGTCTTGGGCATCTTTTACAGAAGTATGGAAAGGCGGTGACTTGCGTCTGTTTTATGGGAGGCGATGCCGAACCCTTTGAAGTGGAAAGGTTGGCAGGATTTCTTCACCGACAGTCTATCGCTTTGGTAAAGGTGGGTTGGTATTCGGGGAAGAATGAATTGCCGGAAGGTCTTTCCGTTCAGAACTTTGAATATATAAAGTTGGGACCGTATATTGAAAAATTGGGTGGCTTGAAATCTCCTGATACCAATCAGCATTTCTATCGGATATACGGGGATGAGATGAAAGATATTACCTATCGGTTTTGGCGTATCTGAAAAAGGCGGAAATAAATTCCGCCTTTTTCAGATAAATATATTAAGTTGGTTATGCTTCCGGTTGATAGTCTTCACCATTCTCCCATGCACTGTCGTCATTCCAGTTTTCATATAAATGGTTTACCCAAATTTGGCGAATCTCAGGATAACTGCCAAGGGCTTTCATATTACATCCGTCTTTAATACCATGATCAGCTCCGGCTTGATCTATCGGGTGGCTTTCGAATGTTCTGTCCACTTTGAATCCTAATTTCTCCAAACGTTCACGCCAGCTATATTCATTTGTATTGATTTCCACATTACTTACATCGTCATCTTCGGCCATAGCTTCCAATCCCCAAAGGTCGTTGTGGGCATGGTCACCGGCAATTGACATGAAAGGTGCAAGATAAACATTTACTTCTGATGGGTTCAGACCGTTCTTTTCGCAATAGCTCATCACCTTAGAGTACATACAGTCGGGATATTGGGTTTTGTCAAATCCTTCTACAGGAATTCTATTAGCCGGTTCTTCCTCTATTTCTTTCGGGAAGAAAAGCATGTCACCATAATCCACAGTACCTACAAAGATATTGTTGCTGGCAGCAAGTTCCTGCAATGCTTTTTCCATGTCAGAGTACTTTTTGTTAGCATTGTAATTCTCATCCGGATTACCGTGTCCCATTAGAAGCACGATGTTGTTCTTGCCTGCTAATTTAGACTCATAGTGTTTGTAAAGTATCTCTGCTACATCTTTAGTATCTTCTGCACTGGAAAGAAGGTTGGTACCTTTCAATACATCAATATGCGGATACCATTGAATCATAAAGTATTTTTTTACATCAGTATTCATTAATGAAAGATATTCTTCGCCTGGAATTACATGCAATGATTGTACAGCCACACGTTTGTATCCTGCATCGCCTATTGCTTTCAACCATTGGTCCAATTCATAACGTGCTATGCCGGTAGATGCTTCTACACGTCCGATACATGTACGTGAAGTAAATGACATATAAATATCCGTATTGGGGAATTTAGCTTTAAAATCCTCAATCACATCATCATAAACAGAAAGGGACTCATTATAGGTACTGCCAAAAGTACAGAGCAAAATGGCTGTGTCGTGTTGCTTGGTTCTGGTTACTACATCCACAGCAGGATTAACAGTACTTTCTTCATCATCATTGTCACTACAGGAACTGAATCCTGTGCAAGTTGCGGCAGCAACAAAAGCCGCCATCAGATAATACTTGAATTGTTTCATACTAATAAAAATTAATTTATAAATTGTTGGTTATTAATTGTTTTTGAATTTAATGAGGGCGGAGACATAAAAAGTTCTTCCGGGAGTTGATGTGGCACGATTCCGTCCGAAAGGAGTACGGTCTACATAGTCAAATACATTATCTACCCCGGCATTCATCGTTAATGACCACCGTTTCATTTTTAATAATGAGTGGGCTGTGTTGATACGCCAAGTTTGGAATCCGTCGGCATTATTATCATTTATATAACGGCGTGTAGACTGATATCTGCCATAGATGCCGATACCCAAACGATACAGTTTCCATGAATGTTGCCATAAGATATTTAAATTTGCATTATGGCTGGAAGTAGCATCAATAGGAAGATATTTCATATAATCTATACCTTTGTTAGGATATTGCGCTTTTGGATCAGCATAACTATATCCGCCGGCAAGGCTGAGAGATTTTGCAGGACGATAGTTGAAGGTGAAATCCATACCATAAATACGTGCCTTTGTCAGATTTTTATATTGTTTGCTCTTTTCTACTTCAAGAAACTTTTCATCGGGAGTTACGAAAATTTCAACCAGCTCAATCATGTTGTGAAGATAATTCATGTATCCGGTTAAACTGGCTTGGAATTTTTGCCCTACGTACTCGATACCGATTGAAGCATATTGTGAGGTTTGTGCTTTTAGATCTGTGTTGCCATGATATGCAGTCAAGGCACCGCCTCCGATAACGCCGGTATAATTATAATAAAGTTCTTTAATAGTGGGTGCTTTGTAGCCTAAAGCATAAGAAGCACGCAAATTAATATGTTCTCCGGGTTTATAAAGTCCTGATATTTTCGGACTGAAATTCAATCCTGTTTCCTTGTGTTGTGTTCCTCGTACCCCGGCAGTCAGAACCAGATTTTCTCTGGCTGTCCATTCCTCCTGTATATAAGCTGCCAACGTATAAACGGAAGCGCGGTCACCGTCAATGTGATGAGGTGATTCCAAATGATTGTACTGATATTCGATTCCTGCATTTAAAATATGGTCCTCTCCAAGATAAAATACACTTTTTACCTGGCCTAATATTTGTTTCTGAATACTTTGTTTGATACGTTGACCGGCAAAGTAGGTGATACGTTCATGGCGGTCATTGTCTAGAAAATAATCAGTATGCTCGTTTAGCTTATAGTCATAGAAGTAGCCGTATCTGCCATACGAGAGGTCTGCAGTCAGATAATTCCGTTTTCCTAATTTATATTTACTTCCTACTGCAAATGTGTAGTTGCGATAATAAAAATCGTTGGCTTGATATTTCCAAGGACCGTGTGTACGCATTACCCAACGCTCATAATAAGTGCCTTCTGCAGTGAGGTCTAGTTTGCGATTGACTTGCCATTCAATGTTCTCGGACAGGGTATAGTTTGAAGAACGGTTTACGGTCAACATAGTAGAGCCGGATTTCAATTGATTCTGATCCCACTGTAGGTCTGTATTCCGCCAGCCATCGGTATGCCGGAAGTTGATTCCGGTTACAGATTTTATCTTTCCATAATTAAAGCCGAAACTGGTACTTTGACGTATATCACCATATTCACCTATGCGGGATGTATTGGTGAGCTCCATTTTTTCACGGTTACGTTTGGTTATGATATTGATAACTCCGGCTATTGCGTCACTGCCATAAAGTGAAGAAGCGGCCCCTTTTACAATCTCTATGCGTTCTATATTAGCTGGATTTAATTGATTCAAGTCGTTTTGCCCTCCTACATCGCCATTCATTCTTTTTCCATTTATCATGATCAGGATATAGTCATTGTTCAATCCGTTTAGTTGGATATGGCTCCCCATATCACCATCATGAAAGGTCAATGAAGGACTAAGACCACTGAGCAAATCGTCTATACTGCGTGCCTGATATTGTTCCAAAGCTTTGCTGGTTATGACTTCAGTCTGTACGGGAGCATCTTTCAGATAATGTTCAGTACCTGTACCCGTGATGACCACTTCATTCAGTAATACGGACAATTCTTTATCGTCTTTATCTTTGAGAATACTTTGGGCACTTGCAATTTGTGTACCTAATAGTAGAATAGCAGGAAGTAAATACCTCATATTGTGTTTTATTTAATTTGCAAAATAAAACATCAAGTTTCCCTCTGATAAAGAGGAATGCCACAAAGGAATAGACGTTGGAAAACGCTTGTTCGAATGGACACATACTTCTAATCCTGGAAGCTTGGTGTTTATTGTTCAACAGACTTAGCAGGTATTCTGGCTTTCCTCTGATTGGAAACCTTCCCATTTCTTCAAATGAAACAGTGGTTTTAGACTATCCAATCAACATCATGAGGATTTACAGCTGCAGGTACAGCCCCGGATTTACACCGAGTTCCCTTGCATCGGGCTATGTGATAGCCCGATTACTAATTCCGTTGCAAAGATAGAGGTTTATTTTATATTATCTTCGATAAGTCTTTGATTTTTTAGCTTTTAAATTTTAAAGACAGACTGATGTAGAATGAACGTCCGGGGGTAAGTGTCGCATAATTGCTGTTATAAGGACGGTCATCCATATAATCGAACAGGTTTTCCATGCCGCATCCGGGTTCGATGATTACAGATTTTAAGTTGAAAGAATGGCGTGTGTTTAAATCCCACAATTGATACTCGGGAGCATAACCGTAACTTTTAGAGAAACGCTTGCTGTTGAAACGGCCGTTCAAATTTATATTCAACCGATATATTTTCCATGAATGCGCCCATTGGGCATTGATATTGTATGCGTTTTTTATACTTTTGTCGATGGGTTGTTCCAATTCCACATCTTGGGTATTAAGATGAGTGTATCCTCCGCTTAAATTGAACCCGGCACCTAGGTATGCATTGGCGGATACATTGATTCCGTGGACTTTAGCCTCCGCTATATTATCACGTTGACGAACTTCCTTATGACCATATTGCTCCATAGCTTTATCTCCTGTGGCAATCGTATTATAATCTATCATGTCACGAATATTATTATAAAAAGCATTGACTGATACTGAAAAACGCTCATGTACATACTCTGCACTCAATGAGAAATAATTATTCTTTTCCGGCTTTAAATCCAAATTACCTATTGTCAACCTGTCATTTTTTTTAGCTATGTCAGTGGCATAGAGTTCAGATAGGGTAGGAGTTCGGAAACCTGCTGCATAGGAGGCACGGAAATTGAATTTGCCGGGTTTATACATCAGTGCTACATTGGGAGTGGCATGATTTTTGAAATTTTCATGATAAATGTAACGTACACCAATCAAAGCCTGTAGGTTTCTCAGTAACTTTATTTCATCTTGTGCAAACAAGGCCAGTGTATAAGCATCTTCTTTGGCTATATTGTCTGTTTGACTTTTCAAGACATCAACGATATATTCTGTGCCGACTGAAAGTTTGTGCCGGTTACCTAATTTAAAGATACCTTTTATGCTAAGATTGTGATTACGGGTCCGTTTTCGCACTTGCTCTTCACCTGCTTTTCCATTATAGGTTTTATTGTCTTTAAAAAAACAATAAGAGGAAGAAAAATGATCGGCGTAACAGTCTGCGGTAATATAATTCCCTTTATTTATCATGTATTGGGCACCAATGCCATAATTAAAGGTTTCATGCAATATGTTGTAGTCGTATGCTTCATAAGGGCGGCGTGTCTTGTTGTCATAATATCCGCCGCGGGCATAAAAGGAGAGTTTGTCGGTAGCATCGAAAGTGAATTTTTGATTGACAGTATTTGCATAGAAGCCTGTAGAAGCTACTTTCCCGGTTTCTTCCAATTCATGAGTTTTGGAGTTTTCCTCATATGGATTCAGTTGCCATCCTTCGGCCTGCTGACGGCGATAAGAGGTGTAGGAGCCGAACTTGCCGGTATTGACATCTATGTTTACGGACTGGGTAAAACGTCCTTTACTGGCATAACGGGTATCGCTGGAAACATTGATAGCATTTTTTACATCATCAGTAATGATGTTGATAACTCCTCCGATAGCATTTGTTCCGTAAAGAGCGGAAGAAGCGCCGTTCAATATTTCAATACGTTTGATTTTGGCAACATTGATTCGAGCATAGGTGTCATCTCCATACAGGCGTTTGCCATTTTCCAGAAAAATGAAATAATCATCAGGCAATCCATTCAGACTCAATGTTGTCCCCATGCCGTTGGTCATACTTGAGAAAGACGGGGTCAGCTTTTGTAAGGCCTCGTCCAGCGATGTTACACTGGCATTACTTAAATCCTTTGCAGTGATAACGGAAACAGGCACGGGGCTGTCCGTCATGCGGTGGTGTGTTCCTGTACCGGTTACTACTACCTGGCCTATATTGGTAAAACTGTCTTGTAGCTTGATAAGAAGATTCTTTTCACCTCCTTTTGTCGTGATGGACTTGGGTGTGTAACTGACATGCGTGATTCTTAATACGTGTTTCCCATCAGGGAGATTGCTGATGGAAAACTCGCCTTTATCATTTGTGGTGCATCCTGAAAGGCTTTGATCGATACGGATATTAGCTCCCACTACAGGTTCGTTGGTATCGGCACTCACAATCTTTCCACTGATACTGACTTGTGCCAGTACGTCAATAGCCAGACAGCTTAAAGTAATTGCTGTCAATAATAACTTTACTTTCATCGAAAGAATTTAAGGATTAATAATTCACTTTCCTGACCCCGGGAGAGCATGATTATCTATGTTCGGACTTGGCAGGTTTCCTGGCTTCACCCTGAAAAGCGCCTTCCCATTTCTGGCAAAAGAAACAGTGGCTTGGTGAGAATTGCTTTTCATCAGACGGGTTTCACAGTAGCGGGCACTGCTTCGGATTCTATAACCGAATTCCCTTTTATACAGGCAGAGAAAGGCTGCCTATATCACCAAATCGGGCACAAAGGTAGGCAATTATTTTATATATGTTTTAAGATTAATGAAAAAATGGTTGCTTTTGAAAGAGGTGGGGGATTTTGAACCGTAGGAGTGAATTAGATTCACTCCTACGGTAATATGAATTTGCAATAATTCTGGCGGGATCAGGCAAGTGCCAATATTAATATTTGTGCTGTGAGTACACGTAAAAACATGGTAAGCGGATAAACGGTGGCATAACCCACTGCCGGAGCGTCACAAGAGGTCAAATCATTGGAGTAGGCTAATGCGGGCGGATTGGTGGTGGCTCCGGACAATACTCCGATCAAGGTGTAATAGTTCAGTTTATAAACATATCGTCCTATTATACCTACAATCAGTAAAGGCAGCAGCGTAATAATGGCGCCGTATGCTATCCATACATATCCACCCTCGTTAATGATTGTTTCGATGAATCCTTTGCCGGCTCCTAATCCTACGCAAGCAAGGAAAAGCGAGATACCGATTTCACGTACCATCAAATTGGCACTTATGGTGGTATAGGTTATCAGTTTATAATGTGGTCCGAAACGGCTTATCAGGATGGATACGATAAGGGGGCCTCCTGCCAGTCCCAGTTTTACCGGTTGGGGGATACCGGGGAATAAAAAAGGAGTGCTTCCTAGAATACACCCTAATGCGATGCCTAAGAAAATAGGGATCAGGTTGGGATGATTCAAACGTTTCATGGAATTACCTAGAATCTTTTCGGCATGGGCTACAGCTAGTTCGCTACCCACAATCTTCGCCCGGTCACCCATTTGCAATTGCAGGTTGGGAGTGGCCACAAGGTCTACACCCGAACGGTTTACACGGGTAATGCTTGCTCCGAAGTTATTCCTGATTTTTAGTTGGGCCAATGTCTTACCGTTCAATTCAGGCTTGGTGATCAGAATTTTTCTGGAGATAAGTTGTTTGTTTTGGAAATCCCATTCCACATTCACTTGTTTTCCAAAAAAGACAGTGATAGCTTCTACATCTATCGGATTGGCGATAACAAGAATCTCATCGTGTATGTGAAATACTGTAGTGGAGTTCACCAGTTCTGTTTGTCTGTCTCCGTCACAATGCCGTATGCGTGAAATCACAAAATCACGGTTTACCAATGGCTTGATTTCTTTTATTGTTTTACCTTCTACGGCTTCATTGCGTATTTCTAGTGAGATAGGGCGTACAGTCAGTTCTTGTAGATGCCCCAATCCCCGTTCCGCATCGGCTTCTTCGGTTTTTGTGTTGATGCGCAGGATATATTTCAATGCCAGCAGGGAGAGAATACACCCTACTACTCCCAATGGATAGGCTACGGCATATCCCAGTGCTATTTCGGGAGCGTCTATACCATTCAGATCACTGTTTGCTTGCTGTGCGGCACCTAGTCCCGGGGTATTGGTTACAGCTCCCGAAAGAATTCCTACCATTGTGGTAATGGGGACACCTGTTATGAAATGGAGTATAATGGTGATGGTCACACCTAAAAATACAACCATCATGGCAAGCAGGTTCAGTGTGAATCCTCCTTTCTTGAATGCTGAGAAGAAACCGGGACCCACTTGTAGTCCGACTGAGTAGACAAATAATATCAGACCGAACTCCTTTAAGAAATGCAACAGATGTTCGTCCAGGTTCAGATTGAAATGACCGAATACAATTCCTACAAAAAGTATCCAGGTTACTCCCAATGAGATACCTGCCACTTTTATTTTTCCTAACATGATGCCGAAAGCAATGACCAGTGAAAGAATAAGTACGGAATGTGCTACTCCGCCGCCCCATAAATTAGGGTACCCTTCAAAGAGATTTCTAAAAAGTTCCATAATTCATTATCTAGTTTAATTATTTATAGTATCAATTTTATCATTGTTGTATAGCTGTCATTCTGGCAAAAATGACTGCAAAGGTAGCTTATTTAATTGATAAACCATAAAACTTTAATTGCTTTCTAAGGATATTTACTTGATATGTCGGAATTATGAATTAATCTGTTATTCTAATTTCGATAATTTGCAATTTGCACTATCTTTGTATCCGTTTTTAAAGAAATACTAAAGAATGAAGCCACAATTACTCATAGGGGCCGCTACATCGGGAAGCGGAAAAACGACTTTTACGATGGGGCTGCTGCGGGCATTGCACAAACGAGGTCTGCGGGTACAGCCTTTTAAATGTGGTCCTGATTATATTGATACACAATTTCATACGCTGGCTGCTGACCATGAGTCGGTGAATTTGGATACTTGGATGGCATCAAATACCCATGTACAACATCTGTATAATAAATATGGAGATGGAGCCGATGTATGTGTAACCGAAGGAGTGATGGGATTGTTTGACGGTTATCAAAGAATGCAGGGAAGTAGTGCTGAAATAGCCAGATTGTTGAATATCCCTGTAGTGCTTATAGTAAGTGCGCGTTCTACAGCTTATTCTGTGGCTCCGTTAATTTATGGTTTCAAGCATTTTAATCCGGCTGTGAAGATTGCAGGTATTGTTTTCAATCAAGTGTCATCTCCTTCTCATTTCGCTTATTTACGTGAGGCTTGTGTTGATGCAGGAGTGGAATGTTTGGGATATCTGCCTATGACAGAAGGGTTGAAAATTCCATCCCGGCACTTGGGTTTGACATTGACAGCCAAACGTTCCATGAACACCTTGATAGAACAGGCTGCGGAATTGGTTGGAAAATATGTGGATTTGGATAAGCTGCTGAGTATTTGTCATCGTAATTTCCCGTGTCGGTATACATTGCCTTATAGTTCAGAAACAGGGGTGGAAAGTTTTACTCCTTCTGCTAAAAAGATGAAGATAGCCATAGCGCGGGATCCGGCTTTCAACTTTATCTATAGAGAAAACATAGACCGCTTGTCTGCGCTAGGAAGCATTACTTATTTCAGTCCTGTATATGGTAGTGATTTGCCGGATGCTGATTTGGTTTATTTACCCGGAGGATATCCGGAATTGTTCGCCCGTCAACTACATCGGCGCAAAAAGTTAATGGAAGCATTAAGAACTTATGCAGAGGAGGGGGGGAAAATTTTGGCCGAGTGTGGAGGTATGATGTTTCTCACCCGTTCCTTGACAGCCCGCCAGGGAGGGACTGCATATGCCATGACGGGTATTTTGCCTTTGGATTGTACCATGGTGGGTGCCAGACTTCATCTAGGGTATCGTCGTATAGAATATAAAGGGATGGAGCTTCGCGGGCATGAATTTCATTATTCCAATGTTGTTGCTCCTGACGCTATGCCTTCTGTAGCAAAACAATTTACGGCAAGAGGAATGGAAGTGAGTACCCCGCTTTATAGATATAAAAACGTGATAGCCGGATATACTCATCTATATTGGGGGGAAACGGATATCTTGAAATTATGGAAAGTATGAAACGTATTTATACACGAACCGGAGATAAGGGCATGACAGGAATTCATGGTGGAGAGCGGGTTTTTAAAGATGATATCCGCATTGAAGCTAATGGATGTATTGATGAGTTGAATGCTGTTATAGGAATTGTGCGTTCGTTTTTACCTCAGGAGCACGAATGGCAATCCTTGCTTTTTTCAATTCAGAAAAACATGATGGCAGTGATGAGCCATGTGGCTACACCATCAACTATCCGTGAAGGGAATCCTAATATCTTGCCTGATGATTTATGCTCTTTTTGTGAGGAAGCAATGGATACATTGATGGAACAGATGGAGGATAATAGTTCCTTTATCCTTCCCGGAGGAACGCCGGTATCAGCGCAGCTGCAGTTTGCTAGGACGGTGGCACGCCGGGCTGAACGGAGATTATGGACTTTGCATAAACAAGATCCGTTACCGGAGATAATTCTTCGGTTTATCAACCGGCTGTCCGATTTGTTTTTTGTTATGGCCCGTTATGAGATGCAACAACAGAACTGGACGGAAGAAAAGTGGCAGTCCTTTGCATATAAAAGAAAGAAGAAAGAGTGATGAAAAAGAATTTACACCCGATTATGTTGGCAGGAACAGGCAGTGATGTTGGCAAAAGTGTCATCGCTGCTGCATTATGCCGCATTTTTAAACAGGACGGTTATCGACCGGCACCTTTTAAGGCACAGAATATGGCACTGAATTCATATGCCACTCCGGAAGGGTTGGAAATAGGGCGTGCACAAGCTGTACAGGCCGAAGCGGCTGGAGTCCCTTGTCATACGGACATGAATCCTTTGTTGTTGAAACCCAGTTCCGATCATACTTCGCAAGTGGTATTAAACGGTCGTCCCATCGGTAATCGTAACGCTTTTGAGTATTTTCGCAAGGAGGGACGTGAAGAGCTGAGGCAGGAGGTAAACGCAGCCTTTGACCGTCTTGCCGCACGTTATAACCCTATTGTAATGGAGGGAGCAGGGAGTATTTCCGAAATAAATCTGCGGGATACTGATTTGGTGAATATGCCGATGGCCTGTTATGCGGATGCGGATGTGATTTTGGTAGCTGATATTGACCGGGGAGGAGTATTTGCCAGTGTCTATGGTTCGGTCATGTTACAAACTCCTGAGGACAAGAAACGTATAAAAGGAGTAATCATTAATAAATTCAGAGGGGATATCCGTTTGTTTGAGTCTGGTGTGAAGATGATGGAGGATTTATGTGGTATTCCTGTCTTGGGAATAATACCTTATTATAGAAATATACATATTGAGGAAGAGGATTCCGTAGGCTTGGACTATAAACGGATGCAAGCCGTGGAAGGCAAAATAAACATAGCAGTTGTTCTGTTGCGTCATCTCTCAAACTTTACAGATTTCAACAGATTGGAACGGGATGAACGGGTGCACCTTTATTATACCAATAATACGGAAGATCTGGCCAAAGCTGATATTATTCTGCTTCCTGGCAGCAAAAGCACTTTGGATGACTTGTATGAGTTGAGACGGAACGGGGTGGCGCAAGCTGTCCTACGTGCGCATAGGGAAGGGGTTACTGTAATGGGAATTTGTGGGGGATACCAATTGATGGGACTTGAGATTCACGATCCGGAAGGAGTGGAGGGAGAGATCCGTCAATTGCCGGGACTGGGACTGCTTCCCGTCATTACTACGATGCAAGGGGAGAAGGTGACGCGGCAGGTGAATTTTCATTTTCTTGAGAATGCGGAAACTTGCCAAGGATATGAAATACACATGGGAGAAACCCGCCCGGTTCCGGGGGTGTCTGTAGTTCCTTTGAATAGACTGGAAGACGGTGGAGAGGACGGTTGTTTTGTAAACCAAAAATGTATGGGAAGTTATATTCATGGAATATTGGATAATCAGGCATTTATAGATTATTTGCTGGAACCATACGCAGAAAAACTGGAGTGTCATACGGTGTTGGATTACCGGACTTATAAAGAAGAACAATATGATAAATTGGCAGAGCATGTACGCAGTCATCTTAATCTGCCTTTGTTGTACCAAATAATGAGTGGGAATGATTGAAGGACATGGTGATGATGCTTATAAGTATAAAGCAATAAAGATAAATTTCAGTTCAAACGTATATAATCATGTAGACCATAGCGGATTACATCAACATTTGTTTCAGCAGATGGAAAGTATCCGTACGTACCCCGAACCGGAACCTTATTCGTTGGAAAAGGTTTTAGCGGAACGGTTTCATCTTTCGTCTGAAGAGGTTTGTGTGACCAATGGGGCTACGGAAGCCATTTATTTAATAGCTCAGACATTCAGGAATCAGATTTCGGCTATCTTGATGCCCACTTTCAGCGAATATGCGGATGCTTGTCGTCTGCATGGTCATAAAGTGGTTCCTATATATAATTTGAACCGTTTGCCGGATAGGGGGAGGTTGATATGGTTATGTAATCCTAATAATCCCACAGGAGAGGTTAGGGAGAAGGAAGTCTTGACAGCCTGTATAAAACAAAATCCGCAGCGTATTTTTATCATGGACCAGTCGTATGAATTCTTTACACAGAAGGCTTTGCTTACAGCCAAGGAGGCTGCGGAATTTCCGAATGTTATTCTGTTGCATTCCATGACAAAACGTTTTGCCGTGCCCGGCTTGCGTTTAGGATATATCACTGCATGTAAAGAACTGCTACATGAAATCCGGACACAGCGGATGCCTTGGTCTGTTAATCAGTTGGCTATAGAGGCCGGGCATTATTTATTGTCTTCTTCTCAATATGATATAGATATCTCTTTGTTATTGAGGGAAAAAGAGAGATTAGTTCAATCTTTACTTTCAATAGGGGGAATGGAGATCTGGCCATCGGATACTCACTATATGTTAGTTCAATTGCGGATGGGAAAGGCGGCGGCTTTGAAAGAATATCTGGCAACAGAGCAGGGAATTCTTATTCGTGACGCATCCAATTTTGAAGGGCTGAATGAACACTTCTTCCGTATTGCTACACAAACTCCGGAAGAAAATGACAAACTGGTAGAAAGTATAAAGAAATGGACATATATGTATTAATTCTTCCGTTGTTGATAGGATGGATATTAGATAAATTGCTTGGGGATCCGATAGGATTGCCGCATCCAGTGGTAGGATTCGGGAAGCTGATCTCTTTTTGTGAGAAACGATGGAACTGTGGGACACATCGGATGTTGAAAGGAGGGGTGGCGGCCATTATGCTTATTTTGCTAGTGTATGCAGGATCTGTTTTGGTATTGCATTATCTGTTTGTGCTAAACCGTTGGTTGGGTATTATTCTCTCTGCTGTGCTTGTTTTCTATTGTTTGGCAGGAACTACACTTATCAACGAAGTAAGGCAGGTTTTTTTGGCTGCGGATCATTCTTTGGAGGAAGGAAGAAAGCAGGTTTCCCGTATTGTAGGGCGTGATACTTCGGAACTGACAGATCAGGAAGTGCGTACGGCTGCTTTGGAAACATTGGCTGAGAATTTGAGTGATGGGGTTATTGCTCCATTATTCTGGTATTTGCTTTTGGGAGTTCCCGGTATGCTTGCTTATAAGATGGTTAATACGCTTGACTCTATGATAGGCTATAGGAATGAACGTTATCTTCAGTTTGGTTGTGTCGCTGCACATATTGATGATATGGCGAACTATATTCCGGCTCGTCTAACTGCATTTTTAATGGTGCTGTGTGCAGGGCGTCCCGGTTTGCTGAGATTTGTAGGTAAATATGGTAACCGGCATGCGAGTCCTAATTCAGGTTATCCGGAGTCTGCTTTAGCAGGTATCTTGAATTGCCGTTTTGGAGGTCCTCATGTTTATTTTGGAGAGATAGTCTATAAACCTTTTATTGGAGATAAGGATCGGTTTATCCATACACAGGATATGCATAAAGCTGTCGATATAAACAGGAGAGCAGAAATCTTGATGGTTATAGTAAATATTGTTTGCTTATATTTGGTCGGTTGAAAAATATATATTACTTTTGTTTCCGTTTTAGAGATGCGGCAGTAGCTCAGTTGGTAGAGCATCAGC
>OMAM01000357.1_pt1 | contig 26409 bp, 19 predicted proteins | sample 1644621 | NCBI WGS metagenome assembly OMAM01 (sample SAMEA103958120, study PRJEB25191) | human gut metagenome | biome: human-associated habitat [ENVO:00009003]; feature: intestine environment [ENVO:2100002]; material: feces | place: Germany | collected 2013/2015 | reverse complement strand
CGTCGGGGTGTTTTTGTGGCCCGGGTCGGACGAGAAAGAGTCCGACCAGAAGCGCTCCCGCAAAATTGAAAATTTTGTGGGTGATTTGTCACCAGAAATAAAAATGTCCCCCACGGGGGACTTTTTATTTTCACATTCTAATAGTACGCAAAATACAAACTTGTATCACCCTGTGGTGATACGAATTACACACTATTATGTTATAATCCCGTATCAGCCCCACACTTATCCACAGACTAGTCCACTGGGGTTATAATAGTTCCACCCGGTGGTGTTACAACAGTTCCACCACCCGGTGGGATAATTGTATATGGAACATATGCACATTTATCTGTTGTTATGTCATATTCACCAGTTGAATCTGAAAACGGGCCATTTTCCCCATCCAGCCAACAATCAGCAATGTTTTCATTATCTGCTGGGTCACTGTCACCATAAAAACTTTCACCGGCCATATTAGTATATGTGGGACAACGTGTACACCCCGACGAGCCATATGAATTAGATTCGCCATAATAACCGGCTGAACATACATATCCAGCGTTTCCAACACTTGTCGTGCGTCCCCATTCATTACATAAACATCCACTATTATTAGATTCAACCTGACTATAGCCGCCACCGCAATACGCATCACACTGGCTAGACGGTGGCGGCAGCGTTATTATTACTGCGTGCAAAGGGCAAGCTTGCGAGGGATATTTTGGACTAACCTGGAAAGACAGTGGTAATGGATTACAAACGCAATGTGATTCAGCTACTGAAGATGGAACGTGTGTATATCGCTGTAATCCCGATGGGTACTATAGAACCAGTGTCGGTGGCGGGTCGGCTATGCGGTGTGCTGAATGTCCAGAAAATGCAACTTGTTCAGATGGTGTAAGTGTCTGCTGCAATGTAATGCATTATCTTGTAACAAATACTTATATGGCCCCCGGATTGACAGGAATGATAACAGAATACACTTGTCCAGAATGCCCGAATTATCAAAGATATTCTCAACCAGAAGGTGGAATTATGATGATGATACCAGGTATGACAGATCCAAACACGTGTCCATTGAATATTGGGGCTTGCTATATACCAGTAAATACATATTCCAGTGACAGCAATGGAAAATTTCAGATTGTAAATGGTAATTGCCATTATGAGGAATAGTTATTTTAGCGGTATAAATTTAATAAAAATCCGGCCACATATGGCCGGATTTTTATTTGCCCCAGAATTTGCCGATTGTATAATCCGCCGCCAGGGGAACGGATAGTTTAGCGACGTTTTCCATTGCGGCCTCGATACGGGTGGCAAAGTCTGTGGCCACGTTTTCATCGCACTCAAATATTATTTCATCGTGCACCTGCATTATCATACGTATTTTATCCGCGTTTGGGCGCATAATATCACGTTCTATATCAACCATCGCGCGACGCATCAGGTCTGCTTCAAATCCCTGAATTGGCGCATTGACCGCGGCACGCAGTGCGTATGCGCGGGTGCGTGGATTTTTTACTTCGGGCAATTCAATTCTGCGCCCCCACGGGGTATAGACGCACGCGTGCGTCGTTGCAAAATTTTTTATGTATTCTATATAGTCGCGTATTTCCGGCAGTCCCGCCATATACGAATTTATTATTTCCGATGCGGCGCCACGCGATATCCCCAGTTGACCCGCCAGCCCAAACGACGATATTCCATATATAATTGAAAAGTTCACGGTCTTGGCCGCCCGGCGTAAATCACGCGGAACCGGTTCGTCGGCGGCAATTCCAAATATCTGGCGGGCGGTTTGTTCGTGGATGTCAGCCCCGGAATTAAACGTTTCGCGAAATGTTTTAACATTAGCCACATCCGCCAACAGGCGCAGTTGAATCTGGGAATAGTCCGCCGATATCAATACCCGACCCGTCGGCGCAATGAAACATTTGCGTATTTCTTCGCCCAGTTCGGTTTTTATAGGTATGTTCTGCAGGTTCGGGTCACGACTGGACAGGCGGCCAGTATTGGTGCTGGTCTGCAGATATGTTGTGTGAATACGTCCGTCGGGTGCGATTTGGCGCGGCAATGCGTCGGCGTATGTTCCCGCCAACTTTGCGATTGAGCGCCAATTTAGTATTTTTTCAATTATTGGGTGGACGTCAACCAATTCGTTCAGGGTTTCTGCGTCAGTTGAACGCTTGCGATTAGCGGGCAGGTTCAGTTCATCAAACAAAACGGTGCCCAGTTGTTTCGGACTGGCGATATTAAATTCGTGTCCGGCCAGATTCCAGATTTCAGATTCTAATTTCGTCAGTTGTTCGTGAAACACATTTGACAACTGTTGCAGGCCAGTTTTGTTCACCAGCACGCCTGCGCGTTCCATATGCATTAAAATTGGCATCAGTGGCAAATCGCACGTTTCATACAGTTCGCGTAATTTTTCGTTTTTATTCAACTGGGGCCGCATCAGGTTATACAGCGCCATTGTGATAGTTGCGTCTTCGGCCGCGTATGGTGCGGCAGTATCAATATCCAATGCGTCAAAGTGCATATCCGCGTCACGCGTCTTTGGCGGGAAAAGCGACGCAAACGATATATTAGTGTGGGCCAGATATTTTTGCGCCAATTCGTCCAGACCGTGTCCGTGCAGTGTCCCGTGCAGTGCATATGACAACAGCATTGTATCATCAATCGGTGTAATTTGGTCGGTATCCCAGCCCGCGTTTTCAAATATATGCAGGTCATATTTCAGGTTATGACCAATTTTTATAATATTTTTATTTGTGAATATAGGCCACAGTTTTTCACGCACAATATCTATATTTAATTGATTGGGGGCGATTTTATTTTCTGTAAACAAATCGTCGCCCGCGCTGCGGTGGCGAATCGGTATATATGCGCCGTGCGTATCGTTTGTTGCCAGTGATATCCCAACCAGTTGCGCATCCAGATAGTTTAGCCCCGTTGTTTCGGTGTCTATTGCAATTTTGTCGGTTGCGGTTGCCAAGAATCTGTCCAGCGCATCAGGGGTTGTAATTGTTTCCCAGGTCAGTTTTTTCATTGTCGCGGTGGCCGATGCCGTTTTGGTGTCATCGCCAGTATTGATTTCACAGTTTGAACCGGCGTACTCAAACAGTTCCGGACGTGGACCGGCGTTGAATTTATCCATTGGGAACAGTTTTTCAATTTTTGCGGCCAATGAATTGCTTTCCAATTTATCGCGAACAAATGCCAGTGCCGCCGGGGTATTAAATATAAACGGCGTAATTTTCAGTCCCGTTAAATCTACATCCGTTTTCAGTGTTACCAGTTGGCGCGATATGTACGCGCTGTCGCGATTATCGCGCAACAGATTTCGCGTACGTTCGTTTTTTACATCGTCCAAATGTTCATACAGTCCGTCCAGTGACCCAAACTGGTTTATCAGTTCGGCGGCCTTTTTGGGGCCAACGCCGGGAACACCAGGTACATTGTCGGACGAATCGCCCATTAAACTTTGCACATCAATAACTCGGTCGGGGGTGACACCGAATTTCTCTACAACTTGGGGCGTGCGGATTTCACGCTGTTTCATACCGTCGTATAAAAATACGCAGTCGGACACCAGTTGCATTAAATCCTTGTCACTGGTGATAATGCGTGTTGCATCAATGCCGGTGCAGTTTTCGCGTGCCAATGTTGCGATGACGTCGTCTGCCTCAACCCCGGGGATACACAAAACCGGTATTCCCATTGCGGCGACACCTTCGCGTACCAGGTACGATTGTGATATCAGGTCGGCGGGCGTTTCCGTGCGATTGGCCTTGTACGCGGGGTAAATATCCTGGCGGAAAGATATGCGCGATGCGTCAAATACGCATACAAAAGAATCATTTGCCGACGCCGATGCTAATATTGGTAAAACCATATTAAAAAATCCATACACCGCACCGGTCGGCGTGCCGTCCGCGCGCGTCAGGCGACTGTGCACGCCATAGTATGCACGAAATAATATGGAATTACCATCAATCAGCGTCAGCATTTGTTATCCTGTTATGTTGCCCATTTAGAACACATAGCGCAGTTTCAGGCGACCTTCGTACTGTAAAAAGTCCGGCTTTATACCTGCAACGTCATAAATATCTGCGGCGTACAGAACGCGGCCTTCGACGTCAACATCAATCGGCAGAACCGGTATGTCAAATGTCACACCCAGCATACCCTGGTACGCGATAACGGAATCAATATCGACAAAATCATTATCTTTGCCACTGAATACATTACCAACGCCAACACCCAGATATGGTTTAACCACGGGCAGTGGCATTTTTGCATATGCGTTTATCATCCCCAGGTGCATTTCAATACTGTCCGCCTGCAGATAATCATATTCCAGTTCAAAGCGAAAAACCGGGATATCCAATCCGACCACTGCGCCATACGATTGGGCGGAATGAGTAACGTCTTTGTCATCGGCGAACATAGTTGCGGCACCAACGCCGATTGTCGCACCAGCATATACATCAAACAACGCGCCAGCATTTGCAGATGTGCCAGCAAACAAAATGGAAACAACGGTTAGTATACCCGCATATTTTAATTTCATATTTTTCTCCTTTATATGATATTATAATAAAAAAAAGAGATATATATATGCAAGAAAATAAACCGATTTTGATAGTTGGCCTGGGCAATCCGGGGATACAGTATGAACGCACACGGCATAATGTCGGATTTATCGCGGTGCGGCATTTTGTACCAGATGATGCCGCGTGGCGTACGGAACACAACGCGTTGACGTATTCAGATAATATAAAAGGCCACCGTGTTATATTTGCATTGCCGCAAACGTTTATGAATAACAGTGGTGCGGCGGTTGGGGCACTGATGCGATTTTATAAAATTCCGATTGAAAACCTGGTTGTGATTCACGACGATATGGATTTGAAGACAGGCACCCTGCGGGAAAAGGTCGGTGGGGGCAGTGCGGGTCATAATGGTATAAAATCCATAGATTCCGCGGTTGGTTCGGAATATCGGCGAATACGCATCGGCATAGGTCACCCGCGTGATTTGGGATTACCGATTGATCCAGCGGACTGGGTTTTGGGGAAATTTACAGACGCAGAAATGTCGGTAATAAATGATGCAATTTCACGGATAAAATTGTTCTAGGTGGTGTATTTTATTATGGGTCATCTGGGTTAAAAGAAATGTTACCAAGACCCGGCAGGAAGAAACACCCATTGCTGTCACAAAATCTGGTACCGTTGTTCCCGCGCACCATATAGCAATTTTCTTCGCTGGCCGCACCACCTGCACTGGTTGTGCCGGCCGGGCAGGGGTTTGTCTGGTTGTTGTCACACCAATATCCAGGTGAACATTGTTGGAACACGGGGCGCAGGTTTATTGTTGCATTTCCCAACGGAATAGAATCACCTTCCTTCACAGTACTGGGGTTGCACGGGGTACCGTCACCATACGTACAGGAATAATAATTAAATATTTGGCCGGCGTATTCGTCGGTGATACCGCCGGTATAATCCAAGGCGGTACAGTCAAAAGTTGTGGAAGTATCATCTACCGTACAGGATTGCTTGTAATATGATTCCCCAGCGGCATTATAGTAATTTACCGTAACGTTTACATTATCCCAACAGGCATATAATGTCTTGTCACTGGTCAGTTTTGACCAGTCCAGTTGAAAAACACCGTCGGCATTAAAATACAAGTTACCTTTCTTGCAATCTTTATTGTCAGAATACCCCTGAAAGAGTTTATATGGTCGATCTGGTTGCTGTAAATCATCGGGCAATGTTTCCGACCACGATGTGGAATCTGCAGACTTTGCAAATCCAGTATTGTATTTTGCATACGCCGTTTTATCTTCATATCTTGCTCTTTCAAATGGCCAATACAAATCTGTAAGTAAAGTATTTTTCTCCAACTCCAGTGTAAAAACCTGGGCTTCGCATCTATCGTCTATGCCGAAATCTTCTGCATTTCCTGACGGAGAAATCGTAACAACGGTGCTGTTGCCGCGACCCCATACTGTAAATTCTGCATTTCCTTCTTTGCTTTCGTATCCACCGGAACAAGCATAACACCCGCGCGTGGCGTTATTTGATTGCCAATATTCACCTGTGCCACAGTATGCAGTCCAAGGGCAGCTATCAGACGTATGGCCAGTTGATTCGTCCGCCCATTCCCAGTCCTCACCTTTTGTACCTGCTGGGTGGGAACACTGTGTACACCTATTTTTATTATTGCCCGACTTATAATATCCGTTTTTGCATAACAAACAGGATGTACCCTGTTCATTGGGTTCACACCCCTCGGAACAATTACCTTCTTCATCCCTTGTACAACTGGTCACACTTGCAGCGATTGCATTAGTATTAAAGATACATAGACATAATAGTGTGAAAAAAATCTTTCTCATTTATTCCCCCGCCGTATAGCGCTTTTATGATTAAATTTTTGCACGTTTTTCGCCGTACTGTCAAATGATAAAAGCAACAAATTCAAACTGGGGGGATTTTCGGCATAAAAAATCCGGCATAATGCCGGATTTTTTAACGTTGATAGTCACTTAGTGGGCGATATTTGTTTATTGTAAATCCCTTGCTGACCAACCACAAACTATCCTGTGGTACTTCTGATGCGGCACCAGGGTGAAAGTTAAAATCGCCTTTGCCCTTAAATTTTGGCGAATAATTAAACATTGGCTCCAAAAAAGTTTGACGCAAATCATTTATAGTAATGGCAACAAAGGTATTCCAATCACCATCTGGCACCACATATATTGTACCAATTGTCGGCTCGTTTGCATATGCTTTGGCTAATTCACTAATGAAAATTTCCCCCCGGTCTTCATATGCTATTGTAGAAAAATCATCACGATTAAAATGCAATTCTACATCACGCAATGGTTCTTCTTTCTCGCAGCCGCCCATAAACAATGATGCGCCCGCAATACCCAACATCGGGATTATTCTTTTCAGTTTGTATGGTATCGTTTTTTTGAACTGCATTGTTGCCTCCTTTGGTTGTTGTTGGGCAATGTATTTATTAGGATTTTTTCCCGATAAATACAAAAAAGCCCGGAAAAATTCCCGGACTTTTATCCTTGTTCTGACACAAAATTATCATCAGCAACAGTTGATTTCGGTGAAATTTCATCCCCCGTTATCCCCCCCGCGTGACACGCGTCACACGGTGGCCAATCAGGTGTGCCACCCGAATAAAAACGATAAAGATTGTTTTCACCAATCATTTGTTTTTACTGACCAATATTTTTGTACCGCTTGTTCGTTCATTTATAAATATATGACGAATTTTATAAATTGTCAAGTGTTTATCAATCATTATTGTATCAACCAGTTGGCCGGGTCTGACGGTTCACAGGCAGTTGGTTCTGCATCACCAACCGTTTTCAACCATTGCCACGCATTTGTATATGTTTTGTTGCATTGCGAAATGTTTTGCGTTTCAGATTGTTCCAGATAGAAACTGGCTGGTATTTGGGTTATGGTTCCAGAAAATTCGTCTCCGTTTGCATTTTGGGTGTATTGCGGTGTCATATAATTTCCGGACTTTGTCACGACAATATAGTTACCAGTGCACTGAACCGTTTTTCCGCCGGGATATGGATCGGCTTTATCATCACCGGCGCTGGGGATGCCGTTACAGAACAGGAATCCAATGCCAGAGCCATAATATCCGCCACTTAAAGGGAACGCCATAACAAACGTTGCATCGGCCGGCAGGCACAGACCCTTGGCATCTGGAACGGTACCGTTGCCCATTGCGTCACTAGCCTGTGCAGTTGGTGTGATGGGTTGCGAAGCGTGGTTTGAATTCCAATAGCCCTTTGTAGCCGTCCAATAAACGCCGGTGATGCTGTTATTGGTGGTTTCACCCAGCAGGCAGCAGTTTCCAAATGCATCACGGGTGCCCGACTTGTTGTCATCCAGTTTGCAACAATTATCGTACTCACCGATTCTTACGCGCCACAGTTTGTCTAATGGGCATATCTGACCATCATCCGATATATCCGTACGTGAAAGGCATACGGATGCCTGCTTGTCGCTGTCCCAATATGATATGTATCCAGGACCACACGACGTGTCACGACAACTGTCCAGAACGTCTTCGGTGTTTGTGTTTTTCGCAAACCAAGACAGCAGGGTTTCTGGTGCATCCTCAACCGGGATTTTAATTTTGTTATGAGAGTTGTCTGCCTGCAGATTGACGGACGGATGGGTTTCACAATTACCCCAGATTTGTTCCGCCAGGCGGCATACCTGGCATTCATCAGACGATATACGTGAATATTCGCCGGTTCCTGCGTCCCAACCGCATTCGTTTGAGCATATATCATATATGCAGTTGTTGGTTATCGGGTTGCCGTCTTCGTCTTCGGTATCAATTATGCACGATGCATCGGTAAAACCTGATTCCAGTTCGTCGTTGGTTATGTCATATACACTACCGTACAGCATTGAATAGAACGAACCGTTGATATCGTCTATTGATGAGTCCTGCAGTTCGGTTATCTTGTTTATAGAACTAATTCCGGCGGATGCAACACAGTTCACGACTTCGTCCCAACAGGCGGTACGATTGATAATCGCCTTTCTATTGACGGATGTTTGAATATCTTCGCACAAGCCAAAGTTGCCGGAAATGGATTTGCACGACTGTATGATGCAGTTGCGACCAACTTCGCGGCAGGTCTGCAGAATTGTTTCGTATGTTTTGTCAGTGGCAATGTCCGACATACCAGACGACCAGTCGGTACCGCCATCGACCGTATCCAGCAGTGCGGTACAGGCCATTTGAACCTCGGAACACATTTGATTTACGGTTTTATCTGCTTCTACCCCGAAAATAGACAGGGCGCGGGCATCGAAATCTTCCAGGGAATCGGCGGCGTCATTTAAGCACTGGGTCGTCAGTGTTGTACAACTTTGACGGACGTCTTCCAGTTTGCTTTCCTGGGCCAGTTTGATTTGTGCCAACGCGTCTTCAATAAATGCGTCCCATACATAGTCGGCAATATCCTGGCAGTTTTCTGTCGCGGATTCCAAATATTGCTTTTTCGAATTTAGATATGAAACAAATTTTTCGTTGCCCGGTGCGCTGGTCCAGGTTTGATTCCCCTGTGGCCGGGTTATCAGGGTGCCCAAATTTACCAGGTTTGACGTCAGAATTGCTTCACCCGTGGACGGGTCGATATACTGACCGCTGATGTCCAAACATTTTTGCAAATCAGTGCCGCATACCGACGTGTTGGTCAGCATATCCAACATTTTCTTTTTACAGGTCAAAATATCATCGGAATTACGCTGTTGATATATATCCAGTCGCGATATGTCCAGCAGGGCGCTGCCCTCACGAATTTTTTCACGTGCCAGATCCTGTTGCGTCTGGTATGTCTTGGACACAGTGTTGCAGTCCTGTTCGATTGCCATCTGATATCCACTTTCCACGATGTCCAATGCATCCTGGGTGCATACTTCCAATGCCATTTCACGGCAAACGGGCAGGGCGGCCTGGTATAATTCTGTGCCAGATTTTGTCGTTGTTGACGCGCCAGCCAGTGAATCAACACTGTCAAATGCAGCGTCTACATTTAACGATAATGAAATTGGCGCCAGATTAGAATCCATAGAACTGGTGTCAAATGTCGAATTTAATTTATCAGAAATTTCGTCCAATAATTCTTTGGATGCGGTTGTGTCTTCTTGTTGAAATGCCAGTTCGCCTTCGGTTGCCTGGAATATCGCTTCGGCATCTTCTTTGTCCATATTTACAGTCAGCAACCGTTGATTAAAGTCCAACAGTTTATCTTCAACTTCGGCCAGTTGCTGTTTTACGGAATCAAATTCGTTCACACGTGCAGAACAGGCACAGCGCTTTAATTGACTGTCCTTGTTTGCGCAAAATTCATCCATACAGCTGTAATAAACTTCGCGACAGGTGGTGTAATCGCGGTTCATTATTTCTTCGGCGGTGACAGTGCCAGCGCGTGATATACGCGAAGAATTGGTGCCGGTTGCGCGCCGCGCAGTTGTGGCGGATGTCGCTGTGCTGGTTGCGGCGCGACTGATTGCCGCACGTGCCGTGGCAGATGTGGATGCCGTACCGCGTGCCGTGGATGATTGCGTCACTGTGCCACGTGATATTGTTGTGCCGCCAGTTGTCGCAGTGCGTGAAACAGTCGGGGTTGTACTGCGTGTGGTGATTGCGCTGCGCGATGGGGCGGAAACAACGGTGGTGGCATTTGTCGTGCCCGCCCGCGGCATAACGGTCGAAGTGGTGCGGGCGGATACGGTTTGCGACGTATCGGTCGAAGTGGTGCGGGCGGATACGGTTTGCGACGTATCGGTCGCACTGCGCGCACCAGTTGTATCGCGGACAACAACATTAGTGCGCGTTGTTGTGCCGGACTTTGTTCTGTCGCGTACAGATACGCCAGTTGCAGATAAATTCGTTGAACGCGATATGCCGGACGTAGTTGTCGGTTGCGCTTCGGCGGTGTCATTGCCAGATTGTGCACGGGTCACGGTTGTCGTTGCGCCACGTCGTGTTGCGGCACGCGCAACATCTGACGAATCGTCAGCAAATGCGCCGCACGTAGCCGCACATATAAATACCGTTAGGCAACCAATAAAAAGCCGTTTAAGTCCTTTCATTCCTTGCTATATCGTAATGTTAGCAAAATTTTGAAAAGTCGGGCAAGGGTTTTTATTAGAGAACAGATAACAGAGAACAGATAACAGGGGTGTGATGGTGCGGACGGGGGGAATCGAACCCCCACGGATTATTATCCACAGCATCCTTAGTGCTGTGCGTCTACCGTTTCGCCACGTCCGCAGTATGTACAACGCGATGTTTTACGTCCCGGCGGCACTTCGCTTCGCTACGTAGTCGCCACGTCCGCAGTATGTACAACACAATGTCACGCGTCCCGGCGGCACTTCGCTTCGACCGTCGCCGCCACGTCCGCCAAGGTTATATTTTTTCTTTGCAATTCTTGCAAGAAGCATTTTTATTTTCAACCTTTTTATGATACAATATATGCGATATCTAAATAATAATGTAGGGGACGATAAATGAGAAAGGTTTCTTTATTTGCGTTGATGTTGTTGACGCCAATCGTGGCAAATGCGGCCGGAACGTATTATTCTGGATATACAAATGCGTATCAGTCGCCACAAACACGTTATTCCACGCAGACATATGCCCAACGTCAGACCGGTTATGCCAGCCGATATAATAATGCGTATAATACATCATATGCGTCCAGGTATAATAATAACACCGCCACATCCGCGCAGCAGCAAAATACCGCCACGTCAAATCAGGCGCCCACATCTGCAAATAAAAAATCTGGATTTTGGCTGGATGCTGGCATAAGTCACGAAATGGCACAGTGGCAGTTTGAAATGGCTCAGTCCGGCAGTATATTGAGTTATGATAATGTCGGCTGGAACGTTCTGGACGTCAGTGGTGGATATGCGTTCGATGTTGGCAGCACGACTTTACAGATTGATGCCGGTTTGAAATATGGTATGCAGTGGGGCGAATCCACTATGTACGACGACGATATTACAAATGGCGGTTTCTTGGTTACAACCTGGATAAATGCCGATGATGGTACCGAAATTGGTGATCAGATTGGCCACGCAATGTCAATCGGTACCAGCCAGGGTGGAAATATGTTGGGCTTTAATGTGGGGTTTGGCCTGACGGATATTTTCAAAATAGGTAATGTTACATTGACGCCATCTGTTGGGTATCGTTACTTAAAATATAAACTGGAAACAGAAAATAATTATGGCTTGTCGGTCGATACGACCGCTTGTTTCCGGGTTGAGGGCAGCGATGAAATTCAATGTGACCCGGCGATTGTTGTAAATCTGTCGGATGGCAGTCAGCAAATTATATGGCGTGACAGTATTGACGGTTCAATGGACGTGCCCGGCATTGCCAGCAGTATAAATACCGGCAGCACGTATTATTATCATCAGCCGGGAACCAGTCATTCGTATGAAACAACCTGGGCGGGGCCGTATATCGCGCTGGATATGGATTATTTGATAAATCAGAATAATTCTGTAAATGGGCGTATAGAGTTGGGATTCCCCGGATATAATTCCACCGGTGACCAGCCGTATCGCTTTGACTGGGCACATCCGAAAAGTGTCGAAGACGATGCTGGTATGTTCAGCGCAATTCATTTCGGGCTGGGCGCCAACTGGCAGACGGCGATAACGGATTCTATTGCATTATCGATTGGACTGACGTATGATTATTATACGGTCAGCGGGGCTGATGCGAAAACCTATCTGAACGGTACATATTATAACGATTGGTATAATATGATTCTGAATTCTGACAAATGGAACGGTGACGAGACCGCTATGTTGAATCCAGATACCGGTGATCCAACGGCAATAAATATCAAGGCGTTGGAAGAACAATGTCCGGGCTGGGTATGTTCGACCAGTGGCGAAATAGAATCGTTCTATAAGTCAATGGGAATTCGCGTCGGAATCAACGCAAAGTTCTAGACAGTTGGTTAAATATGACGAGTATGAAAAAAATTTTGTTCGCCTGTTGCGCCGTGGTGTTTTGTGTCGCGGCGCACGCGTCTGATTTGTCAGGCGTGGCATCGGTAAATGTTACCAGTGATACTGCTGCCGCGGCCAAAGATATGGCCTTTGACGAGGCGCGGCGCCAAATCATTACGGATGTTCTGGGGCAGTATTCAATACCAGATCAGTTAAACGATGTTGTGAAAAACGCAAAATCCGCGGATTTGATGAATTTGATTGCTGCATCGTCCATTGACGGTGAACAGCAGTCAGATACAACGTATTCTGCAAATATATCTATGACCATAGACAGGGATGCGGCACGTACGTGGATGACGGAAAACAATATTCAAAATTGGCTGACCGACGGTAACGCGGGCGACAGATTTGTTGTTCAGATTGTTATGACGGACAAGTTGGCCGGCTGGATGGAATTGCGTCGTATCGCCCGGGATGAAGATATTGATTTATCAACAAAATACATAAACGGTAATCAAATCACCGCCGAAGTTCCCGTTGCCAGTCGCAGTGCATTTACCATCGCCATACGCGAGGCCGGATGGCGCTATGCCGACCAAAACGGGGTGTTGCATATAATAAAATAGTTTTTTATGGCGGGACTGATTTTGAAAAAAATTTTTCTGATTTTAATGTGCTTGACTGTGCCGGTTGGGGCGTTGGCCGCTGATACCGACGACAGTGATGCGCTGTTCGGTGTTTCACACGATGCCCAGAAATTACAACTGTCGGTGCGGCGCATTGGGCTGGATTGGTCAAAAACCCAGGTACAAAATGCCGAAGAATATCAGGATTCGCCCGTATCCGCATTGAATGTCACCAGCCAGGATTATATCAAGGGCGTTTTTGATACCATTTTGGAATATACAAAAAACAAGTTCAAATGGGACAACAGTTTATTTATGGAATACGGTAAAACGACGCTGAAACCGTATAATGCGCCGGCGACAACCGATGAAAACGCCGATAAAATTCTGTTTTCCAGTGATTTATCTTATGAGTGTTGGGAATTTGCTGGATTGAAATTTGGTCCCACCGTTCGTGCGGCATATGAAACACAATTTGCGGACAGTGATGATTCACCGCGCCAGAATATTATCCGTAACAGTGCTGGTATTTCGCTGTTTGACCATAAAATTATAAAAAGTTTGTATTTGACCGGAATACACGAATATGATTTTACATATGCGGGTGCCCAGAACAGTAAAATCGGTGCTGAATTTGGTTGGCGTTTGGAATATACTATACGGCCGGGTGTTAAATTATCATCGGACGGATATTATCGTGAATACTTTTCTTATTCCGAATATGTATCAACCGACCTGGAACGTGATTTAAGCGCGGTTATCCGATTTGATACGAATTTGTGGGGTAACTTTACAATGGGACCATATGCCCAATACAGGTTGGCGCGTGCGCGTGGCGCAGAACATTATGGCAGCAACCTGATATTTGGAATATCTTTTAATTATATTACTGATTTTCTGTTGTAATGCCGCGTCAATTTGTTCCAGTATTTACTTTACTACACTGAAGTTTATACGTGCACCACCACCCATTTCATCTGTTATTCGAACGGTGTGCGTGCCGATTGAAACGTGATGGGTAAATGTTTGCCCTGATAATGTAGTACCAATCATCTCATCATCTAAAAACCAGAATATTTTTGCGGCGGGCATATCCGATACTGCCTGGAAAGCGACGGGTTCGTGGTTTTTATCCGATATTATTACCGCGCGTGTTCCATCCAGCGGGGATGTGATTACTGGCGCGGCGCGTGTTTCGACTATATCGTCCAGGTCGCATCCCGGCATAAACGGGGGCGGGGTGTTGCGTGTGATTCCGGCACGACGAAACATATCCAGATATTCAGCATCCCAAAATTCAAAAACGGCCATATGGGTGGTTGCGGCGTCATATGTGCACGCGCGCAGTCCGGTTGCGTTGTCTATGGGAACGGCGCGATATACGGACGATGTTTCAATCGGCGATTTGCCGGGAATAAAATACGCGCGCACGGTTTTAGGACAATATTTCCCGGCCAGGCCCCCGACCCCGTCGCACATTTCTATTTCCGCTATGTTCAAATTATCCCGCATAAAGTTATTGTTATGCAGTGGTGTGCCGTTTGCGGCGTAATACTTTTCAACAGTTTCGGCCAATGAAAAGTATATCGGCGCCGCGGCTTTGGCTCCGCTGAATGCATTGTTTGGGGTGCCGTCAAAATTTCCGACCCATATAATCAGTACAAAATCGCCAAATATTCCCGCAGTCCACGCATCGCGAAATGATGAAGATGTTCCTGTTTTCCAATAGTGGCGTAAAGTTTCTGTTTGTTTGCGTGCAAACGGAATGTTCTTTGTCGGGGTCGATTGGCGTGCCAACATATCCAGGGTGATAAAAAATGCTTCTGGCGTCAGAATTTGTTTCCCGTCGCCACGCGGTGTGTCTGTATTCGTTATAATATCGTAACGCATCCCCAGATTTGCCATAGTCGAATAAATATCGGCCAGTTCGAACATAGAAACCTCGGCACCGCCCAGGGCGACGGATATTCCGTACCATTCTGGCGATTTCAGGTTTGTTACCCCGGATGCCGCCAGTATGTTATAAAAATTTCTGGTTCCGATTTTCCGTAACAAATTTATCGCTGGAATATTTCGCGAATGGGTCAGGGCATCCCGCGCCAATACAGGACCGTAAAATTCACTGTCTGCGTTTTCAGGGGCATACACGCCAAAGTTGATTTTTGCGTCCTTTAGCAACGTCATTCCGTGAATATACCCCATATCCACCGCTGTGGCATAAATCAACGGTTTCAGTGTAGAGCCCGGACTGCGGCGCGCGTGAACCCCATCGTTTTCGCCGTAAATAGATTTATCAAAATAATTTGCCGATCCGATATACGCCAATGTTTCCATCGTCTTATAATTTACCAATATTGCGGCGGCATTATGTATGCCCAGATGGGCGCGCGAATTTATCTGGTTTTGCAATGTGCGTTCCATCGCACTCTGCAGGTTCAAATCTAGTGTCGTATTTACAACAGAATCCCGTGCACCCAAATCGTTCCAATAGTTGCGTCGTTGTGATATTTCATAATTTATAAAATGCGGCGCATAAAACGGTAAATCTCGTGTTGTGCGTACGTTCAATGGCATATTGGCCAATGTTTCCAATCCGGCGTCTGTGGGATTTATATCTATCCAACGACGAACCAAATCACCACGCATATTCATTATGTTGGCCAGTCCCGCGTCGGTGTTCAGACCGCGTTTTGTCGGATTTTGCGGAATTGTTGACAGAGTTATCGCCTCTATCTTGGTCAGGTCGCGCGCTGGTTTGCCAAAATATATCAATGATGCCGCGCCAATGCTTTCAATATTGCCGCCATATGGCGCTAGGTTTAGATATGCTTCTAAAATTTCGTCCTTGGAATAGAACAAATCTATATAAATAGCCGCGGCAATTTGTATCAGTTTCCCTGGGATTTTCCGCGTGTCCAGGTCATATTTTATACGTGCAACCTGCATTGTTATAGTTGATGCACCAACCGGACGCGCGCCAGATGTGAAATAATTTTTTGCGGCGCGTACCAGTGCCACTGGATTGACACCGGGATGAAATTTGAAATATTTGTCCTCGTACAATATTGTCGCACGTTGGACATATTCGCTGATATCGGCCAGGGGGGTGAACAATCTGTATTTGTCATCGGCGGACAATGTTATACGCATCAGGTTACCGTTTCTGTCAAAATATGCGCGGCCAAAGTGAGTATCTGATAGCAGCGGCGGGGTGAAAAATATTTTTATAATTGCGTATATAACCAGTAACGCGAATACCAGGCAATACAAAATCCTGTGGCGACGCATATGCGTCGCCACACGTTTGCGTGCACCGTGCAAACTATCTTTCAGATGTTTCATTTAATACCGTAAATGTTCCTGTGTGTCCGGTGGCGTGTATCTGTGGATTATACATAGATTCCGCGGAAATTGCTGGAATTGCAAATGTACCGGACGCGCCAACCTGAACTGTATAGGTGAATTCTGTGACTTCACGTGTCAGGTCGGCATATATCAGGACGCGGTCTTCGCGAACCTCGAAATATTCCGGGGTGCCAGTGACAGAATCCGCGTTTGCAATAAATCCGCCGGGTAACAGGTCCGTAATCGCAATGTTTTCCGCAATATCAGTGCCGCCACGTGTACGGGCCGATATACGAACTGTTACAATGTCGCCGATATTTGCTTGTGTTATTCTGTCGCCGTCGGCGTTGTAATATTCGCGTGTTATGTCCAGACCGTTTGTTGTGGCGCGCGATTCCGTCGGATAACCTTGTTGTACCAGGGTATAATACATACGTGTTGCATCGTTGCATTCGGCACAGGTGATATTGATTTTGGTTGCATCAGCGGGGATTTCGGCCGTAACGCCGTCCGCGCTGTCTGTTACAACTGGTACAATTTGTGAATTAGTTGTAATTGTGATGTCACCTGTTTTGACCGCGGCGGTCGAATCGCCGGCCAGTGCCATAATTACCACGGCGGATGTGTATGCGTCAAATGTCCCGGATTTGACATATTCACGCAAGACATCGGATTCGGTTGGATTCTGTGACGTAAATAATTTGTTGGTCAGGTAATAATACATTGCGTCGTTTGCAACATTATTGTCAAACATTGCACTGTATTCAAAACGTGTGTTGCGCGATGTACTGTATTCCGATATCAAATCGCGTGCCAAATCATCCTGTTTCAGGATTTTATACGCCGCAGCGATATATGCCCCGGTCAATGTTTCGCGCCAGTTTTTGATGTTTTCATCTGCGTACTGGGTCAGGGCGTCTATGTAACTGGTCGTAACATATCCATTTTCGGAAATTACATATATTGCGTATGCGGCGGCACGGGCATATTCGGCGTCAATTATATTGCCACCCGCAAATGTGCGTAGAAAATCCACCGCCCGTGACAGCATTTGTGTTGGAACAGTAAATCCAGCGTCACGTGCAATGGTCAGGAATTGCGCCACATATGCGGTCAGATACGCCGTATCCGAATCGAATCGGTTATCACGTGTTGTTGTCCCACCAGACCACAATGCAAATGACCCGTCATCGTTCTGGCGATTACGCAGGGTGTTTACAGTGTCCGCGATTTTTTTTGCGGATTCTGAACGTGTTGTCCCCAGTATTTTATTATCCGGCATTACCGCATATGGAATTGCGCGTGATACCAGTTGTTCAGTACAGGGATAATCGTAATGTGCCAGATATTCAAACAACGGCATTGCCATTGCGCCCGCACCGTGCGATACGTACAGGTGTCGTGTCGCAAATTCCGGATACATATCAATATTAAAATCGGACACGGTTGTATCGTGTGAATCCACAATACCCGACGTTATATTTGTTGTATATGTCGTTATCGGACGCACGGACAATGTTGTTGTATTTTCACGTGTGGCCAATGTTTTGTCATCTGTGTTTAATGTGACATTTAATTTTATTTCTGCGTTGCCCAATGTGTCTGTTGCGCGAACAGGGAAAGTAAATAATTTTTCCGCATTTTCTGCAACTGTATCAGACATAGTTGTGGCACCAGTTAAATTCAGCCCACCAGATGTCGTCGCCGCCAGTGATATTTTTGCGTTGGCGCCGCTGTTTTCGGTCATATTTGTTACGACGCTGTTTATTTCAAACGTATCGTTTGGTGCCGCAAACAGTGTGGCGGACGTTGATATTACAATCGGTGATTGTACATATACTTCAGTATCTGCCGCGCCGACCGCGCTGGTGTTTGCGGCAACTGCAAACACACGAACCGCGCCGTTAAAGTATTCGGGAATATCGAACGTTACGCTGTCCGTTGTGTTTGCGCGTGCGTTCAAAATTGTTGAATAGAACGCAACAGGTGCCTGGGTGCGACGTCCAAACGGATTTGTTTGAATCTGGTTCACGGCACCGTCGCCACCATAGTCGCCACCGCCGGTTTTGGCATACTCGCGCAGAATTTTGTATTCCGGCAACAGCAGTGACAGTATTTGATATGTGTTCACCTGTAATGCGGATTTCTGGAAAAAGTGTGCCAGCGGGTTTGGAATCTGGTAATTTGCAACCTGTAAGATTCCGGTGTTGACGGCGAACAGCATTATGCGTGCGTCACGGTTGGTCTTATATTGTACAGTCAGTTTGTTGTCGCGTACGACATCTGGCGTATTCAACTTTATATCTATTTTTCGTGCGGATGTGTCGGCCGAAAATGGCGCGACGGCGTATGCATATGGCGTGGTGAATATGTCACGACTGTTTATATCACGAACAAACGATACGTTGACGTATCCAGTGCCTTCAAATCCGGCGGGAACGGTTATATGCTGAACCGAAGACGTGGATTTTGTATTAAACCATTTGTAAGCGTACACTTTGTCGCGTTCTATTGTTATCAATCCAGCACCTGTGTACGGGGCGGTTATGCTGACCGCGATATCATCGCCAGGGGCATATTCTGATGCGTCCAGTTTTATTTGTAAATCTGCGGGCGTATCTGAAATCATTGATACGTTTTCGTCACCAGCAACATAATATTCAGCACTGGCCAGAATTTTATCTGCGGCGTCCAAAACCTGCATAAAATATGTTCCGCCAGTTTTTGTGTCCAGTGTTACTGTTGCACCATCCGCGGGTATATCCAGTGCGGTTTGCGAAACGGTTTTGTCGCGGGATACGGTCTGGTATTTATAGTAGTTATTATAATCTTTGACCAGTGTGGTTTGGTTTTCGCGGCGCAGTATGCGCAATTTTAACCCGTCCGCTGCAATCGGTATTGCGGTGTGGTCAACAGCAATCAGTTTGATTTTGCGTACGGTGTTTTTGTTTATATATGATGTGTCGCCATCAGCACGCCAACCAACCAGATATTTTGCATCGGATACGCGGGTGGTGATATTTGTTTGGACACTGGTGCCGGAATTCGATTCGAATCCGCGTACGTTCAGTGCCAGTGTGTATGTGCCCGATGGTATAGTTCTGTCGAATTGTATGTCCAGTGTTGCGGCGCCGTTGTCGTCCGTTCGCATATCAGGCAGTTCAACAGAATATGTCTGGATACGTCGTGCCGTATTTGTTGACAGCCCAGTATCAGAAATAAAGTTAGGCGTAAATTTATATCCGGCAAAATTATCAAAAGAATATTCGACCGGCGTCAATGTTGCGCGTGCGGCAATGCGTCGATTTGTTGCCGGTGTACCGAATAAATTGCGCAATGATACATTTGCCCGCAGGTTTGACGGTGCAACCCAACCGCCGTTTTCTGATGCGCCCGCAATATTGGCCGTTATTTTCATTGTGTCAGGGACAAATTCCTGAACGTCGAAAGTTACGGTACCTAGCATATCGGCCAATTTGTCATTTGCGGTCAGCGAGTATAAATATGTGTTCCAGGTTCCCAGTGTCGCATCATCTGGAATTTCATATTCTATATCGAACAAGCCGTCCGCGGTCAGTGAAAATGTTTTTTCTAATGTAATGCGACCGCGTGCGTCACGCATTTGCAGACGTACTGGAATCCCAGCAAGTGATTTGAAAGATTTATTTTTTACAATTCCGCCCAGAACTAACTGTTCACCCGGACGGTAAATTCCGCGGTCTGAAAACATAAATGCGTTCAGTGGTGTTGATGCTGATGCGTACACGCCGTCAACATCAAATTTTGAATATTCTACGTGTTGGTTATATGCGTTGTATGGTATAAACGCAATATCGTCGCCACGTCGTGCAACAACTGCGACGGGTTCGCGCGCGTTACGGCAGTGCCGGAATTTCCGCGCGCCCGTTGGCATCAGTGCGACCGGCCCAAACATTATTGCCGTTGCGTCCCAGAACAGAAATTTCTACATCTGCGGCCGGTGTGCCGGTTGATAAGTTTGACACAAACACCACGGATGAATTATCCATATTTACTTTGCGTATAATTCCTAAATCAGTCAGCAGTATTAAACGTTTGTCGTTATATTCAGCGGCATTTTCCGATGTGCCGGTCTGGATTATAAATATGCCGGTATTGTCACCGTATGTTCTGTCCAGATAATCGCCCAGGTCAATAGATGCATAATTAGCTGATTTCATAGACGGATTTACAAAAGAAATTCGCTTTTGAAACACCACAGACATATCATATACGCCAAATGCCCAGGACTTAAATTCCATATTTGATGCAAACACATTGTATGTTTGGGATATCAGGTGATTTATTTCTTCGGATTTTACTTTGTACAGGTTCACGTACGCCGTATCGACACCGCCACGGGCGACAATTCCCAATTCGCGTCCGCCGGCCAATGACAACAGTGCGCCGGATCCGGCAATTTGAACAGATGCGGTCGGATATGGAACACGCATTACGGATGTGTCGCCGTTTTTCATTTCAAATCCAGTTGCGGATAAAGCCCCAGGTTTTACATCAACATAGATGTATCGTGTTTGCTTGTCGGATACATCGTATGAAAAAGCATACTGATAAACACCGCGTGCGGTGGCAAAATCCATCTGTTTTATACCCAGTTTTTTTGATTCTGATAATACGTCTTCTGTTATTTCATCGTCAGCCCATATATGCACACGCTGTGCGGTGCGTTCTTCGTCATCACGGTAAGTCGGTAATAAATATACAGTGATATATTTTGACCAATCGGTGTTATCACGCGCGGCCGTCGTGGTGTCAAGCAATATCAACTGTTGTGCGTTGCCGTCATTGTCATCGGCAACGGTCGTGCCCAGCGATGATATTTTGAAAATATTGTCGGCAGCATCAACTGTTACATTTGCGGTCAGTTTTTGTGTTTTGGAATCGCCGTCCAATGCAGGTATGCGATTTAGTTTTACCCGCATAATCTGCGCGTTGTTGGTTATTTTTACTGGTGCTGATATTATAAACGCAGTACGGCGAAAGCGGTCGAACTTTACAGTAAAGTCCAGTTTCTTGTCGTCCAGTTTCATTGATATTTTATCCGCGAAATCAGTCGTATCAATTTCATAATCAAACGATATTACCGCAACACCAATAACCGATTTAGCGTCGTCCAGGGCAGGGTACAGGTTAAAGTTATCAACCGTGGCTGTGATATCCGGTGTAGTGAAAGTAAAGCGTGTTGGTGCATCACGCACATCGTCGTTTATCAAGGCCGGATTTATTCGAACTGTGAACTTTGTTCCCGCCGGCCAGGTGCCGTCCGGCGCAAATGATAAATTATTAGATCCGCGAAAATGCCACGTGCCACGTATAAACGGGGTAATTTTTACCTGATCCGACAAATCCGCATCAACCAGGTTCATTTTGAATGCTGGTGCATACGGACCAGATTCCAGCGTGTATGAAATCATTGCGTCTGCTGGCGGGGTCAGTTCACGGTCATTATTCACGTCTGGGATGCTGTTTTGGGTTGCAAAAAACATAGTGTTGTCATCGGTGAACGTTTGAACCGCCGGCGCGGTTGCCGTCGCCGTCAGTTTTGTGCCGTCTGTTTCCGATGTACTGGCGCGCCACCAAATGAGCGCGATTATTCCAATCAGTGCAATCGCACCCGCAATCCAAGCGACGGTTCGCCATATACGATGTGTGTTTTGTTTCGCAACACGTGGACGCGATGTGCGTGCAGCAGCATTTTTTCGGATTGTTTTGGATTGCATTTTGCGTTGCATAAAATACCCCTTCCTGTTGATACAGCAATCATAGACGGGGCTGGTCAATATTACAAGATAAATAATTAAATTTTTGCGACTGCGATTTTTAACTTTAGGATTTTTGTCATAAGCAACCGGGTGCCGCATTCGCGGGGGAGAGATACGTGTATCTGCCAAACAGCCAAAGGAGTGTATCGTGATATATGGCTATATACGTGTGTCGACTGACCACCAAACAACGGAAAATCAGCGATTTGAAATCCAAAAGTTTTGTGAAAAGCAGGACTTGGTAATCGATTGTTGGATAGAAGAAACTATTTCCGCGACCAAAGACCTGAATAAAAGAAAACTAGGACGGTTGATAAAAAGAATTCAAAAAGATGATTTAATAATTGCGTCCGAGCTGTCACGGCTTGGACGTAATTTATTACAAATAATGAGTATTTTGCATCATTGTATGAACATTGGTGCGCGAATATGGACGATAAAGGATAATTATCGGTTGGGGTCTGATATAACCAGTAAAGTTTTGGCCTTTGCGTTCGGGTTGTCTGCGGAAATTGAACGCAATTTGATTTCGCAACGAACCAAGGAAGCATTGGCCCGTGTTCGTGCCGAAGGTAAACGTGTCGGCCGCCCCCAGGGCAGTCGCAATGCCTGCAAGTTAGAAGGACGTGAGAAATATATTGTTCAAAAATTAGCCGATGGCAGTAAAAAAAAGGAAATTGCACGGCGTTTGCGGGTGCATCGGGATACTTTGTCAAAGTTTATTGAAGAACGCGGTTTGGTGTCCGATATACCAGAACAGGTGGCGAATAATGAAGTTGCCTAGAACTTTATACGGCCGCGGGTCATAATGAAAAATTCATCCGTGCCGTATGGATTGTCAACAAAACTGGCGGTAAATGCTCGATATGATACAGAATATTCGATTGATGGACGCGTACGCATATCAACTGCGTAATCATTATATATTATGGCGCCGTTGTCCGCGCGCCCCGTTGGCAGGTGTAAATTCATTGTGCCACCAATTATCGTGTCCGGAACAGATATGCCGAATGACCAGTCGTCGATATTGGCAGATACATCGATTGACGCGGTATATATGTTCGACAGGTTGCTTATCATCGAATTTTGTGATGCGCGTGGCGCCCCGAACGCCAGGCGGGTGCGCTGGGTCAATTTTAATTGCCCGATTTCAAAATCATTTTGTGTGCCGACAAATCCAAACAGATTATTGTCGCGTATTTGCAAAAATCCGTCGCCGATGGCGACATCGCTGTTGGCCAGTCCCATTTCAAAATTTCCAATTTCTGCAATTTTTATGTCTTCTGTTGCGCGCAGACGCTGAAATCCCAGTCCCGGATTTTTTATTTCAATAACATCTGATAATTTTGCGTCAAATGCACGACCGTATTTGTCAAAGTATGCAAATTTCGGGTTGGCGTCCATTATGTTATGTGCAATCGCACCAGATACACGCGCCGTTTGTAATGGTTGCATTGCGCCGCCATCTATGGGTACAAGGGGCGCGCCAACCGGGCGCGTTGCGCGTTCCAAATCCAGCATTCCGTGACCGTATACGGCGTCAACGCCGGGCGTGCCCAAATCGCGCGCTGTTTCAAACAATAAATTTGTTATCTGGGGCGCGGTCATATAGGGAAATGCTTCGCGTATTACGGCAACGGCGGCAGATACTATCGGGGTGGCAAAACTGGTGCCGTTGGCGATTGATGCGCCGGTGTCTATGTTGTTGCCCGGGGCTGTTATACACCAGTTGGCGGTTATACCGCACGCGTTGCTGTATTCGGCCAGGGCGCCCGTTGCGCTGTCCCAGGCAACAACGTTTATAAAGTGACCGCGCATTTCAGGCATTACAACCGGTATCGCGGACAGGGCGCTGCTTTGTTTGTCGGAATCATTGCCAGCGGCCCATACAAATATTGCGTCGCGCGCGGCCGCCGCGGACAGTTGGTTCACAAAATTCGCATCGGTCAGATTTGACAGTTGATTGCGCGACCGCAAATCATTTGCACGCATTGGCACAGACCAACTGGCGTTATATACGTTTGCGTCTGTCGCGTGTCCGATTGCATCACCAATTTCACGGTATGAAACGAAATCCAGATTATTGGCGATTTTATATGAATTTACGATTGCGTTTGGTGCAATGGCACCACCGGCCGCCCCGTGCCAAGAATCCAGACCAGCGTCCAAAACGGCAATTATTGTGCCGCGTCCTGTGTATCCGCGTGCAATAGAATACGCCAGACGTATGTCGTTATACTGTGTCAGATTTTTTTCGTATTCTGGTGCCGATGTTACCGCGGCCAGTTGTAATGAACTTACGTCGCCACCTACATAGTCCGGTGCGGCCAGGGTGGGCTGGTAATATTCCGTGGCACTGTCGCTTCCACCCGCAGCCCCAGACAAGCCAATTAGTGCAATCGCGCCACCCAGTACGGTTGCACCCGATAATATCGGTGCCGCAGTGTACAAAAAAGATTGGCATTTTTCTGGGTGCTGTCTTCTGTATTCCGTGTTAGTACAGTTTTTATTAGACGTTTGTGGCGAAATTTGAAACGCGCCCGCATTTGATGCGGTCACTGCGATAGCACAAAATATTAAAAATGTACGTACAATTTTCATTTTTTGTCTAAATTATAGTAATACATTTTATAAATTTGTCAAATTTTAGTATAGGAATTTATTTGTTTGAAAAATGCCAATTTTTCCTTGATTTTTATGTGTATTTGGTCTATTATCGGGCTACACGTTTTTACGTGAAGAACACAGTCGTTCAGTAAACGATTTTCTGTCCAAATGAAAATTTGGTTTTTCCGAACGACGAGGATAACAACAGAAAACAAAGGATATACAAATGGCTCTGCCAACATTTACAATGAAGCAGTTGATGGAAGCCGGCGTACATTTTGGACATCATACACGTCGCTGGAATCCGTTGATGACACCGTATGTTTACGGGGTAAAAGATAAAATCCATATTATCAATTTGAACAAAACCGCGCCGTTGTTGCATCGTGCGTTGGTCGCGTTGGAGGCAATCGCCGCCGCGGGTGGAAAAATCCTGTTTGTTGCAACCAAGCATCAGGCCAAAGATATTGTCAAGGACGCCGCCGAACGTTGTGGCCAGTTCTATGTGAATAATCGTTGGTTGGGTGGTATGTTGACCAACTGGACAACTGTTTCACAGTCAATCCGTCGTCTGAAAAAGATGGAATCCGATATTGAAAACGCTGAAAAATTGGGTCTGACCAAGAAAGAAGTCGGCGTTATGACCAAGGAAGTTGAAAAACTGCGCGATATTTTCGGCGGTATTTTGGAAATGCACGGCACGCCCCAGGCGATGATTGTTATTGACGTTCCGCGTGAAATCAACGCCGTTCGCGAAGCAAAAATCTTGGATATTCCGACCGTTGCGATTTGCGATACAAATGCAAATCCGGAATTGGTTGACTATCCTGTGCCGGGCAATGACGATGCTGCACGTGCGACACAGTTGTACTGCGATTTATTCGTTGACGCGATTTTGTCCGGTATTGAAAAGCGTCTGGGCGGTGCGGCCGGTAAAAAGGTCGAATCCGATATGGCGGACGCTGCGGCCGAAGATTTCGAATCCGATGTCAAAGAAAAAGAAGCGCGTCAAAAGTCCAAAACATCAGAAGCACGCGCCGAACGTCGCGGCAAACTGATGGAAAAGGCCGAAAAGGCGGACAAATAATATCTGAAATAAAATGCGGATATAAATCGGTGATCGCCACGTCAAATGGCGTGGCGGACACCAAATAAAAACATAACTTATAGGGGAAATACAATGGCAGAAATAACCGCAAAACTGATTCAAGAACTGCGCGAAAAAACATCCGCGGGTATGATGGATTGCAAAAAGGCCCTGGTCGAAACAAATGGCGATATCGAAGCGGCGGCTGACTGGCTGCGCCAAAAGGGTATTGTAAAGGCCGCGTCCAAGGCAGGACGTGTTGCTGCATCTGGCTTGGTCACGGTTGTAAAGTGCGATGATATGGGCTGTGTGGTAGAGGTAAATGCCGAAACTGACTTTGTCGCGAAAAACGACAAGTTCCAGAAACTGGTTGCTGATATTGCCGCCAAGGCCGCTGAATTGAAGGG
>OMAM01000345.1_pt1 | contig 26895 bp, 17 predicted proteins | sample 1644621 | NCBI WGS metagenome assembly OMAM01 (sample SAMEA103958120, study PRJEB25191) | human gut metagenome | biome: human-associated habitat [ENVO:00009003]; feature: intestine environment [ENVO:2100002]; material: feces | place: Germany | collected 2013/2015 | reverse complement strand
GATAAGATCCATGCACGTTCTACCGGCCCCTACTCTCTGGTCACCCAGCAGCCTCTGGGCGGCAAGGCCCAGTTCGGCGGCCAGCGCTTCGGCGAAATGGAAGTCTGGGCCCTGGAGGCCTACGGCGCGGCCTATACCCTGCAGGAGATCCTGACGGTGAAGTCCGACGACGTCACCGGCCGCGTGCAGACCTACGAGGCCATTGTCAAGGGCCACAACGTGCCCACCCCCGGCGTGCCCGAGTCCTTCAAGGTGCTGGTGAAGGAGCTGCAGTCCCTGTGCCTGGATATCCAGGTGCTGGACGAGGACGGCAACCAGATCGAGCTGAAGGAGGACGAGAACGCCCCGGATTCCTTCAACCTGGCCCGGATGGACGCCGAGGACGACCGCCGCAATCGCTGCGCCGACGAGAGCGAGCTGGCGGACGCAGGCTTCGACTATGTGCCCGAGGAAGAGGTGGAGGCCTCCTACGACGGCGCGGACGATGAATTTTAAGGAACAGGAGGAGCATACAGCATGAGTTATCCCACTTTTGACGCCATTAAAATCGGAATCGCTTCTCCGGAAATGATTCGCGAGTGGTCCTACGGCGAGGTGAAGAAGCCCGAGACCATCAACTACCGCACCCTGAAGCCCGAGCGGGACGGCCTGTTCTGCGAGCGGATCTTCGGGCCCACCAAGGACTGGGAGTGCCACTGCGGCAAGTATAAGAAGATCAGCTTCAAGGGCAAGATCTGCGACCGCTGCGGCGTGGAGGTCACCCGGGCCAAGGTGCGCCGGGAGCGCATGGGCCACATCGAGCTGGCCACCCCCGTCAGCCATATCTGGTATTTCAAGGGCATCCCCTCCCGGATGGGCCTGCTGCTGGACATCAGCCCCCGTATCCTGGAGAAGGTCCTGTACTTCGCCGCGTATATCGTCACCGACCCCGGCGAGACCCCTCTGCTGCGCAACCAGCTGCTGTCCGAGAAGGAATACCGGGACATGCGGGAGAAGTATGAGGACGATTTCGACGCCGGCATGGGCGCCGAGGCCGTGAAGAAGCTCCTGCAGCAGATCGACCTGGAGGAGCTCAGCGCCCAGCTCCACGCGGAGCTGAAAACCGTCACCGGCCAGAAGAAGGCCCGGGTGGTGAAGCGCCTGGAGGTGGTGGACGCCTTCCGCCTGTCCGGCAACAAGCCGGAGTGGATGGTCATCGACGTTCTGCCGGTGATTCCCCCGGAGCTTCGGCCCATGGTCCAGCTGGACGGCGGCCGGTTCGCTACCTCTGACCTCAACGACCTGTATCGCCGGGTCATCAACCGCAACAACCGCCTCAAGCGCCTGATGGAGCTCAGCGCCCCGGACATCATCGTCCGCAACGAAAAGCGCATGCTCCAGGAGGCCGTGGACGCCCTCATCGACAACGGCCGCCGGGGCCGCCCCGTCACCGGCGCCAACAACCGGGCGCTGAAATCCCTCAGCGATATGCTCAAGGGCAAGCAGGGCCGCTTCCGCCAGAACCTGCTGGGCAAGCGCGTGGACTATTCCGGCCGCTCCGTTATCTGCGTGGGCCCCGAGCTGAAGATCTATCAGTGCGGCGTGCCCAAGGAGATGGCCCTGGAGCTGTTCCGCCCCTTCATCATGAAGAAGCTGGTGGAGGACGGCTCCGCCAACAACATCAAGTCCGCCAAGCGCATGGTAGACAAGGGCGTCACCGAGGTGTGGGACGCTCTGGACGTGATCATCAAGGACCACCCCGTGATGCTCAACCGCGCGCCTACCCTGCACCGCCTGGGCATCCAGGCCTTTGAGCCGGTGCTGGTGGAGGGCCGCGCCCTGAAGCTGCACCCCCTGAACTGCACCGCCTTCAACGCCGACTTCGACGGCGACCAGATGGCCATCCACGTCCCCCTGTCTGCCGAGGCCCAGGCCGAGGCCCGCCTGCTGATGCTGTCCGCCAACAACCTCCTGCGGCCCCAGGACGGCGGCCCCGTTACCGTTCCTACCCAGGATATGGTGCTGGGCTCCTACTACCTGACCTTCGAGCGGTTTGAAAACGGCGTCAGCCAGATGGACAACGACGAATACTGGCCCCAGGGCGTGGACTTCTCCCTGGCCGGCAAGAGCTATGACGAGCTCACCGACCAGGAGCGGGCCAATGTCCACATGAACATCTATCGCGACGAGGACGAGGTGCTCATGGCCTATAACGAGCACATCATCGGCGTGCACCAGCCCGTGTGGATCCGGGTGACCCGTGAAGTGAACGGCGAGACCCTGTCCCATGTGGTCCGGGCCACCGCAGGCCGCATCATCTTCAACCGCAACATCCCCCAGGACCTGGGCTTCGTGAAGCGGTACAACGACGACGGCACCCGTTCCGAGCACTTCTTCGACTATGAGATCACCGAGACCTGCGGCAAGAAGCTGTTGGGCAAGATCGTGGACCGCACCATCAAGCAGTACGGCTTCACCACCGCCGCCGAGGTGCTGGACAACATCAAGGCCACGGGCTATAAATACTCCACCCGGGGCTCCATCACCATCTCCATCGCGGACATGACCGTCCCCGAGAAGAAGTACGAGCTGATCCGGGAGACCGAACAGCGGGTGGTGGACATCGAGGACCAGTACAACATGGGCTTCATCACCGACGAGGAGCGCTATAAGCTGGTGGTCCGCGAGTGGGAAAAGACCACCAACGACGTTACCGACGCCCTGACCGCCAGCCTGGACCGCTACAACCCCATCTTCATGATGGCGGACTCCGGTGCCCGTGGTTCCATGAAGCAGATCCGCCAGCTGACCGGTATGCGCGGCCTGATGGCCAACACCGCCGGTAAGACCATCGAGATCCCCATCAAGGCCAACTTCCGCGAGGGTATGTCCGTGCTGGACTACTTCACCTCCTCCCGAGGCGCCCGGAAGGGCCTGGCGGATACCGCTCTGCGTACCGCCGACTCCGGTTACCTGACCCGCCGCATGGTGGACGTGTGCCAGGATGTCATCATCCGGGAGGATGACTGCGGCGTGCAGAAGGGCATCCTGGTGTCCGAGATCAGCGAAAACGGCCAGGTCATCGAGAAGTTCTCCGAGCGCATCCGGGGCCGCTTCCCGGTGCACGACATCACCGACCCCAAGACCGGCGAGGTGCTGATCTCCAAGGATCACATGATGACCGAGAGCGACGCCGCCCTGCTGGAGAGCTTCGACATTCACTCCGCCGAGATCCGCACCGTGCTGACCTGCAAGGCCCACAGCGGCATCTGCGCCAAGTGCTACGGCATGAACCTGGCCACCTCCAAGCCCGTGGGTCCCGGCGAGGCCGTCGGCATCATCGCAGCCCAGTCCATCGGCGAGCCCGGTACCCAGCTGACCATGCGTACCTTCCACACCGGCGGCGTGGCCGGCGGCGACATCACCCAGGGTCTTCCCCGCGTGGAGGAGCTGTTCGAGGCCCGCAAGCCCAAGAAGATGGCCACTCTGGCCGAGATCGGCGGCAAGGTCCGCTTCGAGGAGGCCACCAAGGGCAGTCTGCTGAACATCATCGTCACCGCCGATGACGGCGACACCCGCACCTATTCCGTGCCCCACACCGGCCTGCAGGTCCGTGACGGCGACGTCATCGAAAAGGGCAAGCAGCTGCAGGACGGCGCCCTGAACCCCCACGACGTGCTGCGGATCCGCGGCGCCTCCGCCGTGCACAACTACCTGATCCAGGAGGTCCTGAAGGTGTACCGCCAGCAGGGCGTGGACATCAACGATAAGCACATCGAGGTCATCGTGCGCCAGATGATGCGCAAGGTCCGGGTGGAGGACGCCAACGACACCGGCCTGCTGTCCGGCGCCATGGCCGACGTCCTGGAGGTGGAGGACGAGAACGAGCGCGTCCGCCAGCGCATCGAAGCGGGCGAGGTCCGGGAGGACGGCGAGCCTCTGCAGGAGGCCACCTATACCCAGCTTCTGATGGGCATCACCAAGGCCTCCCTGGCCACGGATTCCTTCCTGTCCGCCGCGTCCTTCCAGGAGACCACCAAGGTCCTCACCGAGGCCGCCATCAAGGGCAAGGTGGACCACCTGGTGGGCCTGAAGGAGAACGTCATCATCGGCAAGCTGATCCCCGCCGGCACCGGCCTGAGCGCCTATCGGCACTTCGCCGAGGAGCTGGTCCCCGTGACGGAGGAGGAGCTCCAGGAGGAGCAGTCCGAAGAGCAGGCCACCGGCGTGGAGGCCCTGCAGGAGGACGCCGCCCAGGTGCTGGAGGAGACCCCCGGCCAGGACGACCAGCCCCAGGACGAGCAGGAGTAACCATCCTCCGGCGCAGATCGGCGGAATAGCCGCAGATCGGCCGCAATAACCGCAATACCGGAAGCCCTGGGGCGCGTCAGCGCCCCGGGGCTTCCTGCGTCCCCGGGGGGTGCCCGCCCATCACCAATCCATGTATTTGGTCACGCGGTCGGGATTGGTGACCTGGGTCTGGGCCGGGGGCCTGCTCCAGCGCTCCCAGGACTCGGCACTGCGGCAGGCGGCCTTCCAGTCCCACATGGGGGCTTTCCCTACCATCCAGCCCCGGGCCTGGTAAAAGTCGATGAAGGCCTGGGGCTCCACCGGCGAGCGTCTCTGCAAAACATAAGCCCGCACTTCATCCAGGGTGGGTGGGACAAAGCGCCCTCCGGCGCTGGAACACTCACCTTCCGTGCTGTTCCGTTCCGTTATGTTTTGTTCCGTTCCGTCCTGTTCCGTTACGTCCTGTTCCGTTACGTTACGTTCCGTTACGTTCCGTTTAGTGGTTTCAATTTCCGAAACCGGGGTTTCGGTTTCGGAAACCGGGATTTCGGCGGGGTTTTTCCGGGGACGCCCGCCCTTTTTCCCGACGGCGGCGTCGTTTTGGTTCCGGACGAACTGGGCACGGAGCATCTGATAGACCACCCCGGCCCCGCCGGTGAGATCGGCCTCGGCGCCGCTCCGCATGAAGCGCATGGCGGCCAGCACCGCCTGGCCCACCTCCTGGTCTGTCAGCAGTTCCAGTATCTCCAGCTGGTCATCGAACAGGGGAATGTGTTTTCTCTTGGCCATCATGAACCACCTCCTGCATCCCCCCGGAAAACCGCCGTCCGTTGCCCGTTTGCAGGCAACGACCCATGAAAAAGCGCCGGTATCGTGCGATACCGGCGCTTTTGCCTGTCAAAAAAGCCTGGCTCTCTCTCCGGGAGAGCTGTCACCGAAGGTGACTGATACTGATTCCTGATTAAATTTTTTAATCAGGAATCAGTATTCATACTGGTTCATGTGCGCTGTTTTTCTCGCAGGGCCAGGGCGCGTTGGGCCACCACCGGGTCGGAGTCATAGTGGACGTATCCGCCCCGGACCCGCTGGATGGCGTCGTTGCCCTTCCCGGCCAGGACGATCACCGCCCCCTCCGGGGCCTCCAGAATGGCCTGCTCCACCGCCCGGGTGCGGTCTAACTGGATGGTGACCCGGGCGTCGCCGCCCTGGGCCGCCGCATGGGCCAGACGGCCCGCGATGTCGGCGGGATCGTCGAAATCCGGGTTGTCGGTGGTGAAGAAGATCCGGTCGGCGTATTTGCCGCACATCTCGCCCATGCCCTGGATCCGCTGGGGAGAGCGGCCTCCGGCGATGCCGGTGACCACGGTGATGGGCGCGCCGGGATAGTCCCGCTTCAGGTCCGTCAGCAGGGCCTGGGAGCTGGCCCGGTTGTGCATGCAGTCCACCAGCACGTGGACGCCGCCGCCCTCGTACCGGTTCATGCGGCCGGGGACCTCCAGAGCGTCCAGGGCCGCGGCCATCTGCTCATGTCCCGCTCCCAGCATACGCCCCACGCCGATGGCGGCCAGGGCGTTTTCGATGTTGAAATCCCCGTCCATGGCCAGGTGATAGGGGTGCAGGACCTCACTGCCCCGCTCCTGAACGAAAAAGCGGAAGCCGTGGGTCAGCTTCTCCACCTGCCGGACGGTCAGATCGCAGTCGTCCCGGTCCATGCCCACCAGCATCACCTCCCGGCAGCACCGCCGGGCGGTGTCATATACCCGGTCAAACTGGGCCGTCTCCCGGCAGATCACGGCCCGGCCGCTGTTTTCCAGCAGTTGGAGCTTGCATTGCAGATACTCCTCCATGGAGGCGTGCTCCTTGGGGGAGATGTGGTCCTCGCTGAAGTTCAGGAACACCCCGATGTCAAAGTGCTCGCCGTAGACCCGCTCCACCTGATACGCCTGGCTGGACACCTCGGCGGTCATATACGGCAGGCCGTGATCCCGGGCCTGGGCAAACAGCCACTGCAGGTCCAGGGACTCCGGCGTGGTCAGATGGGTGTCCACGTCCGGGCCGCCGCAGTAGCGTCCAGCGGAGGAGCTGAGGCCCATGGTCCGGCCCGCCAGGGCGTTGGTGACGGCCTGGATCATATAGGAGGTGGTGGTTTTCCCCTTGGTGCCGGTGACGCCGATAAGGGTCAGGCTGTCGGAGGGATTGTCGTAAAACCACCGGGCCGCCAGGCTCTGGGCCTTGCGGACGTCGGTGACCCGGATGCAGGGGATGTCCACCCCGGGAAAGTCCGTCTCCGCCAGGGCGCACACGGCTCCCTGCCGCCGGGCCATGGCCAGATACTCCGGCTTGAAGCCGTAGCCCTTGCAGATAAACAGGTCGCCGTCCCGGGCCCGGCGGGAATCGTTGCAGATACCGGTGACGGCCGCGTCCCGGGCCGCCGGGGCCGCCAGCAGATCGTACTGCCGGAGCAGGTCCTCCAGATTGCGGGTTTGTTTCATAGGTGTTCCTTCTTTCGGGGGCTTATTTCATATTGAGCTTCCAATCGGAAATGCCGTAAAACGGGTTGGAGGCGGTGGGGGTGATGGGGGAGGACGCCGCACCGGCGGGCAGGAGCACGGAATAGCTCTTGAAGCACACCGGCACCATGGGGGCCTGGTCCAGGAGTTTTTCGCACAGGGCCGTCATGGCGGCGGACCGCTCCCCGGCCTCGGCGGCGCACAGGGCCGCCAGCAGGGCGTCCGTCTCGGGGTCTGTGTAGCCGCCGTAGTTCATGGCGGCATAGCTTTGCAGAAGGGGACGCAGGTCCCAGTCGGCGGTGAGCTTCACCTGGCACAGGCACAGGTCGAAGTCCCCCTGCTCCAGGGCCTGGATATACTCGTCATAGGGCAGTGAGCGCACGGTGACCAGCAGATCGTACCGGGACAGCCCCGCCGCGATGGTCTGGGCGGTGGACACCCGGAAGCTGCTCTCCTGGTTCACCAGCAGGGTCAGGCTCCGGGTCTTGCCGGTGTTCAGGCCCGCCGCCTCCAGGGCGGAGGCGTAGCCATCCTGGGAATAGGCGGTCTCCAGGTCCTTGGGATACAGGCCGCTGGCCGGAGACACCGGGAACTGGGCCGCCAGACCGTGGCCCAGCAGATAGGCGCTGACACAGCTGGCCCGGTCCACGCCCAGGGTCACGGCCCGGCGGACGGCGGGGTCGTCAAAGGGGGCCCGGCGGGTGTTCAGGCACAGATACTGCATAATGGTGGTGGCGGCGTCGGTATAGTCGCCGCTTCCGTATACACTGGAGTCGTCCGCCCCGGTCAGGTCGCAGAACAGAAGCTGGACCTCCCGGGCATAGAAGGCGTAGGACACGGAGTCCGTATCCTTGCAGGCGGTCAGCTCGATGCGCTCCAGGGGCAGGGACTTCCCCTGCCACCAGGAGGCGTTTTTGGCCAGATGGGCGCCGCCCTCGCCGCTGTAGGCGTAGGGCCCGGTGCCGGTGGGGAAGGTACTGCTCTCGGTGCCGGACTTCACAATGGGGATGTCCAGCCGGGAGACGAAGCTCCGGTTGTCGCCGGTGAGGGTGATGCGCACCGCCCCGCCGCTGGCCCAGAGGTCCGACACCTCCGCCAGCCGCCCGCTGTAGCGGGCGGAGGACTGGGCCCGGCGCAGACTGTTCACCACGTCCCGGGCGGTAACGGCACTGCCGTCGCTGAAGGTGACGCCGCTTCGCAGGGTGATGGTGTAGGTATACCGGGCGGCGTCATAGGTGTAGGACTCCGCCAGGGCGGGCTGGGGGTCAAAGGACCCGTCCAGGGCGAACAGCCCCTCATACAGCAGGGCCCCCAGGGTCTGCATGGCCCCGTCGGGGCAGGTGATGGGGTCCGCCGTCTCCCCCTTGAGATAGGGCAGGGCGAAGGAGGTGAGCTTCACGTCCTGCTTCTTCTGCTCCACGTTGTAATAGTCCGTCAGGGTGCCGAAAATGTCTTCCGGGTCGGCCGTCGACCAGTCGCACCCGGTCAGCGCCGTCAGGCACAGGGCCAGAAGCGCCGCGAATATGCGCTTTTTCATGGGATACCTCGATTTCACAGGCAGATCATGGCGATTTGAGCGCCCCGGGCCTGGCCCATCCGCCGGTGAGACCAGTACAGCTCCGGATGGCAGGCGGTGCAGTCCGGGGACACGTCGATTTGCCGCACCCCGGCCTTTTCCAGCCACCGGGCGTTGACGCCCTTCAGGTCCACGTGCCACTTGGGCCCCTGGCGGGTGATATACGGCTCCGCCTCCGCCCCCAGGGCGGCCTCCAGAGCCTGGGGCACGTCTGCGTCCGTTTCAAAACAGCAGGGGCCGATGGCCGCCCCGATGGCGGCCCGCAGGTCCCCTGGGTCCGTGCCGAACAGCCGGCGGCGCCCCGCCAGCCGGCATGGGCCGCGCCCACGGCCCCGTGCACCGGGTCGTGGAGCAGGATGATGCCGCAGTCGGCGGAGAACACCACCAGGGGGATCCCCGGGGTGTCCGTGACCATGGCGTCCACGCTGGTATAGTCCCGGTCCCGGAACAGGCCCTTGCCGCAGTCCTCCGCCGTCACATGGCGGACGTTGTCCTCATGGACCTGCTTGCTCAGCACCGCCCGGCGCTCATCCACCCCCAGGGCGGCACAGAACCGGCGGTAATTCTCCCGGACCCGGTCCATGTCGTCCCCCCGGCCAACGCCCAGGTTCAGAGAGTCCCAGGGGGCGGGGCTGACGCCGCCGATGCGGGTGGAGAACCCGTGGCGCACGCCGGAGCCGTCCAGCAAGGAGCTGGACATCCACAGCACGTTTTCGCTTGTATGGGTGAGAAAGGACATAGAATACTCCTTGTCATTCCGAATCCGTGATATTTGTCGGCGGCGGGCAAAGAATCGCCTGCCCCGCCTTATGCGTTCCTGCCGCAGCAGTTCTTATACTTCTTGCCGGAGCCGCAGGGGCAGGGCTCGTTTCGGCCGATCTTCTTGACCTTCCGGGGCTGTTTTTTCACGGTGCCGTCGCCGCCCACGCTTTCGGAGGTGGCGTTGGCCACCCGCTCCCGCTTGACCTCCTCGTTCTTCTTCAGCCGCACGGAATACAGCCGCCGGACCGTCTCGTCCTGGATGGCGGCGATCATCTCCTCGAACATCTCCAGGGATTCCTTCTTATAGGCGATGATGGGGTCGGTCTGGGCATAGGCCCGCAGGCGGATGCCCTGGCGCAGGTCGCTCATGGCGTCGATGTGCTCCATCCAGTATTCGTCCACCACGCGAAGCAGGACCACGCGCTCCACCTCCCGCATCACCGGGGCGGTGAACTCGTCTTCCTTCTGCTGATAGTAGGCGGCGGCGGCCTGGGTAAAGGCATCAATGACGGCCTGGGCGTCCATGGCGTCCAGCTGCTCCTGGGAGAAGCGCACGGCGTACTTGGGGAAGTACAGGCCCTCCACCTGCCGCAGAAGCTCCTGGCAGGAGGTCATGTCCAGATGATGGACGCCGGAGAAGGCATTCTGCACCAGGTGGGTGATGGAGGTGTTCATCATGTTCATGATGACGTCCTTCACGTCCATGCCCTCCAGCACCTGGCGGCGCTGGCCATAGATGATCTCCCGCTGCTTGTTCATCACGTCGTCGTATTCCAGCACGGACTTTCGGGCCTGGAAGTTCCGGGACTCCACGGTGGTCTGGGCCTGCTGGATGGAGCGGGTGAGCATCTTGCTCTCGATGGGCATATCCTCGTCGATGTTCATGCGCTCCATGGCGGCCTGGACCCGCTCGCCGCCGAACAGGCGCATCAGGTCATCCTCCAGGGAGATGTAGAACCGGGTCTCGCCGGGGTCGCCCTGGCGGCCGGCACGGCCGCGGAGCTGATTGTCGATCCGGCGGGAGTCGTGGCGCTCGGTGCCGATGATGAACAGGCCGCCGGCCTGGCGCACCCGGTCCGCCTCGCCGGAGATCTCCGCCTTGTGCTGACGGAGCTTGTCGGCAAACAGCTGCCGGGCCTCCAGAATCTCGGGGTTGTCGGTCTCGGCATAGCCGGTGGCGTCGGCGATGACCTCGTCGGTGTAACCGGCCTTGCGCAGGTCGTTGGTGGCCATATACTCGGCGTTGCCGCCCAGCATGATATCGGTACCACGGCCTGCCATGTTGGTGGCCACGGTGACGGCCCCGAACTGGCCCGCCTGGGCCACGATCTCGGCCTCCTTCTCGTGGTTCTTGGCGTTGAGGAGGTTGTGTTTGATGCCCTCCTTGGTGAGCATCCGGCTGAGAAGCTCGTTCTTCTCGATGGACACCGTGCCCACCAGCACCGGCTGGCCCTTTTCGTGGCACTCCTTCACCTGGCGGATCACCGCCCGGTACTTGCCCTGCTCGGTTTTGTACACGGCGTCCTCGTTGTCGATACGGACCACCGGGCGGTTGGTGGGAATTTCCACGATGTCCAGCTTGTAGATGGTGCCGAACTCCTCCTCCTCGGTCATGGCCGTACCGGTCATGCCGGAGAGCTTGCTGTACAGGCGGAAGTAATTCTGGAAGGTGATGGTGGCCAGGGTCTTGCTCTCCCGCTGGACGGAGACGTGCTCCTTGGCCTCGATGGCCTGGTGCAGGCCCTCGGAATACCGGCGGCCGAACATCAGGCGGCCGGTGAACTCATCCACAATGATGATCTCGCCGTCCTTCACCACATAGTCCACGTCCCGCTTCATGGTGCCGTGGGCCTTGATGGCCTGGTTGATGTGGTGGGCGATGGTGCTGTTCTCCGGGTCGGACAGGTTATCCAGGTGGAAGAACTCCTCGGCCTTGGCGATGCCCCGGGCCGTCAGGGTGGCGGTGCGGGCCTTTTCGTCCACGATGTAGTCCGCGTCCAGGGTCTCGTCCTCGGCCTCCTTGTCGTCGGTCTCCGTCACCACATACTTTTTCAGGCGGCAGGCAAAGGACTCGGCCATGTCATACAGCTGGGTGGATTTCTCTCCCATGCCGGAGATGATCAGGGGGGTCCGGGCCTCATCGATCAGGATGGAGTCCACCTCGTCCACGATGGCGAAGCTGTGGCCCCGCTGGACCTGCTCGTCCTTATAGATGGCCATGTTGTCCCGCAGGTAATCAAAGCCCATCTCGTTGTTGGTGCCGTAGGTAATGTCGGCGGCATAGGCGGCCTGGCGCTGCTCCTTGGTCAGGTCGTGGACGATCAGGCCCACGGTCAGGCCCATGAAGCGGTGGACCTTGCCCATCCACTCGCTGTCGCGCTTGGCCAGATAGTCGTTGACGGTGACGATATGGACGCCGTTGCCGGTCAGGGCGTTGAGATAGGCCGGCAGGGTGGCCACCAGGGTCTTGCCCTCACCGGTTTTCATCTCGGCGATGCGTCCCTGATGCAGGACGATGCCGCCGATGAGCTGCACCCGATAGGGGCGCAGGCCCAGCACCCGGTCCGCCGCCTCCCGCACGGCGGCAAAGGCCTCCGGCAGGATGTCGTCCAGGGTCTCGCCCTGCTGCAGGCGCTGCTTGAACTCCGGAGTCTTGGCCTGAAGCTGTTCGTCGGTGAGGGCGCGGTATTCCTCCTCCAGGGCCTCGATCTTGTCGGCGATGGGGTAGATGGATTTCAGCTCCCGCTCACTGTAGGTGCCGAAGATTTTCTGGATCAGTCCCATAGTTTTTGATTCCTTTCTGCTATACGAGGGTGCAAAGCACCAGAATATACAAATACCTATATAGTATACCACACCCGTCCTGGCTATGCAAATGAAAAACGTGTGAACAAACCCGGGACAGGCCCGGGACAAAAAAGGACGGACCCCGGGTCCGTCCTTTTGGGCGTTATCTGTCAGCCGAAGCTGCGGTTGGAGCGGAGGGTCACCTCCACGTCGAACTGCTGGCCGTCCCGGAGGATGGTCAGGGTCACGGTGTCGCCGATGATGTGGCTGCGCCGGACCGTCAGCAGGTCGGAGGTAACGGACACGGCCTGGCCGTCTGCCGCCAGGATCACGTCCCCGGCCTGGATGCCCGCGTCGGCCGCGCCGGAGCCGGTGCTGACCTCCATGACCTGGACCTGGGTGCCGCCGCCGTCCTTTTCCACGGTGGTGACGGTGATGCCCAGGGAGGGGGCGCCCCGGTAGTGGCCATTGGCGATGAGGTCGTTGACCACGAAGCTGACGGAGCTGATGGGCAGGGCGAAGCCCAGGCCCTCCACCGTGGCCTCGGTGCTGTCGGTGGTGCTCATTTTCAGGGTGTTGATGCCGATGACCTGGCCGTATTCGTTGATCAGGGGGCCGCCGGAGTTGCCGTTGTTCAGGGCGGCGCTGGTCTGCAGCAGGGTCATGGTCTTGCCGTCCACCTCCACGGCGCGGTTGACGGCGGAGATGATGCCGCTGGTCATGGTGCCCCGCAGCTCCACCCCCAGGGGGTTGCCGATGGCATAGGCGGTGTCGCCCACCTGCACCAGGTCGGAGTTGCCAAACTCGGCGGCGGGCAGGGGATTCTGGGGATCGGCCTTCAGCACGGCCAGGTCCTCCTCCTCGTCAAAGCCCACTAAGTTCACCTCATAGGTGACGCCGGTGTCCAGGGCCACCCAGCAGCTCTTGCCGCCGGAGATCACATGGGCGTTGGTGATGATATACCCGTCGGAGGTCATGATGACGCCGGTGCCGATGGAGGCCCCCTCCGACTGCTCGGACACCACCGTGACCACGGAGGGATTCACCTTGGCATATACCTCCTGGGCCGTCAGGGGCTGGCCCTGGGAGTCCCGGCAGGCCAGGCGCACGCCCTTGTCCCCTTGGATGCGGGGGATGGTAGTGGCCTTGCTGCCGAAAATGTCCACAATGCTGCTGGGGTTGTCGCCGTCGCCGTCGGGCAGGGGCCGATGCTGACCGCTGCCGCTATTGCCGCCCAGTATGGCCGCCAGCACCACAGCCGCCACCGTCACCGCCAGCACGGCCAGGGAGATCCACAGCCACAGACGGCTGCGGCGCTTCTCCTTTTTGGCGGCCTGCTGCCAGACGTTCTGGGGCATGGGGTCCCGCTGGACATAGTAGCTGACCACCTCCCGGCCCTGGGGCTCCTTGGGAATGTACCAGGAGACCACCTCCTTCGGCTCCTCCGGGGCCGCTTCCGGGGTCTCCGGCAGGTCCGGATTTTCCGGAGTTTCCGGGCAGATATCCTTGTTTTCGTCTGTCATAGCAAAAGTTCCTCTCATGTATTGCGCATGGGGTGGGCCAGCTGAACGGTGAAGCTGAAGGAGGTGACGCCGTTTTCGCTGGTGACGGTGATCTTCTCCTTATGCTGGGACAGGATGGTTTTCACCACATACAGGCCCAGCCCGTAGCCGTCCTTGTCCTCACTGCGGGATTTGTCGGATTTGTGGAAGCGCTCGAACAGCAGGGGAATCTCCTCCGCCGGAATGGTGTGGCCGGTGTTGCGCACGGTGACCACCGCCTTGTCGCCGCCGGTCTCCGTCAGCCCCAGGTACAGGGTGGACCCGGGGGCGGCGAACTTGGCGGCGTTTTCCAGCAGGTTATAGATCACCTGGGTGATCAGATCGTTGACCCCCTGGACCATGACGGAATCCTCCGGGATGTCCGCCTCCACGTCCAGGCCCCGGTCGGTGATCTTCTGCTCCATGGACAGCAGGGCCAGGCGCATGCTCTCGCACAGGTCGAAGTCCTCCTTCTTCATGTCCTGCTGGGACTGAATCTGGGAGATATCCAGCATCCGGCGGACCAGGCGGCTGAGGCGGCGGCTTTCGTCGGAGATGATCTGGAGATATTTCCGTTCCTTCTCCGGGGGAATGGTGCCGTCCAGGATGCCGTCGGTATATCCGGCGATGGTGGTCATGGGGGTTTTCAGCTCGTGGGAGATGTTGGCGATGAACTCGCTTCGCTGGCGCTCGGTTTCCGCCAGGGAGTCGGCCATATTGTTGAAGGACGCCGCCAGCTCGCCGATCTCGTCGCTGCGGCCGGTGTCCTGCATGCGCACGTCGAAGTTTCCGGCGGCATAGGACCGGGTGGCCTGGACCATCTCCCGGATGGGCTGAATCTGGCGCATGGAGGTCAGGGAGCTGGCCACAAAGGAGATCAGCAGGATGATGGCCGAGGTCATGAAGAACAGGCCGATGAAGGAGCGCCACATGCTCATCAGGGACCGGGCGTCCATCACCGCCAGGACCATGCCCACGGTGCCGCCGTCCTCCTGGGTGACGGGCACCGCCACCACGAACTGCCGGATGTCGTATGCGCCGCCGATGCTGCTGCGGCCCTGGTAAAAGCCCTTGTCCCCGAAAACGGCGTCCTGGATCTCCTGGGGTACGGACACCACCTGGCCTCCCAGCCGCTGGTCGGAGGTCAGCAGGGCGTAGCCCTGGTCGTTGCACAGGAGAAAGTCCGCCTTGGTAAGCCCGGCGGCCAGGGCGATGAGATTCTGCAGGCTGGGGCTGGCGGTCTGCCCGTCGGAGGCCAGATAGTCCCCGGACATATTGGCAATGAGCTCTGCGTGCTGGCGCATTTCGCTGCGCCGCTCGGACACGGTGTCGTTATAGCTCAGGGCGTAAAACGACACGCCCAGCAGCAAAAGCGTCAGCAGCACCATGCCCGCCGTCAGCAGGAACTGCTGCCAATAGAGACTGTCGAACCGGCGGCGGAACCGGGTGATCTTTTCCTGGCTCATTTCACTTCAAACTTATAGCCCACGCCCCACACGGTTTTCAGCTCCCACTGGTCGGACACGCCCTCCACCTTTTCCCGCAGGCGCTTGATGTGCACGTCCACGGTGCGGGAGTCGCCGAAATAGTCGAAGCCCCACACCTCGTCCAGCAGCTGGTTGCGGGTATACACCCGGTTGGGGGTGGAGGCCAGGTGATACAGAAGCTCCAGCTCCTTGGGGGGCGTGTCGATCTTCTTGCCGTCCACCAGCAGCTCATAGCTGTCCAGGTCGATGACCAGCTTGTCGAAGGTCAGGCGCTTTTTGGTGTCGTCGGGAATTTCGCTGCGGCGGAGCACCGCGTTGATGCGGGCCATCAGCTCCTTCATCTCGAAGGGCTTCACCAGATAGTCGTCGGCCCCCATTTCCAGGCCGGTGATCCGGTCGTTGACCTCGCTTTTGGCGGTGAGCATGATGATGGGGGTCTTGGCCTTTTCCCGGATGTGGGCGCACACGGCCCAGCCGTCCATCACCGGCAGCATGATGTCCAGCAGCACCATGTCCGGGGCCTCCCGGTCAAATTCCTCCACGGCCTTGCCGCCGTCGTAGGCGATGCGGACGTCGAACCCCTCTTTTTCCAGGTACATGCGGATCAGGTCGGAGATATTGCGGTCGTCCTCGACCACCAGAATGTTGCGTGCCATGCGCTTTGCCTCCCACTTGTGAGTATCGTTGGTGTTTTTCTTTATTATACCGCCCCGGCCGGGGCTTTCCTGAACTTTCTGTAAATTCAGGGATACCGGATAGAACAGTATACCACAAAAATCTGGGTTTGTATAGACTTTTTGCCGGGGTCACAGCCACACGGTCCGGCGGCACAGGGCGTCCAGGGCCTCCAGGGCCTGGTCCACCTGGCCGGGGGTGTTGTAAGGCCCGAAGGAGAAGCGGATGGCCCCGGTGGGGAAGGTGCCCAGGGTCCTGTGGGCGTTGGGGGCGCAGTGCAGCCCCACCCGCACCTGGATGCCGAACTCCCGGCCCAGGGCGTCGGCCACAAAGGCCGGGTCCGTGTTCTCCGGCACCACCGGCACCACGGCGGCCCGGTTTTCCGCCCCGGCCAGGCCCACCAGCCGCAGGTTGGGGATGGACGCCGCCCCCCGGAGGAACCGGTCCGTCAGGGCCTGCTCATGGGCCCGGATGGCGTCGATGCCGGTTTCCTCCAGCCAGGTCAGGGCCGCGTGAAGGCCCATGATCCCCGGCAGGTTCAGAGTCCCGGCCTCGAACCGGTCCGGCAGGAAGGACGGCACCTCCTCGGAGTGGCTGGCGCTGCCGGTGCCGCCGGACAGCAGCGGCTCCAGCTGCGCGGCCAGCTCCGGCCGCAGCAGGAAGCCCCCGGTGCCCTGGGGGCCCATCAGCCCCTTGTGGCCGGTGAAGGCCAGGGCGTCCGCCCCCATGGCCTCCATGTCGATGGGGAAGGCCCCGGCGGTCTGGGCGGTGTCCAGCAGGAACAGCAGGCCGTTTTCCCGGCAGAAGGCCCCCACCTCCGCCGCCGGAAGCAGGGTGCCGCAGACGTTGCTGGCGTGGAGCATCACCACCGCCCGGGTGTTCTCCCGCAGCAGGCCGGGAAGGCGCTCCGTCATCAGCGTGCCGTCCGGGCGGCAGGGGATCCGGTCGAAGGTGACGCCCCGGCGGGTCAATTGGGTCAGGGGACGCATGACGGCGTTGTGCTCCATGGCGGACACCAGCACATGGTCCCCGGGCCGCAGCAGGCCCTTCAGCAGGACGTTCAGGCTTTCGGTGATGTTCTTGGTGAACGCCACGCATCGGCTGTCCGGCCCGTGGAACAGGCGGCACAGCTGCTGGCGGGTGCGCAGCACCGTCTCCTCCGCCTGATACGCCCCCTCATAGCCGCCCCGGCCGATGTTGCAACCGCAGCCGGTGACATAGTCGAACATGGCCTGGGCCACCTGGGGCGGCTTGGGGAAGCTGGTGCTGGCGTTGTCCAGATAAATCGGCTCCATATGGGTTCCTCCCGAAACAATACGTTGTATTTTCAAAAAAATAATGGTAGACATAACCTACCATTATATGGTACAATATTCCCCGGAATTTTTCAAGAGAGAGGTATTTTCCCAAATGAACATCAAACGTGAGCGTCTGCATATCGTCATTGCGGGCCTGATCATCGGCGTCATTGCGTCGCTGCTGGTCTTTTTCGGCAACCCTGCCAACATGGGCTTCTGCATCGCCTGCTTCCTGCGGGATACCGCAGGCGGTCTGGGCCTGCACCGGGCCGCCGCCGTGCAGTATATCCGGCCGGAGATCATCGGCCTGGTGCTGGGCAGCTTCGGCATCGCCCTGTTCAAGGGTGAGTTCTCCGCCAAGGGCGGCAGCGCGCCCCTGACCCGCTTCGTGCTGGGCTTTTTCGTGATGATCGGCTGCCTGATGTTCCTGGGCTGCCCCTTCCGCATGATCCTGCGCCTGGCCGGCGGCGACCTGAACGCTCTGCTGGGCGGGCTTGGCTTCGTGCTGGGCATTCTGGCGGGCGTGTTCTTCCTGAAGAAGGGCTATTCCCTGAAGCGCTCCTATTCCATGGCCAGGCTGGAGGGCTTCCTGTTCCCGGCCATCCAGGTGGTGGTGTTTATCCTGCTGGTGGCGGCTCCCGCCTTCATCTACTTCACCGAGGCCGGCGGCGGCCCCGGCGCCAAGCACGCTGCCGTGCTCATCAGCCTGGCGGCGGGCCTGATCGTGGGCGCTCTGGCCCAGCGGACCCGCCTGTGCATGGTGGGCGGCATCCGTGACGTGGTGCTGTTCCGGGAGCCCAAGCTGCTGATGGGCTTCGGCGCCATCCTGATCAGCGCCCTGGTGTGCAACCTGATCCTCACCGCCGCCACCGACGGCGCCTATTTCCACCTGGCCTTTGAGGGCCAGCCCATCGCCCATACCGACGGTCTGTGGAACTGCCTGGGCATGGTGCTGGTGGGCTTTGGCTGCGTGCTGCTGGGCGGCTGCCCCCTGCGCCAGCTGGTGCTCTCCGGCGAGGGCAGCTCCGACAGCGCCGTGACGGTGCTGGGCCTGATCGTGGGCGCTGCCTTTGCCCATAACTTCGGCCTGGCCTCCAGCGCGGAGGGCCCCACCGCCAACGGCAAGATCGCCGTGGTCATCGGCCTGGCCGCGGTAGCCGCCATCGGCTGCCTGAACACCTTCCGGAAGAAAGCATAAGGAGGAGACAACATGAAAGTCATCGACGCACGGGGGCTGTCCTGCCCCGAGCCCGTGGTGCTGCTGCGGGCGGCTATGCAGAGCGGCGAGGCCGCCTATCAGATCCTGGTGGACAACCACGCCTCCCGGGAGAACACCACCCGCTATGCCCAGCACCAGGGCTATCAGGTCCAGGTGCAGGAAAACGGCGGCGAATGGACGCTGACCTTTACCAAATGACCTATTTCGCAACGTTTTTTTCTCACTTCGGCGCCATGCGGTATCAGCAGCTGTGCCGGGAGCAGGGGATCGAGTGCCGGGTGATGCCGGTGCCCCGGAATCTCAGCAGCAGCTGCGGCACCTGCGTGCGGTGTGAGGGACGGTGGCTGGAGCCGCAGGGCGAGGCCGCCGGAGACGTGGAGCGCATTGCCGCCTGGGACGGGCGGAGCTATACGCCGGTTTATCAACGGACGGAGGAATGACCATGGAAACGGAAGTGAAGCTGACCAAGCTGGCCTCCTGCGCCGGATGCGGGGCCAAGGTGGGGGCCGGGACCCTGGTGAAGCTGCTGGACGGGTTCCGGACCCATTCGGACCCCCGGCTGCTGGTGGGGTACGACAAATCCGACGACGCCAGCGTGTATTACCTGGACGAGCACACGGCCCTGGTGCAGACCACGGACTTTTTTCCCCCCATTGTGGACGACCCCTTCCTGTATGGGCAGATCGCCGCGGCCAACGCCATCAGCGACGTGTATGCCATGGGCGGGGAGCCGAAGCTGGCCCTGAACATCCTGTGCCTGCCGGAGTCCATGACCCGGGAGATGGTCCAGGAGCTGCTGCGGGGCGGATATGACAAGGCCTATGAGGCCGGGGCCATCATCACCGGGGGACACACCATCCACGGCGCGGAGCCGATTTACGGCCTGGCCGTGTCGGGGTTCGTGCACCCCAGGCGGGTGCTGACCAACAGCGGCGCAAAGCCCGGGGACGTCCTGCTGCTGACCAAGCCCTTGGGCGTGGGCGTGCTGATCACCGCCGCCAAGGCGGGGCTGGCGGAGCCTGCGGTGATGGACCGGATCTATCGCCAGATGGCTGCCCTGAACCGGACCGCCCGGGACATCATGGTGAAATACCGGGTCCACAGCTGCACCGACGTGACGGGCTTTGCCCTGCTGGGCCACGGCTTCGAGATGGCCCAGGGCAGCGGCTGCACCGTGCACATCCAGAGCGGCAACGTGCCCTTCCACCCGGAGGCCTGGGACCTGGCCGCCATGGGCCTGATCCCCGCCGGGGCCTACCGCAACCGGGATTACGCCGAAAAGGGCGTCACCGTCCGGGGGAACGTCAGCCGCACCATGCAGGACCTGCTGTATGATCCCCAGACCAGCGGCGGCCTGCTGATGGCGGTGGACCCCGCCGACGCGGAGGCCTGCCTGCGGGAGCTGCGGGATGCCATTCCCGCCGCCAGCCAGGTGGGCTACGTCACGGAGCGGCAGGACAACTGGCTGATCCTGGAATAAGCCGGGGCAGAAGTAAGTAAGACACCCTCGCGGAATGGCTTGCCATTCCGCGAGGGTGTCTGTTTTTTTACTGCATCATCTCTTTCGCAAAGGCGGCGGCGGTGTTCCGGATGCCGGGCAGGCGGATCAGACTGCCCCGCTCGTTGGCGGTTTCCAGCAGGCAGAAGTGGGGCGGCAGGAAAAAGGACTTGTTCATATTCAGCGCCGAGATCAGCTGACGGGCCAGCAGGTCCCCGCCGGAATAGCCGGACACCACCAGGCCGAACAGGCGCTTGTCGTAAAACCGGGTCTGGCGGAACAGGGCCGTCAGCCGGTTGACGCAGGCGGTGAGATTGGCGGACAGGGCGTCGTTATAGTTGGCGCACAGCATCACCAGGGCGTCGCACCGGCGGACGGCGGGGTACACCTCCTCCACCATGGGGCCGCCGTAAAAACAGCTGCCCTGCTCGCCGAAGTGCAGACAGGCGGTATAGCTGCACCCGTTGCAGTCGGGGACGGCGCCGTTGCGCAGGCCCACCTCCTCCACGGATACCTCCGGCGGCAGGGCCGCCTTCACCAGCTCCCACAGGGCCAGGGTGTTGGAGGCGCTGCGCTGGGAGGCGTGAAGGGCCAGCACCCGCCGCACCGGCGGCAGAGGCCGCCAGGCGGTCAGCCGGTCCACCAGCTCCTCCACCGCCAGGCGGAAGGCGGTTTTCTCGTCCACGCCGCCGATCTGGGCCTGGGTGCGGAAATTCCGCAGGGAGCCGGTGGCCTCCACCAGGGGCCGGCCCAGAAAGGCGCAGCCCGCCTGGTTGGCGGCAAACACCATGTCCCGGGCCACGTCCTTGGTATAAAACTCCCCCACGCCGGTGACGATGACCCCGGCCACGCTGCCCCGCAGCAGGGTATCGCAGCCCCGCAGGGCCTGGAGCATCCCGTAATAGGCCAGGTTGCAGCCGCTGGGGTCCAGGGCTACGGCGAAAAGCAGGCGGCGGTTTTCCAGGTTTTCCATGCCGTCCTCCGGGCGGCGGATGACGCTGCCCTCCGGCAGCATAGGCTCCAGCAGGGCCCGCAAAGGCCCGCTGTAGGGGTTTTCCGGCAGCAGAACGGTGATGGACATGGGCGCCGCCCCCTCAGTCAATGGCCCGCAGGCGGTCCATAGTGGTTTGCAGACGGTCCTGCAGGGCCTGGGGCAGGGGCAGACGCTCCAGCTCCATGCCGGTGGGGAGCACCCGGTTCCGGGCTCCCATGAACACCCCGTCCAGATAGGTGGAGGAGCAGTGCCACCGGCCCCGCAGGCACAGCAGCAGGCTCAGGGCTCCGGAGGACAGGGCCGGGGCTATATAGGGCTTGAAGCCCAGCTCCCGCATCCGGAGATTGGCGCGGACCGCCTGCTCCGTCAGCTGGCGGGACAGGGCGTCGTCATAATTTCGGATGGAGTTGGCGATCACCAGGTCCTCCCCGTGGGGGCCGAAGCTGCGGCCCTCGGTCAGGAAGGAGGCAAAGCGGGGGTCCTTCCGGGCATAGTACGCCGCCCGGGCGTTCATGACCCCCAGGCCGAAGCCCCGGACCTGGTGGGAAAACAGGCCCTGATAGTCCATTTCCCCCGACGGGGCGCGGTTGCTCTCCGTCAGCACCGCCCGGCACAGGGGGTCCACCGGGTCGCTGACCACGCAGAACAGCCCCCGGTAGCGGGCCTGGCGGGCCTTCTGGGCGTACAGCGCCGCCAGCTCCCGGTTCAGCCGGTACTGGGCCATGCGCACGTCGCCGGTTTTCACCGCCGTGTCCGGCACGAACCGGGAGGCGCAGAACAGGAACACATCCCCGTCAAACAGCTGCTCCGGTGACACGATCTCCACCGGCGGCAGGGCGTCGTAAGGCCCCGGCAGCTGGATCTGGTTCAGCTCGAACTCCCAGCGCTGGGCCACCCCCTCCCGCAGGTCGCAGATGCCGATGGAGGAGATCACGTCCCCGCCCATCAGCCGCAGGCCCATCAGCAGGGTGCTGCCCACGTCCCCCAGGGCCAGCAGGTTCACCCGGACCTTTTCGGGCCGGGGCAGGGGAGCCGTCAGCTCCTCAAAACGGGGGTGGGCCAGGTTCACCGCCCGGACCCGGCCCGCCCGGATGGCATTTGTCAGTTCCCGGGGCAGGCCCTCCGGGCCGGGGGCGGCGCACAGGGAGGCCACCCCCTCCCGCTCCGTCAGCTGGGCCGGGTCCGTCACCGGGAAGGTGTCCCGCCCGGAAAGGGGCGGCCGATGAAACACCCAAAGCACCTCTCCCGTCTCCGGCAGGGCAGATATCTCCGGGTACGGAAGGGCCCCGGCGCTGCACAGGGTGCGGCCGTCATAGGTATAGTAGTGATACATAGGGACGCCTCCTTATCTCATGCGCCGCAGCTGTTCGATGTCTCCGTCCAGATAGGTGGAGGCGGCGCGGGTCAGGTCATAGGTCATGCACGGCCCCTTGTCCGGGCACAGCGGCAGGATCACCGCCTCGCCCAGCCGGGCCAGGGTCAGGTTCCGGGCGTACAGGCTGCGGTACTCCGCCTCCAGGGCCAGCAGGATGTCCCGGGCGTTTTCCAGGCAGCACAGGCTCAGCTGCCACACGGCCCGGCTGTCCACGTCCGGCAGCTCCGGGGAGGCATAGGGCAGGATGCGGTTCACCGAGGGCTGCAGGCCCCCGGGGAGCAGTCCGGTGCGGCGCACGGTGTCGCCGCCGATGAAGGGGTACAGGGTGGACTCCACGAACCACCGCCGCAGATTGGGCAGATAGTAGATGCTGTCCACGGGATAGCCCAGCTGTTCCATCAGGTCCCGGCCCATGCCGGTGAGATAGCCCACCAGCACCTGGTCCACCCGGGTGTGGGTCTGCTCCAGCAGGGGGGCCAGGCGGCGGATGCGCTTGCCGTCGTGGAGCATATCGTCCACCAGGATCACCGGCCGGTCAAAGGCCCGGATGGTGCGCACCTGGTCGGGCAGGGGGGAATAGCCGGGGTAGGCCTCGATGGAATAGGCGGACAGGTCCGGCTCATACACCTTGTCGGTGCGCAGGGTCTTGGTGACGGTGTTGGGCACCGTCACGCCCCGGAGGATCTTGCCATAGGGCACGCAGATGTCCGGCCCCAGCTGCCGGGGAACCAGCGGCTCCGCCGGAACGCCGTTGCGGGCGGTGATGCGCTGCAGGAGCCGGTGATAGATGACCCCGGCGCTGAGGCTCAGCACCAGATTGCCGGGATACAGCCCCGTCAGGGCCTCCTGCAGCCGGATGCGGGCGGCGGACACCGCCGCCGCCACGGCGGGCCGGGAGGCCAGGGGCTGCTTGATGGCGGTGTCCACGTTGCGGTTGAGCACCAGGGGCCGCCGCATATCCGCGGCCAGGGCGTCCTTTTCCCCGGCCACCGCCACGAAGCCCTGGCGCAGGATCAGCTGCCGGGCAAAGGCCGAGGCCGCCCCCTCCAGGGGGCAGTACAGGCCATAGGCATATTCCCGGCTCAGGGCCAGGGTCAGCACCTCCGTCAGCAGAAGCTGGCCGAACTCCTCCTGCTGCTCCCCCCGGGGCACCAGCACCCCGGAGATCAGCAGGGCCCGGCCGCCGGTGCTCTGGCGCACCAGGCCCGTCAGCTGGGGGCTTTTCAGCCGGGCATAGAGCATCTGGGAGTCCAGGCACCGGAAGGTCACGGCTCCCAGCGGCTCGTCCGATCCGCTGCGGTGCAGCAGCACCGCCTGGTCCCCGGAGTCCGCTATGGCCCGGGCCAGGCCCTCCGGCGGCGGGGTCAGCTGGTCCAGCAGGGGCGCAAGCTCCCGCGCCTCCCGGCACAGGGAGAACTCCAGATCCTCCGTGCGCAGCATGGGCTTGTCCTGGGGCTCCCGCAGATACAGGCCCCGGCGATAGATGAAGTCCTGCACCGCCGGGTCTACCAGCCGTGAGATATCCCGGTTGGCGTCCACCGCCTCCCGGATGCGGGTGGAGCTGATCTCCTCCAGCTGGGGCGGCAGGGTCAGCTCCACCACCCGGCCCCGGATGCAGCCGTAATCCACCGGCCCGGCCACTTCGTCCCGGCGGAAGATCACATGGTCGAAGCTGTGGATGGAGTCCGGCTCCGGGGGCTTGCGATAGGACGAGGCGTGGGCCACCACGTCGCTGCCCACCACGATGGACACCGGCCGGCCGGGAAAGGCCTCCCGCAGGCGGCGGAGGTTCTCGGGATTGGCGATGTTCACCGGGAAGTCCTCGGGAAAGATGTGGACATGGAACTCATCGGCCACGGACATGGCCGCGATGCGGCGGCGGATGCGGTAGGGCTGGGTCCGCTTGGACCAGGAAAATTCGTCGATGGCCAGCAGCACCTCGAACCCCCGGTCCCGGATGGCCCGGACGATGCCCTTGTGGGACAGGGTGAAGGGGTCGAAGGTGCCGGGGAAGAAGGCGATGGGCCGCGGCTCCTCCATGGGGAAGCCCCCGTGGAACAGGCGCTGCTCCGTCATGAAGCGGTATACCCGGCCCAGCATGGCGGCCCGGTAATAGAAGGTCAGGGGGTCCTCGGCCTCCTCATAGCAGGTTTCCAGGAGCTTGCGCCCGGTCAGCAGGAAGGCCCGGCGCTTTTCGTGCTCACCCAGGCTGCCGGAGCCGAACACCCGGCGGCCCAGCACGAACATGGCCTCCTGCCGGGTGCCGCCGTCGCCGCCGGCCAGGCGCTTCATCAGCATGCCCAGCAGACGCTCCCGGCGGCTGCGGTAGGCCTCCGGCTCCTCCGGGAACCGGGTGCGGTAGGTGTCGTACTCCTCATAGATCACGCCCACGGTGTCCAGGGCGGAGGCCGCCATCCGGCCCGAGGCGGCGTTGAGGGTCTGGCTCAGGTCCGCCAGCAGCTCCTCCAGCTGTTCCGGCGGCAGCCACAGGGCGAACCGGCCTAGATAATCGGGGATATACTTGGCAAACTCCTGCTGGCCCAGCTCCAGGCCCCGGGACAGCTCCACCGACACCTCGTTGCGCTGGTCCACCGTCAGCCGGGGGGCCAGGGCCAGCAGGGCGTTTCCGGCGCTGTGGCGCACCGTCACCCGGTCGCTGACCTTCACCAGGTTGGACAGATGGGTGGCGATGTGCAGCACCGGGCCGTCCTCCCGGGCGGCGTAGTCCTCCAGCAGGCGGATGTTCACCTGCTTCAGGATCCAGGGGGTGCCGGTTTTCAGGTTGTCCAGGAAAATGTCGGAGATCACCTGCTCCGGCAGGGGGCCGGGGGCGCCGCCCTTGATGATCCGGCGGCGCAGCAGGTCCAGGGACGCGGCGTCCCGGCAGTCGATCTTCTGCAGAATCCGCAGGGGACGGCGGCTGCGGCTGTCCAGCCGGTGCAGCCGGTCCACCAGCAGCACCGCCGCCGCCCGGACGGTGACGTCCTCCCGGTCGCACACCCCCTCGGCAAACCGCAGCAGAAGCTCCTGCCGGGGCCGGGTCAGGGCCGCCGGAGGCAGGGCCGCCGCCGTATCCAGCAGCTGGAAGGCCACCTCATCCTCCAGCTGCTGGGGATGGCGGTAATAGGCGAAGAAGGGGGCCAGAAACCGCTCCTCCCGGCCCGGGCACCGCTGCAGCAGGGAGTCCACGGCGAATTTCAGGGTATAGCGGATCCAGCGCTGGTGCTGGGGCATCAGCTTGTGGTCGGGATAGATGATCCTTTGCAGATACAGCTTCCACTGGTCCAGGTCCGTGGGCACACCTGCGTCCGGGCGGCTGTCCGCCGGGCGCTCCTTGGCATAGCCCGCGTGGAACCCGGCGATGATCTCCCCCAGCAGGGCCGCCGCCTGGCGGCGGATGTCCCCCTCCCGGTGCATCAGCAGCTCATACAGAAAGGCCAGGGTCTGGACCTTCTGGGGAATGTGCAGATACAGGGAGTAGGACTCGAACACCCCCAGATAGGCCCGCAGACGCCGCCAGTTGGTTTCGCCCCGGGCCTGCTCCAGCAGGGAGGCGAAGCTCCGCTGGCCCGTCAGCCGGTGCATCAGGCCGATGTTGTGGCCCACGCACTGCATGGTCAGGGCGTCCAGGGCCTCCCGGTCCGTCATCAGGGCGGTGTGCTTCTCCGGCCGGGGCGGGGTGTCCCGCCCCAGAAGGGTCACGTCCACCCCCCGGGCCAGCATGAACTGCTCGAAATCGTACAGCCGGGCGTACACCAGCTCATAGCGGCGGCGCTTCTCCCAGTCCACGGCGTCCAGCTTGGAGAGGATCACGTCGAAGGCCTCCGCCAGGGAGAAGATTTTCGTGACCTCCCGGCCCTGGCCGTCCCGGGTCTGCTTCACCCGGAAGTCGGCGTAGATCAGCAGCAGGGACTCCACCGACAGATAGTCCAGCTCCAGGTCCCACACGGAGTGGTTGGCGGCCACATGGCCGATGTCCGTCAGCCTCCGGCGGCGGAACCACTGGTCGGTGTAGTAATAGTGCAGATACGGCACCCGCTCCCCGGGGCGGCAGCCGAACTTGCCGATGTCGTGGCCGATGGCGCTGCCGGAGACCAGGGCCAGGTCCAGCTCCACGCCCCCCCGGCGCAGAGCCCGCCCGGCGGTGACGGCCACATGGTGGACCCCCACAATGTGCTCCAGGGTCCGGTAGGGCGTCACCTCCAGGCCCAGGCGCATCATCTCGTATACGAACTCCCGCCGCCACAGGCGCATCATCTGGCCGAACTGGGGGGCGGCGGGGCAGTCCTCCAGCTCCTCCGGCCCGGGGGGCACAAAGTCCCAGGCGGGGTCATAGTCCAGAAGCTCCCGCTCCGCGTCCAGCAGCACCTGCAGCACCGACAGGAAGAACACCGCTCCGGCCCCGTGGGCGGGGCGGGCGTCCTTCTCCGGAAACAGCAGCCGCCGGGCGAAGTCATAGCAGTACGGAAGCCAGCCCTCCTCCGGCTCCGGCCCGTCCAGCCGCTCCAGGTCCTCCCGGCACAGGTCCAGCACCCGGGCGCAGCACAGCCGCCGGTCCATCAGCGGCGCAAAGCGCTGGAAATATCCCTCGCCCACCAGCTGCGCCGCCGTCTCCTCCCGTCCGGCCAGGTATTCCGCCGCCGGGCGGAGGGACAGCCGCCGCAGAAGCGCGGCGTTCATCTGGCGGATGCGTTTTTTCGTCATAGCAAGGCCCCCTTTGCGGGAATAATTGGATTTGTTCCTATTATGCCACGCGGCGGCCCCTATCGCAAGAATAAATCCCGCAAAAATGCGGGATAATATACCTGTCAAAAAAGGGCTTTGCCCTTTTGGAATAAAAGGCTTGCAGGCCCTCTCATACCAAAACCTGTTAAAAAGCTTGAAAAGCTTTTTATAGCACCGAA
>OMAM01000343.1_pt1 | contig 26968 bp, 30 predicted proteins | sample 1644621 | NCBI WGS metagenome assembly OMAM01 (sample SAMEA103958120, study PRJEB25191) | human gut metagenome | biome: human-associated habitat [ENVO:00009003]; feature: intestine environment [ENVO:2100002]; material: feces | place: Germany | collected 2013/2015 | reverse complement strand
ACGCACCTTCACAGAAGTCCATATCGACCGCCACGCCGCGCGCGTTGATAAGCAGGTCGGTTTCCCACTGCTTCTGAACGAAATCTGGCACGGGGAACACAGACAGGCGGCGTTCGATCTCCATTTCCGCCACAACGTCTTGGCCGTTGTAGGTCTTAAACAGCGCCCATTTTTCGGGGTCGTGATGCGGGTAATTTCGGGTTCTGCCGCCGTTTGCCTTTGTTGGCTTACAGGGCACACAAAAATAGCGGATCAGAGCCTTGCCGGTAGTCAGCTTTTGTTTGTCCTCCGGAATGCCCAGCGCCCGGCCTGTCGCGTCCAGACCTGCGGTGTAACCGGCATACAGGCCGTGCAGCATCGTGTCACGCCACTGTGAAGGCGGGAGCTGTGCGCCCATGTACTTACTGAGGCAGTACCATTCAAAGGCCGCATTGTAGGCGTGCTTCAGGCACTGCGGGTCTGTCAGTGCGTGAATAACTTCCAGAGGGATTTTTTCGCCCTGCGCCATGTCAATGACCTGAGTGGGCGCACCGTCGAAGCTGTACGCGAAAAGCAGAATCTCAAAGGCGGGGCTTTGCACATAGCGGTAAAGACCGGCCTTCTTCAGGTTCACGTCCGAATACGTTTCGAGGTCGATACTGAGGTGGATCACGTCGCACCTCCTTATCGCTGGAAGGCTTCAGAGCTGGAATAAAGGCTGAGAACGTTCTTGGTGTTGACACCGCGCTCCTGAAGCTCCTCGATCATGGACTTGAACAGCGGGGTTGACTGCACATACTCGACCAGCTCCGCGTCGCTCAAGCTGGTTACGTTCTTGAGGGACTGCTTGCGGTCATCAGCGTTGAAGGGCGTCCAGACCGTATCAGAGAAGGTCGCGTGCTCAATGTCAGCCACGAGGATGGAAAGCGTCCGAGCGGGCTTCTGAACGAGCATACGCACCGTGTTCAGCAAATGCGGCGTCTCCATGTTGCCCACGGGGACAGCCTCGCCGACGCCGGTGATCCAAACGCCGGAATAGTCAAAACGGGTTTTCATATTTGCCTCCTTTGTGTCCTTGCCGGGCAGGCGGTCACTGTGTAGCCGCCTGCCCAGCGCTGTGGTTTACATGGGCTGACCGGTGATGGGGTTGATCTGGCCGGGAGTGTAACCGGCCTGCGGCTGAACGCCGCCAGCGGGATAACCGCCGTAGCCGGGGACAGGCGTTGCGGGCATGGCCGCGCCATACTGGCCGGTAGCGTAGCCCTGCGCGGGGGCCTGCGGCTGAACGCCGCCGACACCGGCGAACTCAGCGGCGGTAACAACGGAGTTGCTGAGCGGTTCGCCGTCGCGGGTCTTCATCACGGCGCGCAGGCCGCAGCCGACGCCGCGCTTGCCAGCAGAGTTGTAGGCATAGAAGTTGATGGACACGCGGGCGTACATACCGCTGTAGATGTCCGTGGGGGCCAGTTCGCAGTTCACGTTGTCTGCGCCGCAGACATAGGGCTTGTTCTTACTGGATGCGGTCACGACCCAGCAGCCACGGCATTCCTCACCAAAAGGCTCCCCGGAGGGACGCACACCGTCGCCGTCATGCACGACGGATTCGATGCGGGCGGGGCGGACGCCGTTCCACTTGGCGTTGACGCCAACCTCGGCAGCGGCGTTCATGGCCGCATCAAGCTCCTGCTTGATATTCAGGTTGGATTTGGGGATCAGCAGCGTGACGCTGAACTTCGGGTCGCCCACGCCGTTCTGCGGCGCACGAGCGGTCACGAGGTTGCAGTAGGACAGGCGGCATTCGGGGGTGAGAACTCTTTTCGGGTCATTCTGATACATGGTTTAATTCCTCCATAAAATTCATTCGGTTCAATATGTTCAGTCCTGCTTCCGCAGGTGGGGTCTAAAGGTTTTTGTAAATCGCGTTGAAGGCGTTTCGGGTTACGGATTTGAGCGCATTCCGATTCAGGCGGGGCGCTTCCAGCAGCTCCATAATGGCGGTGAAGGATTCGCAGGCGTCGCGGCACATATCCAGATAACCGTCCGCGTTGCCCTCATAATCCTTGACCAGCTCCTGCTGCTCTTGGATTTCCTCCTTCAGCTCTGCGACGCATTCCCGGAAGCAGCGGGCGACGTCATCTCCGAGCTTTTCGCGCAGCAGCCGTTCAAGGAACACGTCCTTGTCCTCGAAAATGACCTCCATGCTGCCATCATTGAGATATACCGTTTCAGCCATCGGACGCACCCGCAAACTCAGCAGCACCAACGCAATAGGCTTCGCGGCGGTCGCTTGCCAGCGCAAGTGTAGGTTTGCCCTTCGGCTTTGTGACACACTCGGAAAGCAGCTCCGCGAAGGTCTTTTTGCCGAGCATCTTTTCCAGCTCTGAGAGGGTCTTCGGCTTGCGGTCGTAGATCAGCGCCTCGTCATATCCGGCGTCGATTAGCTTCTGAACGGCGGCGTCAACATCCGTAAAGGCACGGTTGCTACGGCCCTCCACCAGCTTCCAGCCGGGGATTTCGCCGCCGTCAAGCATAGCGCCGGTGGCGTAATCCTGAAGGTCCTTGTACCACTGCACCAGACCTTCGGCTTGAATCAGCAGGTCGCCAACTTCGGCGTCCGACAGGCACGGATTTTTTCCGATCTCCCGGCTGCCGTTCGCAGGGGTGAGATTCTTGAAATCCTCAAAGCCTGTAAAGAACGCGGCTCTTGCGGCGCATTGCGCCTTGCCCTTGCAGAATCGGCAGTGCTCACCGGGGCAGAAGGTTCCGGGGCCGTCGTAGGCTTCCTTTGCAAGGGGTTTGATACTCTCGCCCCATGCAAGCAGTTCATCCACACTGAGGGCGTCCTCGCTGGCCTCCTGCGACAGGCGGGGCTGACAGATACCCATTGATACCCGCTTGATTTGATCGCCGTAGATAGGCCCGTAGAGCTTCAGAGCGCCCAGCGCATACAGCCGCATTTGCGGGTTGTTTTCAGCCGATACGGGAACGCCCTTGCCGTGCTTGTAGTCGGTGATGTGCAGCGTGTCGCCGCCAATCATGATACAGTCGCAGGTGCCGAAACCGTCCGGGACATAGGCCGTGAGATCGACCTTGACCTCCATTGCCACATGGGGCGGCGTGGCGTACTGCATGGCCTTCTCTGTGAGGTAGTCCACATACGCTTCGGCAGTCCGCAGCATCTCGTCAGAGTACAGCGGGCGGGCTTGCAGCTTCTTCAGCTCAGAATTGAATTTTCGCGTGGACAGGACGGTGAATTTCTTGCGGGCGTACAGCTCGCAGATGGCGTGTGCCAGAGTGCCTTCCTCCGCATAGGAGCTTGTCCCGTCCGGAAAGTTCTCCTCGAAATGCGGTGCCGCCGTACAAGCCAGCCAGCGGTGGGCGCTGGATGCGCTCAGAAGGGCGTGTTGTCTGGGGGTAGGCATTGTCCCACCTCCCGTTAAAGCTGCGCTCCGAGGGCTTTCAGCTCAGAACCAAAGGCGCTGTATGCCTCCTTCGGCAGCTGCGTTACGGCCTGTACACCGAACTTGCCCAGCAGAGCGAGGAGCTGCGGCATCTTGCCTGCGTCGATCAGCGCAGCGCCTGCGCGGCTCAGTTCCTCCACGGTGTAGCTCTCAACCGGAGCGGCGACCGGCGCAGTCGGGGCAGCAGTCGTCGGTGCAGTTGGCTGAACAGGGGTGGGTGCAACAGTGCCGGTAGTTGGCGCAGGCTGAACAGGTGTCGTAGGGTTTACGACGGGAGCCGCAGGAGCGGGCGCGGCGGGGAAATCAACGTTGACAACGCCTGCGTTGTCGATGTGGTGGTTGTTCCCTCCGTGCTGATGGCAGACGAATTCGGGCTGCTTGCCGATGGCACCGGCCAGCGCGTTCAGCGCTTCCGGTAATCCGGGGATTTCGATGGTCATTTTGATCTCAAACATGATTTGCCTCCTAAATGTTCTTCAGATCGTCGATAATTTGTTGCCAGCTTTCAGAAACGTTCAAGACGTGCCTTGAGTATTGACTTGAGTAGTAGCCTTGCTGCCAGAGCTTCGCAGCGCCGCCTTCGCCACAGTTATAGGCCATGAGGGCTTTGTGCTGGTCGCCGTACTTGTCCAGCAGCTCACCGATCAAGAGGACACCGGCAACAATGTTGCCCTCATAGTCGGTGGGTTCGATCCCAAGTCCGCGCAGGCGATCATAGTTAATCGGATGGACTTGCATCAGGCCCCAGCAGGTGCCGTTGTCTGCATCGAGGTTGAAGCTGCTTTCGCATTCCGCGATTGCCAGCGCCAGTGCATAGGGAACGCCGTAGTCCTCACACGCCTGCTGCATTACCTCTTGAAGCTCGTAGCTCAGCGGAATGTCGTCACTGTGTAGGAATCTCTGCCCTTCTGTCTCCTGCGGTACGGTTTCCAGCTCTGTGACCGGCTCGTCCGATGTGGAGGCGGTAGGGGCTTCGGTTTCCGGCACGGACGTTTCAGCCGTGGGAGCGGGTGCGGTTTCCTCCGGTGCGGGCGCTGCGCCTGACGCGCAGTTGACGGCAAGGATCGTGATTACGACCGCCTCCAACACTGCCAGCACAAAGAGGCCAAGAGCGATACGGCGCAGCCTATTGAACTGCTTGTGCTGCCGTCTGCGTGTCGTCGTCATAGAACTTGCCTTCCTCTCTGCATTTCTGTAGCCACGCTTCGTAGCGGCGCAAATTCTCCGGATCGGAGTAAAACCGCTCAATGCCCGCAAGCAGCGTCCGACAGAGAATATCCATTTGTACTCGCGGAATCTGCGTGCAGTCGATTTTGACGTTGGCCATGATGCTTTCCTCGTTTCTTACTGATTAACTGTGGGTTCGCTTGCCTGCCGCTGCTCAAGGCGTTCAAGCGCATCAATGATGCGCTGCTGGGTCGTAGCGTTGCCCTTCTTGTTGTGGAGAACGGCGGACAGGTACGAGTTCGTCAGCCCTGCTTCATCCGCAAGCTGCTTGCCCGTGATCGCCGCCATGTGCATACGCCCGACCACTTCAGCGGTCCAGTCGAAATTCAAATTTTCACCTCCAAGTTCAAATATTTTCGCAAAAGGAGTTGAAATATTTGCACTGTTGTGGTATCATAGAAAAGGTGTGTATCTGATACCCTTTCGACGGCTTCCTCCGTGCCAGCGGAGGGGGCTTGCCATGCTATGGCTGTCGTTCGTTCAAATATTTGCTCCACGGTTTACATTATAGAGCAATCATTTGAACTTGTCAAGGGGGTTGGAGCAAATATTTGAATTTTTCCTCGGAGGCAATATGTTTTACGATGTGTTCAAAAAGCTCTGTGATGATCGGGGCATCAATCCGACGCGCGCAAGTGTAGAGATCGGCTTCAGCCGTGGCAGCGTGTCTTACTGGAAGAAGCGCTATTTGGAGGGCTTCGACGCAAAGCCCGATTCTTACACCGCTGAAAAGATTGCGGACTATTTTGACGTTTCAGTGGATTACCTGCTGGGAAGAACGGACGATCCGATTGACTACGACAAAAACGGGGACGCACTTGCAGAAATCCCGCTCACCTATGTTGAGGCTGCGAACGGTGATATGAAGAAAGCTCGGCAAATGATGCTTGCCGTCGATGCCGACGCGCTGCGGGAGCGTGACGCCATGCCAGAGGTGTATCGTCAATACCTGAAGCTGGACGAAATTGACCGCGCGAAGGTTGAAGCGTATATCACCGGTCTGCTGTCGTCCGATAAGTACCAGACGGTCGCTAAAGCAAAGAATGCCTGATGCGGCGTGAGGGAAAAATCCTCTACGTCGATTTCAAACGCTTTATGAGGTGAAGGGAGGTCGTGGTCATGGATGGACACGATTACGAATATCTGGTCGCAAAGTACCTTCGCGGGCACGGCTACACCGGCGTTAAGGTGACAAAGGGATCAGGTGATTTTGGCGTCGATGTTACGGCCCACAGGGCCGGGCACAAATACGCCGTACAGTGCAAATACTACTCAAGCCCTGTGAGCCTTGGCGCGATACAGGAAGCAGTAGCCGGAAAAGCGCTCTACAACTGCGACCGTGCAATGGTTGTCACCAACAGCACATTCACAAAAGCCGCACGCGAGTTGGCAAATGCGAATAACGTTCTTTTGCTGGAAAACGTCCGCAGCGCAGGAGCCTTCCGTTTCTCGCAGTTGCCGAAGGGCGTGAGAATTTTTCTGCTCGGAGCGTATCTGTTCGCAGCGTCCGCTCTCTTTGTTGCCATGCTGGACATCAACAAAGAGCAACCCTTCTGGACAGCGGTGTATAACGTGGTAACAACGATGACGTTCATGCTGTTCCCACTGTGGATAGGCCCTGCAATTCGCGGTGTCAAAAAGTTGTTTCAGCTGATTTACATTAAGGGCAAAATTAGAAAAGTTGAATCGACGCTCGATCAAATGGCAGTTTCCGCACAATCAGTACAGCCCAAAATTAACGCTTCCGCATTACAGCCATTTCTGCCTATTGAAGTCCGTGATAATCGAGACGAATTCGCAAACAACCTGTCCGAATTGTCAGTGCTTACAACGTCCGCAATTCAGCGCAAATGTAAATGCGGAAACAACTGTGCGTATGCAGTTCTTCAAAACCTACAGGTCTACGGAATGATTCGAGAGATTCGGCAATTCACATACGAATGGACAGAAAAAGCCCTCCTGCTGGGCGCAGAAGGGCGTAACGGGTAAACAGATATGTCGATAGATATTAAATGGCAGGTGCCAATGGCAAAGCCGGAGGTTAGCGAACTGGCCGTCGTATATGCCCGGTATTCAAGCCACAGTCAAGGAGAACAGTCCATTGAAGGGCAGCTCTCCAACGCAAGGGACTACGCCGCCGCACACGGCTACACCATCGTGCATGAATACGTTGACAGGGCAAAGAGCGGTCGGACAGATAACCGCGCCGAATTCCAGCAGATGCTGAAGGACACGGCCAAACGGCAATTCTCCGTTATCATTCTCTGGAAGGTTGACCGCTTCGGACGTAACCGCGAGGAGATCGCCATAAACAAGATGAAGTGCCGCAAGAACGGCGTGCGTGTCGAGTATGTGGCGGAAACCATCCCTGACAGCCCGGAGGGCGTGATCCTTGAAAGTGTGCTGGAAGGCTTCGCGGAGTATTACAGCCTACAGCTTTCGCAGAACATCCGCCGTGGCCGTGCTGAGAGCGCCGAGAAGTGCCAGTCGTTGGGCGGAAACCGCCCGCTGGGGTACAAGACCGGACCGGACAAAAAGTTCGTCATAGACGAAAATACCGCGCCCACAGTGAAGATGATCTTCACCATGTACGCGGACGGCAAGACAGTTACGGAAATCGTTGACAAGCTGAATGAAATGGGCCTGCGGACGTTGCGCGGCGGACCCTTCACCAAGAACAGCTTGCATTCGATTCTGAAGAACAAGAAGTACATTGGCGTTTACGAATACCAAGGCCGCGAGATCAAGGACGGCGTGCCCCGGATTATCGAGGACGACGTGTTTAACAAAGTGCAGGAAATGCTGAAGATCAACAAGCGAGCACCGGCGAAAACATGGTCGCGTGCCGACTACATTCTCACGGACAAGCTGTTCTGCGGCAAGTGCGGTGCTCTGATGTTCGGAGAGAGCGGCACCAGTAAAACCGGTGTCAAGCATAATTATTACATCTGCTCCAACAAGAAGCGCTTCCGCTCCTGCGACAAGAAGGCCGTGCGGCAGGCAGACATTGAGGATACCGTGCTCAACGCCACCCATGAGCTGCTGCAAGACGACGAACTGCTGGACTACATCGTTGACCGCACATGGGAATATTACCTTGCACAGGACAACAGTCAAGAGGAGCTGCGTAACCTTCAGCGGCAGCTTGCACAGACTGACACCGCCATATCAAACCTCATTCGGGCCATTGAGGCCGGAATACTGACTGAGGAAACCAAGAAGCGCATGGACGAGCTGACGCAGCAGAAAGCCGACCTGAAGGCGTCCATTGCCGACAGGGAAATCGCCCGCGGTTTCCACCTGCAAAAATCCCATATCGCATTTTATCTCCGCAGCCTGCGTGATGCTGACTGGTCGGACAAAGAGGCACAAAAGCGCCTGATCCAGACCTTCGTGAACGCGGTATTCGTTTACGACGACCACATAACGTTGACGTACAACTTCAGCGGAGATAAAAGCACCATCACACTGCATGATATGCAGCGTTTTGAAGACGGGGAGGAGTTCGGATGCCGTGCGTCTCGCTCCACCAGATAAGCCCGATGGTTTTGATACGAAACCATCGGGCTTTTTATTTGCAATCAGCATGATCACCTGATATAATTAATTCGAAGTCGGAGTTTGTGGAGGTGTTTTATGAAACTATTATTTATAATCGGCGATACTGCTGTTGGGAAAATGACAGTTGGTCAGGAACTAATGAAAATAACGGATTTAAGGCTCTTTCACAATCACATGACCATCGAACCGGTGATAGAGATTTTCGGTAGATACGACGGAAAGACAATCTCAGAAATGCGTGACACTATTTTCAAGAACTTTGCAGCTTCCGATAACTATGGGATGATTTTTACAATGATGATGGATTTTGATCTACCGTCAGAATGGGAGTCTCTGGAGCATGTCAAAAGTATCTTTGAACCATACGAGACGGATTTTTATTATGTTGAACTGATTGCCCCGCAAGAGATCAGACTGAAAAGGAACATTTCTGAGAACAGATTAAAACACAAAGCTTCCAAAAGAGATATAGAGGCTTCCAATCAGCGTTTAATCAATGCTGACAAAAACCATAGATGTGTTAGTTGTGAAGGCGAGATTACGTTTGATAACTACCTCAGGATTGATAATTCGGATATAGAACCCGATAAGGTTGCAAGATTGATCAAGGAAACCTTTAGACTATAAATTCCGGTTTGCCGAACGGATAAGCATGGTTTCGCTTCCACTGCTATGGTTTCCTTTTCGGGTGCAACCTTCTGAAACCATCGGACTTTTTTATCGTAATAAGTAAAATCATCTGATATAATCAATTTGATAAATCGGGATCTTGCGAAAAAGGAAGCAAAATGGTCGAATTAAAGAAAATGACAAGAGAACTCTGTCATGAGTTGTATAAGGGCTGGAGCAACGATGCATCCATCTATATGGATATGTCCCTGTTTAAGCCGTACTTTTATAATAAAGCGTCCGTTGACCGGTATTTTGATTCAAAAAATGAGCCCTCGCGTATCATTTCTGCCATAATGCTTGACGGCAAGCCTATTGGAGAATTACAGCTGAAACAGATAGACTTGGAAAAAGCAGAATGTACACTGAGTATTCATATGCAGAACGACGCAGTGAAAGATAAAGGTTATGGAACGCAAGCCGAGCGATTGGCGGTAAAATATGCTTTTGACGAGCTGGGAATGGTTGCAGTCAATGCAGATACCATTATGAAGAACACCCGAAGTCAGCATGTCTTGGAAAAGGTGGGCTTTCACCTTATCGGAGAAGATGGAACATTCAAATACTACCGCATTGAGCGATAACTTCAGTTTGATGAATGAGTCAATATGGTTTCACTTCCACCGCCATGGTTTCATTTTGGGGTGAAACCAAATGAAACCTGTTGAAAGCGTATCAATATTATCAGCTCCACCAAATCATCCGGCTGATGGATTATGATAGATTTCACAATAATCCATTCGTTAAATTGGGATTTGCCTGACAGGAGAGATCAGATTTTGCAAGAAATAATAGAGAATATGTCTGCACAGCCCGCCACGTGCGTAATCGCTTCTGTGCTGCTCTTTTTCTTCGCTGCGCTTGCGAACTATACATTAATGGATGGCTTACTGGAAATGCACAGAAGTAAATCGGCCCTGAAAAAATTAAAGAAACAATATACATTTTTTCAAAAAATACGGCTTCTGCATTTCAAGGGCAATTGTCGTCATGCAGTCAAATTTTGTAACGGCATGATAATATATCAAAAGATTGGCTGGCTTTGCTTTGCAGTTTATCTGCTTGCAGGCTTACTTTATGCCTTTGATTTTTTCCCTGCCGCTGTCATTTCATGGCTCAGTATAGCAATCCTTTTTTGTTTTGATTTACCTTCAATTGTTATTGGTTGGGCTTTGTCAAGACCTTTGCTGTTCAGTCGGTCCAAGAAATTCAGTTTCGAGAAGTATCATAATACCGACAATCATGAAAGTCTTTTCTGAATGCCAGCGTCAGAAGTCACAGCACGGGACCACCCGAAACCGCATCACCATCATCCACAGGCGTTCCGATGCGGCACACGACAAAAAAATTCTCACAGCATCAGATGCTGTGAGAAATTTTTTCATGGTGCGCGAGGCGGGACTTGAACCCGCACGCCCGTAATGAGCACTAGAACCTGAATCTAGCGAGTCTGCCAATTCCACCACTCGCGCATATCCGAAGTTCTTTTCCCGCAGACGAAAGAGAAAGTGGTGCGAGTGATGGGACTTGAACCCACACGTCCAGTCGAACACAAGCACCTCAAGCTTGCCTGTCTGCCTATTCCAGCACACTCGCAAATCAGCCTCAAATCGAATGCTTATTTATTATAGCATGACGGCGAAAAATGTCAAGCATTAATTTTCAAAATATCCGGCAAATTTTCCCGCCCGGCTCTGGGGGGGAACCGGGCAGGAACGCCGGAGCCGCCTATCTTTCGTCCATAGACGCATAGGCCCGGCGCTTTTCCACGCACTTGGTGGCGGGGCGGATGATCCTGCCCCCCTGGCCCAGCTCCTCCATGCGGTGAGCGCTCCACCCGGCCATGCGGGTGAGGCTGGTGAGGACGCCCCGGCCCGTGGCGTCCCACAGTCCCCGCTTCACATCATATTTTTCATAGAGCTGCCGGTCAATGTGGGCGTTTTTGTCCCACTGACGGGTCAGCTCCCGGATCTGCGGCGTAATGCGGCAATAGGTGCCGCCCTCCATTTTTTCCTGCGGCATAGGGGATCCCCCCTTCTGTTGATTTTGCAATTCTAACACGATAAACTTGCAAAATCAATGCGCAGAATGAAAATATTTCCATCCGTATGCAGGATTTGATGAGTGATTATGCAAAAATTCCGCGGCAGAGGCCCTCCCCTGCCGCAGAATTGAAAACCGGGCAAAACTGTGCTATACTACGTTACAACTGTGCGAATATCTCGCCGATGGGGCCGTCGATGGTCAGGTCCGCCCCCACGCCGCTGCCGGTCTGGCCCTTGTTCACCACCACCAGATGGCGGCCCCGGAAATACTGCACCAGTCCCGCCGCCGGATACACCACCAGGGAGGTGCCGCCGATGATCATCAGGTCCGCCTGGCGGATATAGTGGACGGCCTTGGCCAGAACGTCCTGGTCCAGGCTCTCCTCATACAGCACCACATCGGGCTTGATGTCCCCGCCGCAGGCGGGGCACCTGGGGACGCCAGTGGTAGAGAGGATGGTGTCCAGGCCGTAAAAGGCCCCGCATTTTTCGCAGTAGTTCCGCAGAACACTGCCGTGCAGCTCCAGCACCTCCCGGCTTCCCGCCTTCTGGTGCAGGCCGTCGATGTTCTGGGTGATCACGGCCTTCAGCTTCCCCTCCTGCTCCCACTGGGCCAGCTTCCGATGGGCGGCGTTGGGCTGGGCCCAGGGGGCCAGCATCTTGGCCCGGTAAAAGTCGTAAAACTCCGCCTTGTGGCGGACGTAGAAGCTGTGGCTGAGGATGGTTTCCGGCGGGTATTGGAACTTCTGGTGATACAGGCCGTCCACGCTACGGAAATCCGGAATCCCGGACTCCGTGGACACCCCGGCCCCGCCGAAAAACACCATATTGTCCGATTCTGCCACCCATTGCCGCAGCTTTTCGATCAATTCCGTCATCCGTAAGACCTCCATTTCGTGAATTTATAAGGAGTATGCCATGAACATTCAGATTTTCGGGGCCCGCAAGTCCTTCGACACCAAGAAGGCGGAGCGCTGGTTCAAAGAGCGCCGCATCAGATACCAGTACATCGACCTGGACAGCAAGGGCCTGTCCCCCGGGGAATACCGCAGCGTCCGGGCCGCCGTGGGCTATGACGCCCTGGTGGACCGGGACAGCCCCGACTACCGGGAGCTGGGGCTGGACTATCTCCTGCCCCAGGCGGCGGAGGAGAAGCTGCTGGAAAATCCCTGGCTGTTCCGGGCGCCCATCGTCCGCAACGGCCGCCAGGCCACCGTGGGCTACTGCCCCGACGTGTGGAAAACCTGGGAATAACCGTCCCCATTATACCACCCATTTACCCGTCCGGCAAGAAGCTCCGGTTTTTTCGACAAGCTCAGGAAACGCTTCCTTTTGCCGGGAAATTGTGGTATACTGGGCGAAAAATACCCGAAAGGAGGGCTGCGGCATGAAAATCGGAACGGTGGAAGTTCCCTCGCGGCTGGTGCTGGCCCCCATGGCGGGGGTGACGGACCTGGCCTTCCGGCTGATCTGCCGGGAGCTGGGGGCGGGCCTGACGGTTACGGAGATGGTCAGCGCCAAGGCCCTGTGCTATCAGGACAAAAAAAGCCGGGGCCTGCTGAAGCTGTCCCCCGGGGAGCACCCGGCCAGCGCCCAGATTTTCGGCAGCGACCCCGTGTGCATGGCGGAGGCCGCGTGCATCGCGGCGGAGATATCCGGGGCGGATCTGATCGACATCAACATGGGCTGCCCGGTGGGAAAGATCGTCTCCAACGGCGACGGCAGCGCCCTGATGCGGGACCCGGAGAAGGCCGCCCGGATTGCCCGGGCGGTGGTGGAGGCCTCGCCGGTGCCGGTAACGGTGAAAATGCGCCGGGGCTGGGACAAGGGCAGCATCAACGCCGTGGAGCTGGCCCGGATGCTGGAGCAGGCGGGGGTGTCGGCCCTGGCCATCCATGGCCGCACCCGGGCCCAGATGTACGCCGGGCAGGCGGACTGGGTCACCATCCGCCAGGTGAAAGCGGCGGTGTCCATTCCGGTGATGGCCAACGGCGACGTGTTTTCGGCGGAGGATGCCGTGAAGATCCTGCACTTCACCGGGTCCGACGCCGTGATGATCGGCCGGGGCTGTCTGGGCAATCCCTGGCTGTTTCAGCAGGCCCAGGCGGCGCTGGAGGGCAAGCCCATCCCTCCCCTGCCGCCCCTGGCCCAGCGGTGCGATACCGCCGTGCGGCAGATCGAGCTGGCGGCCCAGGACAAGGGGGAGCACATCGCCATTCTGGAGGCCCGGAAGCAGTACGCCTGGTATCTCAAGGGCGTGCCCCACGCGGGATATTACAAAGAGCAGATCGTGCGCATGAACACGCTGGAGGATATGTACCGGATCACGGAGGGCATCCGCCGGGACCTGACATAAGGCGGGCCCAAGGAGGAAAAGGAGGAATTCTATGCACAAGAGAAAGCATTGGATCGTGGCGGCGGGACTGGCCGTGTGCGGCCTGCTGCTGGCGGCGTTTTCCCTGGGACACCCCCGGGATGTTCCCGAGACAAACCGGGACAGCGCGCCCCGGCCGGTGGTGCGGGTGGTCCCCGCCTGGAACGGCCTCCAGGCGGAGAAAACCGTATATTGACCGCCCCGCGAAAAGAAGCCGTAAGCCCTTCTGGGACCATCAAAAAAAGCAGCCTTTCGGCTGCTTTTTTTCGCCTATAGGATGATCACCGGCCCGGCGGCGGCCAGGCGGCCCTCCCGGACGGTGACGGTCTCGCCGGTCAGGGCGTTTTCATAATTGCCGTCGGCCAGGGGGACGGCGGCCGTCCCCGGGCGGCCCGCCAGGGGGAACACGCCCACCGCCAGGTGTTGGCCGTTCTGATAATCGGCCACGGCCAGGCCCTGCGCGTCGTCCGCCTCCACATGGAAGGCGGCGTCCGTGGGCAGGCGCTTTTTGATGTCGTACAGCTTCCGCAGCAGGGGAGACAGGTCCTCCCCGGTCCAGTCGATGGGCTCCCGCTCAAACAGGGAGGGCGTATGGACGGCGGAGACCTCCTGCCCGGCATAGAGCAGGGTGGTCCCCTTCTGGAAATAGCTCAGGGCCGTCCAGGCCAGCAGGCTGTCCCGGCTGGGGAAGCGGTCCGCCGCCCGGCGCTGGTCGTGATTTTCCAGGCAGCTGAGCTTGTTGTACCAGGTGGGAAAGCTCAGCTCCTGATAGCTCAGGGCGGCAAAATACCGGCTCAGGGGCATGGTCCCGCCAGTGGCTCCCTCATACAGGGGCCAGATGTCGTAGGGGTACAGAATGTCGAACACGTCAAACAGCTCGTTGTCCGTGGCGGCGTACAGGCCCTGGCGGCGGAAGGCCAGGATGTGGTCCAGGTGGACGCTCTCCCCCAGCCAGATGGCCCCGGGGCGCACCCGTTCCACCGCCTGCCGGGCCTTGCGCCAGAACGCCACAGGCACAGTGCTGGCCACGTCGCAGCGGAAGCCGTCCACATACTGGGCCCAATAGCACAGAGACTCGATCTGATAATCCCACAGGCCGGAAACGGCGTAGTCCAGGTCCACCACATCGGTCCAGTCCCCCACCTTGTTGCCCCGGCTGCCGTCGGGCTTGTGATAGTAATACTCCGGGTGCAGGGCCACCAGGGTGGCGTCCGGGGAGGTGTGGTTATACACCACGTCGATGATGCACTTCATGCCGTTTTCGTGGATGGCGTCCACCAGGTGGAGGAAGTCCTCCAAGGTGCCGTACTCCGGGTTCACCGTGCGGTAGTCCCGGTTGGCATAGGGGCAGCCCATGCTGCCCTTGCGGTTGGCTTCCCCGATGGGGTGGATGGGCATCAGCCACAGGATGTCCGTGCCCAGGGCCCGGATCCGGGGCAGATCCGGCTCCACGGCCCGGAAGGTACCCTGGGGCGTGTGGCTGCGGACGTACAGCTCATAGATCACGCTGCGGCGCAGGGCGGGATTGGTTTCAAGGGACATGGCAAATACCTCCCAGAGAATTATTTCAGGGTGCTGCTGTTGTTCAGCACGCCGGTGCTGTACAGAAACAGCACGTCCTGATCGGTGAAGGTCAGATAACGGCCCAGCTGGGCCGGGGACAGATAGCGGATATCCACCAGGGTGACCCTGCTGTACCCCTCCAGCAGCAGCGGGGCCAGGCTGGAGGCGAAGGAATCCCGGAAGATCACCAGCTCCCGGCTCGTCCGGGCGTTGGGACTCTCCACCGTCAGCAGGGACACGGACCCGGACAGAAACAGCTCATACGGGTCGCTGCCCCGGGCCTTTTCCAGGTCGTACACCGGGCCTTCCCCGCCGGTCTCATAATTGATGACCCGGCAGGCGGCGATGGTATCGTTGGTGAGATAGCGCAGGGTCTCCCCGGCCAGGGGCAGGGCCGCGTACCCGGAATACACCCCATAGAAGGGGCGGTCCAGGGTCACCTCCGTGTAATCCGCGGCGGCGTCCGCCCCCATGGCGGCGGCCAGATACCGGGCCACGGCAGGAAGCCGCTCCTGCCGCCAGTGGGCGTCGGTGCGGTAATAGTCCTCCAGGGTCAGCCGGTCAAACAGGTCGATATACGTCATCTCCGGCGTGCCCTCCCGCAGCCGGGACACCAGGGCGTCATAGTCCATGGCCGGGCGGCCGGAGGCCGGGGCCAGGAAATACCCCTTGTCCGGGATCACGGAGAGATAGACGTTGGCCTCCGTCCCGGCCAGATAGGTGTCGTACACATACCGGAAGCGCTGGGCGGCCCGGTCCACGGAACCGGTGTTCAGGGGGAAGTCCAGCTTGGCGGCATAGCCCCCGGAGAGATACACCCCGTCCACGTCCCGCTGGCCCAGCAGGTCATAGGACACCAGGGAGCGCAGGGTACGGAACTGTTCCCGCAGGGGGAACTGGTCGGCGGCGGCGTGCTCCAGCTTGCCGGCATACTGGCCGGACAGGAAGCCGGAGACGGTAAGCTCCGGCCACTGGGCCAGAGGGCGGCGCTCCGCCTGGGACACGTCCCCCGGGGTCCGCAGCAGGCCCCACAGGCCGAAGCCCGCCAGAAACGCGGCCAGCAGGCACAGGGTCACAAGATGCTTTGCTTTCATGGCAGCCTCCTCAGAACTCATACCAAAACCTGTTAAAAAGCTTGAAAAGCTTTTTATAGCACCGAAGGTGCGTCAGGTTTTGTATGAGACGTCACAGCGTGTTTTCACACGCTGTGCGTGCGCACAGCGCACGGGATTCTTGATTAAATTTTTTAATCAAGAATCAGTATCAGAACCGGAAATACAGGAAGGGATTGGCGGAGCCGCTGACCAGAAACGCCGTGCACACCGCCAGCAGGGCCAGCAGCGCCGCAGGCTCCAGCGCGTCCAGCACCCGCCCGGCCCGTCCGGCGGCGATCCGGCGGCACAGGGCGGCAGGTAGCGGCGTGGACCCCACGGCGGCCAGCGCCAGCACCGGGGCATAGCTGCGCAGATAGTAGAGGGCGCCGCTGTCCCACAGGGGCAGGCCCCCCAGACCCAGCAGGCCCCCGGCGGTCTCCAGGGCGGCGGGGACAGACGCGGCGTCAAACAGCACGAAGCTGAAAAGCGCCGCCAGCAGCACATACACATGGCCCAGCACCGGGACACGCTTCAGCCACCGGCCCAGAAACAGCTTTTCCAGCAGCAGGAACGCGGCAAAATACAGGCCCCAGACCACGAAGTTCCAGGCGGCCCCGTGCCACAGGCCCGTCAGGCCCCACACGATCACCAGGTTCCGCACCCAGCGGGCCTTACCCACCCGGCTGCCGCCCAGGGGGATATACACATAGTCCCGGAACCAGGAGCCCAGGGAGATGTGCCAGCGCCGCCAGAACTCCGTGAGACTGCCGGACACAAAGGGATAGCGGAAGTTCTCGGCAAAGCGGAAGCCCATGATGCGGCCCAGGCCGATGGCCATGTCGCTGTAGCCGGAGAAGTCGAAGTACACATGGAGCATATACGCCGCGGCGTACAGCCAGGTCAGCAGCACCGTTTTCTGCCCGCTCTGCTGATACACCGTCACCAGCTCATACAGGACGTTGGCAAGCAGTACCTTTTTCCCCAGGCCCAGCACAAAGCGGCGGGCACCCAGAGCCGCGTCCTGCACCGTGTGGGTGCGGCTTCGCAGCTGGGGGGCCACGTCGGCGTAGCGGACGATGGGGCCCGCCACCAGCTGGGGGTACATGGCGATATACGCCGCCAGGTCAATGAGGTTCCGCTGGGCCGGGGCGTCCCCCCGGTACACGTCGATGACATAGCTGAGGATCTGGAAGGTATAGAAGCTGATGCCGATGGGCAGGGCCATCCGCAGCAGAGGCACCGACAGCCCGGTGACGGCGTTGAAGCCGGAGATCAGGAAGTCGGCATACTTGCAGTAGGCCAGCATCCCCAGGCTCAGCACGGCGGACAGGGTCAGCAGCAGCCGCCTGCGGGTGGGATACCGCTCCATGAGCCGGGCGGCGGCATAGCCCTGTAAAATGGCGGCGGCCATGAACAGCACAAATCGGGGCTCGCCCCAGGCGTAGAACACCAGACTGCACAGCAGCAGCGCGGCGTTTTTCAGCCGCCTTGGGACTAAGAAATACAGTCCCAGGGCGCAGGGAAGGAAATAGAAGAGAAACGGCAGACTGGAAAACAGCATGGCTGCGGCGGATTACTGGAGGGGCTCGTCGCAGGCGGTCTGAACGCCGGTGTAGGTGGCGGTCATGGTGTTGACAAAGTCGTCCACCAGGTCGTCGGCGCCGAACAGCGCCACCACATACTCGCCATAGGTGAGGACCACCAGCTTGTCAGGGAAGCCGCACATCCACTGGGTGTTCTGGACATTCTGGCGCAGAGCGTCGGCCACAGCGGAGACGTCGCCGCTGTTTTTCACATGGAACGCACCGCAGGTAAAGCTGTTGGCGTTCATCATGTGGGTCAGCGACGCGGCGTCGTCAATGAGATCGGATTTGTCGGCGGGGAAGTGCAGCATATAGTCCAGATTGTCGGCATCGTCCACCGGGAAAGCGCCGGGGGCGTTGTCTACGGGGTTATCCAGGCTACCGCCCACCACGGAGAACTTCTCGCTTTCGGGATAGGCGTTCCACACGGCGGTCAGCAGGCCCACGGCGCTGGCGGGGAAGCCGCCGTTGACGTCGCCGCCCTTCTGGGAGGAGCAGGCCGCCAGGGACAGGACCATCACCAGGGCCAGCAGCATAGTGAGAAACTTTTTCATGGGTAAATACTCCTTTGTTATCGTTTTCAAAAGCCATCCGTGCATTTTTGGAGGGCTATTGGCAATGCATCATATCATATTCCCGGCGAAAAGGCAAGGCGAACAGGGAAATTTTCATAAAAAGGAGGCGGAGCGATCTTCGACGGTGAAGTATGGCTGCTTGTCCACGCGGAGTGGACAGTGATGGATAAAATTTTCACATTCCGGGAGAAAAGATGCGAAAAGCCCTTGCAATCCACGGGGAAATGTGGTACAGTCCACTTCGACAATTGAATAGGGGCGGCGGGGCCTGTCCGCACTGCCGCCTGACACCATTATTTCTGGCTTGCCGCCAAGGTCGCGGCAAGGAAAAAGGAGAAAGCTATGAAGAAGAAACTATTGGCTCTTTTCCTGGCGCTGGTAATGGTCGGCGCCGTACTCCCGGGATGCGGAGACGGCAGCAAGGACCCCGGCGGACAAGGAAATAACGGCAAAACGGGCGAACCGGTCAAGGGTGGCGAGATCACCATTGGCATCGCCCAGGACCTGGACGACAGTCTTGACCCCCACCAGACGGTGGCCGCAGGAACCAGAGAGGTCTTGTTCAACATCTTCGAGGGATTGGTGAAGCCCAATTCCGACGGCGAAATGATCCCCGCTGTGGCGGAGAAATACACGCTGTCCGAGGATGGAACCACCTATACCTTCACGCTTCGTGAGGGAGTGAAGTTCCACAACGGCCAGACAGTGACCGCAGAGGATGTTGTATATTCCATCAATCGCTGCGCCGCTGTGCCGGAGGGTCAGGAGAAGCCTCTGGTAGCGGCGTTTTCTGCTGTCAAGAGTGTGGAGGCCCTGGACGAAAAGACCGTTGCCGTTACCATCGCACAGCGGGACCTGGAGTTCATCAGCTATATGACGGCCGCCATCATTCCCGCGGACTATGAAAATCAGGACACGGCTCCGGTGGGCACCGGCCCCTTCAAGTTCGTGTCCCGGACCCCCCAGCAGGACTTCGTCATGGAGCGGTTCGAGGATTACTGGGGCGCCCCGGCGTGGCTGGACAAGGTTACCTATAAAATCTGCGAAAATGCCGACGCCCTGGTGATGAACCTGAACGGCGGGTCCATCGACCTGTGCGCCCACCTGACCTCCGCCCAGGCCTCCCAGCTGAACCAGAACTTCCAGGTGCTGGAGGGCACCATGAACCTGGTGCAGGCCATCTATCTGAACAACCAGGCCAAGCCCTTTGACAATCAGCTGGTGCGCCAGGCCCTGTGCTATGCCATCGACCGGCAGGGCATCATGGACATGGTGGCCGACGGCCACGGCACCGCCGTAGGCAGCAGCATCTATCCCGCGTTTACCAAGTATTTCCTGCCGGAGCTGGTGGATAAGTATCCCCACGACGTGGCCAAGGCCAAGGAGCTGCTGGCCCAGGCCGGGTATCCCGACGGCTTCGACATGACCATCTCCGTTCCCAACAACTATCAGCCCCATATGGACACCGCCGAGGTGGTGGCCGAGCAGCTGCGGGAGGCGGGGATCAGGGTGACCATCCAGCCGGTGGAATGGAGCACCTGGCTGGACACCATCTATAACGGCCGCCAGTTCCAGGCCACGGTGGTGGGCGTGGACGCCGCCAATATGACCGCCCGGGCCATGCTGGAGCGGTTCACCTCCGACTACGGCAAGAACTTCATCAACTATAATAACCCCGCCTATGACGCCCTGTTCCAGAAGGCCATCAACGCCCAGGACGAGGCCGGGCAGACGGATCTGTACAAGCAGATGGAGACCATGCTGGCGGACACTGCCGCCAACGTGTATATCCAGGACCTGTGCGACCTGGTGGCCATGCGGCAGGATCTGGGGGGACTGAAGTTCTATCCCATCTATGTGCTGGACCTGTCCACGGTTTATTTTACCCAGCAGTAACACATCTATTAAACTGAAAGAGGCGATGACCATGAAATACGCAGCCAAGAAAATCGGACTGACGCTGCTGACCATGGTCATCGTCTCTTTTCTGGCGTTTCTGGCGTTCCAGGTGATCCCCGGGGACCCGGCGGTGAAGCTGCTGGGCACCGAAGCCACCCCGGAGCGCATCGCCGCCCTGCGGGCGGAAATGGGACTGGACCGGCCGTTTTTAGAGCGGTATGTTCAGTGGGTGCTGGGGGCCCTGCACGGGGACTTCGGCACGTCCTACAGCTATAAAATGCCGGTGTCGTCCATGCTGGCGGGGAAGCTGCCGGTGACGGGGCTTCTGACGGGGATGTCCTTTGTGCTGATCCTGGCCTTTTCCATCCCCCTGGGCATTTTCACCGCCCGCCACGCCGGGGGGCGGCTGGACCGGGCCATGACCGCCGTGAACCAGGTGCTGATGGCCATCCCGGCCTTTGTAACGGGCATCCTGCTGACCTATGTGTTCGGGCTGGTGCTGCGGTGGTTCGTGCCGGGAAACTATGTTTCCCCCGGCGATAATCTGGGCGGCAGCCTGTGGTACTTCCTGTTCCCCGCCGTGTCCATCGCCCTGCCCAGGGTGGCCATGACGGTGAAGATGCTGCGCTCGTCCATTCTGTCGGAGCTGCAGAAGGACTATGTCCGCACCTCACACAGCCGGGGCAACAGCGACCGGGCTACCCTGTACCGCCATGTGCTGCGCAATGCCATGGGGCCGGTGGTGTCGTTTCTGGCCATGACCGCGGCGGACATTGTAGCCGGCTCCGTGGTCATCGAGCAGGTATTCTCCCTGCCGGGCCTGGGCCGGATGCTGCTGACCTCCATCGCCAACCGGGACTATCCCGTGGTGCAGGCGGTGGTGGTGATCGTGGCCTTCTGGGTGGTGCTGGTGAACCTGCTGGCGGACCTGATCAACCAGCGGCTGGACCCCCGGCTGCGGCTGACGTGACAAATCGGGAAAAGAAAGGTGGGAGCGGGCCTTGCTGCTGAATGAAAAAAAGAATCACTATCTGCGGACGGGGCTGATCCTCACCGGATTGATGACGGCTCTGGCCCTGGTGGGCTGCGTGTGGACCCCCTATTCCCCCACGGCCATGTCCGGCAGCGAGAAATTCCTGGCCCCGTGCCTGCGGCACCTGTTCGGCACGGACAACTTCGGCCGGGACATTTTCAGCCGGGTGCTGGCCGGGGCGGGCACCACCTTCTTCATCAGCGCCGCCACCGTGTGCATCGGCGCGGCGGCGGGCACCCTGGTGGGGGCCTTTACCGGCTACTTCGGCGGCTGGCTGGACGAGACGCTGATGCGCGTCAACGACGCGGTGACGGCGTTTCCCAGCATCCTGCTGGCGCTGGTGTTCATCTCGCTGCTGGGCTTCGGCAAGTACAACGTGATCCTGGCCCTGGGCGTCGCCTTTGTGCCCAGCTATGCCCGGGTGATCCGCAGCGAATTTGCCCGGCACCGGGAGATGAACTATGTCAAAAGCGCCCGGCTCATGGGAGCGGGGCATCTGCGCATTATGTTTCTGCATATTCTGCCCAACACCCGGCAGGTGCTCCTGCCGACGCTGGTGATCGGGTTTAACAATGCCGTGCTGGCGGAGGCCAGCATGAGCTATCTGGGCATCGGCGTGAAGCCCCCGGACGTGTCCCTGGGGTACATGCTGTCGGAGTCCCAGAGCTATATGGCCAGGGCCCCCTGGTATATGCTGACGGTGGGCGGCGTGATCGTGCTGCTGATTTTAGGCGTCAGCCTGCTGGGCGAGGGCCTGCAGCAAAAGGAATGGGGGAGGTGACGGTATGCTGGAGATCCGGGATCTGCACGTGCAGTTTCACGGGGCGGACCACGAGGCGGTGCGGGGCATCGGCCTGACGGTGGGCGACGGCGAGATCGTGGGCCTGGTGGGTGAATCCGGCAGCGGAAAAACCGTCACCGCCATGATGATCTCCGGCCTGCTGCGGCCGGAGCAGGCGTCCTTCCGGGGGAAAATCCTGCTGGACGGGCGGGACCTGCTGACCAGCAGCGGCGATACCCTGCGCAGCATCCAGGGCCGGGACATCTGCGTGGTGTTTCAGGAGCCTATGAGCGCCATGGACCCCACCATGCGCATCGGGCCCCAGGTGGAGGAGTGCCTGCGGGTACACACGGACCTGCCGCCGGGAAAGCGGCGGGAGCTGGCCCTGCAGGCCCTGCGGGATGTGGACCTGCCGGAGGCGGAGGACGTATACCGGAAGTACCCCCACGAGCTGTCCGGCGGCATGCTGCAGCGGGTGATGATCGCGGCGGCCATCCTGCCCCGGCCGAAGCTCCTGCTGGCGGACGAGCCCACCACGGCTCTGGACGTGACCATCCAGGCCCAGATTCTGGAGCTTCTGCGGCGGCTGAACCGGGAGCTGGGTATGTCCATTCTGTTTATTTCCCACAACCTGGCGGTGGTGCGGAAGCTGTGCACCCGGGTGGCGGTGATGGAAAAGGGCCGCATTGTGGAGACCGGACCGGTGGAGGACATCTTTTTCCACCCCCAGGCCCCCTATACCCAGCGGCTCATTGCCGCCATCCCCACAAGGAGGAAGCTATGAGCGATGATCTGGTTTTACAGGTCCGTGACCTGAACGTGTGGTACCGGCCCTCCGGGACCATCGGGCGCAGAAAGCGCCGGCAGGTGCTCCATGATGTGAGCTTTGACCTGCACCGGGGGGAGATTCTGGGCCTGGTGGGGGAGTCCGGCAGCGGAAAGACCACCCTGGCCCGGACCATTCTGGGCTTTGTGCCGGACTATACCGGCACGGTGACCCACTTCACCAAGCGGCCCCAGATGGTGTTCCAGGACCCGGCCAGCAGCCTGAACCCCAGCCGCACCGTGGGCTGGATTCTGGCCGAGCCCCTGCGGATATACGGCAAGTATGACCGGGAGGAGATCCGGCGGCGGGTGGAGCGGACCATGGAGCTGGTGGGCCTGGACCCGGAGTGCCGGGACCGGCTGCCCCATCAGCTGTCCGGCGGACAGCGGCAGCGGGTGTGCATCGGGGCGGCCCTGATCGTGCATCCCCAGCTGATCGTGGCCGACGAGGCCGTGTCGGCCCTGGACGTGACCATCCAGGCCCAGATCCTGCAGCTGATCGCCCGGCTGCGCCGGGAGCTGGGCATTTCGTATCTGTTTATCTCCCACGACCTCAACGTGGTTTACGAAATCTGCGACCGGTGCCTGGTGATGCACCAGGGACGCATCGTGGAGCAGGGGCCGGTGGAGGAGCTATTTGACCATCCGAAGGAGGAATATACCCGCCAGCTGCTGGCAGCGGCGGAGTGAGCGCATATGACCGAAGAACGGAGACAGAAATTACTGCAATCATCCCAGGGCCCCGGGGCGGAGCCCTTCAGCCAGTATAATCACATGAAGGTCACCGCCGTGGACGACGGCACCGCCACCGTGGAGCTGGAGCTGCACCCGGACAGCCTGAACTGCTGGGGCACCCCCCACGGCGGCGCGCTGTTCACCATGGCCGACGTGGCGGCGGGGATGGCCCTGCTGACCCTGCGGCAGGAGGTGACCTTCACGGTGTCCTCCAGCATCGAATACCTGTCCGCCGCCCCGGGAACCGGGAAGCTCACCGCCGTGGGCGCCGTGGAGAAAATGGGCGGCCACATGGGCTTCAGCCGCACGGACATCCGGGACGAGAGCGGCAGGCTCATTGCTGCCCTGCGGACGGTGATGTATCTGACGGGCCGCCCGCTGGAGCTGTGAGGGCATTTTTCCGGCGGCACCGGGGGCTGCACATCTGGCTTCTGTCGGTGTGCGGGGTGCTGGCCCTGTACTTTGCCCTGCGGCCGGTGCCGGGGCTGATGACCCGGTTCAGCCGGGGGATCATCATGCCCCTGGAGCGGGCGGTGGCGGCGGTGTGCTACCGGGCGGACTTCTCCGTGGCAGAGCTGCTGTATGCCACGGCGGCGGGAGTGGTTCTGCTGTGGATGGGCGCCACCGTCCGGCGGCTGATCACGGAAAAGGGCCGCCGGGGGCGGATCGTGTACCGGTTCGCCCTGACTGCCGTGTGCATCGTGCTGACGGTATACGCCGGGTTCAGCCTGCTGTGGGGCGTCAACTACTATGCCGAGTCCTTCCAGGAGCAGTCCGGCGTATATGCCCGGGAGTCCACCCCGGAGGAGCTGGCCCGGGTGACGGAGTATTTCGCCCGGCAGCTGGCCGGTTGCGCCGATCAGGTAAAGCGGGACGAAAACGGCCTCTTTGCCGAAAGCCGGGCGGACATCTTCGCCCACAGCATGGAGGTGTTCGACGGGATATATGACGAGTTTCCGTGCCTGGTGATGGAGGACCATGTACCCAAGGGGGTGCGGTTTTCCACGGCCCTCAGCGCCATGGACTTCACGGGGTTTTACTTCCCCTTTACCGGGGAGGCCAACCTGAACATCGACAGCCCCGCCTGCTATCTGCCCAGCACCATTGCCCATGAGATGGCCCATCAGCGGGGCATCGCCTCGGAGCAGGAGTGCAATTTCATCGCCATTGCCGCCTCCACCACGGCGCAGAGCCCGGCGTATCGCTACTCCGGGTGGCTGATGGGGTTCACCTACCTCTCCAACGCCCTGTACCGGGCGGATCAGGAGGCCTGGAAGCAGGTGCGGGTGCTGCTGCCGGACACGGTGGTGGCGGACCTGCGGGACAACTCCGCCTATTGGGCGGAATTTGAGGGTCCGGTGAACGACGCGGCCCAGAAGGTGTACGACTCCTTCCTGAAAAGCAACGGCGAGTCACGGGGGACCCAGAGCTACGGCACCGTGGTGGATATGCTGATGGCGTATTATGGATAAGTCAAAAAAGGCGCTGCCGGGGGCAGCGACTTTTGCCGTTTGCACAAAAAACCACCCACGTTCCCGGCAAGAGTCACAAATTCCGCAAAAATGGGCGCTTTTTGTCGAGACAGGGCTTGCGCGCAGGGCGTCGGAATGGTAGAATGAAGCTGTTGCGCCCGGAAGGCGCAGAGGAAAACAATTCAGAAAAGGAGAGAGTTTATGGATCGTTTCTTCCATGTAACCGAAAAAGGCTCCACCATCCGGACGGAGATCATGGCCGGTATCACCACCTTCATGGCTATGGCTTACATTCTGATGGTCAACGCCGGTATGTTCTCGAACCCCTTTGGCGACGGCACAGACGTGCTGGGCGTCAGCTACGGGGCCATTTACGTGGCCACCGCCATTTCCGCCGTGGTGGGCACCCTGCTCATCGGCCTGCTGTCCAACCTGCCGCTGGCGCAGGCCTCCGGCATGGGCCTCAACGCCTATTTCGTCTACACCGTGTGTGTGGGCCTGGGCCTGAGCTATGCCAACGCCCTGGTGCTGGTGCTGTTCGACGGCATCATCTTCGTGCTGCTGACCGTTACCGGTCTGCGCAAGATCATCTTCGACTCCATTCCCCACGAGGTCAAGGTGGCCATCTCCGCCGGTATCGGCCTGTTCATCGCCTTCATCGGCCTGCAGAACGCCGGCATCGTGGTCAACGACGCCTCCACCTGCGTGAATCTGCACTCCTTCAACGTGTTCACCGGCGAGCAGACCTGGGCCACCATCTTCCCCATGCTCATCACCCTGATCGCCGTGTTCGCCATCGGCGCCATGAGCAAGAAGAAGGTCCGCGGCGCTGTGCTGTGGGGCATTCTGGGCGCTGCCGTGCTGTACTATGCCATCGGCCTGATCACCGTTCCCGGCTTCTATGCCTCCGCCGTGGCTCCCAACCTGACCTCCGACTTCTTCGGCGCTTTCCGCGATTTCGGCACCCAGGCCTTCGCCGCAGTGTTCAAGTCCGGCTTTGACTTCTCTGCCTTCATTGCCGCCAACGGCACCGGCGCTTTTGTGGTGATGCTGCTGACCACGATGCTGGCCTTCTGCATGGTGGATATGTTCGACACCCTGGGCACCCTGTACGGCGCCTGCTCCGCCGGCAATATGCTGGATAAGGACGGCAACGTCCCCAACATGGACCGCGCTATGCTGGCCGACGCCTGCGCCACCTGCGCCGGCGCCGTCTGCGGCACCTCCACCGTCACCACCTTCGTGGAGTCCTCCGCCGGTGTGGCCGAGGGCGGCCGCACGGGTCTGGCCTCCATGGCCACGGCCGTGATGTTCTTCATCGCCATGTTCCTGTCCCCGGTGGCTCAGCTGATCCCCACCTATGCCTGCGCTGCGGCTCTGATCTATGTGGGCGTTCTGATGATGTCCAACGTCCGCAACATCGCCTGGGACGATCCCGCTGCCGCCGTCACCGGCTTTGTCACCGTGGCCTTCATGCCCCTGACCTACAACATTTCCTACGGTATTGCCTTCGGCCTGATCTCCTACGTTTTCGTGAAGATCTTCACCGGCAGGATCAAGGATATCAACGTGGGCACCTGGATCATCAGCATCCTGTTCGCCCTGATGTTCTTCCTGACCCGGTAAGCGGTCCGCAATCGAATTTTACCCCAAGAGGGCGCGGCTGGGCCGCGCCCTCTTGTTATTTTCCTCCCGATGGAGTATCCTATGGACAGCAAATTGCGCGGGAGGTGCCGTATGCACAAGTATGTTCTCATCCCTGATTCCTTCAAGGGCACCCTGTCCGCCCGGGACTTCTGCGCCGTGGCCCGGGAGGCCATCGGGCGGGCTGACCCCGGGGCACAGGTGCTCTCCATCCCCCTGGCCGACGGCGGCGAGGGCACGGTGGAGGCATTTCTGGCGGCCTGCGGCGGCCGGAGGATCGACTGCCCCTGCACAGGCCCCTATGGCGGCACGGCGCCGGGGTTTTACGGCCTGCTGCCCGACGGCACCGCCGTTGTGGAGCTGGCCGCCGCCGCGGGGCTGCCTCTGGCCGGAACGGATCTGCACCCGGCGGACGCCACCACCTACGGCGTGGGCCAGCTGCTGCTGC
>OMAM01000325.1_pt1 | contig 27977 bp, 18 predicted proteins | sample 1644621 | NCBI WGS metagenome assembly OMAM01 (sample SAMEA103958120, study PRJEB25191) | human gut metagenome | biome: human-associated habitat [ENVO:00009003]; feature: intestine environment [ENVO:2100002]; material: feces | place: Germany | collected 2013/2015 | reverse complement strand
TGCTGATGTTGACCATCATACTAAATACAGTATAAATGTTTACGATAATGCCAATAAAAACGTTTCATTTGACACAATTGTAAACTTATTCATTCCGGCAACAATTGACGACTGTTACTCCGATATTGATGATATAGGATCTCTTGGGATTAAGGATGAAAATGGTAAATGGAACACTAAAGGTGGAAAGAGTAGGATTATTCACGTTAATGTTGATAGATTGGAGATGTTTTCAAAAGTTTTTGAAAATAATGTATCTCCAATGATGGCAAAACTGCCAACCGTACAAGCCGAGCAAGTAATTGATGTTTTAGAGTGTTTTATGAAGCAAAAGATTTCTCTAGGAACGTATCCAGAGGAGATATGCGCGACAATAATGCTTGACGAAACAAAATCACAGAAGCTAGGAATAATTGATCGAAATATTCATTTTCCGGAAAGCGCAAATGACAGTGTATATTGTGGAGCGCAAATTGGATTACTGAATCCTTTGTTCCAAGGTGTTAGAAGGGAATACAACAATAACAGTGACTATGATGTGATTGATTTAACGCAGATTGATGATGATTATCATGTTCGAGTAAAGTATTCTCCTGCTAAAGACCTAAAACTATATGCGGATGCGGTTCCTAAAACCACTTGGAATCGTTATGACGAAAACTATAGACTGTGTAATAGGGAAATGATCGGAACAACGAGCGAACGCTCGTTGATAGCTGCAATTTTACCTCCAGGGGTAGGTCATGTTATTACGGTATTTGGTTGGACGGTAAAAGATTTATCGTTAATTGTAAAGATGGCTGGATGTTATGCTTCTTTACCATATGATTTTTTTGTTAAAACAATTGGTAAGGGACATGTATGTACAGATACAACAATGCTATTTCCAATAGTTAGTGGTAAATATGATGAAGCAATTATAGTTAGAGCGCTGAGATTAAACTGTCTTACAAATGATTATGCTACTTTATGGAAAGAAAACTATAAAACATCATTTGCTAGTGAGACTTTTGTGAAGAAAGATAAACGTTTAGAGTTACATCCTTACACAAATTTAACTAACGAGTGGACGAAAGAAAGCGGATTGTATTCTGATTATGAAAGACGCCAAGCATTAGTTGAAATCGATGTTTTAGTTGCAATGTCGCTTGGTATGACATTAGACCAATTGATTTCAATATATAAAATTCAATTTCCAGTTCTTCAATCTTATGAAGAAGATACATGGTACGATTCTAATGGGCGCATTATCTTTACAAATAATTGTAGTTTAACAGGAGTAGGGTTGTCTAGAGCTGAATTTGAAACGATTAAAGATATTAAATCAGGCGTTTATCAATATACTGTTTCAGATGATACTATGCCTGAAGGACCTAAGGAAAGGATTATTGAATATTGCGCACCATTTGATAGATGTGTGCGTGAATTAGATTACAAAGAAGCGTGGGACATTTTTGAAAAAAGATTCGCACAATAAAGAAAGTTAGGAGGCAAGCAAGATGCTACCATCAGTACTTGCAAGACAGTATCAGGAAGGTCTGATTGATTATATTGATACATCATTTCCTATAACAAACCCAATATTTAAGGGGTCTATTAGGAATATGTTAAATACGAAAGATGCAGTGTTTCATGAGCCATATGTCGCAGTGCGTCTGCCTTTCCGCGTTTACGAAGGGGATAAAAACTTATTTGAGGCGATTCATCAGCCATTTAGTCCGTATGTTCATCAGCAAAGAGCTTTTGAACGTCTTACAGGTGAAGATGGTAGATCTACGTTAATTGCTACAGGAACGGGTTCAGGTAAAACAGAGTGTTTCCTTTATCCTATTCTTGAATATTGCTATAAGCATCGGGGGGAAAAGGGAATTAAGGCGTTAATTATTTACCCGATGAACGCTTTAGCGTCAGATCAGGCTAAGCGTATTGCAGAGCTAGTTGATGGAAGTGAAGAGCTCAAGTCTGCTGGAATTCGTGTGGGAATGTATGTCGGAGGCCAGGAGCATTCATCTGCAAAGGTGATGCTCCCAGACAAAGTAATTACAGATCATGAGACGCTTCTTGCTGCACCACCAGATATTCTTATGACTAACTATAAAATGTTGGATTACCTATTAGTTAGACCTAAGGATGCTGAACTATGGAAGAATAATCTGCCGGATACATTGAAGTATATTGCTGTTGATGAACTTCATACTTTTGATGGAGCTCAGGGAACAGATTTGGCGTGCCTTCTTAGAAGATTAAAAGCACGTCTTAATGTTTTGCCTGGACAGATCTGCTGTATTGGAACATCAGCTACAATGGGCGCTAAGGATAGTGCCAAGAGCATTAGAGAATATGCATCTGATGTATTTGGAGAAATATTTGATGAAGACTCTGTGGTTACAGAAGATAGACTCTCTGCAGAAGAATTTTTTGCTGGGTTTGATATCACAGATTATAAAATTCCAACTAGGGATGAAGCATTACAACTTAAAGAGTTATCTTCCGGAGAAGATGAAAAAGAATATTTATATGCAGCTGTAGATGCTTGGCTTGATGGATCAGATTTTTCAAATATATTGTCAGATGATGCAAGGGTTGAGCTTGGAAAGCAGCTTATGCATCATAATTTCTGCCAAAGTATTATAGCAGAAGCAAAAGGTTCATATATGCAGAATTCGTTTGCATATGAGAGCTTGATAAAGAGATTCCCATTGTTGGGAGAACTAGGTGAAGATTTAGCTTGTGTTGTTATAGATGCTCTATACGCATTAATTTCTCATGCTAGAACTAAAACTTCATCAGGTAAATTGCGCCCATTTTTAAATGTGCAGGTTCAGGTATGGATGCGTGAACTTAGACGTCTTGTTGGTGAAGTGGCTGATAAGGATATAAAGTATGCCCTTTCAACCGATCTTAATGAACACCAGGCGAAGCATTATCTTCCAGTAATTAACTGTAGAGAATGTGGACAAACGGGTTGGGCTTCTATTGAGGATAATGGAAGTGTTGAATTAAGGGATATAAAGGCATTTTACAATGCTTTCTTTAGTGGCGATTCTAAGGTCAGATTGATGTTCCCTCATAAGGAAGGTGAAGAAGCTTTTGGTCTCAGTAATCGTATGAGATTATGTCCTGAATGTATGGAAATCATGTTTGATGAAGATAATAGAACACTTTGTTCAAACGGTCATAAGACAATTCCAATCTGGGTACCAGATCTAAAGACAGAAGGAAGAAATAATAGTAAGGCATATAAGTGCCCTTTCTGTAATGGAAAGGGAACAATGTCACTTATTGGTTTAAGAAGTGCTACAGCTATAAGTGCGGGCATTTCTGAACTATACGCTTCTAAATTTAACGATGATAAGAAACTGCTTGCATTTACAGATAATGTACAGGATGCTGCTCATCATGCAGGATTCTATAATTCGCGTACTTGGAAGTTTGGATTGAGAACTGCGATAACACAGTTTATTAATCTTGATCAGGAAGAATACTCTTTTTATGATTTTATTCAGAGGGTAGTGTCATATTGGAAGAATTATTTAGGTGATGAATATTTCGTGGCCAATTTCATTCCTGCTAACCTTACTTGGATGCGTGCATATGAAAGAATGTGCAATGAAGGACAACTTCGTAAAGATGAAGATGCTGCTACATTATTGAATTATGTTGAGCAACGATTTAAGTATGAGATTCTGATGGAATATGGCATTCTTTCTAGAATTGGCAGAACTCTTGAAAAGTCTGGATGCTCGGTACTTGAATTTGATTTTGATAAAGCAGTTTCAGGAATTATGGAGCGAGTAGCTAATGAGGTAGGAAGACTTCAAAGTGCTGATATAGAGACCTTCAGAAGAATGATTCTTGGCGTATTGTATCAGATGAAAATTAATGGAGCTTTTGATTACTATGTATTTGAACAGTTTATTCAAAATGGAGCAAATTATTATCATTTATCCAATGATAGAAAGAAGTGGTTTCCAGGAGTAAATCGTGGACTTAATGTACCTAAGTTTGTGGCAATTAACCACGGTACGAAGAAAACAAAAGGCTTTGACGGCATAGATGGTAAGTCTTGGTATGCAAAGTGGATTGATAAATATCTTCCGGAGTTCTCATTAGAATCAGATGCTACAGATATTATGAAGATTATTCTTGAAGAACTTACTAAGGCAGGAGTTCTTAAGAAAACAGAAACACCGGATAATGTTCATGTGTGGGCGATTGATACAGAAAAGTGTCATATAACTAGAAATGTTAAACAGATGGTATGTGATGAGTGCGGGGCTCAGATATCAATGTCTGAGAAGAATGCAGAAATTTTTGAAGGCGCATGTTGTACTCGTCATAATTGCAATGGCCATATGCATATTGCTGACGAAAAGAACCTGGATTTTTATGGAAAACTTTATAGTCAGGGTGAATTAGTGCGAATTGTTGCGAAGGAACATACTGGACTCTTAGGACGCGATGATAGAGAAGATTTAGAGCGTAAATTTAAAAAATCAAAAGATAATCAGAAACCTTGGGATCCAAATCTATTGTCATGTACACCTACTTTGGAAATGGGTATTGATATTGGAGATTTGTCTACGGTTATTCTTAGCTCCATACCTCCTACACAGGCAAACTATGCTCAGAGAGCAGGTCGAGGTGGACGTAAAGATGGGAATGCCCTGACTGTTGCTATAGCAAATTCAAGACCTCATGACCTTTATTTTTATCAAGATCCGATGGAAATGATTGCTGGAGCAGTAGAACCACCAAAGGTATTTTTAAAGGCATCTGCAGTATTGTCAAGACAGTTTACTGCTTATTGTATGGATTGCTGGGTTAAATCAGGACAGGCAGAGGTGCCGGATAAAGTAAGTTCTTGCTTAGCAAAACTGGACGAGACATCTAAGGACAGATTCCCTAACAACTTCCTGTATTATGTCCAGAATAATATGGCTAAGCTTGTCAGAATGTTTATACAGGCTTTTTCTGTAAACCCGATGAACAGTGATGGTCTTAATGAAAATTCAATCAAGGATATCAAGGCATTTGCAATGGGCGAAGGGACTACAAATAGTCCAATGCATATTAAGATTTATAACGAGTTTTATGATCTTAAGAAGCAAAGAGACGGAATTCAGAAGAGCATTAAAGAGCTATCTAAGATGATCAAGGAGCTGGAAGATAAACCTCAAGACTCATCTTATGATGAACAGATTAAGGAATTAAAAGCAGAACGTGCAGCTTGGATGAGCGTTGTTGCAAAGATTAACGATAAGAATGTATTCAATTTCTTGTCTGATGCGGGATTATTGCCTAATTATGCATTCCCAGAAGCTGGCATTGTACTTAAGGCAGTTCTTACCCGAGTAGAGAAGGATGAGAATGATAGACAGAAGAATAAGTATGAGAGTACGACCTATGAATACAATAGGTCTGCTTCGTCTGCAATCAGTGAGTTCGCGCCACTGAATAGTTTTTATGCAGGTGGTCATAAACTCACAATTGATCAGGTTGACATTAATACTGCAAAGGCTGAGCCATGGAGATTATGCCCGAACTGTTCTCATGCAACAATAGAAGATTCAAGTATTCCGGTAAGTGTTTGTCCTAAGTGTGGAAATCCAGGTTGGGCAGATGCTGGACAGGTTCGCTCTATGTTTAAAGTTCAAATGGTTTATTCCAATATGAAGGAAGAAGAGAGTCAGATTGGAGATGACAGTGAAGATAGAGCAACTATGTTCTATGACAAGGAATTGCTCGTAGAAGTTGATGAAGATAAAGATGTTATTCAGGCATTTGAAATGGATAACAAAGAGTTTAAATGGGGATATGAATTCCTTCAGAAAGCAACAATGCGAGAAATTAACTTCGGCGAACAATCAATCACTGGAGATAAGCTTCTTGTTGCAGGACATGAAGGTGTAAGGAAAGGTTTTACTATATGTAAGTATTGTGGAAAGATACAAGTTCAAGGAGAGCAACCAAAGCATTCTCGATTCTGCAAGATGGTAAAGGATAAGAACATAGTTACAGATCCTTATGAAGAGTGTCTTTTCTTATATCGTGAATTTGAAACAGAAGCTCTTAGATTATTAATTCCAGCAACAACGATGGATGCAACAAATGTAAGGGTAGAATCCTTTGTTGCAGCATTTATGCTTGGAATGAAGAAAAAGTTTGGTAACGTAGATCATCTTAGGGCGACAGTAAGTGAAGTACCGGTTCCAGAAGCTGATTATAGAAAACAGTATCTTGTTATTTATGATTCAGTTCCAGGAGGAACGGGATATTTGAAACAGCTTATGAATGATAAAAACGGTATTATTGACGTTTTTGAAGGAGCTCTTGAAACAATGGAGCATTGTAGCTGTAATGATGATCCACAGAAAGATGGATGTTATAAGTGCCTTTATGCTTATAGACAGAGTCAGCATATTGGAGAAATATCCCGAGATTCAGCTATTGCTCTGTTAAAAGCAATCCTAAGCGGGAAAGAGAATCGTGTGGAGATTAAAAAGCTTGCACAGGTAGATACGAATCATTTATTTGATAGTGAACTTGAACGAGAATTTGTAGGTGCCTTTGAGAAGTTAAGTACTGCTGAAAGACCTATACGTATCCATAAAACACTCGTAAATGAAAAAGAGGGTTATTCTCTTCAGGTTGGAGAGAGTTTATGGACTATAGAGCCACAGGTTGATTTTGATGCATCGATGGGAATAACGGTTAAGTCTCGTCCTGATTTTGTTATCAGACCAAAGAGAACAACTGGAAATCAGAAACCTATTGTTGTATTTACTGATGGATATTACTACCACAAGGATATAGTAGAGGATGATACATTAAAACGTATGGCGATTATGCTTTCTGGAAAGTATCGAGTATGGTCGCTGACATATAAGGATGTTCATAATGTATTTAAGAGCCAGGGAGATTATAGAACAGAGACTTTGAATTCTGTAAAGATGCCATCGGGCAAGGTATACAAACCGGCTGTAAAGAGCGCGAATGCAGAAGCGATTAATCCAGAAAAGGAAAGCGGATTTGAGCTTTTGATTGATTATTTATCAATGCCAAATGCAGAAGACTTATTTGCTATACATGCAAGATCATTTGCGATGTCTATAGTAGAGGCTTCGCAAATGAGTAACCAAGTTTTGTATGATGAGTGGAAGAATAAGTGGAATTCTGTATTAAAGTCAATTGGTTCTACAGATGATGTAGATGATTTTGGTCAGGCTATCTATGGCACATGGAAACCACGCCAAGATATGGGAAATATAGAAGTATTAGCAGAAGTTTCTTTGGCTGAAATGACTGGTATGAAGATGGGAGCACCATTAAAAGTTACTGCGATTATTGATGATGTTCCTGAAACAAGAACTGACAAATATGAGCTTGATTGGAATGGATATTGGCATTTTGCAAATGTAATGCAGTTTAATAGCACTGCAATATTCTTATCCAAACTTGGAATGAATAAGGCGGTATATAGCAATCTTGGAAATACTATTCCGGATGAAGAACTTCCTGTAGCTACTACAAGTACAAATGTGGTTGTAGATGAAAAATGGAACGAAATCATGGATGACTTCATTGATGATATTGCAATTACTTGTGCTACCGAGATGCATAATAATGGAATTCCAGCGCCAAGTGTAGTTGGATTTGAATTATCGGATGAATCTCCAGGAGCAACCATTGCTGAAGCAGAAATGGCTTGGGAAGACAAAAAAGTGGCATGGCTTTTACCAGAACAAGAAGAGTATGCTGATGTATTCAAAAATAATGGATGGACAGTACTGCTAAGCAGTGAAGAGATAAACATCAATGTATTTGGAGGAACTGTAAATGAGTAATAAGCCAACAGTAGCTATATCAACTGATTTTTTGACTGCATATGCAGCACTGCCAAGGCAGAAACAGGGCAAGGTAACTGAGTTTTTTAACAAGTTCAGAAATGATCCTACACACCCCGGAATCAATTTTGAAAAGATAAATGAAGGAATAGACAAGAATATTTGCTCTGTGAGAATTGATGATACTTATAGGGGAATCATTGTGCGTGAGCCAGAAAGTAATGTCTATATTTTGCTTTGGGTAGATCATCATGATGAAGCTTATGCATGGGCTAAGAGAAAAAAGTGTTCCATAAATAAGCTTACTGGTAGTGTGCAGATATTTGATGTTAAAGAAGTTATTGAAGAACAGAGCACAATTGATGAACCGGCGTTGTTTGCAGGAATATCTGATGATGTATTTGAAAAGATAGGTCTTCCAGAAGAACAGCTTCCAATGATTAAAGCAATCAAGACGCTTGAAGGCCTTCATTCGATGAAAGCAGCAATACCGGAAGATGCATTTGAAGGTCTGGAATGGCTTGGGAATGGATTTACCGTTGATGAGGTTTTGTCCACTCTTTATCCAGAAACTGAGCATGTTGATGTTAAGGATAATGACTTTGCGGCCGCGCTTCAGACAGATGCAAGTAAGAAGAGCTTTGTAATTGTTGATGGTGAAGAAGAACTTCAAGCAATAATGCAAGAGCCTCTTGAAAAGTGGAGAATCTTCCTTCATCCAACACAGAGAAAAGTTGTCGGTAAGAAGTTTAATGGTCCAGCAAGAGTATTAGGTGGTGCAGGAACAGGAAAGACTGTTGTTGCTATGCATAGAGCAAAAATGCTTGCTTCAAATTTGAACTCAGAGGGAAAAATACTTTTTACGACGTACACTAAAAACCTGGCAGAAGATATTAAGGATAATCTTAGAAAGATATGCTCTGCCGAAGAAATGAAGCGAATAGACATCATAAATCTTGACGCATGGGTTTCTAATTTCTTGCGTAGACAAGGATATGAATATCAGATTGTTTATGATGAAGAGGTGGACAAGGCTTGGAGAGACGCAATAGCAATAGCTGGTGGAGAATTAAGCTTTGTAGAGAACTTCTATAAGGATGAATGGGTTAAAGTTGTCCAGGCTCAGGAAGTCTATGATAAGGTGGCTTATTGCAAAGCACCAAGAATTGGTAGAGGAGTACGTCTGGATCGTAAAATTCGTATGCAAATATGGGATGTGTTTGATGAATATCAGAACATCATGAACGAAAAGTTGCAGCGAGATGTTGAGACAGCAATGTATGAATGCCGAAAGATTCTTGAAAATAAGAAACTAACAGGTCAATATACATCCATTATTGTTGATGAAGGTCAGGATCTTAGTCCAAGTGCTTATAGATTGCTTAGATCCCTTGCCGGAGAAGAGCATGAAAATGACATTTTTATCGTAGGCGATTCTCATCAGAGAATATATAGAAACAAAGCCGTTCTTTCAAAATGCGGTATCAATGTGCGTGGAAGAAGTAGCTATTTGAGAATCAACTATAGAACTACTGAAGAAATTCGCAAGTTTGCATTTGGATTGCTTAATGGTGTTTCTTTTGATGACCTTGATGAAGATTATGATAACGGCAAAGGTTGCCAGTCTCTTACACACGGTGATAAGCCGGAGATTAAGGAGTTTGCAACTCCAGAAGAGGAACTCGATTTCCTTGTGACTAAGATTAAAGATATGGAAGCAAACGGCATCGAGCAGAAGAATATCTGTATTGTAGCAAGAACACATAAGCTTCTTGATAATTATATTGCCGGTCTTCAGAGAGCAGGTATCAAGTCTTTCGAAATTAAGGCCAATAAGACAGATGATCGTTCGTTTGATGGAGTGAGAATTGCTACCATGCATAGAGTAAAGGGGCTTGAGTTCGATCACGTATTTGCTGTTGCGGTAAATAAAAAGGTGCTTCCGTTTGGAACAAGAGCAGACTTTGAAGATGATATTTCTCTTGAGGAATTCAGAACCGGAGAGAAGTGTCTGCTTTATGTCGCTCTTACAAGAGCAAGAAAGAGCGCATGCGTGACATGCTATGGCGGATTAAGTGAATTGATTGTGTAAGATTGGGGGAATAATAGTTGGCATCAAGTATAGCAAAATTGAAATTAACCAATTACAAGCGCTTTAAGCAATTTGAATTTATACCTAATGAAAGGATGAACATAATTGTTGGCGATAATGAGGCAGGAAAAAGTACTATTTTAGAAGCTATTGACCTGGTTATTAGTGGAAATATTCGCAAGGTCGAAAATATTGGTATTGATAGAATTATTAATACTGACTCAATCGATGAATTTCTAAAAGGAAGTAAGAAATATGATGAATTACCAGTTGTTAGGATTGAGTTATTTCTAAATGGTGACTTTGGATTCGAAATGGAAGGAAAGAATAATAGTGATGAGGTAACAGCATACGGAATAAGGATGGTATGTGCTCCTAATCCAGAATTTGAGCATGAAATAATTGATTCCATTAAGGCTGATCCCAATTTTTTTCCTTATGACTATTATACAGTGCGTTTTTCGACATTTGCTGATGAAGGGTATTCTGGTTACAAAAAGAGAATACGAAGCGTTTTTATCGATAGCAGCAATATGAATTCAGACTATGCGACAAACGATTTTGTAAAAAGAATGTATGCTCATTATACAGAAAATAATGTTAAAGAACGAGTTGTGCATAAAAGTAAATTTCGTCAGATAAAGAATCAGTTTGAAATAGAAAATCTTGCAGAACTTAATGCGAGAGTTCCAGATGGTGAAGAGTACTCATTTAAGTTTAGAGGAAATGATAGTTCGAACTTCAGTGATGAATTGATGATTTATGAAAAGTCAGTTCCATTAGATAGCAAAGGTACTGGAACGCAGATTTTCGTCAAAGTGGATTTTGTTTTAAGTCATTCTGGTGAAAATGTTGAAGTGATTCTAATTGAGGAACCGGAGAATCATTTGAGTCACGTTAAGCTTAGAGCACTTATTGAGAAAATTAGTGATTCAAATAATGGACAGCTGTTTATAACTACGCATAATAGTTTGATTAGTACACGTTTAGAATTAAATAATGTTTTTATTCTTCAGGGAAATGAGATTAATAAGCCGTTGGCATTAAGCGATTTAAAAGAAGAAACCGCTAAATATTTCATGAAGACGCCTCCGGCAGGAATTATAGAATTTGCGTTGTCAGATAAGATTATACTTGTTGAAGGTCCTGCTGAATATATGTTATTTGACAATTTTTATAGGCAGGTAAATGGGCATAAGATGGAGGAAGATGATGTACAGGTAATGGATGTACGAGGCCTTAGCTTTAAAAGATTTTTAGAAATCGCATCTATTACTGGAGCGAAAGTAGCTGTTGTGACAGATAACGATGAGGACTATCAAAAGAATTGTATTGATAAATACAGTGATTTTAATGATAAAGAAAACATCGCTATTTTTTACGAATCTGATAATGGGAAGAGAACATTTGAGATAGTTCTTGAAGATAAAAACAAACAGCTTTGTAAAGATTTATTTGGAGATTCCGCTGTTGATTATATGCTCAATAATAAGACTGAAGCTGCATACAAACTGATGAGTGAAGAGAACGTTGTTGTACCAGACTACATTGAGAGGGCAATAAAATGGATAAAAAGTTAATGCTTGCTGTAGCTGGTTCCGGTAAAACTACATATATAATTAACAAAGTTTGTGCGGAATACAAAAAAGTTTTGGTCATCACATATACTGATGCAAATTATAACAATATTATCTCTCGATTACGGGAAAGAAATGATGGCGTAATTCCAGAGGGAATTAGTGTTTTTAAGTATTTTACATTTCTTTATCGCTTTTGCTATAAACCGTTTCTTTCAGACTATGTAGGGGCTCGCGGAATTAATTATGAATCTAATAAGAATAGATATGCGAAGTCAACGAATTTGGATTACTATCTTGATTCAAGCGATAGATTATATAGCAACAGAATATCTTTGCTCCTTGATAAGACAGATGCAATAAAGGACGTGCAGAATAGAATAAAAAAATATTTTGATTGCGTTGTATTTGATGAGGTGCAGGATATTTCTGGAAGAGATTTCTCTTTTCTTGAAGAAGTTATGAAGATAGACATGAATATGTTTTATGTAGGAGATTTCTATCAACATACCTATAATACCAGTGCAGATGGAAACGTAAATACCAGCCTTTTTGATAACTTGATTAAATATGTAGAAAGGTTTCAAAAGGCGGGTATTACTTACGATGATAAAACACTAATAAAGAGCTGGAGATGCGGAGAACCTGTCTGCAAATATGTTAGAGAACAATTAGGAATAAATATTTATTCAAATAAGGGGGAACAAGGTGGAGTAGAGTTTGTAGATTCCGATGATAAAATCAATGAAATATGGCTCAATCCAGAAATAGTAAAGTTGCATTACCAAAAGGCTTCAACATTTGGCAGTGGACATAGAAATTGGGGCGATACCAAAGGTGAAGATTGTTATCAAGATGTATGTGTCTTATTAAATAAGACAACTATGCAAGCATATAAAAAAGGAAATTTACAAAATCTTGCGGCTTCAACAAGGAATAAATTATATGTTGCACTTACGAGAGCAAAAGGCCGAGTTTATTTAGTTGAGGAAGATTATGCGAAAAAATTGGAGGTATAGAGATGAAGGTTGGAAAGATTCCTGCTGGGATGGATCCAATTGATGCCAAGAAAAAAGTGGGATCTTTTTTGAAATCAGTTCAAAATGATTCAAAGCCTAATAAATGTATTTTATGCGGACAGCCTAAAACAAGTTTTTGTAATTCTCATTCGGTTCCTAGAATGTGTTTGAAAAACATAGCTGTTGATGGAAAGGTATTACAGGCTAATGGATTGGTTGGTGCAGATATAATTGATGTAGAAAAGGGGATTAATAATTCTGGTACATTCCACTTTATTTGTAATGAGTGCGATAGCAAAGTGTTTCAAGATTATGAAAACCCTGATGCATGGACAGATGTCGCTCCAACAGATAGGGTATTAGCGCAGATTGCCTTAAAAGACGTATTGCTTATGCTTAGTAAAAGAAATATGGAAACGCTTTTGTGGCAGCGGGCTGCAGAAATGAGCAATATCGGTGGAATGGATTATATGAGAACTGTTCAAGAACTCGATATAAGAGATTTTACCGAAGAGATGGAGTTGTATAAAGGAATAACTGCAGAAACAAACGAGCAGTTTAAGGTAGTATTTTATGAGAAATTACCTTATACAGTTCCTATAGCAACACAAGTAGCGCTGGTATTAGATAAAGATTTTGAGGGAAATGAAATTAATGAAATTTTTAATATTTCAGAGGATGTACGTATTCAAAATTTACACATTTCCATATTCCCTTTGGAAGATAGTTCAGTTGTGATTGTGTTTTATCATAGAAGAGATAAGAATTATCGGAGATTTCATCGCCAATTTAATTGCTTATCGCATGAAAAAAAGCTTGAATACATCAATTATTGGATTTTTAAATATACGGAAAATTATTTTTTCTCTCCGCGAATAAAGAGTATTTTGGAAGAGGATGAAAAGCTGCAGATGCTATCTCAAGAAAATTATGGAGTGTCTAATCTTGGATATATCTTGGGACCAGATGATTTACTGTATGAAGAGGTAAAATCTTCCGAAATAACAAATCTTTTAATTGAGCGTTTTTAATTATTTTGAAGAGGAGGTGCGGTTCTTGTTTGGAAAGAAAAAGGAAAAACAGCAGACAGAAAATATGGTTTCTGAAGTAAACGAGAGAACTGCAATCGAAATACTTGTTACTGAGGAAGATAAAACTGGCAGTAACATAATGTGTATGAGTGATTTTTTTGACATTGCGGTTCATCAGATGTCAAATACACTGGTATGTGCCAAAAACAATTTGGAAATGAACGTACTACCAGTCTCTGATTTAAGTGTTGTTAATAATGCTTTACAGACGGTGGGGGCTTTTTGCTCACCGAAATTTGATTTAGTTCCTGATTTTGCGTCTTTGCCAAAAGATATTTTAGAAAAATATAAGGCAGGGAAAATAGTACTTGGAGATTCAAAGCAGGTAGAAGGCAATATACGAGCTGTTTTAATTGATGTTGAAACAAAGCAGAGAGTAAAGGATGTTACATTAAAAAAGCTTGAAAGAACTGACCAAACAGCTGGCATTTCGCGAGATATGGTTACGCAGATGCAATTGCGTCAAATATCTGAAAAAATAGATTACATGGAATCAGAGCAAGCATATTTGATTGAATTTGCACGAAATCAAGCTATAATGAGACCTTTTTTAGATGCAAGAGATTTTATTTTATCGGCTCAAAATGCGACGGCGGAAATAGATCAGAAGGAGAATCTGGAAAAAGCTGCAGAAAAAATGAGAACTGCGATTAATGCCGTATATGTTGATATGACCACAATAGAGGGTGAACTCGCAAAAGAGGGGAATAGAAAGTGGTTTACAAGAATTAATCGCTCCAATATAGACAAACAAATATCAAGGCTAACTAAAGATATGCAGATTGTTACTAGATATGTAGGTCTGCAATCGCAAGTTTATCATTATCTTGGTAAGACTGAAGAACAGAAAAGTGTTATTGGAACATATAACAGAAGAGTAAGTCGTTTTTTTGATAAAGGAATAGTTGCAACAGATAAATCTTTGGCAATGTTCATACATGAAAATATTGAGTATAATGCTAATAATATAGATTGCTGGTACAACTTTGAACAAGAGATGAAACCTTTACTGAATTCAGCATATGAGGAACTGCAGGCGAAGGAAGTATACGTAATAACAGCAGAGGAGGATCAAAAAGATGTCAAATAATGATGCTGTCAAAAGGTGCAAACAGTGTGGAAAAATTCTGGTCTCAGAGTCCAAGCTGGGTTTATGTCCGAAATGCGCTGATAAGGATAAACGTGGTGCTGCAGAGGCCATAGGAGGGTTAGCTTTAGCAGGTACAATAATCAAGATTGCATGGAAGCCTGTAAAGGGATTGTTAAAGGCTATCATTAAAAAGTAATCAAGAGGATGAAGTGATGAATTCAGAAATTGATTATGATTCTTGTCAGGAACGATGGAAATATTACCAGAATCGTTATCCGGATTTAAGGATTCAATTAAAAGACGTAAAAAATAAAAATGGCAGAGGCGTGTGGAAGTATGGTTCTATAGAGCTTTCAGGAGATTGCTTCTTTAATTTTAATGATAAGAAGATTGCTGCTTTTATCAAGAACGTTCAATGTGATTCTGAAACTAAAAAGTGCTTAATGGCGTGTGCCGCTCGACATCATTTGAATGAAAACTGTGTTCTTATGCCAACTACTGGTGGTATGAATAAAGTTAAGGGAAAAATCTATTATCGAGATGCTGGATTTGTGATTGCTGGAGTTGGTCGACCTACAGATAGATGTTACGATAGACCAGATACATTTTTATTTTATTTGAATGTTTTTTATGAGCATAAGGAGAGAGCTTTAGATTTATTAGGTGCAGGAAAATACTTGAGCAATAGTATCTTTAAAGAAGCACTACAATCATTCAATTTTGCTGATTTATATTCCTTTTTAGTTGGGTTTGAAGATGTATATGATTATTGCAGATTCTTTTACGGAATGGAAAGAGAATTTGTGGATCGTATGATCGAGGAGGGAAAACGACCAATTACTGTTGATGAAGATTTAAGAAGATACATTGAGTTGGCGAAAGATTTTTGGCAACTGCAAGTAAGTATAATAGAAGAAAAAAGCTGACCTGTCCTTATATCGGGACAGGTCTTTTGCTACCATTGTAATCATAAAAGGGGGAGTGCACGATTTTAGCGGCTGTCAGATATTTTTGATATTTTGTAGATTATTGTTGCAAAGTAAACGTCAAATCCTGCGCTACCCTTAAATTTAACGCCGCTTTTATGAGCGGCGTGGTTTCCGGCATTCCTCGGGAAGCTCCTCTGCCCAGGGCATCAGATGGTCCAGTTTTGCCGGATCTATATTTCCTTTTTCGTCACAATACTTAGGCAACTCCGTGAGGATATGCCTGAAGTAGTAGTATGGGCGCAGATTGTTCAGCTTTGCTGTTTCTGAAATACTGTAAACAAGAGCGCTGGCTCCGGCACCTTTGGCTGTGTTATGGAACATCCAGTTCTTCTTGCCGATACAGAAAGTCCGGATAGCCCGCTCGGAAGCGGAGTTATCGATTGGGATATCCCCATCGGTCAGAAATACCTTTAAATAGTTTTCCTGATGGATGACGAAATTTAGTCCCTGTCCGGTCCTGGATTTCGGAGGCACCGTACATTCTGCAGCCTGTTGTTTTGCCCACGCAAAGAAATCCTCAACCAGCGGCTTTATCCTTGTCTGCCGCTGTGTAAGGCGATCCGTTGCCGGAAGTTCTTTCAGTTCGGTATCGATCCGGTAGAATTCTGCGATCTTTTGTAATGCCTGGTATGCTACGGAATTTTTTACTGACAGGGGATCCTTTTTATCCGCTGCCTTTACGGCATCTGCAAAGGCTCTTCTTGCATGTGCCCAACAGTTTGCGTTTGTCACTCCCGGCAGTTTTTTGTCCAGCAGATGATACTGCTCCAGACTGTCCGTGACCAGAACTCCTTTGTAGTTCCGGTAAAACTCCAGCGGCTTTTCGTGATCCCTGCCTTTCTGGTATTCGTAGATCACCACAGGACGTTCCTTATAGAACTCCCCGGAACGGTGTACCCACATGTAGCATTTACTGTTCGGACGGTCACTGTCACCGATCACCTGTGTCGGTGTTTCGTCTGACTGCGTCACCGGCAGGGACAGCAGTTCCTGCTTCATACGATCCACAAACGGTTCGAAATATTTCTCAGCACACCGGATGATCCAGTTCGACATGGTCTGTCTGGAGATATTTACACCATTGCGTTGAAACTCCTGCTCGACTCTGTGCAGTGCAGAGGAGTTTACATATTTTACATTCAGAATGGATGCAAGCAGGGAAGGAGTAACGATGCTTCCACGCAGAAGGTCCTTGGGGCGCTTTCCACGTAAGAATTCGTCCTGATGATCTCCGCCAGTGCCTACATAGACTTCCACGGTATGGATTTCCACCGTCCAGGATTCCGGCTCATGGCGCAGTCTTTTGTAGGTTTCATCCTTCATTCTGCGCCAGTTGCCTGCACCATAAAACGCATCCAGTTCTTCTGTGGATACCTGATAAGGAGGAAGGATCTCTTCCGGGAAATCTTTCAGATCCGTTTCCCGCTGCCCTTTTTTCTTATGGTTACATCGGGATGGAAGTACTTCCTCCGCAGCAGGTTCCGGGACAGACAGATCGCAGCAGCTTTCTGCCTCATCAAAGAAGGACAGCTGACCATCTATGGAATCCAGCGTTTCTGTGTGTTTTCCGAAACGATAGCTGTTCGCTATGCGTACCTGTTCGATCAGCCGCTCGATGTTCTCATTCAGGGTGTCCAGCTGTCCCTGCATCATAAGAACGATGGTGATCAGTTCTTCCCTGCTGCAGTTATTCAGTTCTTCCAGTGTATGTCTGTCTGCCATTGTTCCGCTCCTTAAACTGTTTTCATTATACCAGAAAACACAAAGGATTGCGAACCGGCACCCCCGCAGGTTTCGTCATTCTGCCTATGCCTGTATGGCGGTGTGATGGTCATAGAGCCAGGGAAATATAAAGTTTTCAAGGTGCTGAAATTTTATCCGGATCCTCCTGTGGATACGTCACAGACCAGGAAACAGCGTTCAGAGAGGCTGTAACACCGGGAATGGATCTGACCGGATAACAGGCATAAAAAATCTATGTTTTGCACAAAGATCAGGTGGGCTTTTGCGGTGTTACTTCCCTGACTTTGGGGTTCAGGGGATTCAGCCCCATCATAAGATAACGGAACTGTTCCTCTGTAAGGTCTGCGGCCTCTTCGCTGGTTCTCGGCCAGGACAGGGAACCTGCCTCCAGCCGTTTGTAGAGCTGAAGAAAACCGTCTCCCATCCATAGAAGTCCCTTGATGCGGTCGGACCGTCTGCCACAGAATAGGAATAAAGTTCCCTTTTCAAAAGGATTCTGATGGTATCTGTCTCCGATGATCATGGACAACCCATCGATCCCTTTGCGCAGATCCACATATCCGCAGGCAATCACGACTCTGCGGATACCGGCAGCATCTTCAATCATGAAGCACCTCCTGCAACAGCCTGCAAAGCAGGGACTCTGAAATATCGTTTGATAATTCCAGCGTCAGGCGGCCTGATCTGATCACTGCAACCGGAGTCATTGCTGCCGGGACGGTTGGCACCGGTGTTGTGTCCAGAGCAGTTTTTACCGGGATTTCTACAAAAGAGAGAGCAGACGAGTTGGTGACTTCCTGGAGTCCCTCCTGTTCACAGACTTCCCGGCGGATCTTTCGGAGCCAGTAATAGTAAGATTTTTCAGAAATGTCGTTTTCAGCAAGCCACTGCTTTGCCGTAGTGCCTGCCGGTCTGTCCTGACACTGTCGAATGATGTTTATCCAGTTCGACCTGCGGACAGTGTGAGTTAATTGATCCATACGCTTTAGCCTCCTCTAAAAAACTAATAGTTTTTTCGTGTTATTTAGAGTGTGGCATAAAAAAACTAATTAGCCAAGGCGCAGGATTTGACGTTTACGAGAAAAGCCTGTGTATATGCGGTTTGTAGCGACATCGGTAACGATGCCCGAGAGAAGAACCGTGGAACCTGTAGTAGTTTTATGCGATATTAGTGAATATTCCGGTCTTGGTGTCCGTGCTGTCCGGTGGTTAGGAAACCGATTGGCAATTATTTAGAATACAAGAAATCTCACCAATATAAAGCCGGCTAACGCCCCGCAAAGCGGCTCTGGGCTTGACATTGGCTCAATTTCTTATGAATGGTAGTTAAGCCAATCAAAGGCGGTTTCCGTATCCGGAATGTAGGTTTCCACTGCGCCGGAATCACGGTTTCTTGATGCAATAATATTCAATTAGCGTTAAAATGCTGCGAGGAAATCTGTGTCGAGATTTGGAGAGCCGAAACCGGTGGAGAGGATAAAGGTTTTGCCCCAAAAGACGATAAGGAAGGTTGCCTCGAAACAGTACACGAGCCAAGAAATGCCGAATTTACGGCGTTTCTTGGCTCGTTTTTGATTAAGTGACAATCAAATGACAATAATTTTTAAAAGTTGAGATGGATAATTTATTTGAGTGAGTTAGTATCTTAATAATGGCGTTAATACACTTTGAATTGTTCCGTTATCCATTTCCTGCTCTATTAGTAAATCGACAAAAGAGTTGAGGATGGATTCTTGAGAATCCCCACATCTTTCCTCTAATATTTTTAGAACTACATCCATTTTTTGCTTGCATAGTTTTCGTGGACTTTGAGCATTGCATGCAGTATATCTGTTGTCTGTTAAAATAGTATTGATTTCACAGTGGTAATTATTACGGATGCAAGAAGTAAGATTAGCATCTCGATTTTCCAAGTGTTCAATTAGCCAAGATTCTGGCGTACATTTTAATGAAAAGATGAGATCGCGATTTTGTTCATATAGTTGAGCAAATTTTTGATTGTTATGTATTGCCTCTGTAAATACATCATCATCTAAAAGTGCATATACCTTTGAGCGTTCAAAAAGTTGGTGTCTAGTAATTTTTGCTAATAGGGCTGTTTGCTCATATCCACCAACCGGAATAATGCAATACATCATGGATTTAATGAGGGTATTAATATTGGCATACTTAGCTATCATTGCTTTTAAAACAAGCCTAGCCATATCATCTTCGACAAAGAAAATGGTATCAAAAATAATATTTGATTCAAAATCTACGTAACCGATTGCCTTTGCTGGATAACAAGGTGTAGAAATAACAGTATTTTCTGAGGCATCATTTTCCATCAACATAATCTTATTTCTATGTGTTGATTTTATCATAGTGATAGAATGTGTCGAGATGATAATCATTAGTCCTTTCTCAGTAGCTTTTTCATTTAAATAATCCAAAAGATTCTTTTGAATTCGGGGATGTAAAGCCATTTCGGCTTCGTCTAACAGAAAGAGAGAGTTGGACGCAGTTGTATGTAAACGTTCTACTAATCTTATTATTGCGAGTTCACCAGTACTGAAACGTTTTTCTGAGTAATATTTCCTTCCATCTTTTAATATATAAAAGTAGGTTGAATTTCTTCCACGACCATTGACGTTTCTTAAACGTTTAAGATTGTTGTATTTTGTGGTTTCAAATATTTTGTTAAGTGATTCAATAATTGTACTTTCTACATCAACTAGGTTTCCACTTCTAATTTCTTCTTGAGGTACATCAATTCTTTTTGAATCAGCTTTAATAAAGATTGTATTTTCGAATCCAAATTCTCTTTTTAATAATGGAGAACTATTGGTGCGAGGAGTACATGCCCAACGTCGGGTGCCTTTACGAAATTTAATGTGTGCATGTTCTGTTATGTATTCAATTGAAGAAGCAGAATATTGGTCAATATTATTTGTATTATTAGCAGATGTGAAGTTTGTAGCAAAAGCATATGGATTACATATTCTGTCAAGACAAGTGAGTAACGTGGTTTTTCCAGCACCATTGGCACCAACTAGCAAGTAAACACCATTATCATTTGGAATGTCAAAAGTTAATTGTTTAATATTTTTGGTATTTTTTATGATTATCCGTCGCATATTTATCTCCTTTTTAGTATTTTGAATTAGATATAAATCTTTACTCCTTCTTCGGTTTCCTCTTCCTCTTCACATAAGAGAAATCAGGAAATAAGTCTTTTAACAACTCAGCAGTTTCCTCCGCCTTTTCATCCTCATTCAGATTCTGAACCAGTAGTTGGTCGTCATCATCAAGATTTAATGAAACAGTATATTCCTTATTTGAATCCATCGGATTCATCGGAAATTTTATCTCTTTGAAATAATATTCTGTTTCGGTTATTTCGCCATCCTCCAGCTTGCCTCGCAGGCGTGCCCAATACTCAACCATCTTCTTGAAGCTATCAAGGTCTTCATGCGGGCGGGGACCGGCACTTGGAATCCGTTCTTCAAATTTGAAACATACTTTACCATCTTTGATAGTGGGGCGCAGTCCGTATGCCCATTCGATGTCAAACAGAACATGTAGTGCACTGAAGATATTGGCAACATCCGGGTCTGATAATGCATAAAAACTGACCCCCAGATTGTTGGCGATATTGAGTAAAGTCGCCTCGTCCGGATATCGATTTCCAAGCTCGTAGTTTCGGATTGTGGATTCGTTTAGTCCGCATTTATCTGCCAATTCCTTTTGCGTCATTTCCGCTGCAATTCTGAAATTCCTAATCAAAAAGCCTACCCGGCTGGTGAATTTTTCGCCCATTTTAACTGCTCCTTATAAGTGTAATGAGTGTTGTAGCATGTATGAAAACACAAGGTACAAATCATGCATTTACATAGATTATAACATTAACAGTACAAGAGTGAAATGTTTTTTACTAAAAAGTATTGACAGTACAAAAATGAACTGTTAATATAAAACACATCAAAACCGTTCAGAAATGAACTGAATAATAAAACAAAAGAGAGGAGGCATTTGCTTATGGAGAACAAACGATTTTTAACAGCGCAGGATGTCATGGAAATGTTGGATGTATCACTATCTTATGCGTATAAGCTGATACGGCGGCTGAATGCATAACTTGAGTATGAAGTGTTGTTGGATAACAAGCCAATAGAGTATGTGACAATGGCTTTGTCTGGGGAGATGCAGGCATATTGTGATATTGAGGATGATATGGTTAAGGGAATGTTTGGGACGATTGTGCAGGGGTATCTGAAGAAGGGGTATAACCGGGCTACAGCGGAGATGATGGCTAGGGAGTTTTTTTGTATGAGAGTTGAAGGTGAGCTTGACTTTATAATCTTTTTGATGAAAAAACAGTACAAATATGATATAATTTGAAATGTAGATTTTGTAGTGCGTTGTTTGATGATTTATATGGTATTGGAGGTGAATCGCATGATCTTAAGCAAAAGTTTTTTGATGTAGCAAGCAGAAAAAAGAAATATATCGGAATATGGAACTAAAAAAGAACAAATACTATTCGAAAATGTAGAGCTATCTACGAGATATGATTCTGCGAATAATATGAAAGTTAGAGAATATGATATTTTCCTTTCTCATAGTTCGTTAGATAAAAAACTAGTTCTTACTCTTGTTGATTTGTTTAATGAGGCTGATTATTCTGTGTATGTTGATTGGATAGAAGACACACAACTTGATAGGAGCAAGGTTAATAAGAATACAGCGCAAGTTTTAAGAAATAGAATGAATAGTTCAAAAGGGTTGTCTTATGTAGCTACAACTAATGCCACAAACTCAAAATGGTGTCCTTGGGAATTAGGTTATTTTGATGGAAAGAAAAATAGTAGATGTTGTATTTTACCAATTATGGAAAGTCAAAACTTCCATGGACAGGAATATTTAGGATTATATCCTTATATAGAATATGCCAAATACAGTGATAAAAATCAATATGAGTTTTGGGTAGATAATCAAGAAAATGATGAATATACAACTTTACGAGAGTGGCTTAATGGAAAAGAACCATATAAACACTAGGAGGTGGAGATGATGGAAAATAAAATCAAACATTTGGAGTTTATTCAGTCTACAATAACAAGAATGAATCAAAATTCTTTTCATATTAAAGGGTGGATGATTACATTAGTTTCTGCATTATTGGCACTTTACGCTAGTAGTGAAAAGGTAGTATATATTCTTATAGCAATTGTACCAGCAATTGTGTTTTGGTTTTTAGATGCATACTATTTGCAACAGGAACGTCGATTTCGAGGAGTATATAATGATGTGGCTGGATTATCACCAGATAATAGTAGGATAAATATTAGAGAATTTGAAATGCCAATACAAAAATATCAATATGGAAAGTATTGTTATTTCAATGTTCTGTTTTCAAAGACAATTTTTCCATTATATGGAATTGTTATAGTTGGACTTGTTGTTGCGTTTGTTTTATTATTTTAGGAGGAATGAAAGATGGGAAGAAAAATATTTGTGTCATATAAATATGCGGATGAAAATGTATACCCAGTTCCATATATTTCTGATTATCAACCGAAGGTTAGAGATTATGTGACTTGGCTAGAAAAGAAATTTACAGATAGAACTGAGCACATATATAAAGGTGAACATGATAATGAAGATTTATCAGATAAATCGGATGAATATATTTGGGCGAAGCTTAAAGATAAAATATATGACAGTACAATAACGATAGTTCTTATTTCTCCTAATATGAAAGAGGCATATAAGTGGGATAGATCACAGTGGATTCCCTGGGAAATTGCATATTCTGTTAGAGAAACTACGAGAAACGATTATACTAGCCATGCAAATGCTGTTTTGGGAGTGATTTTACCTGATAGAAATAACAGATATGGATATTATGATTCGATGAGTCTGTTTAAAATACTGGAAGAAAACATAAAGATAGGATACATTCCCGTTGTAAAATGGGACGACTTTAAATACAATTGCGATACATATTTAAATAAAGCACTCCAAGCACAAAAGGATGTTCCACAATACAGGATATGTAAGACTGTATAGATTTTAATGAAAAATTTTTAAGATATTTGTATTAAGTCTTGAAAAATTAAAGCTGGCTCTAATATGGCTCTAAAAATTTTAGATGAGGTACACAAAAATGCAAAATAAGATGAATATGAAGAATAAAACACACAAATGTGTACCAAGAAACAACCAGATAAATCTCTCCGCCCAAGAGTTTGAGTAATGTACATGAGCCAAGAAATGCCGAATTTGTGGCGTTTCTTGGCTCGTTTTTTGCCCGGTGACAATCAAATGACAATAATTTTGGAAATGTTGGCTGGATAATTAATTTAAGTTAGTATCTTAATAATGGTGCTAATACACTTTGAATTGTTCCGTTATCCATTTCTTGCTCTATTAGTAAATCGACAAAAGAGTTGAGGATGGATTCTTGAGAATCCCCACATCTTTCCTCTAATATTTTTAGAACTACATCCATTTTTTGCTTGCATAGTTTTCGTGGACTTTGAGCATTGCATGCAGTATATCTGTTGTCTGTTAAAATAGTATTGATTTCACAGTGGTAATTATTACGGATGCAAGAAGTAAGATTAGCATCTCGATTTTCCAAGTGTTCAATTAGCCAAGATTCTGGCGTACATTTTAATGAAAAGATGAGATCGCGATTTTGTTCATATAGTTGAGCAAATTTTTGATTGTTATGTATTGCCTCTGTAAATACATCATCATCTAAAAGTGCATATACCTTTGAGCGTTCAAAAAGTTGGTGTCTAGTAATTTTTGCTAATAGGGCTGTTTGCTCATATCCACCAACCGGAATAATGCAATACATCATGGATTTAATGAGGGTATTAATATTGGCATACTTAGCTATCATTGCTTTTAAAACAAGCCTAGCCATATCATCTTCGACAAAGAAAATGGTATCAAAAATAATATTTGATTCAAAATCTACGTAACCGATTGCCTTTGCTGGATAACAAGGTGTAGAAATAACAGTATTTTCTGAGGCATCATTTTCCATCAACATAATCTTATTTCTATGTGTTGATTTTATCATAGTGATAGAATGTGTCGAGATGATAATCATTAGTCCTTTCTCAGTAGCTTTTTCATTTAAATAATCCAAAAGATTCTTTTGAATTCGGGGATGTAAAGCCATTTCGGCTTCGTCTAACAGAAAGAGAGAGTTGGACGCAGTTGTATGTAAACGTTCTACTAATCTTATTATTGCGAGTTCACCAGTACTGAAACGTTTTTCTGAGTAATATTTCCTTCCATCTTTTAATATATAAAAGTAGGTTGAATTTCTTCCACGACCATTGACGTTTCTTAAACGTTTAAGATTGTTGTATTTTGTGGTTTCAAATATTTTGTTAAGTGATTCAATAATTGTACTTTCTACATCAACTAGGTTTCCACTTCTAATTTCTTCTTGAGGTACATCAATTCTTTTTGAATCAGCTTTAATAAAGATTGTATTTTCGAATCCAAATTCTCTTTTTAATAATGGAGAACTATTGGTGCGAGGAGTACATGCCCAACGTCGGGTGCCTTTACGAAATTTAATGTGTGCATGTTCTGTTATGTATTCAATTGAAGAAGCAGAATATTGGTCAATATTATTTGTATTATTAGCAGATGTGAAGTTTGTAGCAAAAGCATATGGATTACATATTCTGTCAAGACAAGTGAGTAACGTGGTTTTTCCAGCACCATTGGCACCAACTAGCAAGTAAACACCATTATCATTTGGAATGTCAAAAGTTAATTGTTTAATATTTTTGGTATTTTTTATGATTATCCGTCGCATATTTATCTCCTTTTTAGTATTTTGAATTAGATATAAATCTTTACTCCTTCTTCGGTTTCCTCTTCCTCTTCACATAAGAGAAATCAGGAAATAAGTCTTTTAACAACTCAGCAGTTTCCTCCGCCTTTTCATCCTCATTCAGATTCTGAACCAGTAGTTGGTCGTCATCATCAAGATTTAATGAAACAGTATATTCCTTATTTGAATCCATCGGATTCATCGGAAATTTTATCTCTTTGAAATAATATTCTGTTTCGGTTATTTCGCCATCCTCCAGCTTGCCTCGCAGGCGTGCCCAATACTCAACCATCTTCTTGAAGCTATCAAGGTCTTCATGCGGGCGGGGACCGGCACTTGGAATCCGTTCTTCAAATTTGAAACATACTTTACCATCTTTGATAGTGGGGCGCAGTCCGTATGCCCATTCGATGTCAAACAGAACATGTAGTGCACTGAAGATATTGGCAACATCCGGGTCTGATAATGCATAAAAACTGACCCCCAGATTGTTGGCGATATTGAGTAAAGTCGCCTCGTCCGGATATCGATTTCCAAGCTCGTAGTTTCGGATTGTGGATTCGTTTAGTCCGCATTTATCTGCCAATTCCTTTTGCGTCATTTCCGCTGCAATTCTGAAATTCCTAATCAAAAAGCCTACCCGGCTGGTGAATTTTTCGCCCATTTTAACTGCTCCTTATAAGTGTAATGAGTGTTGTAGCATGTATGAAAACACAAGGTACAAATCATGCATTTACATAGATTATAACATTAACAGTACAAGAGTGAAATGTTTTTTACTAAAAAGTATTGACAGTACAAAAATGAACTGTTAATATAAAACACATCAAAACCGTTCAGAAATGAACTGAATAATAAAACAAAAGAGAGGAGGCATTTGCTTATGGAGAACAAACGATTTTTAACAGCGCAGGATGTCATGGAAATGCTAGACGTATCACTATCCTATGCATATAAGTTGATACGTCGGCTGAATGCAGAATTTGAGTCGGAAGGATTTGTGACAATGAAAAGGGCGTGTAAGCACGTAGTATTTTATGGAACGAATCTACGGACTGTCCACAGACAAGGAGGTGGGATAGATGGCGGTTATCAAGAACAAAAAGACCGGAATGTGGGAGGTGAGGACTTATTATAAGAATTTGACTGGAGAAAGGAAGCAGAAGACCAAGAGGGGCTTTGTGAAGAAAAGCGAAGCCCTCGAATGGGAACGGAACTTCAAGCTGAAAGAGAATCAGAGTATCAATATGAATGAGCTTTAAAAGCTTTGAAGGATAAGCTAGAAAAGGCGTATGAGTTTATGAAGCAGTTTACGATTGGCGGGAAGAATCTGCTGAAGAAGTTTTTGGAATGGATTGGGGAGAAAGTTAAGGATGTTGGGAGAGGAAGGTGATGGATAAATTCACAAAGAAGATAGAAAATTAATGTGGAGGAGTTGGGCTGATTGTGGTAAAATTATTTTGGAATTTTGTCTTTATTTCGATGAATGGAAATGCTACTTTAAGTAAAATTTCTAATACAAGTCCTGATTATTGGACACATAGGATAGGTATAATGTTGTTGGATAGGCAATTCTCTAATTACTTATAAGGAATTAATTTGTAATGCGAACAATGTTATTGAGCTTCAAACCAAAATGGTACAATAAAATTATAGATGGTAGCAAGATATTTGAATATAGAAGAACATTTCCAAACGAAGAAATAATGGCATATATCTATGTCAGTTCTCCAGTAAAAATGATAGTTGGAAGGATTCATTTGGGTAAGAGAATTGATATTAACACATGGAAGGAACAATACAAAGCAGACAAAGAAGTGTGTGAACGAATAGATGATTTCCTGACAAGACATACTTATGCCATGCCGGTGTTGTCTTTTCAGATGACGAAGGAAATAGAGTTAGAAACACTTCGTAAGTTAAACCCCAATTTTGTATGTCCTCAAATGTATTATTATTTGGATAACTATCCGGAATTGTTTGATTTTATAAGGAAAAATGCAACTGACATTGGGGAATTGCACATTAATTCATTTGTGAATATAGAGAAAGATGAAATTTGCAGAAAACAGTATTAGGAGGTTTGCCATGGGGGATTTTGGTACTGCGGAGAGAAGAATATTAGAATTTATGTCAAAAGGGACAGAATTTATCTTTAATGGAAAAGGATATACAGTGATGTTATCTGGAAAACCAACATGTCATAAAGGTGAACCCAAAACTGATATTTATATATTGGCAGAATCCTGTGAAGATGAAGTCGAAATAAAAATTTCCTATAAGAAGGAAAATGCGGACTTTATTGAAAATAAAATGAGCGCAGAACGTGCAGAACAATTATTTGGTGAAGATTGGATAGATATTATAGAGCAATCGACTACGGCTATTCAGGATAAATTTTATGAGAGAATGTTGATTTACAAAAATGGATTTAGAAGAACTGAAAAGGGTTCAATTACCCTTGGATGGAAATTCGAGTTGCTTAACAAAAGTGGTGGGGATTTATCTGGGAAAATGTTACTTACAGATGAACAGGTAGTAGATGTTTATGCAGGAAGTAATCTTTCGCCAGATAAGAAAAATGCGAGTGTTTGTGGGCAGATCATAAGAGATAGTGGTGTGGCTAACTACATATTGATGGATGAGAATGTGCATTCTGCGCAAGATGTAATAGATAAAATGA
>OMAM01000318.1_pt1 | contig 28269 bp, 19 predicted proteins | sample 1644621 | NCBI WGS metagenome assembly OMAM01 (sample SAMEA103958120, study PRJEB25191) | human gut metagenome | biome: human-associated habitat [ENVO:00009003]; feature: intestine environment [ENVO:2100002]; material: feces | place: Germany | collected 2013/2015 | reverse complement strand
CGCATCCGTGTCGCAAAAATCCATTTTTTTATTTTTGCGCACTTTATACAGTGCAATACTCTTATTTCACCCCAATTAATAATTGTACAGGCCAAAAGCGTTAGAAACCCTTCTATATTTAAGAATGCACCAAAAACTATAGAACTGCATAATAAAAAAATATCTCCCCACCTTTTTGAAAAATATGCTATCGAAAAATATCCGCTTATGCAAATCGGTAAAAATAATAAAATAAAAACATATGAATTAAACTGCATCTTTCCCCCTACATCAATAAAAAGCAATCGCTTATTATTCTTTCATTATACTTTACTATTATATCAATAATTCAATAATGAATCCAAATTCCTACTTAACAGTGAAGTACATGCTTAAAGACATACGATTTTTGTCCGGAGGCGAACAGCAACGAGTCCTTATCGCCCGTGCCCCGGCAGGAACTCCGGATCTGATACTGATGGATGAACCGACAAGCAGCCTTGATATTAAATATCAGATAGAAATACTCCATCTGATACGCAAACTCGTCCGAGAAACAGAACTTTCTGTTCTGATGACCATCCATGATCTTAATCTGGCTGCCATGTTTTGTGACAGGCTTCTGATTCTCAAAAACGAACATATCTGGAAAGATGGTGCTCCCCCTGCCATTCTGACAGAAGAAAATATAAAAACTATTTATGGCATTGATACCTGCATCATAGAAAAAAACGGACAGCATTTTATCCAGCTTGTAGATCCAGAATACACCAATCCTATAGTCTCTATTAAGAAAAAGACATTTCTTCCGGATAAAACTCCCCTATCCAGATAAAAATGTCTTTTATCTTATTTTTTATTTACCGCTGCCCTTAGCTTCTCACAAGCAACATGGTTTATTTTGTAGTAATCATCACGAGATAATACATTTTGGAAATATATATCATAGCAGGCGTCTATATTGCAAAAGAGAGGGCGCTCATTATAAATACTACATAATTTGGTACTAATATCATAGTATCGGCATATTCCATCTCCGCGATCCAATTCCTTGTATAAAGGATTCGTACCTACAGCACAGCAGCAACATCCACATTTATCACACTAAAACATGACTCTCCAAAGCCAAACAAGACCGAGAGCTTTCATTCAACGTACCGTCCTCATGCAAAAGGGGAGTATCCATGATAGCCTTGAGTGTTTTTGCTACCATGGCTGCTTCTCCTATACATTTTTTCTGTTCCACAGAATATACATTCCAATCCGTTCCGTTTTCTTCAATGACGTTTTTCATCTTTTCTATTTTGGTACTGAATCTACAATCCAATCGTAGCAATACATCTGTAATCTGTCCCGCACGGGTTTGAATCGCCGAAAGCAGACTGCATATGTTATCACATTTAGCTTCAAAAGTTCTTGCTTCTTCCCAATATGTCATTGCCTTGCTTAACTCTTCATCCGCCTTATTGGAAAGGATAAATCCGCCAATCAGTAATGCAGGACCGGCAACCAGACCGCCAAGAATAGCCGCTCCGCCTGCCATACCAAGTCCACCGGCCGCCAGACTTCCACCGCCGAACCATGCTAATGTCGCATTTGTCGCCGCAGCACCCGATAAAGTACCAATCGCTGTGCCGGTCGATGCGGTTCCCAAAAGCCCGACAGCACCATACGCACCTAAAGCAGCAATACCTCCGCCGACTACACCGCTTGCCAATCCACCTCCTAAATCGACAGCATTCACGGATGCTATCTTCAACGCGCCGATGCTCTCACTCTGCGGTGTAAAATCCTGTAATTCTTCCATACCGATGCTGTCTTTAAAATTCACATTCTTTATCTTAGAGAAATCAGCCACAAAGGCACTCATATTGTTTGATAATATTTCCAGCTTTGTCTTCCCTAACGTTTCCACCGCCTGATTTGTACTATTCTTTTTCCTTTCACATCTTGCCTTGGCATTCTTTACGATTTCTTCTCCTTCTTCGCCTACTTCTTTGGCTTCATCCATCTTTTCTTTCGCATCTAATGCGCCCGCAACGCCTAAGCCTCCTGCCACAACAGCTAAACCTGCAATTATAAACGGAATTGGCATAATATAATTCCTCCTCTTCACAAATTAAAGGGAATCTTCCCATCTTTCATATCTCGATCAAACTCATCAAACGTACATACTCCGATGGTCTTTCCAAAAGCTTCCGCGATCCGCTCCAAGCCACGTCCCATCTTATCAAAATCACTTTCCGAAGATGCTACATAGAAAATATTAAACCCTTCATTAATAGCTATCGCTCTTTCTGCAAATAATTTTCCTGTTGCTTCTTCAAAAATTTTCTTTTCGTACCGCATCTGTGCTATAAGCCGGTCACATTCCACCTTGACCCGTTCATATTCTTCCTGCGCCAGCTTTGCATTTTCAGCCGATTGCTTCAGACTGTTCCACATACCGCCCGACACGGCGGTACCTACCATAGCCCCTACGGCAGCTCCCACAAAAGGAATAGGAATCAGAGCCTGCCCCAATGCTGCAGAATAACCGGACGCCAGCATACCGGTTCCCCGTTCCCCTAACCCGAGAATACAGTCCGCCGTAGAAATTTCACCCTTGGCATATCGATAAAGCAAATCTCCGGTAGCCATAACGGCTGATACAACTTTCCCCGGCACATTTGATTTAGCCAAAGCCTTTACAAATTCTGAAGAACTGCTCGATAAGGTATGAGAAACAGTCGTCAGCGCACCGCTTACGGCATACGCTACAGCACCGGATCGCCCTGTTTCTACAGCAATATCTTTCAGAGCATCTTCTGCCTTCTTCTCTCCTTTAAGAACGGCTATCATGTTTTGCATCGTGGATACGGTGGCGGTCATTGTTCCAGCACTACAAGCCGCGTTTACACCTGATTGGTGGAACGCTGTCGCAGCATTCTTCACTTGTTTGACAGCAGCCTCTCTGCGGATATGTTCTCTTGCCGCACGGCTGTCTTCCATCATCTGCGCTTCTGCTTTTGCGCTCAGCTTAATTCCCTTTTTCTTAAGATATTCCTTATCCTCTACCAACTCTTCATTCGTCCGGCTCCGTTTCACATTATTCAGCTTACGGCTAATTACTTTAAGATTTTCCTTACTATTGGCCACCTCTTTGATATCTTCAGTCTTCACCCATGAACTATTTTTATATTCATCGTAAACCTTTTTTAAAGGAATAATATGATCGGATTCCGCCAAATGACTTGGATCATTTTTTCCATATTTTAATTTCGCATCCTGTTTCCTCAACTCAAGTCTTTTATTCGTATACGGATCCTTAGGATTCCCTTTTAAAAACGCCTCTTTTTTTGCGTTTATCTTTGCGGATGGACTGTCACAACGTTTTCGGTCATACTTCTCCGGCTTGGCAAATACCTGTCCGAGACGCTCTACTGAAGCGTTGACCGAGTTTCCCGCCGCCAGACCAGCTGCGTTTTCAGCGGCGCCAAAGACCTTCTTTGAGAACTTCTCTTTCTCCTTTTTTACCAACGCACCCATGAATGAACCCGCTCCACACAATCACTGAAAAACAAGCTGATTCATTTCCGCTTGTATGTGTAAATATTGCTTTATTACTCCTTCACATTTTTGGATATAAGAATCCTCTATATTGAATATTTTCGTCAATTTGGAAATCAGTTCTCTCTCCTGCGATGAAAACATTTTATCCGCATAAGCTAACCCGACCAATTCGAAAACAATCATCCGACTTTCCTTTTCATCACTCAAAGCTGCCAAATCCTTCATTATTTCTTCCACAGATTTGGAGACAGATTCCTTCTTGTCTTCTATCTGCATTTCACGACAATATGCCTGAACCATCAATTTTTCCGCATCGCCATAACTTCCGTCTGCTTCACAGACCGCTTTTGCCAATTGTAAAAATAACACTTTCTCTGCCTCGCTAATCCTGTCCAGATACATAAAATCCTCCTTCAACCAAAACCCATAATATAATCTTCAATTAATGTATCACCCCCGATTTTTATCAAGATATAATTAAATGTTATAAAAGTAAGTTCTATCAATTCGTTTACTTTATATACGCACGGGCAATTTCTGCACAATAAAACCACTTCTCTTCAGATTTTTATCTCTCAAGAGAAGTGGTTTTATTTCATATATTTTATTCACCGCTTTGTTTCACGGCAGCTTCCATAAAACCGTTGAAGAGGGGGTGGGGCCGGTTCGGGCGGCTCTTGAATTCCGGATGGGCCTGGGTGGCGGCAAAGTAGGGATGATCTTTTAATTCGATGATTTCCACGAGACGGTCATCGGGGCTGGTGCCGGAAATGACAAGACCCGCCGCTTCCATCTGCGGACGGAATTCGTTGGACACTTCGTATCTGTGGCGGTGGCGTTCGTAGACAATTTCCTGATTTTCATACAAAGTTCTCGCCCTTGTTCCTTCTTTCAGCTTGCACGGATAGATGCCGAGGCGCATGGTACCGCCTTTTTCCGTGACGTCTTCCTGATCGGGCATGAGGTCGATGACGGGATATTTCCCGTCGGGAATGAATTCGGAAGAGTTGGCTTGTTCCATGTGGCACACGTTTCTGGCAAATTCGATGACGGCGCACTGCATGCCGAGGCAGAGCCCAAGGAAGGGAATTTTATTTTCACGGGCATAACGAATAGCGTCGATTTTCCCCTCCACACCGCGGTAGCCGAAGCCGCCGGGGACGACGATACCGTCAACACCGGCAAATACTTCATCCAGATCCGGCTTTTCTTCTTCAAGGATTTCGGAATTGATCCAGCGGATGTTCACCTTGGCCCCCATGGCGTATCCCGCATGGGACAGCGCTTCCGCTACGGAAAGGTAGGCGTCATGGAGCCGGACATATTTACCAACAAGGGCGATCTGCACTTCCTTTTTTGCCGTGGTCATGCGTTCTACCATGGCTTTCCAGTCTTCCATATCCACCGGACGGTCTTCAAGTCCCAATTTTTTCAGGGCGATATGGTCGAGACCTTCCTGTTCCATAAGAAGAGGCACTTCATAAATGCTGTCCGCCGTCAGGTTATTGATGACGGCTTCCGGTTCCACATCGCAGAACATGCCGATTTTCTTTTTCATTTCATTCGACAGTTTTTCCACGGTGCGGCACACGATGATATCCGGCTGGATACCGATGGAGCGCAGTTCCTTGACACTGTGCTGGGTTGGTTTCGTTTTCAGTTCGCCCGCCGCCGCAATGTAAGGCACAAGGGTGACATGGACATAGATGACATCATTTCTGTTGGGCACGTCTTTCTTGACCTGGCGGATGGCTTCCAGGAAAGGCAGGGATTCGATATCTCCCACAGTACCGCCGATTTCGGTGATAACGATATCTGCGTTGTCATTTTTGCCGACACGGAGGACACGGTCTTTAATTTCATTAGTGATATGGGGGATAACCTGTATGGTGGATCCCAGATATTCCCCCTTTCTTTCTTTATTGATCACCGACTGGTAGATTTTGCCTGTCGTCACGTTGGAGGCTTTGGACAGATTTTCGTCAATGAAACGTTCATAGTGTCCCAGATCAAGATCCGTTTCCGCGCCGTCATCAGTGACAAAGACCTCGCCGTGCTGGTAAGGACTCATGGTACCGGGATCGATATTGATATAAGGGTCAAATTTCTGAATGGTAACTTTGTACCCTCTGTTTTTCAGAAGACGGCCTAGGGAAGCGGCGGTGATGCCTTTCCCCAAAGATGAAACGACGCCGCCGGTCACGAAAATATACTTTGTCATGGTTCCTCCTTTACATGCGCTCCGGTGCGGAAACACCGAGAATAGAAAGCGCGTGGACAAACACGTGCTGTACGGCGGTGATGAGGCCGAGCCTTGCCTGTGTCACGCCTTCTTCAACGCCCAGAATGCGGCATTCACGGTAAAAATGATGGAAAAGCCCTGCCAGCTCATAAGCATATTTCGCTACCCGCTGGGGTGCTCGTTCCTTCGCTGCGCCGTCAATGAGCATATGGTAGTTTTCCATTTTCTTGACAAGGTCCAGTTCACATTCTTCCGTCAGTTTCGTAAAGTCTGTCTTTTCCCAGTCGCCCCACTTTACTCCCGCTTCTTTTGCCTGGGCAAAAAGGCTGTGGATACGGGCATTGGCATACTGGATATAGTAAACAGGGTTGTCGCTGGACTGCTTTTTCGCCAAGTCAATATCGAAGTCCATCTGGCTGTCCAGTGTACGGCTGCAAAAGAAATACCGCGCCGCATCGCTTCCCACTTCGTCCATCAGCTCACGGAGCGTGACCGCCTGTCCCGTGCGCTTGGACATTTTCACCGGCTGTCCGTCACGGAGAAGTGTCACCATCTGGAGAAGCATGATTTCAAAATCTTCCGGATCGTAGCCGAGGAACTTCATGGCAGAATGGATACGGATGATGTATCCGTGGTGATCTGCGCCCCATATGTCAATCAGCTTATTGTAGCCCCGTTTTTCCTTATTCGGCACATAAGCGATGTCGGAACAGAAATAGGTCGGTTCGCCGTTCGCGCGGATAACAACCCTGTCCTTGTCATCACCGTTCTTCGTCGTGGCAAGCCACCAGGCGCCGTCTTTCTCATACAGATATCCGTCCTTTTTCAGCGTATCGAGGGCGTCATCCACCTGCTTGGGGTAAAGCGATTTTTCAGAGAACCAGTTGTCAAAAGTGACATGGAAATCAGCCAGATCCTTTTTCAGGATAGACAACTTTTCACTAAGCGCTACCGTTTTAAATACCTTCAGGCGCGCCTCTTCATCCATGGACAGATACGCATCGCCTTCACGGTCAATGAGGGACTTGGCTGTTTCCACGATGTCATACCCATGGTAGCCGTCGTCCGGCACATCCACGTCTTTTCCGAGAAGCTGGAGGTAACGGGCATTGACCGATTCTGCCAGGTGGGCAATCTGGCTGCCCGCGTCATTCACATAGTACTCGGCATACACATCATATCCTGCCGCACGGAGCAGGTTCACCAGGGCGGAACCGTAAGCCGCGCCGCGGGCGTGCCCGATATGGAGCGGTCCTGTAGGATTGGCAGACACATATTCCACAAGGATCTTGTCCTTTTTATCTTTCGGAAGATCTCCGTAAGAAGCGCCGGCGGAAAGGATATTTCTTAACTCGGCATACACCGTGTCTGCCGCCAGAAAGAAATTGATGAATCCCGCTCCTGCGATTTCCATTTTAGAAACGAGAGGCGCGTCAATATATTTCACGATACTTTCCGCAATGGCGCGGGGCGCCTTATGCGCCGTCCTTGCCCACTGCATGGCCGCATTCGTGGAATAATCGCCGAACTCCTTCGCTTTCGGTATTTCCAGGCGCTGCACAGGCGCATACTCTCCGGGGGGAAGTTCTCCCGCCGCCTCTGCCGCCGCCCTTGCCCTTTCAATAATTTCCTTCAGTTCTTCTCTGACTTCCATGAACTTTCCGATTCCTCCCGCACATCAATAATAATTTCGTTCAAATGGCTGAAAAGCCCTTTCATTTCAATGTCATAAACCAGACGGAGCTGCCCCTTTCCCCCGCTCACCGTATCGGTGATTTCTTTCGAAGAAACAGTGATTTCCACAGGTCCTGCCGGCGTTATATACTCCGACTTTGCCACAGTGCCCGGACGGTATTCCGTTTCCTGGAGAAAACTCCCCTGCCGTGAAAGCGTGACATGGTCACCGTACATACGGATCGTCGTCGTCGTTCCCTCCATGCCGGAAAGAGATGTTTCCTCGTAGGTCAGGTACCGGCAGTCCTCATCCTCACCGTACACGCCCGGCGTTTCCAGTACCACTTCCTCCGCCTTGCCCCGTTCGTCCCGCTGGATCGACTTGCAGCGGATCATGACCTGCTTTTCCACGGTACCTCGTCCTTCTTCAAACAAAAGAAATGCCGAAAAACAAAAACGCGTTTCGGTATTTTTCTAAAAATATTTACAATTAATTATATCACATTCAAAAGCGGAAAATTTGCCATGAAAAAAGAAAATAAGATTATCCCAGCGCCACGTCGAGAGCCATCATGACCATGAAACCGACAGCAAAGGAAACCACGCCTATATCGGAATGTTCCCCTGCCGACATTTCAGGAATGAGCTCTTCCACGACGACGTAAATCATGGCGCCTGCAGCAAAGCTGAGAAAGCAGGGAAGAAGCGGGACGACAAGACTCGTAAGCAGAATCGTCAGAACCGCGCCGATCGGTTCCACAACGCCCGAAAGGAAGCCTCCAAAAAAAGATTTCCAGCTCCCCATGCCCGACGCTTTGAGCGGCATGGAAATGATAGCGCCCTCCGGGAAGTTCTGGATGGCGATCCCTGCTGAAAGAGCCATCGCCCCTGCCGCTGTCAGACCGCTGCTGCCGGCAAGAACCCCCGCATATACCACGCCTACCGCCATTCCCTCAGGAATATTATGGAGCGTCACCGCCAAAATGAGCATCGTCGTCTTCTTGAGATGGCTCCTCGGCCCTTCCGCCGTTTCCGCATTCATGTGCAGATGAGGAATAATGTGATCCAGAAACAGAAGAAACGCCACACCCACACCGAAACCGATCACCGCGGGAAGGAACGCCCACCGCCCCATAGGCGCCGACTGCTCCAGCGCCGGAAGGAGCAGACTGAAAAACGAAGCAGCTACCATCACACCCGATGCAAATCCCGTAAGGCCGCGCTGAACCGATCGGTGCAGCCGTCCCCGCATGAAAAAGACACACGCCGCACCCAGCGTCGTACCAAGAAGGGGAATCATAAGCCCCCAGAAAACATCTTCCATATATATCCCCTATATTTTATACTCTGATTTATATCATTTTACCGCTTTTCTGCCAACAAAAGTATCTTTTCTTTCCCTGTATAAAAATATTTTTTCGGATAATGACAGCAATCAGCTTCCCCCTGCGCCGAAAGGATTTTTTCCGCCCCGTTCATCTGCGTCTTTCCGCCATGATAAAACCGCTCCTCCGAAGAAGAGCAGTTTCCTTACTGCAGCCGGATCTGCATATTATCCGTGATATATTCCAATGCGCCGGGATACTCTGCGGCATACGCCCGGTAAAGGTACTCCAGCGCCTTGTCCCGATTGATTTCCGTACCGAGACCCTCGGCATAGCAGATTCCCAAATGGTACCAGCTGGCCGCCTCTTCCATTTCAGCCCCTTTTTCATACCAGCGGAACGCTTCTGCCACATTCGGAAGGATTTCATTTCCCACAAGGTACATTGTTCCGATCTCATCCGCCGCAAGACCCTGGCCCAGGGCAAATGCCTGCTTGTACATCTCCACAGCGGCCGCTTTATCTTCAGTAACACCCGCGCCGTAACGGTAGCACTGGGCAAGAGCGGAATACGCCGCCGCCAGATTCATACCCGCCGCCTTTTGATAGAGGGCGACCGCCTTTTTTTCGTCCCGCTGTACACCGATGCCGTGAAGGTAACTTTGTCCCAGCGCCCACATGCCCATGGGATAGCCTCGGTCAGCCGTTTCCTTAAAGCAGTCTGCCGCTTTCCTGTCATCCTTCTCTACCGCGCTGCCTTCCATGTAGCAGCGGCCCATCATGAAGAGAGCGTCCAAGTCCCCTGCTCCTGCCGCTTTCCGGAAATAGGAAAAAGCTTTCCCTTCATCAAAATCCACACCCTGCCCCGCATAGTACATAAAGCCGATCGATGTGAGCGCCTCCCTGGAATGCATTTCTTCCGCCTTCCTGTACAGGGAAAGCGCTTTTTTCCCATCTTCTTCCACTTCTTCCCCCAGGCGGTACATGTCTCCAAGAGCATTGAGAGAACGCCAATATCCTTTTTCTACGCCTTTCTCCAGCCAGAAGACAGCCTGCTTCCCGCTCTTTTCCACACCGAACCCGTACAGATACATATCGCCCAGCTCATCAGCAGCCACGATATCCCCCGCTTCCGCCGCCTTCACGACAGACGGAAAATACCCGCGGCAAAGCACCGCCCTCTCCTCAGAGCGGGGATCCTCCATGTACGCCAGATTCAATTGGGACAGCAGTTCGCCGACCGCCGCGCCTTTCCCGTGCCAGTAGCGGGCTTCCGTTTCATTCCTGTCTTTAATCGAGCCGAGACCGTGATTGTAATACTCACCGAGGAAGTACATCGCCCGGCCGCAGCCTGCCCCGGCAAGCTCCATAAATAAAGGAAACGCTTCATCAAGCCAGCACCGGATGTAGAGCGCTTCCGCCTTATTCAATAACTTTTCGTCAAACATACGAACCTCTCTCATTACCTGTGTACCTATTGTAACACAGTCGGCCTGTGTAAAAAACATCCAACGACGCATATAGGAATATATTGTATAAGAAAAGATGATATATGCCGTATTGGAATATTTTTAATACGTTTGGCGTCAGATATCAGCTTCTATTCTTTCTGCCGTTACAGAATCACACGTTCCGTCTTTCTCACCACGGCAGCAGATCCTTCACATTCGTTCAGGATGACGCTTAACGCTCTCCTCATTATGACGCCTTGCCGTCCGCTGTCATTCAGCACTTTTAGCTGCCAGCTGACAGCTCACAGCTGATAGCTTTTATCTTCTTACCGGGTTCCTCACCACGGTAATAGATCCTTCACATTCAGGATGACGATTAACGTTTCCCTCATTATGACACCCTTTCCTCCAATCATCATTAGTACCATATAAGTATAGCAAAGAGAAATACAACATTTCCCTTGCTGCTTTCCTCATCACGGCAGCAGATTCTTCGCTGGCGCCCTGAATAACGATTAATGTTCCCCTCATTATGACGCCTTTTCCTCCAATCGTCATTCTGAATGGACACAAAAATGCTGCTTGAGAAAGTGGGAAAGCGGAACGATGACGCGGAGTGAAGAATCTGTTACTCCGATGACAGCTTACCGAGAGTGCCGCTTTTATCAAAAGACGAAAAAACTATCCGCTTACAGATGATAGAATCCGGCTATCCGTTTGTTTCCTTTCATAAGAAAAAGACTCTTTTCGGAGTCTTTCTTTTATTTTTGTATTTTCGTTTCAGAGATCTTTTTTCTTATTTCAGGAAATTTTTCATTGATTATTTTCCCCATTTTTTCTTTTGCTTCTTTGTCGGGATGAAGGCCGTCCGCCGCAAGATTTTCCAGCATGTCTTCATACATGGCAAAGGGCGCTGCTGTATCGATATGGATCTGCGTCCGTATCCAGCCGTTCACTTTGTCAAATTCCGCTTTCCAGTTTTCCGCCGTCGGCTGATGGTAATATTTCAAAATCCGTTCCGGGGCGATCGGAGGAATGGTAAGCAGGACAGGCTTGATGTCATTAGCCCTGCATTTTTCCTGAAGAGCTTCCAGGTCAGAAATGACCTCTTCCGCCGTTCCCCCGCAGCGCAGATTGTTTGTTCCGCCCATAATGAGAAGGTACCGTACATGGAAAGGGAGGACATCTGCATCAAACCGCCGGAGAAGGTCGTCCGTTTTATCACCGCTCCGGGACATATTTATCGTAGGAAAATCAAGGTAGTACGCATAATTGTAAGGCCAGTCCGCCGGACTGTAAGACATCCTTCCGCCGCCGTGGCTGATACTGTCTCCAAGAATGCCGGTTTCCCAGTTTTCCGCGGGATCATTCACAATCTTTTCCGCTTCGCTCCATACGCCTACAGGTCCGCCATTTTCATCAAGACCGCGGACACGCCACCAGACCGTTCCCTGCCGCGGCAGCTCGTCAAAAAGTTCGGGGATTGTAACAATCCCCTGCGAAATGCGATGAACAGACGGTTCACAGCCGTCAGGATTCTCCGGTTCTTCATCAGTGATTTCCACTTCATAAGAAACCGCGTGGGGAATTTTCACAAAAGAATACGCCGGATAAAGAAGAACCGTACCATTCTGCTCATGGTATTTCACACGGATCTTCGGCGCGTACCGTTCCATTTCCTGCGCGGCCTTTTCCATCGGCACAGGCGCCGAATAGGCGGAAATGCTCTGCCCGTCCAGACCGATGGCTTTCACCTGGCAGCAGAGGATCCCCGGTCCGTCATAGCTGTCTGTAATTTCTTTTTCAATCATCACACTGTCACGGAAAACATGGCCGTCTTCATAAATCGGCGGGCGCATTTCTTTCCGTCCGAAATGCTGTGTCACAGGCACGATGCGGAAAGAATACCACACCGCGTCCGGATTCGCCGGCCAGCGGACAAAAAGAAGTTCCGGAGAAGCATCCGCCCCGGCAGCGGTCCACATAAAAGCAAAAAAGAAAAGAGAAATAAAAATCCTCTTCATTACAGTCCCCTTTCATTAAACCATGAAAGAAGTATAAGGGATGGAAGAAGAAATAACAAGAAAAAGAAATTTGCCCGTCAAAAAAGAGCCCCTGCAGAGGAAACTCTTATCTGCCGCAAAAGAAAAACACTCGCTGCCGGCAGCAGGAATGTTCTCTTTCTTCCCTTTTCTATTTTTACGCTTTTGCGGTTTTCGCCTTTCGTGATCTTTTGGCCTTCCGATTTACCGTTTCTTCCGCTTCTTTCACACCGGCCGCTTCCGTTTTTCCTGTGCGCTTTCTTTTCGTCTTTTCTTCCGCGGGCTTTCCCTCTGCCGGTTTTCCGGATTTTATTTTCCCTTTTTCAGATCCGGCTATTTTAACTTTTGTTTTCTGTTTTGCCTTTTCTCTTCTCAGGCGCTTTTCATACAGGTGGTACAGTTTATCCGCCAGACCGGCAATGATTTCTTCCCCTTCCACCAGATCCTTCCAGTAATTCGGAAGAAAATCTGCGCCGAAGCGGACACCTTCTATGGCTCCTGTCAGCGCTGCCGTAATCGGGCTGTTTCCATTATGGTTCGCCGCGGCGATGATCGCATCTACAGGATCATCCACGGCAAGGGCAGCATATACGGCTATCGCCAGAGCTTCATCTGCCTGATCGCCGCTTCCCAGAGAATGGATACTGTCGATGTATGCCCAGACATTCCCCTTTCCGGCAGGCTGGTCGTTAGCCTGCTGCTGCGCCGCAGAAAGAAGCGTGGTAATGCTGTCGGTCCGATGGGTTTTATTCAAAAGCCCGTGAATCCGTTCAATAGCCTTGGGAAGCGTCATTCCGTCAGCAAGGCAGGCAATCAGTGCCGATACCGCCCCTGCCGCATAGTAGGCGACAGGAGTCGAGTGGGAAAAAGCCGCCGCCCTTACGCCGGCATTAAAAGCTGTCTTACTGTCGCCGGCATAAAGGAGCCCAATAGGTACCACTCTTGTCAGCGCGCCACCGCCTTTGCTTTCATTTACCTTATTTTTCGTTGTCCCCATCGTTTCCCCGGAAAACGCATTCAAAAGACCTTCTTCCGGTTTTCGGCGGGCATGCATGAACTTTTCCCGCACAAGGCAGATCTCCCGTTCATGAGGCTGCCGTCTCATCCATGTACGCTGCCCGCGCCGCGGTTCCTCCCCCGTCTGGCTGTAAAACCAGCGCATATAGCCGCGGTACAGCCCTTCTGCTTCTTCCAATTTCTTTGCATCTGTCCACAGAAGTCCGTCTACCGTGGCCAGTTCCATCTGCGTATTTCCCGTCACCGGCGCCAGATTTCCGCACTGCCCGTTCCGCACAAGCGTACGCAGGCCAAAGGGCCCGTACTTGTGTTGAATACGACAGACAGAAAGCTCCTGCAAAGGGTACCCCAGTGCATCTCCGCAGGCGCCGCCAATCATCGCGCCGCGGAACATTTCTATCTCCGTCATCTATCCTCCCTCAATCCCGCAAAACCTGATTCCAAATAAAAACACGACCAAAGAAATACGAAAACAGTTCTCCGCATTTCCAATACATAAAGAGGGAACTGCAAAAATTTCCGTAAACCCCAAAAATTCACAGAAACACTGCTGAAAAATAAAAAATAACCGTTTTATATTTATGTATATTGTATCATAATTCACTGCTTTAATCATCTAAAGATACTTTTTTGGAAGGAAAAACGTCCTTTCTCCGTTTCATTTTTTCTGCCGTGGTTAACTTTCTTTTTTCCGCTCCATCCATTAAAATGTAAATGTACTTTATTTTAAAGAAAACGAGGTCACTATGAAAAAAATATTAATCTTATTATCCGCAGCACTCCTTCTTTCTTCCGGCATTTCCCAGGCAGCGGTTCCGCAGGGAGGATATTTCCTTGACAAGAACGGCGTTCCACTCACAGAAGAAATGCAGACAAAGCCAAGTCTGAAAAGCAATCCCATGCTTCCTCAGAGCGGTGCCGTCCATGCCGCCATGGAATCCCTTCCTCATTCTTCCGCCACAGTCATCCGGATGACCGTCACGGAAGACGGGATCCCCGCCGATGCCGTTGTCACCCAAAGCGCAGGATCCGTCGTTCTTGACGAATATGCCATGAGATGCGTAGAAGGCTGGCGCTTCAACCCTGCCAAACTGGGAGACAAGCCGGTGAGCGCTGCCGTATCCATTCCTGTACGCTTCCTTTCCATGATGGTTTCCACACCTGCTGCTCCGTCCGACCGTCCGATGAAGAAGGCGTCTGCCGAAGTGAAAGAAGCCATAGAAAGAAATAACCATCCTGTGATTCGTGTTTCCGTCTACATCACGGCGGATGGAAAAACTGACGGCAAACCGAAAGCAGACAACCATGGAAATCTGCCGGGCAGCGATTTCAAAATCCTTTCCGGGTATGCGGAAAATTCCGTAAAAGAATGGAGCTTCACACCGGCCGTGAATCCTGACGGAGAACCCATTCCCCAGGAATTGATTGTCCCGGTGCAGTTATAATATTTCTTTATATCCTATTTCAAAATCATATCCCGTTTAAAATAAACCCCTTTTGCCGGCAAAGCATTGTCAAAAGGGGTTTTCACTGCAATAAAAAAATCCGCCGGTCTTTCGACTGATGGAAAATGGTGCGAGCGAAGGGACTCGAACCCTTATGCGCAAGGCGCAGGATCCTAAATCCTGTGCGTCTACCAATTCCGCCACGCTCGCATATTTTCTTATTATAGTTTGTAACGGAAACAGGGTCAAGAAAAGACCGGTAAAAAACCTTCTCCGCAAAAACAGAGAAGGCCTCCTGCAGAAAAATTACTTTGTTTCATCAAGAACAGCTGTGCAGTGTGGACAGCGGGTCGCATCATCGGCAATGGGTTCTTTGCAGAACTGACAGGTGCGCGCCGGTGCGGCTTCTTCTTTCGGAAAAGCCCTGTTCATCTGGCGGATCACAAGGAAAATCACGAAAGCGATGATCAGGAAATCAATGATTGTATTGAAAAACTGTCCGTAAGCGATGACAGGCACGTTCATTTCTTTGGCTTCCGCCAGTGTAGCCACTGGTGTTTTTCCCAGATTGATAAACCGATTTGAGAAATCAACACCGCCCATAATCATTCCGATGGGCGGCATGATGACATTTTCCACCAGGGAAGATATGATCTTTCCGAAAGCGCCGCCGATAACGACGCCGACTGCCATATCGACCACATTGCCCCTGACAGCAAAATCCCTGAATTCTTTCATCATGCCCATCTTATTTCTCCTTTTCATTCGCAAATATATTAATTTTTTATACTATAGCACATCCTCATCTGCATTTCTACATATTTCTATATAGCTTTATAAAATTTCCGCGCTTCGATTGTTAATCTCCTGTCACTTTCTTGCTTGACAAATAATTGTCATCAAGATACAATAGAAGCGTAAACAGAAGAGACAGCCATTGGCCGTGGCGTTTCTGCTCATTGTTGCTTCTTACACAACCTCTATGAAAAGCTTCCTTTCACCGGGAAGTTTTTTTCGTACTGCAAAAGAGAGAAACCGCCCGGGTTCCCCTCTCCTTTCATCATAGATACGGATTCTTCACTGCTCAGAATAACGCTTAACAGTTCCGCCGCACCTGCAGCATCCCTGCGCTCATACCGTAAAAAGAATCTCTGCTTTCCTATTTCTGTCTCTTTTGATTGGGGGAAACATCCCAATTGCTCATCTGCCGGCATCCATCCGCTAAAAAGCAGCGGATAAGCACCCGCTGCTTTTCTGATAACCGTTTTATTCCTTAATGAATGTATTTCCTGTCACTACAGGAACAGAGCGATCCTGCCGGACCATTTCTCCTCCCAGCGGATCGATGGCAGACGATACGGTAAGCATCGTGCAGAATGCTCCCCACACGAGAAGAACCACCTTGCTCTCCTTCAATTCCGCCGTCATCCTTCCGAAGAATCTTTTCATCGGCAGCCTGCTCCCTGCTGCGCCTCTTTTTTCTGATTCTGCCGGTGTATAATGATTGGCTGCTGTCATGAACTTCATCTCCTTTATCATCCGCTCTTGTACCATTTCCTTTTCTTGGCCTCATTATACCCACATGGGTATTTACATTCAATAATCATTTGCAAAATAAAGTCCGTTAATGGACAATTCGCACAGATTGTACATTGAATGGCAAAATCAGTCATATGCCTGCACAATAAAAAACTCACAGCAGATCCGTGTCAAATCTCCATACACGAAGAGGCCGCCATGAGCTGTAAAAATTTCCGGCCGGAAAAATAAAATGAAACTTCACACCGGCAAGAACATTTCCTTTCTGTTTTTCACTTATTTCCCTTGTCCGTACGTCGCATTCGGACCGTGCTTTCTTTGGTAGTGCTCGTCAAGGATGTATGCGGGAAGCGAGGCCGAAGGATTCAATAATTTTGTTTTCAGCGCCATTTCCGCCGCAGTCTCCATGACGACCGCATGGTACACAGCGTCCGCCGCATTTTTTCCCCAGGCAAAAGGCCCGTGGTTCCGTACAAGGGCACCGGGCACGGCAAGCGGCTCGTATCCGCGGCAGCACACGGTTTCTATAATGACGGCACCCGTATTTTTCTCATAAGCGCTTTTCGTTTCCTCTTCCGTAAGCGCCCTTGTGCAGGGGATATCCCCATAAAAATAATCCGCATGGGTCGTACCGAGGGCAGGAATATCGAGTCCCGCCTGGGCAAAAGCTGCGGCATTGACAGAATGGGTATGTGTCACACCGCCGATTTCAGGAAACGCGCGGTACAGCGCCAGGTGGGTCTCCGTATCGGAAGACGGTTTCCATTTCCCTTCCACTGTTTCTCCCGTCTCCACATCGACTACCACCATATCGCCCGCTGTCATGCTCTCATAAGGCACACCTGACGGTTTGATGACCATAAGGCCTTTCTCCCGGTCGATACCGCTCACATTCCCCCATGTATAGATCACGGCACCCCGTTTCACAAGTTCCAGATTGGCGGCGCACACCGCCTCTTTTAATGTCTCCAGCATAGAACCCTCCTGCTTTTTCCTTTTTAATAACAGTACAAGACCGCACCCTGTTATTTTATGATTTACGCTTTACGGTTTTTACCAATTCTCCCATAAACTTCTCTCCGCCGCTTCGGATGACGATTAACGTCTTATACAAGGATCATGGGAGCCGGCCGTCAGAAGGAGCTGCTAGCGCACGTAGTGCGATTGAGGATACCCGCTTGTCATAATGATTTAAATCGTAAAAGAATAGTTAGCTTGTAGCTGACAGCTCACAGCTGATAGCTTTTATCCTCTTCCTCCAATCGTCATTCTGAATGGATGCAAGAATTCCTTGTAGGAAAAACGGGAAACAGCAACATGACACCGAGTGAAGAATCTATGACTCTGATGATATCTTACCACTTTCCTCACCACGGTAACAGATCTTCCGGATGACGTCTGACTGTCAGCTTATCCTCACTCATACAAAAATACGGTACCCATCACATCTGACGAGTACCATATTTTTGTTTCTTAAGTTATTTCCTTACCCTTGCTTTCCGTTACGCTTTCGGGGAAATATGAGAACCGTACACATCACGGTAATCATTGTTCGCCTTATCGTCTTCGCTGTTGACGCGGACACGTTCTACCTTATTTCTGTCATTGTCCTTGCCGGAAATACGGTCGACACGGATACGATCCAGACGAATCTGGCGGAGTTCCGGTTCGAACTCATTCATAGCTCTGTCCATATTGTCATCTACCGGTGCTCCATTCTTCAATGCGCGATAGAACATCGCCGCAAATTCATAGCGGGTCATGGAACGTTCGCCGCTGAACATGCCGTCCGGATAGCCTTCAAGGATGCCGTTTCCTGCCAATGTAGCCACATATTCATAAGCCCAGTGGTTTTCCGGCACATCGGGGAAGTCCTTCTTTTTACCCATATCCAGGATGCCGAGAATGGAATTCATCTTCTGCTCCATGGTATCCAGACGTTTCTTCAAGTCCTTGTTCTCATCACGGAGATCGACGATTTCTTTCGCCATGGCTACTTTGGATGTGGATACATGGTTGCCCTGTCCCAGCTTCACGCTGACTCCGGCATTTACCATGTTCTCTCCTCCCCCGAAGGAGCCTCCCACGCTGAACATGGTGTCTTCATTAGGACGGTAGAATGCGCCTACCGATACTGCATGGGCGTCTTTGTAGTTGCCGTAGCCGGCTGCCACATCCCACTTGTCATCCGGGTCGAAGTCCAGCGGGTGGAGGGCTGCCAATGCTGCCGCTCCTGCTCCTACTCTGTCCATCCGGTCGCCCAGTTCATTGACGGCTCCTCCTATGTTGTTGATTGTCTGGTTTGTTTTCCACAACTGCCCCCCGTTGACGGCGTCAGTGCTGTTTGCGCTGATGTCTCCGGCTGCTACGTTGGTAATCCGTTTGCCGCCTGCGTCAACGCCGGTCTGTGTGATACTCGGGCCGTTCTTGATCGTCAGGCCGCTGCTATTCATCACCGTATTTCCCGCGGTTATTGTCTTGAAGGTCGGTGTATCGACTACAGCTACTTTGTACTCCGTGCCGCCGTTTGCATTCGTCCCCGTTGTCACGAAAATATTGCTGCCTGCCGTTACGGAAGAATGCTTGCCTGCCTGGCCGGATACAACCTTCAGCTGGTCTTCCGTCGCCGCCTGTCCGCTGGTGATATTGTTCGGATCCCATGTCTTATTGGTCAGTCCGTTCACTGTACCGGCCGTGCCATTGACAGTCACCTGTCCGGCCTTGATCGTACCTTCGGTACCTTTAATGCTGATCTGCTTGGAAGGATCACTTCCCAGCGTAATATCATCATTCAGGTTGACATGGTACGTTTTGGATCCGTCAGCATTCGTTTCAGAAGTCACCGTCGTATTTTTGCCGTCTGCTACTTTCGTGGTGGCACTGGCTGCCGCTTTTTTCAGCTGGCTGACATTGACGGCATCGGTATCCGCCTCGCCTGCCGCTACATTGGTGATCTTCTTGCCGCCTGCGTCGATTCCCGACTTGGTAACACTGGGGCCGTCCTTGATCTTAAGTCCGTCTTTGTCGACTGTCACCGCCGTATTTCCAGAACCGTCCTGAACGGTAAGCCCGTCGGTATCCATTCTCGTACGGCCTGTGGTGACACTATTCAGCAGGATATCATCCTTAAGCCCCACTCTGACTCTGCCGCCCTCGACTCTGGTGGAAATATTCTTACCGTCACCTACAACGTCCACAGTTTCGCCAAGCTTCTTCTTTACTTCATTCCCGTCTTCCGCTTTTATGCCGAAGCCCTTATTGATGATGTCCGAACCCTGACTTTTCAGCTGACTGACATTAACCGCGTCTGTGCCGTCCACACCATCGGCCACGTTGGTGATTTTGTTGCCACCGTTATCAAGGCCATTCTTGGTGAGGGATACGGTGTTTCCGGCTGCACCGTTGCTAATGGTTATTCCGTTATTGTTGATGAATGTATCGCCGGCAGTTATGCTTTCCAGGCCCTTCAGAGCTTTGGCAAGGCGGACTTTCAGGTTGTTATTGCCGTCGGATACGACACCGAGGTTGTCTTCTGTGGTCAGTTTGTTTTCGTCTGTAATGCCTCCGACGACGTTCACCTGTTCGTTCAGTTTCTTCTTGATGACCGCCCCCGTATCACCGCCGTATTTCATGCCGTCATCCAGTGTGGCTACGTCATGCTTCTTTCCGTTTTCTTCAAGAACGAGACGGGTAACATTAGTGCCGTCAACAGCCGGCTTGGCATCTCCGCTTTTCATCGTAAGCCCATTAGCACCGTTGGCACCGTTCAAGCCGATGGAGCCGTCTTTACCGTTGATAGCGACAGCAGAGCCGTCTTTACCCTTGACTCCGATGGAACCGCTTTTACCGGCCGCACCCGTTTTACCGACAGTAAGCTCGTCATTCAGCTTCAAATTATAAGTAGCTTGACCATTATTGTCTGTTTTGGTAATAAGCAGGTTTCCATCAGTACGGTTTTCCTGCCCGTCTACTTTGACGACGGTATGTTTCCCTGCCAGTGTCTTTACGTCATGCAGCTGGCTGCCGTTGACGGCATCGGTGCTGTTTGCGCTGACGTCTCCGGCTGCTACGTTGGTGATTTTGTTGCCGCCGTTGTCAAGGCCGTCTTTGGTCAGGGATACGGTGTTTCCGGCTGCACCGTTGCTGATGGTTATTCCGTTATTGTTGATGAATGTATCGCCGGCGGTTATGCTTTCGAGGCCTTTCAGGGCTTTGGCAAGGCGGACTTTCAGGTTGTTATTGCCGTCGGATACGACACCGAGGTTGTCTTCTGTGGTCAGTTTGTTTTCGTCTGTAATGCCTCCGACGACGTTCACCTGTTCGTTCAGTTTCTTCTTGATGACTGCTCCTGTATCGCCGCCGTATTTCATGCCGTCATTTAGGGTAGCCACTTCTTCTTTGGTGCCGTCCGGTTTCTCGTATACGATACGGGTCGTGGTCGTACCCGGTGCACCGTCTACTCCGGGTTTGCCGTCACGGGTAACGGAGATATTTGTTGTTACTCCGTCTTTTCCGTTGATGCCGATTTTTCCGTCTTTGCCGTTTTCACCTGTAGCGACGATGGTTTCGACTTTCAGGTTTTTATTCATCTTCACGTCGATTGTCGTATTTCCGACAGGGTCTTGCGTGATAAAGGTTTTAAGGTTTTCTCCACTGTAATCGTTATCGGATCCCGTGCCTTCCCCTTTCACGGTTATCTTGGAGCCTAATTTATTGGTCTGTACGCCGCCTACATTAGCGTCAAACTGCAAACCTTTGTTAATCACATCATCCAATTTGGATTTAGACGCGATGTCCTTTAATTTTACGGTTTCTTTCTGCCCTGCATGGTTTTTATCTTCTACGGTCAGATCAATATTTCCGTTGGTATCGACTGTATAAGACCCATCCGCACTGGATGCGTTTTGTACCAGCCGGTAATCGGTGGCGTTAGCGCCTTGTTTCTTCACTTCATCGCTGACGACCTTCAACTGGTCTTCCGTGGCACCACGGCCGGATACGATGTTGGGATTTTGAATATTCCAAGTCTTATTATCTAAACCTGTTACATAATTACCGGTTTCATTAGCTCCGGCTGCATTAGCTACTGTTTGACCCCCCATCGTCACACCACCGGCTTTCACTGTATCCGTAGCGGTTACTGTCTTCACATGAATGTCTTTGTTGAGTTTTACGCCGATTTTCGTATCGTCACCGGTTTGGGTGATTTCTGTCGTAATGTTATTATCGCCGTTGACGGTGACTTTAGAGCCTAATTTGTTCGTTTTTTCACTATTATTATCCGCATTGAAACGAAGGCCTTTATTGATCACTTCATTTTTAGCATCATGTAATTGGCCGCCGTTAACTGCATCTTTAGAGCCTGCTGCCACCTGACCATCAGCAACATTGGTTACCTTTTGGTTATTCGCATTGATGCCGTTATTGGTTACATAGGTCTTTCCGCCTACGGTCAGCCCGTTATTATTGATCACCGTATTGCCCGTTGTGACGCTGTCCACTTTCACATCTTTGGCCAGTTTGATATTCAGCGCACCGTTTCCGGATACTACACCGATGTTTCCATCTGACAGTTTTGACGCATCGGCACCGCCTTTGATATCCAGCTGCTCACCCAGTTTTTTATTGATAACTGTTGCATCATCGCCTTTGAAGTTCAACCCTTTTCCAATTGTCGTATTGATGTTTGTAATATCATTGGCATTCTTTGTGATATTTGTCTTATTGGTCTTCACGCCGTCGCTGACTGTTTTCAGCTGGTCTTCCGTGGCGGCCTGCCCGGATACGGGCTGCGGGTTGTCAATATCCCAAGTCGTATTTGTAAGGCCGTTTACGGTTCCGGCATCCCCATTCACCGTGACGGGATGGGTCTGCCCTACGGTAACCACATTCCCCAGCCCGACAGTGAATTCCTTGCCGCCATCCCCGTTAGTTCCTTCCGTAACAGTTACATTAGCGTCTTTTGCTTTGATTGTTGTATGTTTCCCTGCCAGTGTCTTTACGTCATTTAACTGATTAACGTTAACCGCATCTGTCCCGGCTGTACCGTCAGCCACATTATTAATCTGCGCACCGCCGACGTTCATCGTATTTGTTGTATCACCGAGAGTAATTTTTGCACCCGTTGTAGTACCGCCGGGCGCGGTCTTCTGATTAGAAATCGATGTGATTCCTGTCAGATCGCCGGATACATTCACCGCATAGGTTTTGACCGTACCATTCGCTCCGGCTTCTGTACCGGGGGTAACGGTCGTATTTTTACCATTGACAACTTTTACCGCATCCGCCGCAATATCGTTAATAACAGTCTTGCCCGCATTGGTAATGTTATCCAGGTTAGTATTCGCTTTATCACCCAGCTTGGTATCCATTGTAGGCTTATCGTAGTAATTATTGTTCAGATAGGTATTCACTGTATCACCGGTTACAGTCTTATTATCTCCGGCAGCAATCGTACCTCCGCCGATATTATTGATTGCCGTTTTTGTAGCTGCATCCAATCCTACTGTATAAGCGATAACGCCATTAGCATCTTCTGTACCGCCTGTCACAGACACTTTGCCGCCAGCTTCAGCAGCCAATGTTGTCTTGGTCGCACTGACCACATAATCAACATGACCATCTGCGGCAGTCGTATTTGTAACAGTCGCCTGCTTGTCCCCGGTAACAGTAGCTTTCGCTCCGGCAGCCGCCTTCTTCACATCTCCGATATTGGCTGCATTGGAATCTGTCGTTCCGCCACTGGCCACATTCGTAATAGGCGCATTATTCGCATTGATGCCGTTATTCGTCACATAGGTATTTCCGCCTACGGTCAGTCCGTTGTTATTGATGACCGTATTGCCCGCTGTGACGCTGTCCACTTTCACGTCTTTGGCCAGTTTGATATTCAGCGTATCTGTCCCATTGGATACCACGCCGATATTTCCATCCGTCAGCTTAGACGCATCTGCCACGCCGCCGACGATATTCGTCTGTTCGCCTAATTTCCGGGTAAACTTGTTAGCCGCGGCTGCCGCAGCTTTCACATCGCCTGCATAGGCCACGCCTTTATCTACTTCTGAGGTTACCGCATAGAGCTGGCTGCCATTGATGGCATCGGTAGAAGTGGCGGAAATACGGCCGGCCGCCACATTGGTAATTGTCCGTTCTGCGCCTGCCTTACCTACACTTACTGTGGAAGCCGGATTTACTCCTGCGAAATTATGTGCTACACCATTGATTGTTGCGGAGGGTGTCGCTACAGCAGCTGCTGTTTCTGAACCATTGCCGATAGCCACGGCATTTTCATTGGCCACTTTTGTATTATTGCCAAGAGCAACGCCATTCTTCCCTGTCACGGATGCACTGCTCCCCAGGACCATAGCCCCATCAGCAGAAGCTGTGGAATTATTCCCTACCACATAGGCATTATCCGTTGTGATCGTATTCTTATAGCCGAAAGCACCTGCCGTATTTCCTTTGACCGTACCGGCAGTAACCTTTTTAATTTTATCGCCGTTGGCTTCTGTCGTTTCCGTAATGGTGGCGGAACCAATCGTATTGCCGCCACCGATAGCATAGGAATTATTCCCATAGACTTTGTTATCTGTACCGACAGCTGAAGAAGCCGCACCGGACGTGGTGCCGTCCGTCATATCAAAGCCGACCATATTCGTATCGCCCAGAGATGTGGACTTATCTCCATAAGCACCCGCCTGGCTGCCGATGGCAAGAGAATTCTTTCCCCAGCTCCGTGCTATGACACCGATGCTGGTGCTTGCAGCCCCTTTTGACATCGAATTGACACCAATCGCCGTGGAACCGATACCGAAGGACTGGGTCATCGCGCCCATGGCTATGCTGGCTGCACCAATAGACGCGGTGTTCGACCGATACTTGCTGGTACTGAGGGCGGCACTCCCCAGTGTCGTCCCGGGATATAACGCTGCCGTTTCCCGCTCAAATTTATTCTGTGCCCCAGCAGCCCAAAGACCGGGAACTGCCGCCTGCAAATCAGTCTGCACCTTATCAATATCATTGCCGCCGATGGCGATGGAGGAATGACCGATAGATATCGCGTCCCCGCCAATAGCCATAGCCTGCGTACCATAAACTTTTGCCATACTGCCAATAGCGATAGACTGTGAATATTCCGGGTTATCCAGCGGATTAGTAGCTCCCTTTCTGATGATGTTTGCTTCCGCCCCGGAACCGAGAACCACATCTCCCCGGGATCCGTAAGAATGAGCTTCCGATCCCATGACGACAGCGCTGGATCCCTCATGATTATGATACTGGGATACCGTACTCGTCGCCTGGCGGCCGATGACAACGTCTCCATTTTCCGCTGCATATGCTATATTCCCGATAGCGATGGTGCTTGCAGAATACTGCTCACCTACTCTTTTTTGTCCCCCTGCATGAGCCCCCTGCCCTATTGCGACACTATTTTCAGAGGCTGCATCGGAATGTGCCTGACGGCCTACTACGACTGTTTGAGTACCTGCAGCATTTGCTAAGGAACCAATCCCAATCGAGTTAAGACCTGTTACAGTGGATGTATTACCTACAGCTATGGCATTGTTATTATGTGCTTTAGCCACAGTTCCCAATGCCACACTGCCTACTCCAGTAGCATCGGACAAGAGACCGTAAGCTGAGCTGTCCTGACCAGTAGCGTGTGCCTGGTCACCAACAGCAAGAGAATGTAAAGCTGACGCCAAAGACAAAGATCCTATGGCAGTCGCCCCCTGGCCGGTAGCCTTCGCCTGATCGCCGATAGCAATGGCATAAATATTCGTTGCCCGTGTCCTGCTTCCGAGGGCCACCGTATACTGCCCTGCCGTTTGAGCATCATCCCCAACGGCTATGCTGTTGTTCGGATCTACCACTGCTCCGTTTCCGCCTTTAAACGATGCTTCCGCCATCCCCGGCAGCAGGCATCCAGTAAGGGCAAGAGCACACAGAAACGCACGGAAAGACAGGCTCTTCTTTTCAGAAGTCGCTCTGTTTTTCCCGCATCTGTCGGCGATTTCCGGGACCACTACATAGCAGCGCTTCACCCGGCTCCAAATAACTTTGTAAACCTGATTCATAATTTTCCTCCCATCAAACTAAAAAACACGCACTTTCTATAAGGAATTGAATGATGTATACATCTCTTCCTTTATCATATTATACATTTGTAATATTATCTTATAAAGTTATTCATTATAGTTTAATTTAGTTTACCAAATGCACCTTATGCACCTTTATTAAAGTATTTCACCGGAGATTTTCCATATTTCCGGCCCCTTTTGCTGTCCGCTTGATCCATTCCTCTTCCTTTGCATATATTCGCCCGGGATATTCGGCATAGAAAAACTTTCGGGGAAACATTTTTGCTCCTTATCTCAGCAGTATTGCCGTTCATAAGCATGACAAAGCCGGTTTTACGTTAAAAGATGGAGCCTTCAATCTCCCACGATGAACAAAAATAAAAGGCTTTCTCCTGAAAGCATATGCTATCAAAGAAAGTCTTTTATCTTATTCCTAATTTAGAAAGACATCTTATCCAATTAGGATGCAACGCTGTTCATGAACTGAACTGTCAGCACTGACGGGTTGGAAACAATTCCCAGAACGGTTACCCGTTGTCCCATAGGAACAACTGCACCATTGAGATTCACAAGAATTATATTCCCTTGGGCCGTACGAAAATTCATCAGCCCGCCGCCTGCACTGGATAAAACGCTGCCCACCGTGTAGACCTTTGTCCCTACAGGAAGTCCGGACAGATCCCATGCCACCTGATAAGCATCCAGATCCTCTATTTTCAGATCTCCCGGATTTACCTGATACCAGCTGGCGAGATCGCTTTTCACCGGTCCCATGAAATACCCTGCATCACGAGATGTCCGTGATACCATTGATATCTGCGACGGATATAAATTTTTTACATCCTTTCTGTAGCTGACTGTCCGCTGATTGGGAACCCGATCCTGATAAGATACATTTCGGATAACAAGTATGGGCTGCTTGGCTTGGTTGTAAGCCACATACCCTGTCGCCCGAAAAGGCGTATAACTCATTATCTTTCCTGCATGTTCCATCATAGCAGGAATTTCCTGTCCATCAGGGGTAACAAAACGATATACATTGTCTGTATAAAACCCTTCAAACTGGCCGGTGACAGTAATCTCATCTGCTGCTGTTGCCACACCGGGCATCAATAGCATCAATACCATTCCTATCACAGCAATCCATGATTTTTTCATCTGGAAGCGCCTCCTGATCTGATTAACCGCGGCCTTTAATGACGCGTACACGCTGAATATCAGGTGTGCCATCCTTATGTTTGGTGATGGTATCTACCCTAATACGTTCCAGTTCCGGTTCGAATTCTTTCAGTGCTCTGGCCATCCGGTCATCGGCAGCCGCACCATTCTGCATAGCCCTGTAAATCAAGGCAGCCATTTCATACCTGGTCATCATGCGGTCTCCGCCAAACTGTCCGTCCGGATAGCCCACGATGACACCGTTTCCTGCCAGCGTCGCCACATAATCATAAGCCCAATGGTTTGCAGGCACATCGGGGAAGAGCTGCATCTTATCCATATCCAGAGAATCCAGCGGTCTTCCTTCGGAAACCTTCATCAGCGCTCCCTTCATATTCTCCAGTTCAGCGCGGAGATCTTTGATTTCCTTTGCCATAGCCACACGACTGGTAGATACATGGTTCCCTCTGCCAATCTTGAGGCTGACACCCGCATTAATCATATTCTGACCGCCGCCCATAGATCCGCCGACAGAAATCATTGTGTCTTCATTCGGACGATAGTAGGCTCCTACAGCTACGGCATTAGCACCCTTATAGTTACCATAACCTGCCGCAAAATCCCACTTGCTGTCCGGATCGAAATCAAGCGGATGGAGAGCCGCCAAAGCAGCAGCACCGGCACCGACACGATTGATTCGATTATCCATATTATTAATAGCGCCGCCAATCTTGTTGAGGGCCTCATTCGTCTGATACAGCTGGCTGCCGTTGACGGCATCCGTTGAATTCTTACTGAGTTCTCCCGGTGCCACATTGATGATCTTCTTACCGCCTGCATTTAAACCATCTTTAGATACGTAGGTGGTTCCTCCTACAGTAAGCCCCTTATCATTGATAACGGTCGTCCCTGTTGTCACAGAGTTCAGGTTCAGGTCATCAGCAGTAGCCACTTTATAGTCCACGCCGCCATCTGCATTGGTTCCCTTTGTTACAGTGATATTTTTGCCTGCGCTCACAGAAGACTGCTTTGCCGCCTTCGTAATTTGCCCGGCTACGGCCTTGAGCTGATCTTCTGTTGCCGCCTGCCCGCTGGTGAAATGATTCGGATCCCAAGTCAGGTTTGTCAGCCCATTCACTGTGCCCTTAGAGCCATCTACAGTAACCTTTCCGGCTTTGATCGTACCTTCTGTTCCCTTAATGCTGATCTGCTTGGAAGGATCGGTTCCCAGCGTAATATCATCATTCAGGTTGACATGGTACGTTTTGGATCCGTTGGTATTCGTTTCAGAAGTCACCGTCGTATTTTTGCCGTCCGCTACTTTTGTGGTGGCACCGGCTACCACTTTGTTCAACTGACTAACATTGACCGCATCATGAGGATCCGTACCGTCAGCCACATTGGTGATCTTCTTGCCACCTGCATTCAAGCCGGAATCAGATACATAGGTTGTTCCTCCAACCGTGAGCCCACGGTTGTCAATAATCGTATTCCCGGTGGTTACGCTGTCAAATACCGCCTTCTTCGCCAGCATCAAATCAATCACAGTGTTTCCGTTAGCATCCTGGCTAATCTTGGTCTTGACATTCTGTCCGGAGTACTCGCTGTCCGCTTTCGTCCCTTCGCCCTGGATCTTCACGGTGCTTTCCAGTTTATTCAGAACGGTTGCTCCGCTGTTGGCTCCAAAATACAGCCCTTTGCCGAGCGTAGCGTTGTTGACCGCGTCTTTCAGGTCGCCGATGGTCGCCGCGCTCTTCTTCTGGTCT
>OMAM01000290.1_pt1 | contig 29814 bp, 21 predicted proteins | sample 1644621 | NCBI WGS metagenome assembly OMAM01 (sample SAMEA103958120, study PRJEB25191) | human gut metagenome | biome: human-associated habitat [ENVO:00009003]; feature: intestine environment [ENVO:2100002]; material: feces | place: Germany | collected 2013/2015 | reverse complement strand
ACAAATGAGCCGCAGTCATATGTATTAGGTGGGAGAAACCACCCTCTACATAGTATCTCTTGATTCTGGATGCTGTTGGATTCGTCCTCTTTGCCGCCCTTCTTATCCTCTTTCAAATCTTCCACGGATAAGCGGCAGTAAAGCGCGGTGATTTTATCAGTTGCCCGTAACATTTCTGTTTCCTCCTTCAAAGGGGCAACTGCCAGTACAGGATTGGTTGCTTCTATTGTACCAAGAGACTGCGTATTTGTCATTCAGAATCCTCCATCTTTTCTGTAAACTTTTCGCCCATGATGCGCTCCATCTTTTTATCCAGCGTTTCCACGCCGTCATAGCTGCCTGTGACGGTGTAGACTGTGCCGCCGATTTCCTTTTGCAAGGTGAACTCCGGCAGCCAGAAAGCAGACAGATTTTTCACGCAGAGATGGCCGTCCTCGTTGAAGTAGCAGTTGTGCCGGGGATGATCGGGCGGCAAGGGCTGCGGTTTGAGATACGGGTCTGGATTGGAGAAGTAATATTCCGCTGGCTCGTCGTGGTCGGTCTTTTCCCATTCCTCAATTTCTGCCCACAGATCAGGGTCGATTTTGTGTTCAAATGGCTTGTTCTCGTTCATGGTGGTGTCCTTTCTCCGATGGGTTATCGGTCTATATCGTGATGTTTGGTTTTCTTCTTTTGCGGTGCGTCTGCTTTCAGGGCAGCATCCACATAGCGGCGTACCTTTTGCAGCTCGGCAACTTCCTCCCGCTGGGCTTTCAGCTTCGCATACTCTGCTTCGTTCTCTGTGGTCAGCGCGGCAAGCTCGGTCTGCCATGCTTTCGGTGTCAGCTTCATGTCCGGCAGATTTGCCCGCAGATAGCGGTTAGCTGCATCCCATACTGCAAGATCGGCGCGGTGTGCTTCTGCAAACTTCTCCTGCTTGCCTTTCCAGCGGATTTGCTTGCATTCATCGTGGATGGGCTGTGTCTCCCGCATGTTCTGCGCCTGTTCTATGAGCTTTTGAAGCTGACGGATGCGCGTCTCTTTCGGCTTCATGCCGCTGCGGATTTCGCTTGCCTTGTCATGGACAGCGGACAGGGCTGCATCCAGTTCTTCCAGCGTATAGATGCCTTTCTCCGAAAGAAGATTGACGGCTTTGGAAATGGCTTTGAGCTCGTCTGCGGTGTGCTGTTGCTGCCAGCTTTGGGAATACTTCCCGCTTTTGGCTTTCTGAATGTCCAGATAGCGGAACAACAGCGTGGAGAGGTTGGGGGATTTTGGCTGCGGCGGCTCGGTACGCAAGCTCTCCTTTGCCTTGAACACATCAAGCAGCCATTCTTTCAGCTTGCCGATCTGTGCCTTGATGTCGCGGAGCAGACGATTTGCCGCTTTGATACTGCGGTTCAGTTCGCCGCGCTCGGTAGCGATTCCTTTTTTCTCCATCTGTGACGCTGCCACGCCGATATGAACGGTGGGGATTTGATCGATCCCCTGCCGCTCATAGCTGCGGTGGTCGATGCGCTCCGGGCGGTTATTCCGTTCCAAAAACTCATTGGCAAGGTCAGCCCACGCCTTGCGCCAGACCTCGGCGTTCTCCTGACTATTCCAGTCCACAAGGTCAACCTTTCGTGTCTTAAAATTTTCGCTGGGAAGCCGGATTCTCTCGCCGCTTTCGTCCAGCACATATTCCTTTTTGGACTTCGGAAGCCACTTGCCCCGTTCGTCCATTGGGCGCATGGTGAGAAGAATATGGGCGTGTGGATTGCCGCTGCCTGTGTCGTGAATGTTGAAGTCCGCACACATTCCTCTGGAAACAAATTGAGAGGAACAGTACGCACGGACAAGCCGTACCTGTTCCTCTCTGGATAACTCTATAGGCAGGGCAACCTCCAACTCTCGCGCCAGTTGGGAGTTGCACGCCTTTTCAATTTGCTCCACGCTGTTCCACAGCGTTCCCCGGTCTTGAAAGTCCGAAGGCGCGTTAGGCGGCAGCAGAATTTCCGAATGGACGATGCCGCGCTTTCGGGTGTAGTCATGGATCATGCCGTCCCATTCGTTTGTGATTTTCTCGCCGCTTCGGTAGGCAGCAGCGGCAACGGCTGACTTGCCATTCCCCCGGCTGATGATCTTGATGCTACAATGATAGATTGCGATAACAGTTTACCTCCGATCTTCGTGATTCAGCCCCATGAAACGGAACAGCTTGCCGCAGCAAGGTGTTCTGTTTCGTGGGGACGCAAAAGGGTAGACAGCGCAAGCTGTCGCAGGGAAAATGCAGTTTTCCCTGTGCGGCGCAAGCCGCCAATGTGAGCGCGTGGAGATTTCCATGCGCTCACAAGCTCTCGGCAGAGCGCACGACACCCGCAAGGGTGTATAAGTGCGCCCTTGTTACCAAGGGTATTATCCAGCTTCCACCCCCTCGGCGCGTTTTTTCAAATACTCCTGTGCTTCCGTACTCTTTGCGATGTGATACAGAAAGTCCTTTCCTTCGTCCTCCGTCATGGTTTTCAGCTCCGGCACGATGCTTTCCATAAAGCCGCCAAACAGGAAAATGCGGTGATTGCGTTCCCTGCGTTTTTCGGCAGACAGCTTGCAGTTGAGCATCTTGTTTCTGTTTTCATACTGCTGCAACTGCTTCTGTGTGCGTTCCAGTTCGGCATTACATTCCTCAATGGTCTGCGGCAGTTTTTTCTTTGGCATAGGTAGTCACTCCTTTCTTGTTTTTTTAATAAGGAAGACCGTCTAATAGACGGTCTTCCTTATATGTTTTATTCAATTTTGATGTATACAAAGGATTGTGGAGCCACGGCTACTCCAAAGTCGGATAGATTTTTTGGGGATTCAAATACCTCTACCTTGTCGAGTTTATAAGCATATGCGGTTTTACAGCCACGAAAATAGTCTCGAAATTTGGCACGGCTAATACCTGCGGCTGCTTTTGTTTTCTCCCACAATGCAGTAGGAGAATCGGACAAGTGACCCTCAATATGAACTGAAGCGACAACTTTCATTGACGGAGCTGTGCTATAAACGTATATATATGAAACGTCTTCCTTTGCCAATCGCTTACGGTATTCAAATTTTTTTTCCCCTTGTAGTATCTTCTCCACATACTCAGGTTTGATGGATAAAAGAAGTGCTTTCAAAATGTATTCCTCTTCATTCTACATAAGTAATCTCTGTTTCTGAATCCTTTACAATCATGTCAAACTGCTCGTCGGTTATAGGGGTAAACGGACGTGGACCTCCCGGAGCGGCAATAATATTATGCTCCCAGAGATATCCAAGAGTAAGTCTTTTGGACAGGCTCTTTACAAAAATAAATTTCAAAATTTTTAGGTTATACCGATGCTTTCTCCAAAATTCTTTTAACTCATCGACACTAAAGACGCTTCTGTTTTGGCATAGAGATAAAAGATTCTCTTCGCTGCCGATGTTTTCGATAATTTCATCGACTATCGCAATAGTCGATACAACAGACTTATACTTTTTATTTTCTCCGGGTAATCCCATCCTATAGAAGAGAATTAAATCTCCCGGCTTTGCTCCATTGGTTGACGCCCATGAAATATATACTTTTTGAAGTGCATAGCGATGCGGCTCTCGCCCGAGAAAATCTATTCGATTCTCACTGTTTAACTGTGAGTCTGGTAGAAGTGTTGTATGGTATTGTGGCATAATTGGTAGAATAAATTTATTGCACAAATGAGAGATGTTCGGGTAATTTAGCTTTGGTGTGCCATTATCAATTATTTTGTGAAGAAATTTTACTAAAACCTTTTCTTCCTTTCCTCCATTATGCTTGATACCGTAGTAAACAAAACCCCAACGATATAGTAGTTCTTCTAAGGCGACAAGTTCTCCCCGATCAGTAAACAAAGTCACATAGATTTCATCAACGTTTCGTTGCTACGCATTGTCAAAAATAATCTTAACAAAACGTTCAACTAAACGAAAACCGGTTGACTCGACTTTAAAAGTTCCTACTTTCAATCTTCGCTTTGGAGAGAACGGCGGTTCAATATCTGAGTAGTTTTCCGAAACGTCTTCTGTTTTTAAATACAGAAATCCCAATATTTTGTTACTATCGGAGCGACAGATATAAGCTTCTTCATCACACTTACGAGCAAACCATCGATCAAATCCAGTATATGAATTTCGAAAACTATCAAAAAAACTATCAGTGCTATCAACATTCCCAAAATAGACTTTTTCGACGGAAAGTGCTTTATATTCTATTAAATCCGGATTTTCTGCGGATACTTTGGCAATGAAACCGTTAATTGAAAAGACACAATTTGAAAGCCCTAAATGATCTGCTTTATTCCGTAGTCTACGATCTTCCGTGATAAGAATATCTACCCGGCCAAGGTATACCTCATATAGCAAGCAGTTATCAATGTGGTCATTTTCATTCTTCTCTGGTTGTCCAATTTTACTTAGAAATATCGTATCAGGCTGACGAACTGTTTTAATTACATCATAAGACTCCAATTTAACAGAGATGGTCTCCTGTGTTTCGGGATCTCGATATTTCTGTATTTCAGATATGGTGTATGGATGGATGACCTTATCGTATTTAAGTTTGTCTATCCAGCGGAATAGATGTCCAATACTATAGTTGGAAACTCTTTTGTTCTCACGGTGGATTACAACATTTGTATCTAAAAGGATCCTCATAAAGACGCTCCTTCCAAAGCTAATATGTGCATACACTTTTGCAAGTCAGAATTATCAAAAGACATCTGGTGGATATGCAAACTGCAACCGCATTGTTTTGCTACTTCTTGAGCCATTTGTCTTTCCGCTTTAAGAAGCAACCGAATATGTTCAAGCCGATACTTTTTATTGTCTCTAAGGCTCAGGTTGGATAAAATGCGAGAGGGTTCAGCTTCTAATAAGAGAATTTGATCTAATGCAATTTTCTGAAATACACTATAAGGTAATTTATCAACATTATTCAGACTATCGAAAATGCAAAAATGCCCGGCAAGCAGTATTGTGGGGTAATGGTCTAACTTTTTTCCAACTTCGATAACAAGGATATCTTGATTAGCTTCTTTGTCCTGAACCACTTTATTTGCGCCATACTGCTCACCGTTGATACAGCTGATTAAATCTCCGGCAGAATAGGCCGGCACACCTGATACTCTTGAAAGGTTATCACACAAAGTGCTTTTTCCGACCCCATAAGAACCAGCTATAAAAATTGTCCCCACAATTATTCACCTCTCAATCATACTGAACTCTTCTGCAATGGGTAGGCTAATATCGAAGATTTTTCTTATCCAGTAATTCCAATCTTCAACCTGTTCGCATCAATCAACTTCGGCTCAAGAATACGAATTAGATCCTGCAACTCAACCTTGCTTTCAGCGTTAAGGCCAAGACATTTTGCGATGCCTTCGGAATCCGTGCTAACTCGTGTATGAAGTGAAAGATTGAGTTTCTGTTCACTCTCTTCAAAATCATAGGAGTGAATATGAACTGGATCTCCCAATCTGACTCCTTCAATCTCATTAAAATAAAAGTCACTTTTCATGTGCTCATAAAGAGGCTTCTGAATTATTAGGACCAAGTGTTTATTCAGATTTTCAAATGTCTCGCTCTTGTGATGCATTTGAATGAGGATGGTTTTTAGGGTCATTTTCCAGTTCATTCCGAACGACTTTTTACTACTTAAATCCTCAGCATCGACCGAAATGCCTTTTTCATTCAAAAACTTCTGGCGTTCAGGCCAAACTGTTCCTGTTGTATCCATCGTCTGCAACTCAATACCTATAAAATCTTTAACTTTTTTGTCTTTAGCCGAGACCAAGAAATAGTCAACATGTCCACCGGGAATTTGTACCTCTGGGACAAGATAAAGTTCATTGCCGGGTTCATGCATTGTTAACAAATGTAGACAGTCAATGAAAATTTGATTATGTTCCAGTAGCCGATACGGACAAATAATTACGTCTTGATGTTGGTATTGAACTGAACATGTACCAATTTTAATATCCGGGTCGGATTTTCTCATTTTTGTGCAGACCCGCTGTGTATATGGACATATCTGAGTATTCATTGCCGCTTCAAAATCCAACGATTCATCTTTGCAGTTTAATCCAAAAAATTCGCTAATTTTACTCATAACACTTTCTCCAGTTCTCCATCGTTTAGGCTTCCATATTCCGAACATCTACTTTCTGCGAGTTCAAGATACTCTTCAGCCATGTCAATACCTATGGATCTTCGATTGAGTTGAGATGCGACATAGCTGGTCGTACCTGTTCCAACAAATGGATCTAGAACGATGCCATTAGGTGGACAAGTCAGAATTATTGGCGTTTTTACTAAATCCTCTGGAAAAGGAGCAAAATGTAGTTTTCTTCCTTGTGTATCTTCTGGGACGATTTGCCATACATCTGAAATCATACTCCCGTTTGGGTTATAAAAAAGAAAATAGAAGCCTTTATCTTGAAGCTCTTTAGCGCGGCCGCTTAAATTCGTAGTATTTCCGTTAGTGACACGTTGGTTAGCGCCTTTAATCACCATCCGAAAGTCAGCAAGCTCTCCTTCCTTTATTCGATTAAGCACATTGTCTAATGCTCTATATGCATCTTGACGTTGCTCTTCTGTAAGTTCAGTGCTAAGCTCGATTTTGCGTCGATACCTTACTCCACTTACTCCTGTTGCGCTTACTACTGCACCATTTTCAACATGGGCGCTACGAGGCTTTCTTCTTACTGCATCAGAATCATAATAATAGCCAGATTTCTTTTTTACAAAATGAAACATAGGCTCATATTCACACCCTAAACTATCTTTAGACTGTGACATTGCTCCCTTCATTTTATCCCAAACAACCGTGTTTCTAAGGATCCAGTTTTGTTCATCTTGCATCCTAATGGCTACTCGATGCGGAATATTCAGCAGTTGCTTGTTTTGATAGCTATCTCCTATGTTAAGCCAGAAGGAACCCGTTGGTTTAAGAACTCGATGAATTTCTCGTGTAATAGCTAGCAGATTCTCAATGTACTCGTCATATGTCGCTTCTAAACCTATCCCACCGGCTAAATACTGTCTTTTCATATAATAAGGGGGACTGGTTACTACGCAATCAATGCAATTATTCGGCAGCGTGGATAGAACTTTGAGAGAGTCTCCCTGGACAAAGCAAGGTGCTGTAAACCTCGAATTGAGTATGTAGTCTTTAACCGTTATCATTTGTATTCTCCTGAAATTCTAAAATATCATCAACACTACATTTCAAAGTACAGCATATTTTTTCGATACTCTCTAATGATACATACTCATTCTTCTTTAGACGAGTAATTATATTCGCACTGAATCCAGCCATTGACATGAGTTGAGCGTTTGTCATGCGCTCGTCGATCATTCTGTGAAATAATTTGTCATAGCATACTGCCATCAACTTACCTCCACCATATAAAGTACTGCTGATAGTATATCACGAAAGCGTGAATAAATCAATGTGATGATTACACTGACTTCTTTACTTTACTATTTATCCCACCTGCTCGCGCTCGCTCACTTGCCGTCTGTTTCCGCTCCTCACTATACGGTGCAGTCAGCCGAAAGCTCAATCGACCTTTTTCAATCTCAAAGGTCAGACCGCCTTGCTCATCATCGTCGGTCTGGCGGCAGCATTGCGGGTGCTTTGCCGCAAATGCCATCAGCCGCTTTTTGAGATCGGTGTTGTGGGTCTGCACCTCGATCAAGCGGCTATGCTCGTCAAAATAGATCACGGTTGTCTTTTGCTTCTTGGTAAGCCCTGTTCTCATAAAACCTCCTGATTTTCATAGATTTTTCCCAGCTCTTGAATTGGAAAAGTGCTGCGATTTTTTGATGGAAACGCCCAAAACGATGCGGGGTACATTTCACTTTGTCCTACCGACTGATTTGCCACTTTTCCAGCTCTTGACTGCATTTTCATGGTGTTCTGTTCGTGTGGCTTTTCAGCCACTCCACCAGCTCATTTTTCATCACCAATTTGCGCCCGCCGATCCGTAAGGTTGGAAAATCCGGGCTGCTCAAAAGGTTATATGCCCCCGCTTTGGAAATCTGTAACGCTTCGGCAAGCTGCTTTGCGTCCATCACATCGGGCATGGCTTCAAACGGTTCTCTGCTCATAAAATCTCCTTTCCCGCAGAAACGGCAGCAGTCACCATTTCGGTAGCTGCTGCCGCTTCTGCGTCTGTTTACTTGTCCAAATACTTCTGATACTCCGCTGTCACATAGTCCTCATAGGCTTCGGCAATTTTGGTAATCCGCTTATGGACTGCGCTGGCGGTCTTGTAGCCAACTTTGTCCGCAATCTCATGCTCAGTCAAGCCGTCCATGCGCAGCTTCAATATCTCCTGGTCTTTCCCGCTGATGCTCTGCTCGGCAAAGGTGGCAATCTGCATTTCAGAGATAACCTTCTGCTCAAATTCGCCGCGAGGATCAGCGACCTCAAAAATATCGCCGTCCTCGTTCTCCATCATTTCATCCAGAGAAATCGGTTTACCGGAGCGGTTGTGATGCCATTTCCGCATGAAATCGGTCTTGACGGTGCTGCTGGTAGTTTCGTAATCCTCTACGGTGCGGTTTTCCCATATCGCATCAATCACAGGCTGCCATTCCTGCTCTGCAACTACCATATCGGTGACATTGCCGATCAGATTGCTGAACTGCTGATAGGTCAGCCACGGCACTTCCACGCCCTGCGGGATATTGTATAGGTTTTGAAAACCAAGCCCGTTCTGCTCAAACTTCATTCGGATGTAGGGAATAATGCTGTACGACAAACGCCACAAGGGGAAATATCATGCGTACTGATTCCAGTTGCCGGGAATGTCGCGGTAGTTGCCCTTGCGGTCTTTGACTTGGAAAAACTGCCATGCGCTCCATGCGTAGCATTCCCACACAAGCAGCTTGAACATATCGTCACATACGATGTGGTCATACTTGTCCGTTCTCAGAACTTCATAGGGGGAGCGGGGCAGATCGTAGGCTGGCTTCCACTTTTCCGCAAGTTCCCTCGGTAGGCTGTAAAACAGGGTCAGCCATGACTTGTCGCTGTCCTGCGGTATCTCGATGATCTCACCGGGCAGCACCACAAGAAAATCGTTCGGGCCTGTCTGCTTGTCCATCAACGTCACCTCCAATCGCTTCTGCATTCAGCCCTCTACTATATATGGCATGAGAAGGGCTGAATTGTTCCAATGCTTCTAAACTTTTTTGAGATTTTTGAAAAAATCTCGGAATGAATGGGATAGGATTGATTTAAAACAATTATACCTGAAAGCTGTGAATAAATCTATTGCTTTTCGTGACAGCAAAAAAATAACGGGTATCCGGCTCTCACCAGATACCCGTTATTCCGTTGCCAATCCCGCCTGACAGATGCCATAATCGTAATTTTTAGAATTACTGTCTTATGAGCACCCTTGTAAACCGGGGGCCTTCCTTTTTTCTCCCGAAGGGCGCACTTACTCACCACCTGTAAAACAGGCGGTGGTATGCCTTGCGGCATCGTGCGCTCTCCGAGGGGGATTGCGGCTGTTGCGACAGCCTCCAGACAATGCCACAGCACCTGCGGGGGTGCTGCTGTCATCGTCTGCGCAGACGGCAAATTCCCTGCGACGGGCGCAAAGAATTGGGGGTAGAAATTCTCTACCCCTGTTGCCGCCTGCCTGCGCAAACCTGCCACCGGCAGCTTTGCCGCAGAGATGGACGGGCGTTCTGCCCGTCCATTTTCTCTTTGCAAAAGAGAAACAGAAAAAAGAAAACGAGGTAAACGAATAATGGCAATTTACCATCTGGAAGCGAAGGTGGTCAGCCGGGGCGCAGGACGCTCCGCTGTGGCCGCCTCCGCTTATCTGAGCTGTTCCCGTCTCTACAACGACTACGACGGGATACAGCACGACTACACAAAAAAGCAGGGACTTGTCTGGCGTGAGGTGTTTCTCCCTGCTATGGCACCGCCTGAATGGAAAGACCGTGAGTAGCTATGGAACGCCGTAGAGGAAGTGGAGACTGCGAAGGACAGCCGGTTGGCACGGGAGTTCGTGGTTGCGCTTCCAATAGAATTGAGCCGTGAGGAGCAGGTCGAGTTGCTGCAAGAATTTATCCGGGAGCAGTTTGTATCAGACGGAATGTGTGCCGATGCTGCCATCCATGACACCGATGGTCACAATCCCCACGCTCACATTCTGCTGACGGTGCGCCCGCTGGATGAACGGGGCAAGTGGCAGTACAAGACCGAGAAGGAATATCTCTGCATGAAAAACGGCGAGGAACGCGGCTTCACTGCCGCTGAGTTCCGGGCGGCGCAGAACGAGGGTTGGGAGAAACAGTACCCTTACAAGGTTGGCAAAAAGAAGGTGTACATGACGCCATCTGCTGCCGAGGCGCAGGGGCTTGTCCGGGCTGACAAGCATCCCAAAAGCACCCGCTACGGCAGACAGAATCCCATCTCCGAGCGCTGGAACAGAGAAGAACAGCTTGTTGTATGGCGGGTAGCGTGGGCGGATGTGACCAATCTCTATCTGGAGCGCGCCGGACGGGTGGAGCGGATCGACCACCGCAGCAACGCCGCACGGGGTATTGACGAGATTCCCACCATCCACGAGGGCGTAACAGCGCAGGCGTTGGAGCGCAAGGGAATTATCTCTGACCGCTGTGAAATCAATCGACAAATCAAGGCAGACAGCGTCCTGCTGCGGGAGTTGAAAGCTGCGGCCAGAAAGCTGGCACAGGCGGTAAAGGATACCCTCCCGGCCATTGCCGAGGCGATGGAAAAGCTGCGTAGCCGGGTGCTGATCCTCTGTTATCAGCTTTCGCATATTCGCAGCGGCAAAGCGCATATTCAGAAATCCCTTGCCGTATGGAAGCCGGAGCTGGAGCGTTACACCGGTCTGGTGCAGCAAATCAAGGAAAAGAGCAAGGAACGCAAAACATTGGTTGCTGAGAAAAAGGCATTGCCAGTATATCACGTGAAACGACGCAAAGTACTGGTTGTCCGCATTACCGAGTTGACGGAAGGTTTAGAGGAACTGCGCTCTGAAAAGATGCTTCTTTTGCAAAAATTTGAGTATGCGGAGGATGCAGGCGCAGAGGAATTCCGCAAGGATATTGCCACCATGGAGGCTGGACTGAAAAAGCTGGAGGCGCAGGAGCAAAAATACTCTGCCGAGTTGGATAAGGCTTTGGACGAATACGCAGAACTGAAAGCGCAGGCTACGGATTTTGACCCGGTAGAGCTGTACAAAGCACGGCAGGCCATCCGTCCTGCGCAGGAAAAGGCGGCAGAACAGCAGTTAGAGGATACCATGCACGAGAAGCCTTCCCTTATTATGCTGCTCAGCGCCAAGCAGGAAGCGTCTCGTCTGCTTGGAGAGGATGCGGAGAATCGGCAGGCGCGGCAGATGGTTATGCAGCGGCAGAAAGAACAGAGAACAGTTCCGCAGAATCAGTCCAAGAAAAAAGAGCATTGGGAGAGATAACGTCAGGCGGCGGCTGCACCGTAGCAGTCGCCGTCCATGTTATTCGATCTCCTGCTCCAGATCGGCAAAAAGATTTGAAGCAAAGAACTCCTGAATCGTGATACCCAAGCCATCGCATAGCTTTTTGATGGTTGAAATCGTGGCACTGTTGTTGCGTCCGCTGACAATATTATTGACAGTCGATTGCGTGACACCGCTCATGTTGCACAGTTTGTTGATGGAAATATCTCGCTCCCGGCATAACTCTATAATTCTCTCTTTGACAGCCTCTCCGATATTCATAGCACTCTCTCCTCTTACAGAGAAAGCATATCCGAAAGCACTTGAAAAGATTAACCCTTTTGAGTTATAATTATCTCAAAAGGGTTAATTGGAAGTTTTGGCGGCTGGCTTACAATCTATTTATTCAATGGATTGGAGGTCAGATTATGAACTATGGCTATGCAAGGGTCTCGTCAAAGGAGCAAAACGAACAGCGTCAAATGATTGCGCTGACGGAGTTTGGGATTGCCAAAAAGAACATTTATATGGACAAGCAGTCCGGAAAAAACTTTGACCGCCCCCGATACAAGCGTCTCGTAAAAAAGCTACGCCCCGGCGATCTGCTGGTCATACAGAGTATTGACCGGCTGGGCCGCAACTATGGGGAGATTCTGGAGCAGTGGCGGGTCATCACCAAGGAAAAGCGGGTGGACATCGTTGTCCTGGACATGCCTTTGCTGGACACGCGGGCCCGGGGCCAAGACCTGACAGGCACCTTCATCGCCGACTTGGTGCTGCAAATTTTATCCTATGTGGCGCAGACGGAGCGGGAGATGATCCGCAAGCGGCAGGCAGAGGGAATTGCGGCGGCCAAGGCCCGGGGTGTGAAGTTCGGGCGGAGGCCGAAAGAAAAACCGCCGGAATATCCGGCGGTTTTGAAAGCGTGGCAAAGCGGCGAATTATCCGCAAGAGCAGCGGCAAAATGCCTCGGTATTACCCATCAGACATTTCAGAGCTGGGCGAAATTTAGCGAATGACGGTAAATAAAGTACAGAATTTTACCCGGCCGCTAAGTATAAAGACGTTTGTCGTAAAACCTACTCTACTTTATATAATTATACCATTGAAAGCTGCCAGTTTCAAGCATATATCAAAATTCTTGCTAAAAAAAGCGGTGGACACTAACCTGTACTTTGCTCCCCACGTTTGCACATTCAGAAAATGATGATTTGTATATGAATAGCAATAATACGTAGCATTTCGAAACACATAGCACTACACCATAAGAAAAAAGGAGAGCTATCACATGAAACAAAAACTCATCGCACTCATACTGGTACTGTGCAGCGTAGGAGCGCTGTTGGTGCCGCAGGTCATGGCTGAGGAGAAGCCGGTAAGCCGCATCGAATGGGTGCGGCAGTTGGTCAAGGCCTTTGACATGACCGTGGAGGAGGACAACTACCCTGACAACTATTACAGTGACATGGAGGAGACGTCCGCAGGCTACCGCGACCTGCTGGTGGCAGTGGAGTTCGGTGTCATTGATTTGGAGGCCGGGTCGGCATTTGAACCCGACCAGCCCGCCACCCGCGAATTTGCAGCCCACACGCTGAATTTCTGCCTGGGCTTCCAGTTGGACCAGGGAGCGGAATATACCTACGCCGAATCCGCCGAGGTCAGCTATCCGGATGACCTGCAGGTGGCCGTAAACCGCGGATGGTTCGCCCTGCAGGACGGCAAGGTCCTGCCCCAACAGACCCTGACCTCCGCCGAGGCCACCGCCATGCTCAAGGACGCCGCGGCGGTGATTGCCGGAGATAAAGTCGACGTTGGTCATAACAATTCCTTTACATACGAAAGCGGTGTTGTGGAAATCCCTGAGTCCACGCCTGTGGAAATCAACGAGGACGGTACCATCACCGTTGTGAACCTTCCCGCTGCTGTGAAGGTGGGAACAACATTTGTAATCTATCGGGGCGGGTTCCCGAAGGGCTATAAAGCGGTCAGTATCCGCGAAGACGGACAGACATCGGTGCTTACCGTGGAGAAGGTCGCTCTTGACAGCATTCTGAGCAGTGCTGACGCGGAGGGCCGGGTACAGGGCGACCTGGCGGATTTTGAACCGGCTGATGGTGTAGACATTGCGTATATCTTCTCAGACGGGTCGGAGACAACTGACCGCACACAAGCTGCCCGAGCGACGAAGCACATCAAGGATATTGTTTTGAACAAAACGATCAGTGGCGTTGCGGTGTCGGCGACCCTTTCCGAGCTGTCCTTGGACTATGGACTCTCCGGCGGGCCGACTACGCCTGTATCTGCTCGCGTTATTCTCAACGGAGATGCCTCAATTTCCAGCACTATTCCTTTCTCTGCCCCCGCTTCTATTGAGTTGGGATATGTCCCCGTAGGATTTTTCGGCAGCATCACCATTACGGCCGATATTGGTGTGGATGGCACGATTACCTTGAGCTATGGTTGCAGCTTCAGCATGGGCGTTTCCTATTCCAGCATGGACGGCTTCCGCGCCATTGCGAATTTCAGCAAAGAAAGTTTTTCTCTGGCCGCGAATTTCAACGTGCATGCGGGATTAAAGGTTGCCGCCAATATTACCAACCTTGAGTTCATTCACGGCACCATTTACGCCAGGATCGGAGCTCAGTGCAATTACATGGTAGTTCCCCACAGCGAACCGGAGTATCCGGATTTGTGTGTGGGTACAGACTCCTGGCTGTACGCAAATGTTGGACTCAACGTGGGTGTTTCCTGCTGGAAGATCAATAAGTCCTACAGCAAACAGATAGATATCTGGAGCCGGAGAAACAGCCCTATCCGCACTGTCTCCCACCTTGAGGACAATGTTTGGGTTCCCTCTTGCACCTGTGACACCACTGGTGTGTTTGGGCGCTATTTCACTCCCATCAACTCACGGTATTACAACGACGGCCGGCGCGATGTGGTGAATATGCCCACATATACATACACCGTCGATGGGGATGGAAACGCCACGATTACCGGCTACAGCGGCGGCGTGGCGGCGCTGTTCATCCCCGAAACCATTGACGGACACACCGTGACGGCAATTGGTTATAGAGCTTTCAAGGGCAACTTACGGCTGGCTGCAGTAACGATTCCGGACACGATAACGGAGATTGGGCAGGATGCGTTCAGTGGCTGCACTGGATTGACGAGTATAAAGTTGCCGAAGAACTTGAAAACACTGGAGAGAGATGCGTTCAGGGGGTGCACCGGGCTGACATCGGTATTGATTCCCAAGACTGTGGAAAATACACACTATTATTACGATGGGATTTATAGTCCATTCCGAGGATGCAATAACCTGCAGGAGGTTAAGTTTGAAGATGGAATGACGAGGATTCCTAACTCAATACTATGCTTTTGCGCAGCGAAGCTGAATATTGTCATTCCGGATAGTGTAACAGAGATCGGGGAGGCCGCGTTTTTGAACAGCGGCATAGTTGCAGTAACGATTCCGGACGCGGTAACAGAAATTGAAGAAGATGCATTTAGAGGCTGCACCGGATTGACGGATATAAAACTGCCGGATTCTGTTGTAAACATAGGAACAAAGATATTTGCCAACTGCACCAGTCTTACAGATGTAACCCTGCCCAACGCTTGGGAATTGATCCCAGCCTCCACCTTTGAAGGCTGCACGGCACTGGAGAAACTGGTGCTGCCGGAGTCTGTGCAGTATATCCGGGACGGTGCCTTCAAAAACTGCACCGCGCTGAAGGAGATCGTATGGAGCAAGGCTCCGGAGCTCATTGATTCTAATGCGTTCTACAATTGCGACGCCATCACGGAAATGGACATCCCGGCCACGGTTACCTCTGTGGGTTATCAGGCGTTTTACGACTGCGATGGGCTGACAAAAATCACCATCCCCGACGGCGTGACGTCGCTGGGCGATTCCGTGTTCTATGACTGCGACGCTCTGACGGATGTGAAGCTGGGCGCCGGCATCACGACCATCCCCGCCTCCGCTTTCCGGCACTGCGACGCACTGGAGCAGCTGACGGTGCCCCGGCGCGTGACAGCCATCAAGGACAACGCCTTCAAGGATTCTGTCAAGTTCAGCTCCATTACCATCCCCCGCAGCGTCACCAGCGTTTCCGCCAACGCTTTCAGCTACCTGGACAAGCTGACGATTTACGGCGTGGCCGGAACGTATGCCGAGACCTTCGCCAATACCAACAGCATCAAATTCGTGGACCGGCAGGTCTCCGCCACCTCTGCCAGCCTGGACCAGACGGTCCTGACCCTGAACAAGGGCGCTTCCGGCCAGCTGACGCTGACGGTAACGCCGGAGGATTTCACCGACGAGGTGGTTTGGAAAAGCAGCGACACCGCTGTGGTGACGGTCAGCGATACCGGCCTGGTAAAGGCCGTGGGCGTGGGCACCGCCACCATCAAGGTCAGTGTGGGCAAGGCCAGCGCCAGCTGCAAGGTAACGGTGCTGCAGCCTGTGACCAGCATTTCCCTGAACCGGTCCTCGCTGACGATGGAGGCAACGGATACCTTCCAGCTTCAGGCCAGCGTGTATCCCTCCAATGCCGCCGATCAGCGGGTCCAGTGGACCAGCTCCGATCCTGCCGTGGCATCCGTGGATGAAAACGGTTTGGTGACAGCGCTGAAAAAAGGCACAGCTACCGTTACAGCCGCTGCGCTGGACGGCAGCGGCGTGACGAGGACCTGCCAGGTTACTGTCAGCAACACTGCTTACATCTGCACCCAGCCGGAGCAGATGGAGAGTCCCCACGATTATCCGGGCAGCTGCACGGATGTCTGGCTGTACACCAGCCCCGGGGCACAGAAGCTGTATGTGACCTTCGATGAGCGGACCTGCATGGAGGACGGCTTCGACTATTTGTACATTTATGACGGAAACGGGCAGCAGGTCGGTAAATACACCGGCACAGAGCTGGCCGGAACCATTGTCACGGTCCCCGGTGATACGGTGAAGATTCAGATAAACAGCGACGGTTCCGGCAGCGAGTGGGGCTTCAAGGTTACGGGCATCCGGGCAGAGGCCTCCGCGGTAGTTGTGAACCCCATCGGTGGGGACAATGCGCCGGCGTGCCAGGTAGACGGGCAGACGCTGACGGTGACCTGCGACCGAGCCTGCGTGGCGGCGTATAAGGATGCGGATGGGAACTACGTCCGCCTGATCCCCACCGCCAACGCCAACGGTAGCTACAGCTATACCCTGCCTGAGGGTGTGGCGGAGGTCACTGTGGCGGTGCGGGGCGACCTGGATGGAGACGGCAAGCTTACGGCCAAGGAGGCACGGCGAGTCATGACAGCCGTTACCCGCGCCGACAGTCTGGATGCTCTGCAAATGCTCTGCGCCGACCTCAACGGCGACGGGAAGATCAGTGCCATGGAAGCCCGGCAGGTCCTCTCTGCCGTCACCAATAGCGCCTCCGTGAAGTGGTGAGCATCTCCGCCGCACCGGAGAGAACCGTCTTGCCGATGCGGCGGAAAAAATATAAGGAGGAAAGAAAATGAAACGATTGTTATCCTGGCTGCTGGCGGCACTGATGCTGCTGACCATGCTGCCCACCGCTGGCTGGGCGGACGACACTGCGTCCGGCACCTGCGGCGAAAATCTGACCTGGACACTGTCCGACGACGGAGTCCTGACTATCTCCGGCACAGGGGATATGACGGACTACTATAGCTACTCGGAATTCGCACCCTGGCATGAATATGCCGATCGTATCCAGACGGTCGTGTTTGGTGATGGTGTAACCAACATAGGGGATAGTGCTTTTTACGAGTGCAGTTCCCTGACCAGTGTGACAATTCCAAACAGCGTGACCAGCATTGGGTACTATGCCTTTTACGGCTGCAGTTCCCTGACCAGTGTGACAATTCCGGACAGCGTGACCAGCATTGGGAGCGGTGCCTTCGAGAACTGCGGCTCTCTGACCAACGTAAATATTCCAAATGGCGTGACTTACATTGGGTACGGTACCTTTAGCGGCTGCAGTTCCTTGACCGGTGTGACAATCCCTAACAGCGTAACCGACATTGGGCAGCGGGTCTTTTACGGCTGTAGTTCCCTGACCAGTGTGACAATCCCGAGCGGTGTGACCAGCATTGAAAACTATACCTTTTGCGACTGTAGCGCCCTGACCAGTGTGAGCATTCCAGACAGTGTGACCAGCATTGGGTGGGGAGCCTTTTACGGTTGTAGTTCTTTGACCAGCGTGAGCATCCCAAATGGTGTGACCAGCATTGGTGGCGATGCCTTTAGCGGCTGCAGTTCCCTGACCAGTGTGAACATTCCAAACGGTGTGACTAGTATTGGGAACTGTGCCTTTGAGGGTTGCAGTTCTCTGGCCAGTGTGACAATCCCAAACAGTGTGACCAGTATCGGAGACTATGCCTTTAGAGGCTGCAGTTTTCTGACCAGTGTGAACATTCCAGAGGATGTGACTATAATCGGAGACTGTGCTTTTGCGAATTGCAAAGCTCTGACGAATATTGCTTGGCCGGGACAACTCACAGCAATTGGAGCAGGGGTCGTTGATGGATCGGCCTACTACAATAACGCTGATAACTGGGTGGAAAACATCCTGTATGCAGGGCCGTATCTAATCTCAGTGGCAGGCGAAGATTCTGCCGCAAGCTATACGGTCCGAGCTGGAACTCGCATAATGGCAAACGAAGCATTTTCTGGCTTAAAAACCATGACAGACATAACTCTGCCCCAGGGACTGGCTGCTATTCCAGCCGGAACATTTCAAGGCTGTACATCACTGGGAAAAATCAATATTCCGGACAGTGTAACGGATATAACATACCTGTCCTTTGCTAATTGTACATCGCTGAAGGAAATCGAGTTGCCGGAAAGTATTACAGGAATCGGAGTCTGGGCTTTTTACAGCTGCGAATCCCTGGATAATATAAGGATTCCGGACAGTGTGACTAGTATTGGGAGCGGTGCTTTTAGCGGCTGTAGCTCCCTGACCAGTGTGAACATTCCAGATGGTGTGGCCAGCATTGAGAGAGCCACCTTTAGAGGCTGCCACTCTCTGACCAGTGTGAACATTCCGGACGGTGTGACTAGTATTGGGGAGGACGCCTTTTATAATTGTACTGCCCTTGCAGATGTTGTATGGCCCGGGCAGATCACGAAGCTTGGAGCCGGAATCCTCGACGGAACCGCCTACTACAATAACGCCGATAACTGGGAGGGCAATATCCTGTACGTAGGGCCGTATCTAGTGGCGGTGGCAAACAAGGATTCTGCTACGAGCTATACCGTCCGGGACGAAACGCGTGTGATGATGGATAGTGCATTTGCGTCTTCGGGGGCTGTGACAAGTATATCCCTGCCGCAGAGTCTGATTGCCATTTCCAACGCTGCATTCAGCGGCTGCAAGTCGCTGAATGCAATCACAATTCCCGACAGTGTGACTAGTATTGGAGACCGTGCCTTTGGCTGGTGCAGCGCCCTGACCAGTGTGAACATTCCAAACGGTGTGACCAGCATTGAGTGGGGCACCTTTTATGGCTGCAGTTCGCTAAAAAGCGCGGACATCCCGGAAGGTGTAACCAGCATCTTAAACTACGCTTTTTACGATTGCAGTTCCCTGACCAGCGTGAATATTCCAGGCAGTGTGACTAGTATTGGAGACGGTGCCTTTTTCGGCTGCACCGGTCTCCAAGATGTCTATTACCCCGGAACGGAGAGACGGTGGCAGAAAATGGAAATCGATGATAACAACGATCCTCTGCTGAATGCTACCATCCACTTCGGTGGGATAGACCCTGTAGTCGTGAATCCCATCGGCGGGGATAACGCGCCGGTGTGCCGGGTGGACGGGCAGACGCTGACGGTGACCTGTGACCGGGCCTGCGTGGCAGCGTATAAGGACGCGGATGGGAACTACGTCCGCCTGACGCCCACCGCCAACGCCGATGGCAGCTACAGCTATACCCTGCCTGAGGGTGTGTCGGAGGTCACTGTGGCAGTGCGCGGCGACCTGGACGGCGATGGCAAGCTTACGGCCAAGGAGGCCCGTCAGGTCATGACAGCCGTTACCCGCGCCGACAGTCTGGACGCTCTGCAAATGCTCTGCGCCGACCTCAATGGCGACGGGAAGATCAGCGCCATGGAAGCCCGGCAGATCCTCTCCGCCGTCACCAACAGTGCCGCTGTGAAGTGGTGAGCGGCAGCTTCCACCCATGTAAAACTGTCCAACACACGCGGAAAGCGTGTTGGAAAATAACAGAAAGGAAGATCACAGCATGAAACACCTGAGCAAGCGATTGTTGGCATTGCTGCTGGTGGTACTGCTGAGCGTTTCGCTCTGCGTGCCGGCACTGGCGGCCAACGAAAGCAACAACCGAGGGGCCGTCTTCTCGGCTGAGTTGGACAAGCCGACTGTCTATGTGTCCGATCAGGAACAGACCGTCATCGTCTCCATCAAGGTCAATCAGAAGATCACCCTGGACTCCTTTGAGGCCAACGTCGTCGAGGAAGGCGGCATCAAGGGAACCGCTGTCTCGTCGCAGGACCTGCCCGGTTTCCAGATCGGCAGCGGTAAGGTCGCGTGGATGTCCTTTACCCCGGACAACTACGAGACAGACCACATCTGCGACATCACCTTCACCATCCCGGCAAACACGCCTGCGGGAACGTATACGCTTGGCCTGAAGACCCTTCTGATCACAGCGGATATTTTCCAGGGCAACGATGAGTACTGGGAAGATACGGCGGTAGCCACTGCCACACTGACCATTACATGCCCCCACACCGCGAAAACGGAGCATCCGGCTGTTGCCGCTACCTGCACTGAGCCGGGCAGCGAGGTGTACTACACCTGCGATGCCTGCGGCCAGATGCTGGATAAGGATGGCAACGCCATTGATGCGATCCCCGTTGTCGATGCCCTGGGCCACGACAGCCGGCACCATGATCGCGTGGAGCCTACCCACGAGGAAAACGGCAACATCGAGTATTGGACCTGCGCCCGCTGCGGCAAGTTCTTCAGCGATCAGGCCTGCACCAAGGAGATCACAGAGGCGGACACCATTCTGCCCGCCCAGGGCCACAACTACAGCAAGAATTGGTCCAGTGACGCGGAAAATCATTGGCACGCCTGCGACTGCGGCAGCAAGACGGATGTGGCCGCTCATGACTTCCAGTGGGTAATCGACAGAGAGCCCACCGAGGAAAGCACCGGCATGAAGCATGAGGAGTGCACCGTCTGCCAGTATGCCAAGGAGGGCGTGGAGATTCCCAAGCTGGATCACACCCACAACATGATCCATCATGACGCTGTGCCCGCCACCTGCACGAACGATGGTACCGTAGAGTATTGGCACTGCACCAAGTGCGGCAAGGATTACAGCGATGCTGCCGGTGCACTGGAGCTGACGTCTCTGGTGGCTCCTGCTCTGGGCCACGATTGGGATCAGTGGATCGAGGACACGGCTGCCACCTGCACGGAAAAGGGCCTGAGACATCATACCTGCCTGCGCTGCCAGGCCACGGAGGAGGAAGTCCTTGAGGCTCTTGGTCATGACATGACCCACCATGCCGCTAAGGCTGCCACCTGTGTTGCAGAGGGCAACATCGAATACTGGACCTGTGCCCGCTGCCAGAAGAGCTTCGCTGACGAAGCTGGTACCCGTGAGGTGCAGAATGTGACGCTGCCGGTGGACCCCGACAACCATGCCGGAAACACCGAGGTGCGGGGTCAGAAGACTGCCACCTGCACCGAGGACGGCTACAGCGGCGATACCTGGTGCCTGGACTGCAGTAAAAAGATCGCTGACGGTCAGGTTATCGAAGCCCTGGGCCACGACATGACCCACCATGCCGCCAAGGCTGCCACCTGCACCGAAGATGGCAACACGGAATACTGGAGCTGTGCTCGCTGCCAGAAGAACTTCACTGATGAGGTCGGTGAAAAAGAGGCTGCTGATGTGACGATCCCCGCCACCGGTCACCATTGGGATGAGGGGAAGATCACCAAGGAGGCCACTGCAGCAGAGACGGGCGAAAAAACCTTCACTTGCGCCATCTGCGGTGTGACCCGCACAGAGACCATTCCCGCGACCGGCGAGCCCGATCAACCCGCCAAGCCCGATCAACCCACGACTCCGAAAACCGGAGATGCCGGCGTAGTCCTCTATGCCGCCATGGCCGTCCTGGCAACGATGGGCGGGGCAGTGGTGCTGAACAAGAAAAAGCACACCGTATAACATAACGCAGTAAGGAAATCGTTGGGTTTCCAAGATAGCGGAAAAGGGAACACCCAGTGCAAAAGCCCTGATCTGGGTGTTCCCTTTCTGTATTTTCAGATTTCGGAGGAAATTATGCTGTTTCAGACATTGCTCGGCCCCCTTGCCCGCAAGCTCCTGCTGTATGGGGCGATCTGCCTGGTAAACGGTGTTCTGGGGTGGCTTATTCTGCATAGGCGGAAGGCCGCCGTGCCGGACGATGCAAAACCGCTGGCATGGCTGGGATTCGTACTTCCCTTTGCCTCCGGCGGTTTTTATTCATTTGCCGCTGTTCCGGTAGGTATTTACCTGGTTTGGTACATCGCGTCTGCATTCAAAAGAAACGGTCAGCTCACGTTCCGCTGGAATTTATCAACTGTGGCGATTTTGCTGCTGCCGCTGGCCTATGCGTGCAGCGTGACCTGGGCCGCAGACAAGGGAATGGCTCCGTTTGGCTTTGTACACACATTTCCGTTGCTTTTGTATGTATTGGCCCTGTTACAAGTTGCTCCGGGAGAACGCGATTCCGTTTACGCACTGCTTCCCTGGGGAGCGGGGGAAATGGTATTGCTGAGTTTTCTGATGGGAAAGATCCCCGGCCTGCAGGATATGGTTCTGGTGAATCAGCGTCTGGCCGGTTTTTTTGAATATCCGAATACCTTCGCGGTGTTTCTGATTGCCGCACTGGTGCTGGTTTGCACACAGCAGAATCGCTCCTGGTGCGAATATACCCTCTGCGCGTTACTGATTTTCGGTGTATTGGAAAGCGGCAGCCGCGGGGCTATGTTGCTCCTGGTGGCAGTACTGGCGGCAATTGGCATAGTGAGTCGCAGCGGGAAGCGTGCTCTTCTCTTATTCTGCTGCCTGACAGCAGCCGCAGGGCTGTATGCCGTGCTGACATATTTCCTCAGTGGGGGTGAGCATTACGACCCGGCTGCGGCTGGTTCCAGTACCTTGCTGGGACGCATACTGTATGCAAAGGACCTGCTTCCTGTTATTTTGAAGCATCCCTTTGGCGTAGGCTATATGGGCTATTATGCCTTGCAGGGAAGCTTCCAGCACGGTGTTTACAGCGTGGCCTATGTGCACAATGAATTGCTGCAGCTGCTGATCGACGTGGGATGGCTCCCAGCTGGCCTTTGCGTTGCCGCAGGTATACACGGGATTTTCAGCCGGGCGGCATCCATGCGCCAGCGTATGCTGTTGGTCGTGCTGCTGGGGCATGCACCGGTTGACTTTGACCTGCAATTTTTGGCGATTTGGCTTCTGCTGCTGCCTGCGCTGCAAATAGACGGTGGGAAGTGCTGCCGGCTTCGAAGAACGGGAGCCATGTCTGTCACACTTCTGGCCTACTGCTTTCTTGCTGTGAGCTTCTGGCTCAGCATAGGGGACCTCCTGTTTTTGACGGGCAACGCACAGGCCGCTTTACGGGTTACGCCGTTTTACACGCGGGCGCTGGAAAAACAGCTTACCACCCTGGATGACGCGGAGCAGCTGAACGCGGTGGCGGACCAGCTGCTGGCGTGCAGCCCATACTCAGCGCTGGGCCATGACGCCAAGGCCAACGCAGCGTATGCGTCGGGGAATATACGAGCCATGATGCAGGAGAAGGAGTCGGCCATTGCCTGCAGCCGTTATACGCTTGCCGAATACGGCGACTATTTTCAAAAGCTGTATACGGCCATGCTGTTTTATTGGCAGTCGGGAGATGACGCCAGCGCGCAGGTTTGCCGGGAAAAGCTGCTGGCTATACCGGATATGCTGGAGGAGGTGCGCCGCAGCACGGATCCGCTGGGCTGGAAAATCGCCGATCAACCGCAGCTGACCTTACCGGAGGAATACCTGGATATTCTGGAAAAGCTGAGGAGGGGTTAGAAATATAGAAACCTTGACGCGCGCATGCTGCTGTCCGGCGGCGTGTGCGGCAAGGTCTGAAAAAGTGGAATAGCCTTCTTTGGCTCCACTCAGACGCTGATCACTTGAGAAACATATATAATCTTGGAGGAACGCAAATGAAAAGACTTGTTAGTGCACTGCTGTGCCTATGCATACTGCTGACACTGCTGCCCGTGAGCGCAATGGCGGCGGAAACCGTTTCCAGCGGCAGCTGCGGTAGCAACCTAACATGGGAGCTGGACTCGGATGGTACGCTGACGATTTCGGGAACGGGGGATATGTGGGATTACACCTGGCAAGAAAAAACACCATGGGCGTCAAGTTACTCGAGTATAAAAGAAGTAATTCTAAAAAATAGCGTGACCAGCATTGGGGAATATGCATTCTCTGGCTGCAGTAGCTTGACAAGCGTAACGATACCAAATGGCGTGACGAGCATTGAGCATGGTGCATTCAGTAGTTGCAGTAGCTTGACGAGCGTAATTATTCCGAATAGTGTAACGAGCATTGAGAACGGTGCATTCTATCACTGCACGGGCTTGACGAACGTGACGATTCCGAATAGTGTGACCCACATCGGGAATTATGCATTCCGTGGTTGCAGTAGCTTGACGAGTGTGACCATTCCGAATAGCGTGACCAGCATTCGTCCCTATGCGTTCTCTGACTGCAGCAGCTTAACGAGCGTGACGATTCCGAATAGTGTGACCAGTATTATGTACAGAGTATTCTATAACTGCAGTAGCTTGACAAGCGTGACGATTCCGAATAGCGTGACGAGCATTGAGGACGAAGCTTTCGGCGACTGCAACAATCTTAGGGAGGTGCATATAACAGATATTGCGGCATGGTGTAAAATCGTTTTTGAGGAGTATCCATCATTCAAATCAAATCCATTGTATTATGCTCATAATCTGTATGTGAACGGCACACTTGTAACGGATTTGGTGATCCCGGATGGCGTGGCGAGCATTGGAAACGGTGCATTCATTCACTGTAGCAACTTGACAAGTGTGACCATTCCGAATAGCGTGACGAGCATTGGGAACAGTGCTTTTGAGGACTGCAACAATCTAAAGGAGGTGCACATCACAGATATTGCGACATGGTGTAAAATTAATTTCGGATTGTTTAATTCATCAAACCCATTGTATTACGCCCATAATCTGTATGTAAATGGCACACTTCTAACGGATTTGGTGATTCCAGATGGTGTGACGAGCATTGGGACCAATGCATTCTGTGGCTGTAGCAGCTTGACGAGCGTGACAGTTCCGAATAGCGTGACAAGCATTGAGAGCTATGCTTTTGAGGACTGCAACAATCTAAAGGAGGTGCATATAACAGATATTGCGGCATGGTGTAAAATTAATTTTGGATTGTATGGTTCAGCAAATCCATTGTATTGTGCTCATAATCTGTATGTGAATGGCATACTTGTAACAGATTTGGCGATTCCAGATGGTGTGACGAGCATTGGGCCCAATGCATTCTGTGGCTACACAGGTTCGAGTGTGATGATACCGAATAGCGTGACGAGCATTGGGAAATATGCATTCGATGGCTGCAGCGGCTTGACGAGCGTGACGATTCCGAATAGTGTGACCAGTATTGGGCGCAATGCTTTCTATCACTGCACGGGCTTGACGAACGTGACGATTCCGAATAGTGTGACGAGCATTGGGCCCAATGCATTCTGTGGCTGTAGCAGCATGACGAGTGTGATGATACCGAGTAGCGTGACGAGCATTGGAATCGGGGTATTCGCTGACTGCAGCGGCTTGACAAGCGTGACGATTCCGAATAGTGTAACGAGCATTGAGAATGGTGCATTTGATGGCTGCAAGAGCTTAACGAGCATAACGATTCCAAATAGCGTGAATAGTATGGGGTCCAAAGTATTCTATGGTTGTGATAATCTAACAGCTCTTGCGATGCTGAATCCAGAGTGCGAAATATATGAAGATAAAAACACCCTTGGTTCTCCCACACAGACCACGATTTATGGCTACATCGACTCCACGGCGCAGGATTATGCGGAAAAGTATGGCTACACCTTCAAGACCCTTGACCAGTGTCCGTGGGATCCGGGAATGGAGGCTCGGGATAATCTTCTCCGGATCGTCAAGATCACACCCAACCACGCCACGATCCGCCCCAATACTAAGATTGAAATACTGTTCAATAAGGAAGTCGAATTCGGCCTGGGAACTATCGACCTGCGGGATGGGGATGACAACATTGTTGCGCAATACCTAACGACTGCCAGTGCGAGCAATATTTCTATTGATGGGAAAAAGGTTACCATTGACATCTCCGAATGGAATCTGAAGGACGGCGCCTATACGGCGACCATCACTCCACGGGCCTTTAAGACAAAGGATGGAATTTACTTTTTCGGCCTGAACGATAAGACGGAATGGGAGTTTGATGTTTGCAGCTACGCAGATGAAGATGATGTTTTGGATTATTCCAAAAAGGGGATCCTGTTTTGGAGGCGAGATGACCCCACTAAGCCCGGCATCCCCGACGGCACCGACGATCAGTATGCCGAAATCTTGCTCCGTTGGGCAAAAGAAAATGGAATCAGTAATCTGACCAAGGAGAAGGCGCTTGCCATTCTGGATCAGCCGATGTACCTGCCGGTGACAGATATGAACGGGGCAACAGTGCTGCTGAACGATAAGCAGACAACGGTGCGGCAGGCTCTGGAGGATATTCTGTTTTTTGACAGTCTGAGACCGTTTGCCACAGGGATCGACGATGCACTGGGCGAGGTTACAGAGTACAAGGGTGGTATCAATCAAAATATAATTCGTCAGGAGACAGATCTGTATGAGAAGATCATCAGTTGGTATCCGCAAATCAACAAATATCTGAAGAAGAGAAGTGAATGCAGCCCGTTTTACTCCAGCGCGGCGGCCTTGGCCTATCAAACACTGCTGACCGCAGCCGATGCAGCCGGAGGAACGGTGTATTCCTATGCAAAGCCTTTGCTGAAGGCAACACTTGATACAAGCATAGCGCAAGAGTCCTATGCGGGCCTGACCCAATATGCAGATTATATTGATTTTAAGAACGCTACAAAAAATCTTAGCACACTGGTAAAGACCTTGAAGGCCGAAGGCAAAGCGGTGTATCTCGCAAAAACAGACACCGGTCTGTCAAGTGCCAAGGTCATCGTTCGCTTAGGTGTGGACCTGCTGCGGGATACCTTCAAGGATAGTGACAACAAAATTTTGAAGGAGGTAAGCACCGCATGGGACAACATCGACACATCTATGACGGCAGGGAAGCTTTGTGCATTTCTTGGAAACAGCATTGGCGCATTCCCGATGGTTATTGAGCTGTATAACAAGCTGGAGACGCGTGCGAAACACATGAATGCTGCGTTCTATTTTATCTCTGATTATTATATTCAAGATAAATACCCGGACTTTTATAACCAAATGTTTGATGACACGGGATTTCCTGACCAAACGAAGAAAAGCATGTTCTCTTTGCTGTATAGTGGAATTTCGAAGGATGACCCCGTCCTCAGCAACTGGTTTAAATATTTTTTGACATCGGGAGAGGACACGTATCGAGACAAATGCAGGCAACTGCGGTTCGACCTTGTAAACTACATCATGCTTTTGCAATATGCGCAGGAGTTTGATGCAGATACCGCGAAGAACGCTCTGGTCCGATATGTCAGTGCGGAGTGCAGCAGCAAAAAAACGACCCAGTTCAATACATCATGCCCTGTGATGGTAGAGGTTTATAATGCAGCCACCAACTCTCTGGTAGCATCTTTGTCCAGTGAGGACACTGCGCTGCCCTCCAGCGAGTACGGGACGATGTACTTACTGGGCGAAAACAACGAAACCAAGTGCTTTGTTCTCAACTCAGATGCATATTATGCCAAGATTATTCCATATGGCGATGGCACGATGAGCATTTCTGTGGTCACAACAGATGAAAATGGCACAGTTAGCGGTAAGGCATTCCGGGATGTTCAGTTGACCAGCGGCGTAGGGTTTGAACTGAATCTTGATGACATGGAGGAGGGCCTAAAAACAGACACAGGTGCTACCATTGAAAAGGATGGGTACATACCGGTGACAGGTATTGACGTTTGGGGAGCAGGCGAACTTGCAATTGGGGCCGCAGAAAAACTATCTGCGAAAGTTTATCCTATCATTGCAACTAATCAACGCCTCACATGGAAGTCCTCCAATGAAGCAGTGGCAACCGTGGATGAAAATGGCGTTGTGACTGGTGTGGCAGAGGGAACGGTGATTCTTTCCGCAAGTTCAGAAGACGGCATTACAGAAAATCATACTATAACGATTTATACGCCGGCTACTGGCTTGGAGTTGAATACGGAATCGCTGTCGATGGTTGTGGAAGAAACCTATGCAGTATCGGCTTCGGTATCTGGTAATGCTACGCATAAGGTCCAATGGAGCACCAGCGATATGAACATTGTAACAGTAACGGAAGACGGAGGACTGAATGCCAGGGCACCGGGACAGGCAACTGTTACTGCACAGATCGACGGGCTGCAGGCGGAAGTGCTTGTAACGGTTTATGCGGCCGCCCTGGAAGCGAAAATGTATCAGCTCGATCTCGGCGGAAATGCGGTCAGCTTGGAGATATATAACCATTCTGCCGCAGACAGAATTGAGGATATGGCCTATATTGCCATTTATGAAAGCGGCCAGCAAATCGGCTTGAGTACATTGTCTATTCACCTGCCTGCAAATAGTAGTGTAAGAGAGAAAATCGAACTCCCTGAATTTGTGCCGGAAAAGACTTATTCTTTGGTTTTCTATCCGATTGGTCATGACACAGCAACGCAGGAACTGATTCTTGTCAACGGTGCCTATGCGGTTTATACGTCAACGGAATCCGCTGCCGCAGAGTTACAGGACTGCCAAAAGGATACTGTTACCTGTGAAGATGTAATCGATGGGGAAACGTATACCTTGTATGCGCTGACAGATGACAGTGGTGTTCCGAGCGAAGATAATATTGCGTATATTGCCAGAAAAACGGCAGAGAAAGATCAGATAGACTTTGTGATATGCCCCAATGACGATAACGACATGTGTTATGTGTATCTATCTGACAAAACGGGCGTGCTGAGACGGGTTACGGCAATCAATTTTGCTCTAAAGCACGCTTATAATGAAAAACATATCTGCACCCTGTGTGGTGCTGAAGATTCTGTTGCGGAAATTATACTATCGACGTTACCTACCAAAACTTCCTATGTGGTAGATAGAGACATGTTGGATGTAAGTGGTGGTAGGATAATGCTTCGCTATAACGGAGGGACCACAGAGGAAACAGATTTGACAGCAGATATGATTTCTGGATTTGACAATACTATATTGGGAAAGCAAACCTTGACAGTGACTGTGAACAATGCAAGCATTACTTTTGACATTGAAATTGTTGAGATGCCGGTTTCATATGTGACCGTTGAGGGAGACAAAATAGTATTGTATTACAATGACGGTATTACTGTAGAAACATCGCTGAAAGAAGGGATTGTATCTCATTTTAACATTTCAGAAACTGGTGATAAAACATTGACTCTGTTCAGCAAAAATGCTTGTGTAGTAGCTTATGTGAATGCAACCGGAGACTATGTGCGATTGAAAGCATCTGCTGGGGAGGATGGGAGCTACCAGTATATAATACCTGTTGACATCACAGAAGTGACAGTGGCCGTGAAGGGTGACTTGAACAGCGATGGACAGTTGACGGTCAGAGAGGCAAGGCAACTTTTGAGAGCGTCCATGGATTCAGATTTTCTGACAAAAAAACAGTTTATGTGCGCGGATTTGGATGGAGATGGTTCCATTTCGGTTCGAGAGGCCAGAGTTCTGTTGAAAGCATCCACCGACAGCACATCAATCAATTGGTAAGTAGCCTACTTTTGTTGGAGACAATTGCTCTGAACAATTCGGCAAACAATGAGATTTTTGTGTTTCCTAAATTCAGCAAACTTAGAGGATAGCATTCGGCTATGCGCCAAATTCGCCGAGATCCGCTAGGCTTACATAGAATTTGTCAAAATCTAGGAACGGAAAAGATAATGTACAATAACTTGCGCAAATTGAAAAGAGCATGAAGAAAGACATAGCTTGCAGGCTCTGATAGAATGAAGTCACGACACACCATTCTGAAAGGAGACAGCAAACTATGTCCGAGA